>Ga0302319_10024979_pt1 | contig 10594 bp, 8 predicted proteins | sample Bog_T0_2_FD_203319 | JGI IMG/M metagenome (GOLD analysis project Ga0302319, IMG submission 203319) | Peat permafrost microbial communities from Stordalen Mire near Abisko, Sweden - Bog_T0_2 | ecosystem: Environmental > Terrestrial > Soil > Wetlands > Peat | place: Sweden: Abisko, Stordalen Mire... | reverse complement strand
ACAGAAGCACGCGGCTTGAAAAGGTTTGGGAAGAGGAAGAGAAGAGAAATGGCAGGAGCGGCTACACCTTAATTTCGACGGCCCTTGGTCCCACGAATGGGGTCCACCTCAGCCCTCGCTCATCCATTCGAAAACGCAACCGAATAAGCCAACGCTCTGGATTCGGAAGTTGAACTGGGTCCAAACTCAGGAACTGTGAGTTGGCTGATTGTAAGGCGAAAATCTTGGACTTCTAGAAATTCCGGTACGGTAGCTCAACCTGCAATGACATTATAGAGACTATCGCATAAACGCCAATCTTGATTGTCTCTATTTTCCTCCGTGTTCGTAAATCAAGATGTCGTGCGAAAGCAGCTAAAACCACATGGCGGCCACGATAACCTGACATAGCGGACAATATGACCCAATCGCGATCCGCGCAAGAACTTGGAAGCCGGAGCTTCGAGCAGTACATAATTTAAAAGAACGTGGCTACCGCCCCGACGCTGTTCCAATCGTCGTCGAGCACATGGATGTAGCGCCAGCGGTCGAAGGTCGTGCACGGGTGGGAGACGCCGACGCCGACGAGATCGCCCACTCTCACATCCGCGCCGGCGGGAATGCGCAGGTAGCTGTGCTGGTCGTTGAGTTTGAAAATATAGGCGCCGCTGTCGATCGGCTGCGGCTCGGACATCGCCCCGGCGCGGAAACGCCACAGCGGCCGAGGCAGTCCGATATCGATGCCGACATCGCGCTTGCCCAGCGTGAGAATCGCCAAATCCGGTTCGGGAACGGATTGGACGAGCGCACTGACGAACAACGCCGGTTCGAGTTCGCCGAGCGCCTCGCCAAGCCCAGGGGCGCGCGTAAACAACTGGCGCTGATGGTCCTCATAGGTCCCGTTGTCGTGGGTCAGATAGCAACCGCTGCGCAGCACTTTCGCGGCCGGTCGCGAGAGCACGATACGCTCCAGCCGACGGCACACGACGTCGAAATACGAACTGCCGCCGGCGGTGAGGATGACGGGGCCATCGGCGAAGGCCGATCGCGCATCCGCCCTTTGCGCAACTTCCTCGAAGCGGTCGAAATAGTGCCGGACCGTTTCGGCGTCTTCCGCGCCGTCGGCCGCCGCGATCAACCCCTCATAGCCGGCGACGCCGGTAAGACTCAGCGAGGAAGCCAAAATCGCATCGAGCACGCGATCGGCGTCCGCGAGCGTCCGGCAACCGGTGCGTCCGCCCGTAACGCCGATTTCGAGCAGCAGACCGAGGCGGCGCAGCGCGGGGGTGGTCGCCGCAGCCTCTTCGAGCGCACGAACGATCTCCGCGGAATCGACGAAGGCATGGATTTCGAGGCCCGGGCAGGAGTCCAGCAGCGCCGCGAGCGCTTCGATCTGGGCGCGACCGACGATCTGGTTGGCGAGGATGATCCGGCGGCATCCATAGTCGCTGGCGACAGCCGCTTGCTGGACGTTGGCGACGGTGACGCCAAAACTGCCGCGCGCGGCCTGATGGGCGAACAGCTGCGGGCTCATCGTCGTCTTGCCGTGCGGCGCGCCTTCGACGCCGTAGACGGCGCGAAGATTCTGCATCCATAACGAATTCGCCTCCAGCGCCGATTGGCGGAGAAACGCGACGGGCGCCGGAAGGTCGCCGGCGAGCAGGTTCCATTTGTGCAGGTGAACGTCCGCCAACCGCAATGCGCCTGCCTTCGCCGGCATTCCCTTGGCGTGCGGGGCGATAGCGTCGCCGCCCAGCGCGGCGAGCGAGGCCGTCATCGCGCCGTGGTCGAAACCGTCGGACACCGCGCCCGCAAACAGGTCTTCGAAACGCATCGTCGGTTTCCTTCCGCAAATGGTAACCGGGCAAGAATCCCGGCGCTTCTGTAGCCGAGGCAAGCCGACCTCGGGGGCGACGCTGCCGGAACCCTCATAGAACCATACTCGGACGTTCCCGCCGAAGTCAGCGACCCACGGATGCACACATCTCGACCGCGCCACCCATGACCTCGTCCTGAGCTTGTCGAAGGACGCCCCCGCCAGGACTAGAGCGTTTCCTGTTCAAGCAGAGCCGTTTGTTGCTCCCTCCCCCTTGATGGGGGAGGGAGTCTGCGCTGCGAGTCTCTTTGTTCGGATACCGCTCTAAGGGGGGCGCAAGACACAGCTGCAGCCGCGAACGCCGGGCAATCCCGGTTGCTTGCACGACTTGCGTTTCTCCTGGAACGTCCTTCGACAAGCTCAGGACGACGTCATGGGTTGCACTGTGGTTCTCCAAAAGATGTGTGACTCCGCAAGGCCTGCGCCGTCGGCTACAGTTCCACGCTTGCCAGGTACTACAAGTCGCCCTCAAAGCCGCGCCCGGGCGCTGCGAGGCGTCGCCAGCAGCAGGGTCGTCTCGGAGCCGGTAATGCCCGGCACGAGCCGCAAACGGTGCAGCACTGCGTCGAGATCGCTCAGGCTTTGCGCCGAAAGCTCGGCGACCAGATCCCAGCGGCCGTTGGTGGTGTGGACCGCGCCGATCTCGGGAAAGCCGACGAGGGAGTCGATGACGGGATCGAGCTTGCGGCCCTCGACTTCGATCATCGTCAAACCGCGCACCGGCGCCGACACCGCGTCGGCGCGCAGCACCACCGTATAGCCGATGATGACCCCTTCGGCCTCCAGACGCTCGATCCGCGCCCGCACCGTGCCACGGCTCAGCTTCAGTTCCTGGGCCAGATCCGAGATGCTGCGCCGCCCGTCGTGGCGCAGGATCGAGATCAGCCGTTGATCGGTGTCGTCCATGTTTCCATCACTTTGACGGCCATCTTCTGTCACTTTGATAGCATAGTTCTACTGTTATGCCTATTTGCTCCGTTCAAACTGCCAGATATGGGCGTTACAATTCCCGCCCAGGACAGCCAAGGACCTGCGATGGCGAACCTCAACACCTGCATTCTGATCGGGACGCCGATCGAAGCCGGCGCCGGTCGGCGCGGCGCCGACATGGGCGCGCGCGCCCTGCGCGCCGCGCATCTGCCGGAAACCCTGCGAGGCCTCGGCCTGAACGTCGTCGAGCGCCCCCCGCTCGCCATCGGTCCGGTCGAAGCCAGGCCGCATCCCAATCCCGCGATTCGCGACCTCGGCGAGATCGCCGCCTGGACGGAGACCATCGAGCGCGCCGCCTTCGACGCCGCTGGCGAGGGTTTTCCGATCTTCCTCGGCGGCGACCATTCGCTGGCGGCGGGGTCGATTTCCGGCGTTTCCCGCCGGGCGCGCGAAGCGGGCGAGGAATTGTTCGTGCTGTGGCTCGACGCCCATTCCGATTTCCACACCCTCGACAGCACGCAATCCGGCAATCTGCATGGCGTACCCGCCGCCTATGTCACCGGGCGGCCGGGATTCGCCGGTCATTTCCCGCCGCTGGTCGCGCCGGTGAAGCCGGAAAACGTCTGCATGGTCGGCCTGCGCAGCGTCGATCCGGCCGAGCGTGCGGCGCTGGCGGACAGCCGAATCGAAGTCCACGACATGCGCGCCATCGACGAGCGCGGCGTCGCCCCACTGGTCGGAGCCTTCCTGAAACGGGTCTGTGCAGCCAACGGGATTCTTCACGTCAGCCTCGACGTCGATTTTCTCGATCCCGAGATTGCGCCGGGCGTCGGCACCACGGTTCCCGGCGGCGCCACCTTCCGCGAGGCGCATCTGATCATGGAAATGCTGCACGACACGGGGCGAGTGCGCAGCCTCGACGTCGTCGAGTTGAACCCGTTCCTCGACGACCGCGGGCGCACCGCCCTGCTGATCGTCGACCTCGTCGCCAGCCTGCTGGGCCGGCGCATCCTCGATCGTCCGACACGGAGCTGGCCATGAACGCCCCTGCCCTCAACCTCGTGCCCTTCGTCAGCGTTCACAATATGATGCGGCTCGTCAACGCCGTCGGCGTCGTGCGCTTCCTGACCGAACTGGCGGACCATATCGAACACGACTTCCGCCGCTGGCCCGAGTTCGACAAGACCCCGCGCATCGCCGCGCATTCCCTCGACGGCGTCATCGAACTGATGCCGACCAGCGACGGCGTCATCTACGGCTTCAAATACGTCAACGGCCACCCCAAGAACATGAGCCAGGGGCGGCAGACGGTGACCGCCTTCGGATTGCTCGCCGAGGTCGCCACCGGCTATCCGCTGCTGCTCAGCGAGATGACGATCCTCACCGCGCTGCGCACCGCCGCGACCTCCGCCGTCGCCGCCAAATATCTGGCGCGTCCGGATTCGCGCGTCATGGCGATCGTCGGCAATGGCGCACAGTCGGAATTCCAGGCGCTCGCCTTCAAGGCGCTCAACGGCGTCGACAAGTTGCGGCTCTATGACATCGACGCCCGCGCCAGCACGAAATGTGCGCGCAATCTCGCCCGCTACGGTTTCGACGTCAGCGTTTGTTCGAGCGTCGCCGAGGCTGTAGAAGGCGCCGACATCGTCACCACCGTCACCGCCGACAAGCAATTCGCGACCATTCTCAGCGACAATCTGGTCGGCGCGGGACAGCATATCAACGCGGTGGGCGGCGATAGCCCCGGCAAGACCGAGTTGCACCGCGACATCCTGCTGCGCTCCGACATCTTCGTCGAATACCCGCCGCAGACCCGCGTCGAGGGCGAGATCCAGCAGCTGCCGCCGGACCATCCGGTGACCGAACTGTGGCGGGTGATCGCGGGAGAGGCGCCCGGGCGGCGCTCGGCGGGTCAGATCACACTGTTCGACTCTGTCGGTTTCGCAACGGAAGATTTTTCGGCGCTGCGCTACGTGCGCTCCCTGCTCGACGGCCGCGACGTCCACGAAGACCTCGACCTGCTCGCCGACCCCGACGAACCCCGCGACCTCCTCGGCATGCTCCACCGCGCCGCAGCGGCATGACGGAGACGGGCGTTGGACCATCGCGGCAGTCGCGGTCCGTCATGGCGATGTTGTCGAACCGGACCCCGCGAGCGCCCGAGCGCCAAACATCTTCGCGTTAGCCGTCGTCTCCGGACCGCGCCCGCGCGCTGGGCGTGACGCCGACGACGAAAACCTGCGCGCCCGGAGCGACAAGCCGGGAGAACATTCCCGATCCCGAGCGCCGCAGGGAATCATTTGCCGTCGGCCCGGGCTCGGCTTTATCGTTCTCGGACACTTCCGCGGAGCCGATCGAACCATGCCCGACGCCGACCTCGCCTCCTGGCGCGATTTCTATTCGCTGATCGGCGCCGCAGCGGCGACCATGGTGGCGCTGTTGTTCGTCGCCGCCTCGGTGGGAACAGGCGTATTCACAGCCGCCCGTCCCGCGGGTTTGCGGTTCTTTCTCTCGGCCACGGTGGTCAATTTTGCGACCATCCTGCTGGCGAGCCTGATCATGCTGGCGCCGCTCGACTTTGCTTTCGGCCATGGCGCGCTGATTGCGGCGCTCGGCTTGTTCGGTCTGGGCTACTACACGCACGCCTGGGTCGAGACGCGCCGCGACGGCATCCTTGCCAAAGTCGATTTCGAGGACCGGCTCTGGTACGGCGTCCTGCCGGTGATCGGCCATTTGATTGAGGCCGGCTCGGGCGCGGCGCTGATCGCGCGTGCGCCGCACGGGCCCGAGGCGCTCGCGGGCGCGCTCGGCCTGTTGATCGTCGTCGGCGTCCACAACGCCTGGGACATCACGGTCTGGGTGGTCGGCAAGAAGACCGGCGAGTAACGCTCAGGCTCGCCGCAGCGTCTGCGCGTCCGTCTCGAAATGCACCTGCGCGGTGGGCGCAAAGCCCAAGTCTTCGAGCCGGTCCAGCGTCCCCTGATCGTCGAGCGTCACGATCGCCTCGGCGGCGGCGAACACTTCGCTGGCGCCGAGTTCGCTGGCGTCCGGGCCATCGCAGAGGATCAGGTCGAACTCACGGCCGCTGTTGACGACGAGTTCCTCCAGCGCTTGCAGCGGGCGAATGCGTCCGCGTCCCGTCTCGCCGGCCTTCGGCAGCACCAGCAGCACGCCGTTGTCGGTCTCGAAACCCGGGCCGCCGTCGAGCACGGCCTGCAAGGTCGCACGGCGGACAGCGCGCGTCAGTTTGGCGTTGCGCCCGGCGGCGTCGATGAGGGCGACGCGACCGCCCTCGCGAGTGGCGGCGAGCGCGAGATTGATCGCCAGCGACGTGCGCTCGTCGTTCTCGTTGGCGCCGGTGACGACGACCACATGGCGGCCGTCTTCGGCATTGGGCAGTCCGTCGAGAATGAGCGAGAACTCGCGGGCGTCCGACTTGGACGCGAGCGTGGCGAAGCCGAGCCCGGTCAGATCGAGCTGGTCGAGGGTCTGTCGGCGCGTGCGGGCGCTCGAGATCGACCCGGCGCCGACGAGGAAATGTTTGCGCCAGGCCGGACGCCGTCGGCGTTTGCCGTTGCGCGCAGCCGTGAGAGCGGCCGCGTCAGGCGCGGGGGCCGGCGCCGACCCGAAGGGTTCGCGCGGGGCCGCCCGGTGGCTGAAGGCTGCGTGAACAGGGGGTCCGGATCGAGCGGGCTCAGAACCAAAGGCAGCGGGCGCATGGGGTTCCGGTCGCCCTGGCGTCGGTCCACGGGCCTCGGGTTCGAAGGGTTGCGGCGCCGGCCCATGGCTGAAGGCCGCCGGCGCACGCCGAATCGCCTGAGCCGCGGCGAACGGCGGCTCGACGTGACGCCCCATCGCCGCGCCGGCCGGCGCTGCTTGTCCGCTGGTCTCGCGGAAGAGCGCGATGAGGAAACCGAGCGCCAGACCGCCGGCGAAGCCGAGCAGGGCGAGCATCGTACCGCTGGGCGGAAAAGTCCGATTCTTCGGCGCCGCGGCGACCGTGATCACCTTGGTGCGAATGGGCGCGACTTCCTGGATTTCGCCGGTGTCGCGCGAACGGGTCACGAACAACTCATAGATGTCGCGCGCCGCCTGCGCCTTGCGCTCAAGGTCGCGCAGGCCAACCATTGCCTGATCGTCGGAATGGGTCTGCTTCTTGAGCGTGTCGAGCTGGCGCTGCAGATCGGCTTCCGTCGATTTGGCGCGCTGGTATTCGAGGCGCTGGGCGCGCGCGAAACGTTCGAGTTCGGCCTCGACCGCCTTGTTGGCGGCTTCGAGACGGGCTTGCGCCTCGATCGCAGTGGGATGGCGCGGCCCGAGATCGGCGAGCGTGTCGGCGAGCCGCTGACGCGCCTCCGCCTGCTGTCCGCGCAACTGGCTCAGCGTCATCAGGCCGAATTGCGAGGCGAACACGCCGAGATCGCCGTCGCTCACCCGCGCGCCCTGCGCGCTTTCGACGCGCGCCTTGGCGTCGCTCTCTTTGGCGCGCTGGGCGGTGATCTGGTCTTCGAGGTTGCGCAATTGCTGTTCGAGCAGCGTCACGTCGCGCGCGCCCACCAGTCCCTTGTCGGACTTATAGGACTCTTTCGCCTGTTCGGCCTTGATGACGGCGCCGCGCAGCGACTCGAGCTTCTGCGCAATCGCCGCGCCTGTTTGCCGCGCCCCGTCGTCGCGCAGCCGGCTCACCTCTTCCATGTAGGCCTGCGCGGTCGCGTTGGCGAGTTTGGCGGCATGGTCGGCGTTGCGCGAGGTCACGGTGATATCGAGCACATAGGTGCGCTCGGTGCGCTTGGCGTCGACATGGGACGAGAAAGATCGGGCGGCCGCGGTGACGGGATCGGTGAGCGCGTCGTTGGCGGCGCCGGAGCGGCCGAACGCGGAAAACAGCGAGGTCGGCGCGTCGGCGGAGAATTCGGGATCGTGGTCGAGCGCTTCGGCGCGCGCCACCCGCTCCATCACCGAGCGGGATTTGATGAGCAGCGCTTGGCTTTCGACGTAAGCGACGAAGGAATTCGAATCGGCGCCGGGCGTGATCGGATCGGCGGTCGCGCTCTGCGACGCGCCGGGATCGATATAGAGCTCCGTCGTGGCGGTATATTTGGGCGTCAGCACGAAGGACGCCGAATAGGCGGCGACCGCGCCGATCAGCCCGAGAAAAATCATCAGCCCGGCGTGGCGCCTGGCGGCGGCAAGCGCCATGCCCACCCCTAGCTGTGGCGCGACGGGCGGCGGCGCAGGCTGTACGTTCGGCCCTTCGGCGGTCGACGGATACTGAAACATGAGAACTCCCAGGCTCCCGAGCCCGAAACGCGTACGATTCCGCATTCGATTATTAGCGAATGCGGTTAATGAATCGCTGCTGGAACGGGTAGAATGCGAGAGAGTTTGACGCAAGGCTGAGGGGACCTGAGGCCAAAATACTCAGCACTGAACATTTGGAAAACTAAGTATAACCAAAGCTCGGTGCTCGCGAGCGATCACCGATTGCGCGTATAGTTGTGCGACAGGCTGGTCACGAACTGGGAAAATTGCCGGCGTAGAGCATGAACATGACTGCAATCATGGCAATGAACGACAAAGCGCCGCCCGATGCGCCCGGTCTGTCGTCGGATGCATCAGCGCCCATCAGATCGTTGTCCATTCACTGGCCTCCTTACGCGTTACAATTAAACGTTAGTAAAATGTTAATAAATCGCCGTCCGTTAACAGAACATTAATGACCAGGACGAAATCGTATTTATTTCCGAGACTCTCCCGTCAACCTTAACCCGGCCGCGCCGGCGGGGCGTTCGCTGCAAATGACCGCGAAACCGCTTGCGCGCCGCGGCCAGCGCCGCTATATGCGCGCATCCTCGCGAGGCCCCGGCCGCATGGGGATATTTTCATGTGTGTTTCGCTCCGGCCCATGCGCCGGCCCGCTTGAACGGCGGTGTAGGCCGGAAACGGCCTAGTCTGGAGCGAGGCGCGCCCCTTAACTCGAACCGATGCGCCGGCGCCGCCCGATGAGGGCACTCCAGGAGACAAAATGGCTTCCACGAACTCGCTCACGCCGTCGCGTGACGACTTTACCGCATTGCTCAATGAGACGTACGGCGCCGACGAGGCCTTCGAGGGCTCGGTCGTCAAGGGCCGCATTGTCGCCATCGAAAAGGATATGGCGCTGATCGACGTCGGTCTGAAGACCGAAGGCCGGGTCGCGCTGAAGGAATTCACCAACCACGGCCGCGACGCGGCGCCGAAGGTCGGCGACACCGTGGAAGTCTATCTCGAGCGCATCGAGAACGCGCTCGGCGAGGCCGTCATTTCCCGCGACAAGGCTCGTCGCGAGGAGAGCTGGGTCAAGCTCGAACAGGCGTTCGAGAAGGGCGAGAAGGTCGACGGCGTCATCTTCAATCAGGTCAAGGGCGGTTTCACCGTCGATCTCGACGGCGCCGTGGCGTTCCTGCCGCGCTCGCAAGTCGACATCCGTCCGGTGCGCGACGTCACGCCGCTGATGAACGTGACGCAACCGTTCCAGATTCTCAAGATGGATCGCCGCCGCGGCAATATCGTGGTGTCGCGCCGCACCGTGCTCGAAGAGAGCCGCGCCGAACAGCGTCACGAGATCGTCGCCAACCTCGCCGAAGGCCAGGTCATCGACGGCACCGTCAAGAACATCACCGATTACGGCGCGTTCGTGGATCTGGGCGGCATCGACGGCCTGCTGCATGTCACCGACATCGCGTGGCGTCGCGTCAACCACCCGACCGAAGTGCTCACCATCGGCCAGCAGGTCAAGGTGCGCATCATCAAGATCAACCACGAGACGCACCGCATCTCGCTGGGCATGAAGCAGCTCCAGGAAGACCCGTGGTCGGCGATCGAAGCCCGCTACGCCGTCGGCCAGAAGCTCAAGGGCCGCGTCACCAACATCACCGACTACGGCGCGTTCGTCGAACTGGAGCCGGGCATCGAAGGCCTCATCCACGTCTCCGAAATGTCCTGGACCAAGAAGAACGTCCACCCCGGCAAGATCATCTCGACCTCGCAGGAAGTGGAAGTGCAGGTCCTCGAAGTGGATTCGGGCAAGCGCCGCATCTCGCTCGGCCTCAAGCAGACCCTGCAGAATCCCTGGGAAGGCTTCAAGGAGCGTCACCCCGTCGGTTCGAGCGTCGAAGGCGAAGTCAAGAACAAGACCGAGTTCGGCCTGTTCATCGGCCTCGACGGCGACGTCGACGGCATGGTGCACCTGTCGGATCTCGACTGGACGCGTCCGGGCGAGCAGGTCATCGACGAGTTCAAGAAGGGCGATAAGGTCCAGGCCAAGGTGCTCGACGTCGATGTCGAGAAGGAGCGCATCGCGCTCGGCATCAAGCAACTCGCCAACGACCCGTTCGCGCTCAAGAAGCTCAGCGAAGACGCGGGCGAAGGCGATCTGCGCAAGGGCGCCGTCGTCACCTGCGAGATCCTCGAAGTCAAGGACGGCGGCCTGGAAGTGAAGATCGCCGGCACCGACTTGACGACCTTCGTAAAGCGCAACGAACTGGCGCGCGACCGCGCCGACCAGCGCCCCGAGCGGTTCTCGGTCGGCGAAAAGGTCGACGCCCGCATCACCCAGTTCGACCGTCGCGCCCGAAAAATCGCGGTGTCGATCAAGGCGCTGGAAGTGGCCGAAGAGAAGGAAGCGATCGCCCAGTACGGCTCCGCCGATTCCGGCGCCTCGCTCGGCGATATCCTCGGCGCGGCGTTGAAGGCGCGCGAGAAGAAGTAAGACAGCCGCCCATCTGTAGCCGAGGTCGCTGACCTCGGCGGCCGGGTCGCCGGCCGCGG
>Ga0302319_10024977_pt1 | contig 10595 bp, 7 predicted proteins | sample Bog_T0_2_FD_203319 | JGI IMG/M metagenome (GOLD analysis project Ga0302319, IMG submission 203319) | Peat permafrost microbial communities from Stordalen Mire near Abisko, Sweden - Bog_T0_2 | ecosystem: Environmental > Terrestrial > Soil > Wetlands > Peat | place: Sweden: Abisko, Stordalen Mire... | reverse complement strand
AGCAGATCGGTTCTGGCTTTGTCCAACTCCTTCAGCAGCCGGCCTGTTTCGGGGTCATTGTCGGAGTTCAGGTTTTTTTGGCGCCGCGCCATTTCATCGGCGACCAACGCGCGGGAGCGCATTACCTCTTGATAAATCTCTCCGTTAGGCAATTCAGGATGCTTGAGGAGAACTGAAATGGACGTATTCAGGCCGTGGGGGCGCGTTGCATCGTAAGCCAGCGCCTGGCGTTCGGGCAGGGTGCGCGCTTGCAAGACGAACAACTCGCGGCTCAGACGCGCACTCAGAAGTCCTTCTTCCACCGCCTTGGTAGGGTTACCGCCTTGGGCGAGCGAATTAGCGAAATTCGCATGAGCTACAGTGCGATCATCCATCTGCGCATATTTGTTTTTCAGTGAGAACTCGTAGGCTTTCCATGCCTCAGGGAAATGGCCAGTGCGGCTATAGAGATTTGCCAGGTTGTGATGCACTTCCATATCTAACGAACTGCCTACCCCATAACGACTCTCAACGAGTTCGGCGGCCCGATTCAAGTGTTCGAGCGCCTTGTCAAAATTCTGTAGCCGGATATAGTGGGCTCCTATATTGTTTTCCATCACTCCAATAAACTCGGAGTTGGCACTGGTTTTGTACGCAATGGCCAGCGCCTCTTCGTCGTAAACGATGGAGCCTTTGATGTCGCCCATGCTGAATTTCAATGCGGCAAGGTTATTGAGTGGTGACGCCAGATCAGGGTTATCATTGCCGCCGATCTTGCGCAACATTGCGATCGATGTTTCAAAGGCACGCAGGGCGCAGGGAAAATCTCCGAGCGCTGAACAGACGGATCCCAATTCATCGGCGGAGGTCGCAGTATCATCTTTATCCGGGAATTCTTTTTGCGCAGTCTCGAGCAGGTGCTCAGCGATCGGCCTTGCCTCTGCTGCGCGATTGAGTGCGACCAGGACCTCAACCTGGACCGCGAGCGCGTCAAGATAGGTTTGGCTGCGTGGACCCGCGGCGGCCTCCGCAACCCCCACTTCACGGGTAACCTCCGCTAATGTCTCTGAATCTACAAGGTGCGCGTCGATCTGGCTTCCAACCAAGTTGTCCAAAGCGTCGGCTACCTCGACGGTGTTGCCTGGATGCTCAGACTCTGCTTTGCGCAACGCCTCACGGTACTGGGCAATTTTGTCGATTCCGGGGTTCGTCAGTTCCTTCGCGGCCGCGTTGGTCGCCGGGAGGTCTGGCTTGCCTGGGGAAGAGGATTGCTGGGCCGCCAAGTGCGCGGCGAGCAGCCCCAGCAGGAGAATTCTGAGGGCACAGGTTGTCGTTCGATTCACCGAGGCCTCCAATTTGCGCAGAACTGCAGGGAAAGCGAAATACTGCTTTGGGCATCCCAGATTTACTGAACCGGGAAAATACTGGCTATTTGCTTTCGTTGTCGGCGCGCATTTTGATCAACTCGGATCGAGCGCGGCGCTCAAAATCTCCGCGCAACGAGATGGTGCGGGTCAGAAATTGGCGTGCCGATGAGGGGTCGTTGCGGGCGAGGGCAATTTGTGCCAGGTAGTAGAGTGCAGCCTCCTGCTGGGGTGAGTCACCGGCATCGGCTACGCCCAGCAGGGTCTTGGAAGCCGGCGCCAAATCGCCGTCATGCATCTGGCAGACTCCGCTATAAAAGCGGGCGGCGAGCGAATCCTCATCCGTGGCAGGCACCATCGCAAGGGTTTTGATCGCGAGAGGGCATTCGTGGCTGCTGTAGGCTTTCATCCCCGATTCGAACTGCGGATTCCCGCTCTGTCCGCGAAGGTTAGGAGCCTGAAAGGCTGGCAGCGTCATGTCTGCCAGGGACGAAAGTGCTGAAGGCGCAGGTGAAGTCGGCTTGGCCGGCACCGTTGGTTGAGTTGGTTGGGCCGACGGATTGGGTGCAACCGGACCGCTGGCAACGGAGACCTGCGGAACCTGGTGCCTAGTCCGGAATTCGAGAAAGCCCAGGAACAGAAGAGCTGCAATGGCTCCAAATGCGCCTATCCGGATCGGCCATGGGATAGGTGCTTTGAGCGGAATCCGTGGTTCATTGCGAAGCGCGTGCGTGACGGTCTGAAGAGCTTCCACCTGGGCCAGGCAAATGGGGCAGTCGAAATAATGCTCCTCGAAATTCTGCGCCTCGACCTCAGCCAGTGTGCCCTGCAAGTAGGACTCAACGTATTCTTCGGCCGGTTTCCTTGTGCAGTTCGTCATTTTCTTTGTCCCGTAATAGAGTGGACGCTTGAATCGATTTGTGACGGGCCGCGAACAAAATCCATTACCCGACGGGTCGCCCGCAACTTTCGCTGCCGAACTACATCGGGACTCATGCGCAGTCGTTCAGCGATGACGCCAGGCTTAAGTCCATCTACCAGTGTCATTTGCAAGATGGTTTTATCCAATGAATCGAGACTGGAGATCGCTTTCAACGCAAGAGTTTCCCGCTCCTGCTCTTCCGCTTTTTCCGCGTCGAAGGACAAATCGGGGAGGTTATCCGGCAGTTCGAGTGATTCTGGGCGACGAACTTCGCCCCGAAAATGGCTATTCAGCACGTTGCGGGCAACTGCGCTTACAAACTGGGATAATTTTGCGGGTTCCCGCAGTTGACCGCGCCGCAGTGCGCAGAGTGCCTCAATCATCACGTCCTGGAGGAGGTCGCCGGCCAAATCGGGATTGCGTGAGCGAGCCAGCAGCATGGCCTTGATGGGGCGCATGTAGCGCAAAGCAAATGCGCGCTCTGCTTCTTGATCTCCAGCAAGGATGGAGCCGACGAGCCTCTCATTTTCCAGTGCAGCCTCCTGGCTCGAAGAGCCCGCTCCAATGGTAAGATCGCTGCTCATGTGTGCGCTTTTCAACCCCAAGCAAGTGCTGTCATTCTCTCACATAAAGGAGCCGAATCAGAGGAATTGGCAGGGAGTCGAATGCCTCTTTAGCAGTACAGACCGGTTGAGGGAATCAGGGTTGCAAATGGAGGCGGAGTCCATTCAATCAGGGTGGGCTCGATTGCAACTCGACCAACCACTTCAGAAATGGCGAATAGGCTCGGCCTGGCTCGCGGCTGGAACATGGGTAGGGCCGACGCCATGTTCGGATGGTCGGTCCACGTGGCTTTCGAGCGAGCGGCTGACCAGGTCGCGGGAACCAAGGCCCACGGCAAGAGCGAGGGTGAGGACGATTCCGCCGAACAGAATGCCAAAAGCCAGTTCAACCACAACGCCGCCAACCTCAAGGTGGTCGAGAACCATGGCGGCGGTGAGAACCAGTACCAGCCATTTGACCCCTAGAGATAGAAAGCGTGCGTATTGGAGTTGCGCGTTGACGGCTCCGATGAGGACTGAACGCGCCAGAAACCGAGCAATCAGCGTTCCGGCAATGAGCAGAAAAATAGCGCCGACGGCACGAGTAAGGTAGGGCAGCAGCGAGATTGGCAGCGTTGCGGCAGATGCATAGGAGGCGTCAAAGGCAGACGCTCCGATGATGAGTCCGAGGATGACACAGGCCCAGAACGAGGCCCTGGCGATGAGCGCAGTAGGCGACGTGCCAGGCGTCCAATCGTCCTTGCCCCTGGTTTGGGTGAGGCGATCGTCAAATTTCGCCCAGGTCAGTCCGCGACGGAGCAGGGCAGAGAGTGCCATACCGACCAGGGTGAAAACCGCCATGGCAACAAAGAAGGCGAGGATACCTGGGAGGATCGCGATCAGGAGTGAGAGGACGCGGTCGATTGACTGGTGAAGCGCGTCCGACATGTGGTGCCAGATTGAGCCGTTGTCCCCAGTCAGTTGCTGAGCGGCCGGGTGTTGGCCTGAGTCGAGCATGATGGCAAGGAAGTTTTGCATCGATTCACTCCTTGAATGAAATCTCTTGCTGGGTATCCGGATGCCAAGCCGGATCAAAGTTGAAAGACCTTGTGGAGAAGCGCCACTGAAAACCGCGTTTCATGGATTAAATCTGTCCGGCCATCGCCAGCGCGAGACTAGATAGGGTTTGTCAGCTTCAAAAGCCGCCGCAAGCGCCTCGATATGCCGCTCGGGATTCGTGCCCGCGGTTGTGATATTGATGTGGCTGGCGACCCACGCGAGATAGAGAGGAATGAGCGCGCCGAGGAGGTGTCCGCGATTGATAGTTCGGAGCCGATATGCGATGAGGAAGTCAAAGACAATGCGAGCCCACAGGGTGTCGGGCATGGAAAACTTTGCGACGTCTGTCATGTAGAGGCGCTTGAGTCCGAGCAGAGAATTGGGAGGCAGCACCAGCGACCAGATTTCCTGGAGGTTCGTGTATGCGAGTCGAAAGGCGTCGACCATGGGAGTAATGTCAGTGGGTCCATCAGTGGTTGGGGCTTGCTGAGAGGAATCACGCGTGGGTGGCAGATAACGTGGGCGCTGCCAGAATGCAGCTTTCGCATCGATATCGGCGAAGAGAGAACCGGTGACTGAGGCAAGAATTGCATTGATGTCGGACTCGGAAGGTTGAGGGGTTGAGCGCGGACCGACATCGATTTCTTTGGTTGTAAACCCGGCGACAGCAGCCTCGTTGATCGGCCAAATCAGCGAATCTTCCTGACTGAGTGCGGTAGACCGCTGGGCTGCGATGGCGAGCCGTTCGGCCATTCGAAGAGAAAGTCCGAGATCGACGGCCAGGGGGAAACGAGCTCGGGAACTGAAGAGAGCTCTGGTAAGCGGATACAGAATTGCCGAGTTGATCAGGCCAGCGTGCGGGGGCAGGTCATAGCAGGGAATTGCGAGATCGGCGGAGACATCGATGACTGCGTTGGCCAAGTCACGCAGGCCGGATGATCGCAGCGAACCGGATCCAGGACCCAGCATCAGGATTGCGCCCGCCTCGTTCTCGCCGGCCAGTCGGTAGGCAAGTTCGAAGTCTGCGGCCGTAAGGGTCCATGATGGATTGGCCTCGGGGATGGTGAGAATGCGCAGGCCAGGCCATAGATCCCCCGGAAGAGTGTCCGCGGTGGCTATCATCAGGCTTTCTGCGGAAAACGATGAGGTGAGGTTGGCTACGACCTTCTCGGATTCTTCAAGGGGCATGGATGCCAGCAGGACAAGCAGGCCTGGAGCAGAGCGCACGGGAGCGAGTGGAAGGTCGGAGTTTTGATTCGCTGTCGCCATCGTCACTTTCCGGGTTGAGGTTTGTGGTTTCCGACCCTTGCGACAAAGACAACGACAACGCAACGGTGGGGCACCCAACAATATTGGTACATCGCTATAGAGCTAAGATGCCGGCTAGCGGTATGCGGAGCCATGATGGTCGATTGTTGAGTTCATAAAGCAATTCATACAGTGCCTTTTCAAGCAGATAAGCGTTAAGCAATGCCTGCGACTGCTGTGGCGAGGGCAAAAGCTCCTGGTTGGCTGCGATGGTTTCGCGGTAGGCTCGAAGGAACTCTGAGGAGACCGAGTTTTGCCAGAAAACAGCCCAGGCAGTCAGCTTTTCGCACCCTGGCGAACTCGCGATATCCGGATGAGCGGCGAGGAACCGATCGAGGCCGGAGTAGGCGGCATAAGACAGAGAGCGGATCATCCCAGCTACGTCTTTCAGGGGCGACTGCTTTTGACGGCGCTCCGCAAGGGGACGGGCAGGTTCGCCTTCAAAATCAAGCAGGACGAAGTCTCCGATGTCCGTCTCGCCCTCCTCTTTTTGATCTGAAGAAACCTCACCCGTTCTCAGAGTCTGGCCAAGGTGATAATCCCCATGAATGCGGATACGCTCGCCGCCCGCCGTTGAGTGAGTGATGGCGTTGGCCCGAGCAAGCAGGTCGATGCGTCGCGAAAGGAGCAGTGCGGCAGCATCGGCTGTTGAGTCCTTGAGTGAGGAGAGCTTGATTTTCAAGGCCTCCAGGGTCGTGGAAATTTCTGCCTGGATTCGCAGCGCGTCGCGGATCAGGTCTTCTGAAGTAAAAGGTTCGGGTGCAAACGCTGGATCGCGGGTGGCAGTCGCGAGGGCCAGATGCAATTCCGCTGTGCGCCCACCCAGAAGTGCGGCTGCCCGAAGCGAGGTCCGGGCATGTGCTTTCGCTTCGCGCAGCGGCCATTGGTCGTTGAGGAAGCTGGGAGCAGGGGCACTCGGCGGTTCTGGAAGAGATGCAACCGAGGCAAAGAAAACCGAGAGCTGTTTGAGGAACCACTGCCAGCCATCTCCCTGATTGGCAACAAGGCCTTGGAGCATGGCTACTGTCGTCTTCTCAGCGCCGGCAGTGGTCAACGAAATCTCGCCCATCAAAGATGCGATAGGCGGGAATCGAGCCACATCCGTCAGGAACCGGCCGATTTCTACGTCGGGGTTTTCGCCCGGCTGTAGATGCCTGAAAAGCTTTAAAATCATTCTTTTGCCATAAATAATTGAAGTGTTGGATTGCTCTGCCGAGCTTAAACGCGAAGAACGAGATTGCGATTCGTGTGCTGCGGAAAATGCTGCGGATGCACGCGCGTCGAGCCTGCCTGTGGTGGGGATTGAATCTCCTGCGTATGGTGATTCGCGTGGCTGCAACTGCTGGTTCGCTGCGGAGTGAGTGGTGGGAGCCTCGGTGCGCGGTGGCGCGGCTGCCTCGCCGGGTTGAGCGCTGATTGGAACGGGAGCGACAGGAAGGTTTGCAGCTGACAGGACTGAGGAATCGCTGGAGGTGTCGTGGGAAAGATCGTGGGTCGCATGGCCAATTTGAACCATGTTCCGAGCCACCCCAAGATCGAAGTCCATCGTCTGCGGGGTGGACAGTGAGAGCGTAGCGTTTCGTTCAATGAGCGAGAGCAGAGCTTCGCGAAAATCTGCGCTGATCGTGGCGTCGTGGAGGACTACTGTGCCGGCGGGAGTTTCAAGCATGGCAACAACAGTCAGCGAGAAGTTCGCAATAATGTCCTCGGCGTCGGGACCGTCGGTGAAGGCGAGTGGAATTTGATAGATTTCCGCAGGTCCGTCTGCGTAAGAAATCTCAGCAAAGATCAGGGCAGGAGGGACGAGGCCATCTTCGTGAAGGGTCGGAATTTCCACCCAGTCTGCAACGCGGACGGTTTCGATCTTGCGTGTTTTCGCTCCAAACCAGCGTTGGCGAGGGAGCCAAGCCTTCATTGAGGACTCAAGCAGGGTTGGACCATGTCCGGCGAGAAAACCAGGCCAACCTTTCGTCCCAAGTTCGAGCGCGGCTAACTCGTTCGCCGAAACGTCCTCCAAAATTCCAACGGGCGCCTTGACTGCCGGCTCCATGTTTACACCTGCAGGCTGAAGTTCAAGCCACAAGAAGGAGTATGGAGCCAGCGTGAGGGCATAAGGCGTTTCATTGATGGGCGGGAACGAAACGTAGCCCAACATTTCTACCGGCTGCTGCCCGGCGTGGTCGGAAAGGTCGAGCGAAACCGGTTGCGCGAAGCGGCTGAGATTCGCAACGCAGAGAACAGTCTCATGCGATCCGTCGCCACGATCGAGGTCGCGAAGGTAAGCGAGTATCTTCCGATTTTCAGGATTCAGGAACCGCAAAGTCCCGCTTCCGAAGACCTGGAAAAGCTTGCGCAATGCGATCATGTTGCGCGTCCAATGCAGCAGGCTGGATTGGTCACTCAGTTGGGCTTCAACATTGATGACCTGATAGCCGTAAATGGGGTCCATGACGACTGGGAAGTAGAGTCGGGCGGGGTCGCAGCGAGAAAAACCGGCATTCCGGTCTGAATTCCACTGCATCGGTGTACGGACGCCATTTCGGTCGCCGAGATAGATGTTGTCGCCCATGCCTATCTCATCGCCGTAATAAAGAATCGGCGTTCCTGGGAAGCTGAGCAGTAGCGAGTTCAAAAGCTCGATGCGGCGGCGATTATTGTCGACTAGCGGTGCAAGCCTGCGGCGGATGCCGACGTTGATGCGCATACGAGGGTCGGCCGAGTAAGCGAAGTACATATAATCGCGCTCGTCGCTGGTCACCATTTCCAGAGTGAGCTCGTCGTGGTTGCGCAGGAATAGGCCCCATTGGCAATTGTCTGGAATGGGCGGCGTCTGGGCCATGATGTCGGTGATAGGCAGGCGATCTTCCTGCCGAAGCGCCATATATATGCGAGGCATGAGCGGGAAGTGGAATGCCATGTGGCACTCATCGCCGTCGCCAAAATACGGGCGTACATCGGCCGGCCACTGATTGGCTTCCGCAAGGATGAGGCGGTTGGCGTATTCGGCGTCGATTGCGGCGCGAAGGGCCTTGATGATGCGGTGAGTCTCCGGTAAGTTTTCGCAGGTAGTAGCGTCGCGTTCGACGAGATAAGGGATGGCGTCCATGCGCAGCGCGTCTACGCCCATGTCGAGCCAGAAACGCATGGCTTTGAGGACTTCTTCAAATACCAGGGGATTATCGAAGTTGAGGTCGGGCTGATGTGCGAAAAAGCGGTGCCAATAGAAGGCTTTGGCCGTCTCGTCCCATGTCCAGTTGGACTTTTCTGTATCTGTAAAGATGATGCGGGCGTCCTTGTAAAGCTGGTCGGTCGAGGACCAGACGTACATTTCGCGAGCTGGCGACCCGGGCGGCGCAAGACGGGCGGCCTTGAACCAGGGGTGCTGATCGCTGGTGTGGTTGATGACAAGTTCGATCATCACCTGCATGTTTCGCTGGTGAGCAGCGTCGAGGAACATCTTGAAATCCGCCAATGTTCCGTAAGACGGATTGACATCAACGTAATTTGCGATGTCATAACCGTCATCGCGCAGGGGCGAAGGAAAGAAGGGCAGAAGCCAGATGCAGGTGATTCCTAGATCCTGAAGGTAGTCGAGCCGCGAAAGAAGACCTGGGAAATCGCCGATGCCGTCTCCATTTGAGTCTGCAAAGGCACGGACGTGAAGCTCGTAAATGACTGCTTGCTTATACCAGAGTGGGTCAATTGCGCTTGCCAATTTCTTCAATCTTCAGTTCTCCAAGAGCCCAGGACCGGTTTTCTGTTGCCTGCTAATGATCGTGGCGGCAGTGGCGAAATTTGAGCAAATACCCATGGCGATCGAGTCCGGGCAGTTTGATGGCGCCATAAGGTTTCAGATGCAAAAACGGGATGGCAGGTGACTTGACTCAATGAAATGACTAAGTCCAATTGTGACAGGACTGCTCTGGGGTGGCTTTTCGGAGCGGTAAGGCTGAAGGCCAACGTTCGATGGGCCATGAACTTTCTACCCAAGAGGTGCGTATGCTGATCAAGCCCTTTGCAGGTGTCGATTCGGTCCAGATCAAGGCCTGATGATCTGCGTCAGCAATGCTGAGAGGCCGTTCCAAGCGATTTGGACGCCAATACAAAGGAGGATAAACGCTACTACTCGCAGGATTCCATGCGCGGTAGAAGGTGGAACGATTTTAGTGATCCTGGGTGCGTACGCATAGCAAAAATAAACCAGGACACTGAGCACGACGATTGCAAGAAACACACCCAAATGCGCCAGAACATTCCTGGAAATCTTCGGTTCCGAAATATGAGCTGTGAGCGTGAGCAACCCGACAAGCGTTCCGGGACCGGAAGTGATGGGAAAGGTAAATGGATAGAAGATCTTCAGTTCGAGGCCTTCTGCGTGCTCTTCGTCTCGAACATCGGTCTCTTCCCGTTTTTTTCTGGAATTGGCACTTGCGTCTCTCTCATTCAAAACGGACCAGCCCATGGTTGCGATTACGATGCCACCGGAGAGCTGGACGATGGGAAGTGAGATCCCAAAGAATTTCAGAATGGTCGCGCCAAGCAATTCAATGATTGCAAGGAAAATGATGTTATTGACTGCTATCCTTCGCGCTAAAGAGCGATAAAGCTGTGGTGGCGCATCCGAGGCCAGGCCCAGAAAAACCAGGGCCGACCCCAGCGGATTGATCAGCGGAAGAAGTACGCTGAAAGAAATCAAAAACGAATTCCAAAGGGTCAAGATCATTCTCCCGAGACAAATATTAGCCGGTGGGATCGCGAATCCGCGCGAATTTTTGTTTGGGGCGCAGTTCGGTGGCAAGACTGGGAATTAGGAGTTTTCTCGAGAATCGCGCTTCCTGGATTCTCGCGCTTCTGCTGTGCATGTGCGATCGTCGAGGCTAGATGATGCATCTGAGTGGAGTATGTGTCTAAGCCTTCCTATGTAGTCATTGAATCAGACATCTTGAAGACCGCGATCGCCGCCTTGGGGAGAGAGACATATCAAAAGTCCCCATAAACCTCATTTCAACTCCGCTAATGTTATTGTCGAAGCAGCGCGCGCGGGTGCTTGGAAGCGTGATCGACTGACTTATCCGGATAGACTCATGCGACGTTTGCCAAGCAGAAATATCGCTTTCGTTATGCACGTTGACTACCCCAGAGAGAATTCGAAATATGAGGTATGTGTGAGACGAGTTTCTCTAGGGAATTTGGTTCTCTTGCCGGTTGTTCAGAAGTATCAGTAAGCTAGTGCTATGAGCAGGAGGTGACCCTTAAGCTTGTTGGACAACGGTCGTGTAATTTGTCGTAGTGCCGGTCAGTCAGCTACGATGTGTTATGCGGTAGCCAAGTAAAGCGAGCAAAAAAGGATCATCTGAACCAAATTTCCCTCCACCCGAATACTGATATTTGACGAATACGACGCCATGAGCAGTCACACAG
>Ga0302319_10024976_pt1 | contig 10595 bp, 6 predicted proteins | sample Bog_T0_2_FD_203319 | JGI IMG/M metagenome (GOLD analysis project Ga0302319, IMG submission 203319) | Peat permafrost microbial communities from Stordalen Mire near Abisko, Sweden - Bog_T0_2 | ecosystem: Environmental > Terrestrial > Soil > Wetlands > Peat | place: Sweden: Abisko, Stordalen Mire... | reverse complement strand
CCCTCGCGCGCTGGGGCACCGAGCTCCATGACCGGTTCATGCTCCCGCATTTCCTCCAGCTCGACATGGCCGAGGTCGCCTCGGACCTGCGGGAATGGGGCCTGCCGTTCGACGCTGACTGGTTCGCGCCCCACCTTCAGTTCCGCTTCCCGATTTTTGGCACGGTCAGGTGCCGCGAGATGGAGCTTGAGCTTCGCCAGGCGCTCGAGCCCTGGCATGTGATGGGCGAGGAAAACGTCGGTGGCACCGTCCGCTACGTCGACTCGTCCGTTGAGCGCATCCAGGTGAAGCTTACCGGGCTTGCCCCGGAGCGTTACCAGGTGGCATGCAACGGGGTGTTGGTACCCCTCCACCCGACCCAGGTGACGGGGCAATACATCGCCGGCGTGCGCTACCGAGCGTGGCAGCCGCCGTCCGCCCTCCACCCCACGATCGGCGTGGACAGCCCGCTCATTTTCGACGTGGTCGACACCTGGAATAGCAGGTCGATCGGAGGCTGCACCTACCATGTCGCGCACCCGGGCGGGCGCAATTACTCGAAAGTGCCCGTGAACTCCTACGAGGCCGAGAGTCGTCGCCTTGCGAGGTTCTTTCCCCAGGGCCACACTCCGGGAAAGCTGGAGCCCGCGCAGGTCGGCGCCGGTCCCCCCGAATTTCGCTTCACGGTGGACCTGCGACTTGCCCACAAGGCAAAGGGCGGACAGGGATAGACAGCCCCGATCCCCGCTCCGATGGCCGCCCCCTACCCGCCGACCACGTCCGACGACCCGATTCCCACCTATGCGGGAATCGACGGCCGCTATGACGAGTTGCGGGCCGAGGACGGATCGATACGGCCCATCTGGGCGCATTTCCTAAAGAGCCTGGGGTGGGATCCGTCGGCGACCCTGAAGGGCGCGGCCGAGGCCTGCGCCCGCGCCGTCCTCGAGCAGGACGTGAGCATGAACGTCTACGCTGGGGCGCGCTCCGAGCCCAAGCCATGGCCCCTGGATGTCGTCCCCCAGCTCATGGGCGCGAGTGACTGGGAGATGCTGAGCGGGGGCCTCAAGCAGCGCGCGCGCCTCTACAACACGCTCCTCTCCGATCTGTACGGCCCCCAGAAGTTCCTCAGGAGCCGCGTGCTTCCGGCGGAACTCGCGATGGCAAACCCGCATTTCCTGCGGCCCTGCTCGGGACTCGGCATCCAGCGGGGGGTCTTCCTCCACCACTACGCCGTCGACATCGCCCGCTCGCCCACCGGACGTTGGTGGGTGCTGCAGGACCGCCTGGACGCGCCCTCAGGACTGGGGTATTCACTTAAGAACCGCTCGATCGTCCGGACGGCGCTCCCAAGGGAGTTCCGAGGTGCACACGTGGAGCGGCTGGATGGGTTCTTCAGGGATTTTCGCGCCTCGCTTGCGGAGCTCTCGCCCACGCAGGCTTGGGGCGAGGACCCGCGCGTTGTTTTCCTCACGCCCGGGCCGGCCAACGAGACCTATTTCGAACACGCCTACCTGGCGCGCCACCTTGGCAGCGCGCTCGTTGAGGGCGCCGACCTGACAACCAGGGACCGGCAGGTTTTCCTGAGGACGGTGGGCGGCCTCAAGCGCGTGGACACGATCGTGCGCAGGGTCGACTCCGGCTTCTGCGATCCCCTGGAGCTAAACTCGCAATCGGTTCTCGGGGTTCCCGGACTTGTGCACGCCGCCCACGGCGGCAAGGTTGCGATCGCCAACCAGCTCGGGGGCTCGGCCATGGAAAGCGCCTGCCTTCTCGCCTTCCTGAAACCCCTGTGCCGGACCATTCTGAACGAGGACCTGCGCCTCCCCAACGTTGCCACCTGGTGGTGCGGCCATAAGGCCGCGCGGGACTACGTGCTCGAGAACCTCGAATCGCTCGTCATCAAGCCTGCCTTCCGGGTGCGTGGGGCGGTGGCCACCCGCTACGGGGCTCTCCTTAGCGCCCGGGAACGCGACGCGCTGCGGGCAAACATCGAGGCCCGCCCAGGCGAATACTGCGGCCAGGAGCGCCTTTTGTTGGGCACGACCCCGGCCTGGTGCTCGGGCGCCCTTCAGCCCGTGCCCTTCGTCATGCGCCTGTTTGTGGCCTGGCACGACGGCGACTACCGGGTGATGCCCGGCGGCCTCACCCGGTTTGACCCCTCTGGCGCCGACGCCATCGTCTCCCTCCAGCGGGGAAGCGCCACAAAGGACATCTGGGTGCTCTCGTCAGGGCCGACCGAGGATCCCCCGCCGCCCCCTGCCGAGACCACCGCAGCCCTGCACAGCCCGGAGAGCACCCCCAGCCGCCTTGCGGACAACCTTTATTGGTTCGGCCGATACCTTGAGCGCACGGCCCATACGCTGCGCCTGCTTGAGCAGGTCGACCCCATCCTCCGCGACGAGGTGTCGACGCTCGATCCGACGGTCGCGCGCGATTTCCTGAGCGCACTGCTCGTTAGGCTGATGGACTCGGTGGACAAGGACGCGTCCAACGCCGAGCTGGCGGAACTCATACGGATCGAGGCTTGCAATGCCGAGCATGCCGGCAGCCTCGCGTCCAATCTCGCCCAGCTGATCCGCGTGCTTGAGCAGATTAAGGTTAACCTCCCCCCGGAATTCTGGCGGATCCTCAGGCGCCTGCGCTCGATTGCCTCCCAGGATCGGCTTCTCGCCGATACCGACCTCGGCCAGCAGCTTTCCTCGCTGGAGGCGCTTGGAAACGAGACCCTGGCCCACGATACGGGATGGCATTTTCTCAATATCGGCCGCCGGGTCGAGCGGGCGCGACACCTCGTCTTCCTTGCCGACGAGCTCCTGCTTCCGGACCGGCCGAACGGGGAGCCCGTGGCGGCGCCAAGCGAGTTCAGGCTCCAGACCATGCTGCATTTCACGGACACCCTCTTCATCTACCGGAGCATCTACCACAGCATCTATCAGCCCGCGTCGATCCTTGCGTGGCTGGTCTGCGCTCCGGAGAACCCCCGCGGCCTGCGCTTCCAGGCCGAGCGCATCGCCGAGCACGTGGCGGCCCTTCCCGAGGACCTTGCGCCCAGGGCGGTTTCCGCCCTAAGGGCGACGGCCTTTCGTCTGGTGAGCAGCACGAAGCTCGTGGATCCCTCGGCCCTTGCGGGCAACGCGCGCCACGCCCAGGAGTTTTTCACGGGCTCGGAGTCGATCCTCACCGAGTTCAACGACCGGCTGACGCAGATCTATTTCAGCCACTCCGATGTCCCGGAGACGATGCGTGGAGCCTAGAGCAAAGCCGCCCATGCCCACCTACAGCGTCATCCACTCCACCACCTACACGCACGGCGCTCTCGCAAGCGCCGCGTGGCAGTCCCTTCACCTTCAGCCGCGCAACGAGGCCGTGCAGCATTGCGCCTCGTTCGAGCTCCAGGTGGCGCCCCACCCCACAGACCTGACGTCGCGCTTCGATTACTTCGGAAACAAGCAGCACGTGTTCACGCTGCGCGAGCCCCACAAGGAACTGACCGTGACGAGCCGCAGCATCGTGCGCCGGGAGGACCCGTCTCTGCCCATGCACGGGCTCACCCCCTCCATGGCGCAGGTCCCGGGCCTCGCCCAACAGGCGGTCACCGAGGTGGAATACACGCTTGAGCAGTATCTGCATGCATCGCCCCTGGTCCCGCTGATACCGGAGGCCCGGGGAGTCGCGGAGGAGCTTGGAGAGGGCCTTGATCCCGAAACCCCGGCCATGCAATGGCTGGCGATCGTCGGCGAACGCTTCGGCCACGCATTCACGTTCGATCGGGAGGCGACCCGGATATCGACCCCAATCGCGCAGGTGATCACCGAAAGGCGGGGCGTGTGCCAGGACTTCGCGCACCTGCTTGTAAGCTGCCTGCGTCAGCTTGGCATTCCGGCAGCGTACGTGAGCGGCTACCTCCTGACCAAGCCGCCCGACGGGCGGCCAAGGTTGATCGGCGCGGACGCTTCCCACGCCTGGGTCTCGGCATTCATACCCGGAACGGGTTGGGTGGACTACGACCCCACGAACGCCTGTTTTGCGGGCGCCGGCCACATTGTCGTCGCCCGGGGACGGGACTTCTTTGACGTGAGCCCCGTCAAGGGCCTTTTCAGCGGCGGCGGGGACCACACCCTGGAGACCGGTGTCACGGTAGAGGAGATCGAATAGCCACGACGCGGCGGCTCCCCGGCGGTCGAGCCCCTGGCCCACGGACGATTCTGGTTGCCGATTGCCTGCAATGCGGGCGCCCTAGGCCCATGGGAGCGAAATATATTCCGTCGATAAAGGACCTTAAGGCCAACCTGCGCTTCCATAAGAAGCAGCTCGCTGCGCACAGGGCAACGATTGGTCCCGGGGCACAGGCAAAAGGGAAGCCCAAGCGGAAGTAGGCGGATTACGCACGATCGCTCGCCTGCCCCTGTTGCAGGGGAACGCCAGCACTAGACCCTGGGCCCGGCCTAAGGAGCTTTTCCGGAAGCGGCGGCCGGAGCGGCCGGTGCCCCCGGGGCAGGAGAAGCCGCCCGCGGCGGCGACCAAATCGCGCTCTTCTTCACGCGATTAAGGTTCGCCGCGACGTCCTTCGCCGCCTGCGTCTCCACACCAGGCTTGTTCAGGAATCCTAGGTCCCTGAACCAATCCATGAACCGCTCGGGCCATGTTCCATAGGCGATGTTGCCCCTATTGGTGAGTCCACCGGTGGAGGGCGGCTCATCCGGGCCCACCTTGTCGCCCGGGTGGTGGCCGCGGGCGTAGATATGCATTTCGACGTTCGGAACGCCGTCGTTTAGCAGGGCCGTGAAATACTCGTTTGCCCAAACCGCGTGGATCCAGTCCCCCCAGCCGGCGCAGGTGATGAACGCCGGAGGGGCGTCCCGCGGGATCGTGGGCGTCCCCCCTCGGGCAAAGGGTGACGGCCCTGGGTAGATGATGCCCGCAAAGTCCGGCCTTGAGGACACCTTGGCGAGCGGGTTCTCGGGAACATCGCTCTTCCTGTCGAAGTCGGCCCATCGGAGCGTCGCTGCCGCCGCTAGCTCGGCCCCCGCGGAAAACCCCATGATGCCTATCTTGTTCGGGTCCAGGTTCCAATCCTTGGCGTGGGCGCGCACGAGCTTAATGGCCTGGAGAGCGTCGTTCACGCCGTCGACCTTCGGATCATAGCCGTCGCTCCGCAGTCGATTCCTAAGGATGATCGTGTTGATCCCATGGTTGTAGAAGAAGTGGACGTCGTCCGCCCCCTCTCCGCCGACATTGAGTGTGCGGTGGCCGCCGCCTGCAGCCAGGATTACGGCCGCTCCGGTATTGAGCTGGGAGTTTCCGGGATGGAATTCGATGGAGGGGTTGTGGATGTGGACGATGTAGCCAATTTCACCCGGTTCCCAGAAGTGGTATTCCTCGGGCTCGCGAATCTTGTCGTGGTTCAGGTAGGGCGAATCCGGGGGAAAGAGGGGGATGACCACGCCGCCCGGGAGGATGGGTTGTGGCGCGTAGGGCTTGTCCGTCTTGGGGCCCGGCGCCGGTATTCCCATCGGCGGCGGTGGTGGCGGCAGGGGGGCCGTGGCCACGGGCGCACCCGCGGCAGGCTCGGGATCAGCCGAGCCGATTACCGGGGCGAGAAGCAATAGGCCGATCGCGGCGGAGCCCGCGATCCGGGACAGCGTGGTGGGGTTCATACGAGGTGGGGTTGGATATCAGAGCGGCGACGCATCGGGAGCTGGTCCCCATTCTGGGGAAACGGGCGCGGGCCCCTGGCGGCCCTGGAGAGCTGGGGGGCCTAGACGTTGCTCAATCGGCCCGTCGAGTCCCCAAAATGGTCGAGGCCCGTGACTCCTGCAGTGTCCGCAAGGTTAAGGAAAAGGTTCGAAAGGGGTTTTGCGCCGTGCTGCACAAACCTTCCGCCATGGAAGGCGCCCCCGCAATTGCCGGCGAGCAGAACCGGGAGGTTCTCGTGGGTGTGGCGGTTGCCGTCCGCATTTCCGCTTCCATAGATGATGCGAGAATTGTGCAGCAGCGAATGCCCGTCCACGTCGGGGATGCTGTCCATGCGGGCCAGGAAACGGGAGAACTGCTCGACGTACCAGCGGTCGATCTGCGCGACCTTGTCGATCCGCTCTGGATTGTTCTGGTGGTGGGAAAGGTCGTGGTGTCCCTCCGTTATCCCAATCTCGCTGAACGAGCGGTTGTCACCGTCGTGCCCAAGGACAAAGGTCGCGACCCGGGTCGAGTCGGTCTTGAAGGCCAGGAGCATGATGTCGTACATCAGCTCAACGTACTCCGCCTGCTTGGCGGGTATGCCCACCGGCGTCGGCTGGTCGGGGTCCACATTGGGGCCAAACTGCTCGGCCTTCTGGATGCGCTTCTCGACATCGCGGATCCCGGTCAGGTATTGGTCCAGCTTCTCCTTGTCGCGCTTTGCGAGACGCTGCTGCATGTCGCGGGTGTCGGCCATTACAAAATCAAGCACGCTGCGCCGTTCGATCATGCGCCGCTGAGCGTTCTTGGCGCGCTCCCCGTGAGGCCCCGCCCCGAACAGTCGCTCGAAGGCAAGCCGGGGATTGGACTCCGGCGTCATGGGGGTCGTCGGGGACTGCCACGAAATATTGTATTGGTAGGCGCACGAATAGCCCGAGTCACAGTCGGCGGACTTGCGGGTTGCGTCACAGCAGAGCTCTATCGACGGGAACCGGGTGAGGTGGCCGACATGGTTGGCGATCACCTGGTCGATGGAGACGCCCGCCCGTATGTCGGTCGCGCTCTTGTTGATCCTGACCCCGGTCAGGAACACACTGTTGCCGCGGGCGTGGTCGCCCCCTCCGTCGTTGCCGGGGTTGGCATTGGCGTGGGCCAAGCCGCCCAAAACCTGGATGTAACGGCTCACAGGCTCAAGTGGCTGAAGGGTCGGGCTCAGGGAAAAGGCCGGCTCGGCCGCGCCCGGCCACCAGCGGCTCGGGATTGCCCCGTTTGGGAAAAACACAAATGCAGTGCGCAGAGGCGCCCCGGTGGCTGTGGTCGCAAGCCTCACGTCGGAGGCGACCGCGCCCAGGGCCTTGGCCGAAATAAGCGATCCGAATGCCGGGAGCGCCACGCAGGCGCCTATCCCGCGCAGGAAATGACGCCGGCTCATGGCGGCGTTCCTTAGCTCCAAGGCAGCGTCAGCGGGGGTCTTCATGGTCGTGGTCGTTGGTTGCCGTGAGGAGTGAAGGTTCGCTAGCGGAGCCATCCGCGAACTGACGGGTTCCCGGCTGACGGCGCTGCTGGAACGGTGCGGAATTCACGATGCCTTGCAAGAGCACAGACGAGCGCCCGCCCGAGGCTTCAAGCTGCCCCACGATGTGGTCGACCGTCTCGACATCATAGTAGTCGAGCGTCCGGCCCAAGGCGTAGGTCAGCATTTTTTCGGTGATGCAGTAATAGAAGTCCCGCAGGTGGGACGTCGCGAGGATGTGCTTGAGCTCGCGGACATTGGAGAAGGTCTCGCCGGTGATAAGCTTCCCGCCCGGGTCGATGGGCCTGTTCATCTCCGCGTCGCGCCACATGCCCATCGCATTGAAATTCTCAAGGGCCAAGCCCAGGGGATCCATGCGGCTGTGGCACGCGGCGCAGGTCTTGTTCGTCGCATGAAGGGCCAGGTTCTCCCGCAACGTCATCGTGCGCAGCTTTTCAGGGCTGGCCGCGTCCTCGAGCGCGGGGATGTTCGGAGGCGGAGGCGGCGGCCGGGTGCCAAGGATGGCGTCGAGTATGAACACCCCCCGCTTTACCGGCGAGGTACGGGTCGGGTTGGACGTCACGGCGAGCACGGTGCCCTGGGTGATGACGCCGCCACGGGGACTGTCCGCGGGGAGCATGACCTTGCGCATCTGGGGGCCGACGACCCCCGGGATGCCGTAGTGCTTGGCTAGGTCCTCATTAAGGAATGTGTAGTTGCTCTCGATAAGCTCCGACAGGCTCCGGTCCTCATTGATAACGTAGGCAAAGACCATCTCGGTCTCCCTCCTCATTGCCTCGCGCAGACCGTCCGTCAGCTGCGCCTTGGGGGAGCGGACTAGCGTGAAGAACGCCTTGCGCGCATTGGAGAAGGCCTCCTTCTCCTCCGGGGTGCGCTTTTCCTCAGCGACGCGGTTCAAGCGGCGGAAGGTGTCTATTGCCTTCTCCACCTCGGGATTTGGGTGTTCCCTCAGGTAGACCGCAAACGGGCTTATCTGCACGTTCGAGATGTCCCGCGCCTCGAGCCATTGGCCCGTGAAATTGCTGATGAACTCGGACGACTGCTCGTCGGCCAGCATTCGGACGACCTGGGCAGCAAGCTGCGCCCGGAGTTCACCCTTTCCCGCGAGCCGGAAGAGCTCGTCATCCGGCATCGACGACCAGAAAAAATAGGAAAGGCGCGAAGCCAGCGAGAACTCGTCTATAAAGGGGTCGAGCTGGCCCGGATTTAGTGGTTCGACCTCCTCGTCACGGAAGACGAACCGCGGCGATGCCAAAACCGCCACCATCGCCTGGGCGACACCCGCCTCAAACGTGCCTCCGGGCTGCGAGGATACCGACGATGCCATTGCGCCAAGCCGGTCGACCGTCGCCTGGTCGACTGGACGGCGGAACGCCCGCGTGGCAAAGCCGCCGAGCAACTCGGCCGCGTATTTCCGGCGGCTAATGGGCCAAAAAGGTACTTTCCTCGGGAAAAACCGCGCGTAGGTGGCTGGCTGCTCCCAGAACTCGGGCGCCATCGGGCCGCGCACGGTGACCGCATTCAGGCGCAGGCGCAGGAGCCGCTTCTGATCCCGGTCGGGACCTAGGGGCTGAATTTCAAAGGTGAGCGGGTGATCGCCCGGCTGCCAGGAGCGGTCAAACGTGAATTCCAGGGTCTTGTCCGACTCCCGGACGAACTCCTGGCTTATGAGCGTCTCGCCATCGACCTTAAACACCAGCCGGCAGCGGTTGAGGTCGAACTGGTCATCCACGTAGTTCTCCACAGCCTTCAGATTGACATATACCTGGTACTTGCCCGAGTGCATCGCCTTGTAGGTCGCCGCGACGATCGCGGGCGTATAGTAGGAGAGGTCAAGCGCATCGCCCACGGCCTTGGGCGCAGGGCGCTTGAAGGGTCCTGTCGCGGGCGCCGCTGAAGCCCCGTCCTTCTCCTGCCGTGCACCTGCCCCCACGGCCGGATTGGCTTCAGGCAAGGCAGCGGGCGACTCCGCCTTCACCGTCGCGAATTGCTTGCCCGGCAGAAGATGCTCGGCAACCACCCTGGGCTGGGTTGGCACCACCTGGGCGATGATTGTCTGGGCTGAATCGAGGTAGCGCTCCAAGAGCATCGGCGAAATGGTGAGAACGTCTGCAATGTTGTCGAAGCCCTGGCCGGTGTCGTCCGCGGGGAACTCCTTAAGTGTGTCAAACTCCACTCCCGTGAGTGCCCGTATTGTATTGCGGTATTCGACGCGGTTGAGACGCCTAACGGTCACTCTGCCCGGGTCAGGATGGGCAGGGTCGAGAGAGAAGGCCTCGAGCTTGATCCACGTCATCAGCCTCTTCACGTCGTCGGGCGGCACACGAGGCTTCCCAGCGGGCGGCATGATGCCGGCCCGGACATTCTTCATCACACGCCACCATAGGGCGTGATTTCGAACCTCGGAGTCACTGTTGAAATCATCGAGATCGACCCCTCCCTTGTTGATGCCGGCGCCATGGCAATCATAGCAGTACTGGTCCAGCACGGGCTCGATGTCCCGGTTGAACGATCCAAGCGCCGAATCGCCTGCCCTGCAGGTCATTACCACCGACATTGCAGCGGCCGACAGCAGTGCCCAAATCCGCAAGGCAGCCACCCTTGTGGAGTGCGTCTGATTGCAGAAATGCGCCTTTCGCATGGGGTGCGCAGACTGATATCCAGATTTCTTCCTCTGGCAAGGTCTCAGCCCAGTCTGTCTGAAATTTGTCCAGCCATTGCGGACAAAGGGTTTGAACTTGTCGGCGCGCGGCCCAAGAAAGTTGGCTCCGGAGCATGAGACCGGCGCAAGCTCGCACAAAGTGCCGCTGCCTAAGCTCCCAACTGACAGGCCCCCAATAAATACCCCGCAATGACAAAACCCCTCAATTTCTCGCTGATATCCTTGGTATTTTGCGCTGCGCCGCTCCTGCTCCGCGCGCAGGCGCCCGCTGTCCCGGATTGGGCCCAACCAGGTTCCGCAACGCACGTCCAGGTTCCCCCTCCCGCGGATTTTCACCGCCCCACGAGAAACTTCGACGCCCCGATCGGCCTGTTTGATGGCCAATCTGACGTGGGCGGGGCGGTGGTCCCGTCAAGCGCCAGTTACGACCCCAGCACAGGTCAGTACACGATCAACTCAGCGGGCTACAACATATGGTACACGCGCGATGAGTTCCGGTTTCTGTGGAAGAAAGTTTCCGGCGACGTATCGCTCGCCGCAGACATCGCTTACCCGAACCCAAAGGGCTACGGCGACCGGAAGGCGGTCCTCATCATCCGCCAGGATTTGGATGACGACTCGAAGGAGGTCATGACGGCCCTGCATGGCGCGGGCCTTATCCATTTGGCCCTTCGGCCTGTAAAGGGCGCCAATATCAAGGAGGCACTCCGGATCGAGGCACCCAAGGGCGCCCCCAGCACT
>Ga0302319_10024974_pt1 | contig 10596 bp, 10 predicted proteins | sample Bog_T0_2_FD_203319 | JGI IMG/M metagenome (GOLD analysis project Ga0302319, IMG submission 203319) | Peat permafrost microbial communities from Stordalen Mire near Abisko, Sweden - Bog_T0_2 | ecosystem: Environmental > Terrestrial > Soil > Wetlands > Peat | place: Sweden: Abisko, Stordalen Mire... | reverse complement strand
CGGTCTTTGGGTCGCGGGATGCCGCCGTGGAGTACGCGGCGGCGATGGAGGGGGCGATGGCGGCGCTGGTGGCTTGCCCGGTGCCGGTGCTGGCGGCGATCGAGGGGAATTGCATTGGCGGGGCGGTGGCGCTGACGCTGTGTTGTGATGTGTGTTTTGCGGATGCGGGGGCGCGGTTTGCGGTGACGCCGGCGCGGCTGGGGCTGGCGTATTCGTTTGGCGATACGCGGCGCCTGGTGCAGCGGGTGGGCGCGGCCTGCGCGAAGGATTTGCTGTTTTCGGCCCGCCGGATCGATGCGGCGGCGGCGTTTTCGATGGGGCTGGTGCATTTTCTGTGCGCGGCGGGAACGGTGGCGGAAGAGGTGGCTGCCTATGCCGCGTTGGTGGCGGGCAATTCCACCGCCACTTTGCGCGTGGCCAAGGATTATGTGGCGAGGGCGGCGATTGGGCAGGCGGCGGATGATGCGGACACGATGAAGCTATATCTGGATGTGTTGGAGGGGCCGGATTTCGCGGAGGGGCGGACGGCATTTATGGCGAAGCGGAAGCCGAGGTTTTAAGACTGCGCTGCGAAGTGCTGAGCAATTTCCAGGCGAGTGGCGATCCAGGTTTGGGGGCGGCTGGTGATGTGTTGTAAAAATTTGGCGAAGTTTTTGGCGCGGCCGGGGCGGCCGGTGATGCGCAGGTGGATGCCGACGGAGAGCATGCCCGCACCTTCTTCGTAGAGCTGGTCAAAACTGTCTATGAGGTAGTCGAGCCAGGCGCGGGGGGTGTAGGCGGGGTCGGACCAGAGTTTCATGTCGTTGGTGTCGAGCTGGTAGGGCAGGACGATGATGGGTTTGGGGCCGGAATGATCCCAGAACGGTTCTTCGGCGGAAAAATCATCCATGTGGTATAAAAAGCCTTCCTCGGCGAGGAGGCGGCGGGTGTTGCCGCTTTGCAGGTAGCGGCTGAGCCAGCCGGCGGGGCGCCGGCCGGTGGTGGATTCTATGGAGTCCGCAGCGCGGCGGATGAAGTCGCGCTCGGCGGCTTCTTCCATTTTGTATTGGAATTGCCAGCGGTAACCGTGAGAGCAAGGCTCGTGGCCGGCGGCGGTGATGGCGCGGGCGAGATCGGGGGCGTGTTCGAGGGATTGGGCGCAGACGGTGAAGGTGGCCGGGCAATTGTGAAGCGCTAGCAGGCGCAGGATGCGCGGGGCGCCGGTGGTGATGCCGTAGAGATAATTCGATTCGTTGGCGTAATTGCGGATCGGGCCTTTGAAGAACATGCCGAGTTCGTCCACCGCTTCCATGCCGGAATCGCCGCGGATGAGGCTGCGCTCGGAGCCTTCCTCGACGTTGACGACCAGGGATACGGCGATTCGGGCGTCGTTGGGCCAGCGTAATGTCATGCCGCGGTGACGATGGCTTTGCCGGTTTCCAGGCTGGGCTGGGTCTGGGGGTAGGGGACGGCGGCGCCGCGCTGGACGGCAGGGCGGGCGCCGATGGTTTTCAGCCAGCTTGTGAGGTGGGGGAGTTCCGAAATGTCGAGGCCGGCCCAGCCGTGCTGCATCACCCAGGGCCAGCAGGCGATGTCCGCGATGGAGTAGTCTCCGGCCAGGAATTCGTGGGTTTCCAGGCGGGTGTTCATGACGGTGAGCAGGCGCATGGTTTCGGTTTGATAACGGGCGATCACCGCCGGGATTTTTTCGGGAAAGTAGCGGTAAAAAACGTTGGCCTGGCCGTGCATGGGACCGAGGCCGCCCATTTGCCACATCAGCCATTGGATGACGAGGCTGCGGGCTTTTGTCTCGGCGGGGAGAAGTTTGTTGTGTTTTTCAGCGAGGTATAGCAGGATGGCACCGGATTCGAAGACCGGAAAGCCGTCATCGAGGATGGCGGGGATGCGGCCGTTGGGGTTGATTTTCAGGAAATCCGGCGATTTCTGTTTGCCGGATTTCAGGTCTATGGCGTGGACTTCGTAGTCTAGCTCCATCTCCTCCAGCGCGATCGAAACCTTTCTCCCGTTCGGGGTGGGGGCGGTGAAGAGCTCGATCATTCTTCGACGGCGTAGGTGTAGCCTAGATGTTTGGCGAGGTTGCGCTTGCTCAGGTCGCCGCCCTCGAAATCGCCGTCGGGGGCCTGGTTGGCCAGATTGTCGTTGGTTTCGTTGGTGCAGATGCAGATGAAATGGGTTTCGCCGTCTAGGGGAAACGGCACTTCGTGCCAGGTACCGACTTCCATGACGATGCCGCCGGAACCGTCGAAATAGAACGCCGTCACGTCGTCGGGGTTCGGCATGGTGCTTTCGCTCTCATCCCAACTGCCATCCGGGCGGCGGCAGGTGGGCTTGCCGAGGACCATGTAAAAAGGTTTGCCGGAGAGCGGGATAAAAGTCTGGGTGTGCTTGGTGTGGAATTCCATCCATTTCACCACATGCGGCCGCGGCAAAAAGCTGACGAGATTCAGGCACAGATCGTCGTTGCCATGAAATTTCGCCGGCTGCGTCACGCGCACGACCTTGCCGTAAAAATCGATCTTGTCATGCGTCACGCCGCCCGGCTCACCTATCACGTAGCCGAAGCCTTTCAGCGATTCCGGCGTGGCGAGGACGGGTTTGAGCTTACGCAGGACGGGTTCGGTGACGGTGTCGCTCATGCGGCTCTCCTGGTGCGGTGTTCGAGTTTGAGTTTGTTCCGCGTCTCGGCGGGAGACAGAATGTTGGCGCCGAGGTCGCGGATGATGCGGGCAGATTTTTCGACGAGTTGCGCGTTGGTGGCGAGCACGCCGCGTTCGAGGTAGAGATTATCCTCCAGGCCGACGCGGACGTTGCCTCCCATGATGACGGCGAGAGCGGCCATCGGCATTTCGTGATGCGAGATGCCGAAGGCGGCCCAGTGGGCATTATGTGGGATCATCGCGCGCATGGCGGTGATGGATTCGGCGGTGGCGGGGGCGCCGCCGTCGATGCCGAGGCAGAACTGGAAGAGCGGGTCGCCGGGCACGACGCCTTTCCCGATGAGGGTGAGGGCGATGCCGACCTGGCCCATGTCAAAAACTTCGAGTTCGGGTTTGACGCCCCATTCCATGACGTGGCGGCACATTTTTTCCAGGTCCGCGGTGCGGTTGATGACGATGTTGCCGCCAAAATTCATGCTGCCGCAGTCGATGGTGCAGATTTCCGGGCGGTTGCGGCCGACATGCTCGACGCGCTGATAGGGGGTCGCCAGGTCGCTCTCGGCGGTCATGATCGCCGGATTATCCGGATCCAGCGCCAGCATGCCGCCCATGCCGCAGGTGAGGTTGATGATGACGTCGATGTTCGAGGCGCGGATGCGTTCCACCACTTCGTCGTAATATTCCAGTTTGCGGGAGGCTTTGCCGGTGTCCGGTTCGCGGACGTGGACGTGCACGATGGCGGCGCCGGCGCGGGCGGCGTCCAGGCAGGATTCGGCGATTTCGGCGGGGGATTTCGGCACGAGCGGGCTGCGGCCGGTGGAATCGCCGGCGCCGGTGACGGCGCAGGTTATGAAGACGTCCTTGTTCATGGCTTTACCTCGTGAGCGCGCGCAGTAACGCATGTGCGGGTCGCGCGATGAACCGGGTTGGCCTGGGTGTCCGAAAGGCGGATGGATGGAAGCTCAAACGCCGGGGGAATCAAAAGTTTTTTGCGGAGCTTTTTTTCAAAAAAGCGACCGCTTGCTTGCTGTCTCTAAAACCCCGCCAGCGCCTGCATCGTTCGCCTGCCCGTTCCAGTCTCCACCCATAATTCGAGCCCGCCCTCGACGGGGCGGGCGTTCAGGGTGAAAGGGTCGGGATCGGTGAGCGGGGTGAGGCCGCGGAAGGTGAAGTTTTGCGGGCGGCGGGCGGCGCAGTCGGCGGCGAAGGCAAGGAGCAGGGTGGCCTGGAGGGGGCCGTGGACGACAAGGCCGGGGTAGGATTCGACCTGTGTGGCGTAGGGCAGGTCGTAATGGATGCGGTGGCCGTTGAAGGTGAGGGCGGAGTAGCGGAACAGGGTGACGGGGTCGGTGCGCATGTCGCGGCGCCAGGCGGGTGCGGCTTCGGTTTGTTGCGGGACCGGCGGCGGGCCGGCGGCGGCGGGGTTTTGGGCGGGACGGTACACGATGTCCTGGCGTTCCGCGATGGCGAGGCCGCGGGGCGAAAAATATTCGTGGTCAACGGCGACGAAGCAGAGCGCGCCGGTGCGGCCGTGTTTCATGGTGACGGCGGCGATTTTGGAGTGGCGGGTGATTTTGTCGCCCACCAGCAATTCATCGTGCAGAATCAGGGCGCCGCCGGCCCACATGCGGCGCGGCAGGGGCACGTGGGGAAAGAAATTGCCGCGCGCGGGGTGGCCGTCTTGCCCCAGTGCCGAGGCTTTGACCGTGGCGGAGGCGAGGCACCAATGGATGCCGAGCGGCGCCGGCGCGCCGGCGGGCGGCGGATCGCGGTCGAAGGTCGCGTTGAAGGCGCTGACCACGCGCTGGGTGACCTTCTCCTCCGCGGTTTCGGTGCGGCCGATCCAGTCCTGGAAATTGTCTTCCGTCATCAATAGGAGCGTGGCATCCCCAGCACGTGTTCGGCCAGGTAGCTGAGGATGAGGTTGGTTGAAATCGGCGCGACCTGGTAGAGCCGGGTTTCGCGGAATTTGCGTTCCACGTCGTATTCCTCGGCGAAGCCGAAGCCGCCATGGGTCTGGACGCAGGCTTCGGCGGCTTCCCAGGAGGCTTCGGCCGCCAGCATTTTCGCCATGTTGGCCTCGGCGCCGCAATTTTCGCCGGCTTCGAACAGGGCGGCCGCGTGGGCAACCATGAGTTCGGCGGCGCGCATGCGGGCATAGGCTTTGGCGATGGGGAACTGCACGCCCTGATTCTGGCCGATGGGGCGGCCGAAGACCACACGCTCCCTGGCGTAGGCGGTGGCTTTTTCGATGAACCATTTGGCGTCGCCGATGCATTCCGCGCCGATCAGGATTCGCTCCGCGTTCATGCCGGAGAGGATGTAGCGGAAGCCGCGCCCCTCCTCGCCGATCAGCGAGTCCGCGGGGATGCGCATGTTGTCGAAAAACACTTCCGTGGTGGCGTGGTTCATCATGGTGCGGATGGGGCGGATGGTCAGACCCTCGGCTGCGCGCATGTCGAACAGGAAGACCGAGAGGCCGTCAGTGTGTTTGACGGTTTTTTCGCGCGGTGAAGTGCGGGCGAGGAGGAGCATGAGGTCGGAATGTTCGGCCCTGGAGGTCCAGATTTTTTGGCCGTTGACGACGTAGTGCTCGCCCTCCCGGCGGGCGGTGGTTTTGAGCGCCCCGGTGTCGGTGCCGCTGCCGGGCTCGGTGACGCCGAAAGCCTGCAGGCGGAGCGCGCCGCTGGCGATCTGGGGGAGGTATTTTGACTTTTGCGTGGCGCTGCCGTGGCGGAGCAGGGCGCCCATGATGTACATCTGCGCGTGGCAGGCGCCGCCGTTGCAGCCGGCGCGCTGGATCTCCTCGAGGATGGCGCAGGCGGCGGAGAGCGGCAGGCCGGAGCCGCCATATTCCTCCGGAATGAGAGCGGCGAGCCAGCCATGGGCGGCGAGGGTTTTCACGAATTCGGTGGGGTAGGCGGAGTCGCGGTCGAGGGCGCGCCAGTAGGGGGCGGGGAATTCTTCGCAGAGTTTTCGGATTTCGGTGCGGATTTCAGGGTGCATGAGGGGCCTGGAGGGAAGGAAGTAAGCAAGCGGTCGCTTTTTAGAAAAAAGCTCCGCAAAAAATTTTTACTTCCCCGGTTTTTGAGTGGCCACAGTATGGCCGCTCAAAGGCCGGGGGAATCAAAAGTTTTTTGCTTCCCCAGGCGGGGCGCCTTTTTTTCTAAAAAAGAAGTGCTTTCTCTCTGTGGTTGGAAAGGCGTCGATGCCCGCATGCGCGGGCATGACGGGGGAAGGCGGGTGGGCTGGTGGGGCATCAGACGCTGGCGAATGCAAAGCCGGGGATTTTTGGGGGGGAATTGTCGGTCCAGGTTTGCCAGTCGGCGGTGACGAAATGTTCGTCGATCAGGGTGCGCTGAAAACATTTGCCGTTGCGGAACCATTGCCAGGTGCGGGAGCGGAATTTGAAGTCGTCGCTGTTCTGGATCATCTCATAGAGATAGAGCCCGGGTTCACCGGTGCGGGTCCAGTTCAGGCATTGCGAGCGGTTGAAATCGTCGGGTTCCATTTTCGCGGCCCAGCCGGTGATGAGCTCGTTGTCGAACCAGATGCGGCCGTCGCGGTAGCGGGCGGGAAAGTCGCGGATATCGGTGCGGCCGTCGGCCCAATAATAGTAGTTGGTCTGGTGGTAGTCGTTCTCCTCGCCGTCCTTGATGCGGCAGATCAGGCGGCTCAGGTGCTCGTCGGTCAGTTTGCCGGTGGCGGAATCGTAGTGCCGATAGACGCCGTGCCAGACGCCGCCATTGGCGGCGAGCAGCGGCATGGCTTCGCGGATCGTTGTCTTGCTCATCATGCATCCCCCAGTTTGACCACGACCTTGCCGATGCTGCGGGCGGAGAGCAGCCGGTCGATGGCGTCATAGACGGTTTCCAGGCCTTCGAAAGGCTCGGAATCGAATTTCAGGTTGAGCTGGCCGGCGGCGTGCATGGCGAATAGCCGCTCGCGGGTGGCGGGCCAGAGTTCGGTGAGGCGGCCGTTCATAAAACCGCGGATCGAGGCGCCCTTGAAATAGATCTGGTGGGCGACGCGCGGGGCGGTGATGAGCTCGGGGGTGTCATCGAGGTCGCTGGCGGCGCCGGCGACGACCAGGCGGCCGAGCGGGGCGAGGTTTTGCAGGAAGGCGTCGAAGACGGCGCCGCCGACGGTGTCCACGGCGACGTCGATGGCGTCCGGGAATTCCTGGGCGAGGACGGCGCCGACGTTTTCGGCGCGGTAGTCGATGACGCGGGCGGCACCGAGGTTTGCAACAAACGCCGCCTTTTCCGGGCCGCCGCAGACCGCGATGACGCGGCAGCCGCGCAGTCTGGCGAGTTGCACGATGATGTGGCCGACGCCGCCGGCGGCGGCGGAGACGGCGACGGTCTCACCGTCCTGCAGCGCGCCGACATGTTCGAGCGCGATGGCGGCGGAGACGCCGGTGGAGGCGAGCGCCAGCCAGTCGCGCGAGGGATCCGGGACTTTGGCGAAGTTGGCGGCGCTGTCGGTATTTTCCTCGCGGTAGCCGCCTTTGAACTGGACCGTGACGGCGGCGTCGCCGACGGCGAAATCCGCTACACCGGGGCCGACGGCCTCGACGATGCCGAGCGCTTCGACGCCGGTCAGGCTGGGGGTGGCGATGTCGATATAGCTGATGGCGTTGCGGGCGATTTGCGTGTCGAAAATGCCGTTGACGCCGCACCAGATGTTGCGCACACGGATCTGGCCTTCCGCGGGTGCGATTTTCGGCAGGTGGACCAGCTGAGTCGCGTCCCGGAACGTTCTGGCGAATTGCTCGAGCTGGATGGCGCGATAAGAAGCACCGTCCATCAGGCGGCGCGCCCTCCCAGGCCGAGCGCGCCGGGGTTGAATGTCTGCGCCGGATCGAGCTGGGATTTGATCGCCTCGAGCAGTGCGATGCTGGCGGCGTCGCGGCTTTCGCGGTACGGGTAGGTGCGGCCGATCTGGAAAAAGCCGCAGCCAAGGTCGGCGAATATCTTGATGATGCGGTTGCGGGCGGTGCCGACGGCGGCGGTCGCTTCCGGGTTTGCGTCAAGCACCGGCAGGCGGGCGAGGTGGGGTTTTTCTATCAGGGATTCGTGGACCGAATAGCGTTCTTCGGGCCAGTAAAACACCGGCTCGATGATCAGGGCGTTGGTGGACAGCGACGTGAAAAGATAGCCGAGGGTGACGTTGTGCGCGTCGAGTGCGGGTTTCATTTCGGCGAAGGCGGCTTCGACGGCTGCCAGCACGGTGGGGGCGGCGGCGAGCGAGGCGATGCCGTGGATCGGCGCCCAGCGCTCGCCGGCGGGGCCCAGAATGCTGTTGAGGGGCGGGAAGGGGGTGACGCGGATCAGGCGGGCGATGGAGTTTTCGATCTCGCGGCCGTTTGAAGCGGCGGCGATTTTTTTGGCTTGCCCGATGTCGGCGGCGACCGCGGCGGCGCAGCGGCCTTCGGCGATGACGTGTAGCGAAAAATCGTCCGGGGCCATGATGTCGCGGCCGGCCATGGCGATCTTGGCGGCGCTTTGCAGGCCCTTGAAGAGAGACGCTTCCTTCGCGACGACTTTGCGCAGCGTGCCGAAATCCTCGGCCAGGGAGGCGCGCTTCATGCGGACTTCAGCGAGGCCGGGGTCGAAGGCGCACATTTCCGCGGCGATGCCGGCGCGCGACATCTCGGCCATCGCCAGCAGCAGGTCGCGGCCGGATTTGAAGGCGAAGGAGCAAAAATCCTCCTGCGCGGGGATGCGCATGAGGCGCAGCGTGATTTCGGCCTTGATGCCGAACACGCCGCCGTCGCCGCAGAACAGGCCGGCCAGGTCCGGCCCGTAATGCCGGTAGAACGGTGGTTGGCCGGGCAAGCCGGCGCCGGTGCGCAGCAACTGGCCGTCGGCCAGGACGACGGCGAGGCCGACGACGCTCTCGCTGGAGGTGCCGTAGCGGGCGGCGCCGAACATGGCGTTGAGCTGCGACAGGCCGCCGCCGATGGTGGAAACCAGGCCGGACATCGGGCCCCAGAACGGCGTGCGCAGGCCGTGCGGTTTGAGCGCGGCGTGCAATGCTGCCCAGGTGCAGCCGCCCTGAACGGTGACGGTCATGGCGGCGGGGTCGATGGCGAGGATTTTGTCGAGCCGGGACATGTCGAGCGACAGGGCCCGGCCTTCGGGCAGATAGGCACCGGTGTAGCTGGCGCCGGCGCCGCGCGGCGCCAGAGTGAGGCCGTCCTTTTGGGCCTGGGCGATGACGGCGCAAAGTTCTTCGGTGGTGGCGGGTGCCACCACCACGATCGCGGGCGCGGCGGCGCGGCGCCAGATGTCCTCGCTGTGCAGTTGCCGTTTGGCGGCGTCCTGGGAGACGTAGGCGGCGCCCACGATGGCGGCATATCGGGTGGCCAGTGCGTCCACCGTCGGTTGGTTCGTCGTGTCCAGCATTTTGGCTCCCGTCATGGCGGCACTCCTCGCATGGCCCAGGCAGGGCAGCCTAGGAGCGCGCGTGTGCGGAGAACAAGATGCGGGAATTTTGCCGGCCGCGCTGGGCTTGCCAAAAACTTGCCCGCGATACGGACATGACGCGGTGCCGGCGTTGTGATGCGGCGGGCAAACCGGGTTAATGGCGGCTGCTGGATTTTGCACGGGGACCGGGATGAGCGGCGCGCAGGTGGACTCGGAATTTCGCACGGGCTGGCCTTCGGTCGTCTCCGCCATGGTCGGCGTCGGGCTGGGGCTTTCGCCGGTCGGGTTTTACACGGTCGGCGTGTTCGCGCCGGTGCTGGCGCAAAAATTCGGCTGGTCGTTCGGGGCGATTTTTTTTGGGATCACGGTGCAGACGATCGCGGCGGTGGTGTTCGCGCCGGTCGCGGGACTGCTGGCGGACCGGTTCGGCGCACGGCCGGTGGCGCTGATCTCGCTGGTGCTGTTCGCGTTCGCGTTCATGACGTTCGCGCTGGGGAACGGCTCGCTGGCGGTGTATTACGGCACTTGGGCGCTGCTCGCGGTGGTGGGCAGCGGCACCTTGCCGATGACCTGGACGCGGGCGATCAACCGCCGGTTCGAGCGGCGGCGGGGGCTGGCGCTGGGCATCGCGCTGATGGGGACGGGACTGTTCGGGTTTTTTTCCAAGCCGCTGACGCATTGGCTGATCGTGAGTTTTGGCTGGCGCGGGGCTTATGTCGGGATCGGGCTGCTGCCGCTGGTGATCGGGCTGCCGGTGGCGCTGGCGTGGTTCCATGAGCCGGCGGGCAGGGTTGTGAAACAGGCGGCGGCGCCGCTGGAGGGGATGACGCTGGCGGCGGCGCTGAAATCCTGGCGGTTCTGGCTGCTAGGGGCGGCGCTGCTGCCGATTTCGTTCGCCATCACCGGGCCGCTGCCGAATATGGAAAACATCCTTCACGCCGACGGTTTTTCGGGCGCGGAAATCACCAATCTCACTTCGCTGATTGGGCTATCGGCGATCGCGGGGCGGCTCGCGGGCGGGTTTTTGCTGGACCTGTTCTGGGCGCCGGCCGTCGCGGCGGTGATCCTCTCGATGCCGCTGATTTCGCTCTGGCTGCTGATCCAGCCCACGCTGAGCGCCGGCGAGGCGGCGGCCGCGATCGGGCTGATCGGGTTTGCGGTGGGCGTTGAATACGACCTGATCGCCTATCTGGTGGCGCGCTATTTCGGCATGCGGGCGTACACGACGATCTATAGCATTCTGTATATGTGCTTTGGCGTGGGGGCGGGGTTTGCGCCGTTTATTTTTGGGTGGAGTTTTGACCGGGCGCATTCCTATGTGCCGATTCTGGAGACGGCGGCGGCGTTGTTGCTGGGTAGTGTGTTGTCGCTATTGACGTTGGGCGGCTACAGGACGCCGGTCACCACGCAGCAGCAAGGCAAGCAAGAGGTCGCTTTTTTGAAAAAAAGCTCCGCAAAAAACTTTTGATTCCCACGGCCTTTGAGCGGCCAAACTGTGGCCGCTCAAA
>Ga0302319_10024973_pt1 | contig 10596 bp, 8 predicted proteins | sample Bog_T0_2_FD_203319 | JGI IMG/M metagenome (GOLD analysis project Ga0302319, IMG submission 203319) | Peat permafrost microbial communities from Stordalen Mire near Abisko, Sweden - Bog_T0_2 | ecosystem: Environmental > Terrestrial > Soil > Wetlands > Peat | place: Sweden: Abisko, Stordalen Mire... | reverse complement strand
CCGTAAGCTGCTCCGGTCGTGTAGATGTACTTCGCGATGGGAGTAGAACCGACAAACGAAATCGACTTGACCAGCGGATGCGCGAGCAACGCGTCCACGGTCTCCTTACCGCCATGCACCAACTGGAGCACGTTCGCAGGCAAACCCGCATCCAGCAGCAGTTCGACACACCGAGTCGGAGTCATCGGGACTTTCTCCGAAGGCTTCAGGATGAACGTATTGCCACAGGCCAGCGCGAATGGATACATCCACATCGGCACCATTGCCGGGAAGTTAAACGGCGTGATGCCGACTGTGACGCCGAGCGGTTCGCGCACGGTGCGCGAATCGATGCCGCGCGCCACGTCGTTAAGGGAATCGCCCATCATCAGACTGGGCATGCCGCACGCGACCTCCACCATCTGAATGGCACGCCGAACCTCGACCCGCGCATCATCGATGGTCTTACCGTTCTCACGCGTCAGAATACCCGCGATCTCATTCGCGTGCTTGTCCAGTAATGCTTTGAATTTGTAGAGCGGTTGTACGCGATCGACAACCGGCGTCTCTTTCCACGCCTGAAACGCGGCGTGGGCCGACTCGACGGCTCGATTGACATCGGCCACCGAGGAGTAGGGCAGAGAGGCGATCGACTCGCCGGTAGCCGGATTGAAGACCGGATGCGCCTCGCCGTTGCCGCTTTCCCACTTGCCGTTCACAAGAGATGAGACCGTGGTCAATGTTGTTTCCGTAGCGATCATAATGTTGCCTCCCGCGGCGCCGTGGCCGCTCGCTGGCGCATTTGGATGCCGTAAGGCGCGCCAACCGTAAAGAATCCCGCAAACCATGCGGCTTCACGTTGCCGTCCAAGTCCTGCCACGTTGCAAACCGTTGATATAACCATGGCCGGGCGAACTGCGCCGGCGCGAACGGCGCGCGAATACTTGCTGCGGACCCGAACCGGAGCGGAGGCGGCCCCATCGAGCTGCCGCAGTCTTGTCGCGGCACCCCGGATGGACATAACGATGGCCCGGCGACTGGTGCCGGCGCTGAAATAGCGCGGGCATTTGCGTCCGTCCCGCGGACAGAAAACCGTTGTCATGCCATTGCCTTTCGCGCCGGCGCGGCGCCGCGCATCAGAATCACATAGAGCGCGCCCGCTGTAAAGAATCCCACGAACCATGCGTAGTCGTAAAGCCATCGCAGTCCGGGTACCGCGAGTCCGATCAGCGCGACCAACACCCCGGCGGCGAGAGCAACCACCGCGCGATAGTTAATGCCATTGCTGAATTCATATACGCCGTTGCGCCGATAGAGATCCGGCACGTTCAGCGTAAGATGTCGCACGATGAAATAGTCGGCGATCATCACGCCCGCGACGGGTCCCAGCAGTCCCGAATAGCCCACCAGCCAGCCCGTGATGTACGCGCTGTAGGTTCCCATCAGCTTCCACGGCATCATCAGGATGCCGACCACGCCAGTGATCAGACCGCCTGTGCGGAACGAGATAAGCCTCGGATTCAGGTTCGAGAAGTCATTAGATGGCGACACCACGTTGGCCGCGACATTGGTATTGAGGGTCGCGATCAGAAGCGCGACTAACGCGATCGATGCGACCACAGGCTGATGGAATCGACCCAGCAGCGCGACGGGATCCCAGACCGCTTCGCCGAACAGCACCACCGACGCCGAAGTCACAGCCACGCCGATGAAGGAGTAAAGCGTCATCGCGAACGGCAGGCCCAGGGCCTGTCCAATCACCTGAGCGCGCTGCGATTTCGCGTAGCGTGTGAAGTCGGGGATGTTAAGGGCGACCGTCGCCCAAAACCCAACCATGCCGGTCAGCGACGGTACGAAGAACTTCATGAATTCCGCGGTTGTTTGGAACTTACTCGGGGTGCTGAGCACTGGGCCGAGTCCGCCTGCCTTACCCGTAATCCACCAGAGCAGAAGGAGACCCACGCCGAGCATGAACGGCGCGCCTACGCCTTCGAGGAACTTGATCGTCTCGATGCCGCGCCAGATCACGGCCATATTCACGAGCCAGAAAGCAAAGAAGCAGATCCACATGACCGCGGGGGACTGCGCCGCGCCGGGCCAAAGGATCTGAAGCATCGAGTAGATCGCCTGTCCGCCGATCCAGGTTTGAATTCCGAACCATCCGCAGGCGACCAGGGCGCGCAACACGGCAGGAAGATTCGCGCCTTTTACGCCGAACGATGCGCGGACGAAGACGGGGAAAGGGATGCCGTACTTTGTCCCCGCGTGCGCGTTCAGCAGCATCGGGACCAGGACAATCAGGTTGCCGAGAAGGATGGTGCCGATGGCCTGCCACCAACTCATGCCGCCTGCGATCAGGCCCGACGCCAGCATGTAGGTGGGGATGCAGACGCTCATGGCGACCCAGAGGGCGGCGTAGTTGTAGGTGCCCCAGGTGCGGCGCTCGAAGGGGGTCGGCGCGAGGTCGGCATTGTAGAGGGTGGTGTCGTGCGACGTTGTCTCGCGGGTCAGTTGCATACGGCACTCCGTGCGGCTGAGATCTGGTCGCGTCCGGCGGCGGCTAATCCGGAGGTGCGGAGTGAAGGGGCGGGCTGAACGACTGCGCGCGAAACGCGGCCACGCGTTCCGTCACTGCAGACTGGGGTGATGGGCCAGCTCGGGCAAGTGGCGGCCAGCGAAACCGGGCACGCCGGGCGAGAGTTCGAGACCTTAATCGTCTTGCGGGCGTAAGCGCGGGTACCGACACCGCGGCTGTCGCCCTGTGAACGCGAAACCCTAAAGGTCTGGCGTGTGGCTTGCTCCACGCCGTGCGTCGCTGCCTGGGGGCGTGGCAGAGGCCCCTGCAGCGCGAAGCTCACCGGCTTAGCGAGCGCGAAGGGACGGGTCGCGGTACCACTGGTTGCAGCTGGTGCTGCCTCGCGGCCGTCGGGTTGCGGAATGTGGCAACGGCAGAACGCGGCTATCGCCGCGTGTCCAGTCGCCCCCGAACTATCGAACTTGTTGGGGCGTTGGTCCGCATTCCTGGGTTCGGCCCCTGTGAAATGCAGAAACTCCTGGGTGGTTAGGTCCATGCGCCACCTCTTGCGGCGCGGCGGAGGAACTGGCCCCGGCCTGCCTTGCCCAGGAACTTGCCCTGATCGACGATCACCTCTCCGCGCGATATGACCTGGCGCGCGTTGCCGCGGACCTGGAAACCTTCGAACATCGAATAGTCCACGCGCATGTGATGCGTCGCGGCGCTGATCGTGAGTTCGGCGTTGGGATCCCAGATGACGATATCGGCGTCGCTGCCCACCTGCAGTTCACCCTTGCGGGGATACATGCCGAAGAGGCGCGCGGGCGTGGTCGACACGAGCTCCACGAAACGGTTCAGCGATATCTTGCCCGCACCGACACCGTAGTGATGGATGAGCTGCAGGCGGTTCTCTACGCCCGGTCCGCCGTTCGGGATCTTGGTGAAGTCGTCTTTGCCCAGCACTTTTTGATCGGCGAAACAGAAGGGGCAGTGGTCTGTGGAGACAACCTGAAGGTGATCGTGCCGCAGGCCTTCCCAGAGTTTGGGCAGATGATGTTTTTCGCGCAGGGGCGGGGTGAAGACGTACTTGGCACCTTCGAAGTTGGGCCGCTCCAGTTCTTCGATCGAGAGCAGAAGGTACTGCGGGCAGGTTTCAGCAAACGCCGGAAGGCCGCGATCGCGCGCTTCGCGGACCTGATTGAGCGCGTCTTCCGAAGAAAGGTGCACGATGTAAACCGGCGCCCCGGCCATTTCGGCCAGGGCGATGGCGCGATGCACAGCTTCCGCTTCGGCGCGGACCGGGCGAGTGAGCGCATGATAGATCGGCGCGGTTTTGCCATCGGCCAGGGCGCGCTGAACGATCGTATCGATCACGCCTCCGTTTTCCGCGTGCATGCAGATGAGCGCGCCGTTCTTTGTGGTCTGGCCCATGGCCTTGAAGATCGTCGCGTCGTCCACCATCAGCACGTTGGGATACGCCATGAAGAGTTTGAAGCTGGCGATGCCTTCGCGCACGAGATCGTCCATGTCTTCGAGGCCGGAGGTGCCGAGGTCGGTCACGATCATGTGCAGGCCGTAATCGATGCAGACCTTGCCTTCGGCTTTTTTCCACCAGATGTCGAGGGCGTCGCGCATCTTCGTGCCTTTGGCCTGAATGGCGAAGTCGACGATGGTGGTGGTGCCGCCAAAAGCCGCGGCGCGGGTGCCGGTTTCGAAATCGTCGGCCGAGGTGGTGCCGCCGAAGGGCATGTCCATGTGGGTGTGGACGTCGATGCCGCCTGGCATGATGAGCATGCGGTCGGCGTCGATGATGCGATCCGCCTGGGTATCGGGGATCGAGGGGGCGATGTCGTGGATGCGTCCGTCTTCGACCAGGATATCGGCGTCGAAGGTGTGGATGGATGTGACGAGAGTGCCGTTGCGGATGAGAAGTCGGCTCATGGGCGTGCTCCTGGGGTGGTGGGAGTGGGTGCGGCTCCAGGCGATTGGGATGCACCGGGCACGCCGGGCAGAAGCCCGGCGGCCGGGACGAAGCCCCGCCCCACAATGCACCACAACTGAAGCCTGTGCGCACCGCCTGAAGCCCGTGCCAGCGTAACCCTCAGGTTGTAGAGGTGCAAGCGGCAGACCGCGGCTATCGCCGCGGGTCCAGTCGCCCTCGGGCACACGGCCACCGGCCGGATGGTAGTCATCAGGTTATGGAATGTAACGAGGGCAGACGCGGTGGTCATTGGCGGCCTCTTTGGTCCCAGCTTTGGAAGGGTAGTCCGGTAGCTACCTGCTCCATCGTGATGCAGCCATCGACCGGGCAGACGAGCGCACAAAGGTTGCAGCCTACGCATTCGTGTTCATCCACGCGGGGGATGCGGGCTAAGGGCGTGCGAGCCGGACTGGCGGCCGCATCGGCATCCAGTTTCGGGATCGGGGTGACGGTGATCTTGTCGCGGTCCGGGGCGGGGGCGCGATCGAGGTGGATGCACTGGTGCGCTCCGTCCCAGCAAGCGGTGTAGCAGAGGTCGCAGCCGATGCATTTGTCTTCGTGAATCTTCGCTACGATCTTGTAGTTGAGATCAAGGTGCTTCCACTCGGTGACCTTGGACAGAGAGAGTCCGCGGAAGTCTTCGATGGTCGCGAAGCCTTTTTCGCGCATCCAGTTGTCAAGTCCGTCCGCCATGTCTTCCACGATGCGGAAGCCGTAATGCATCGCTGCCGTGCAAACCTGTACGGTGCCGCAACCGAGCAGGATGAACTCGGCCGCATCGCGCCAACCTGAGACGCCGCCGATGCCCGAGATCGGTTGGCGGGCTTCTGCGTCCGCGCCGATTTGCTGCACCATGTTCAGAGCTATCGGTTTCACGGCTGGTCCGCAATAGCCACCGTGCGAGGAGAAGCCGCCTACGTTGGGGCGCGGAACGAAGGTATCGAGATCGATCCCGGTGATCGAGTTGATTGTGTTGATGGCCGAGACGCCATCGGCGCCGCCTTGTTTCGCGGCGCGGGCCACGGGCCGGATGTCGGAGATGTTCGGAGTGAGCTTTACCAGGACCGGAGTCCTTGCCGCTTCTTTCACCCATTCGGTGATCATGCGCGCGTAGTCGGGCACCTGGCCGACGGCGCTGCCCATGCCGCGTTCGCTCATGCCGTGCGGGCAGCCGAAGTTGAGTTCGAGTCCATCGGCACCGGCGCCTTCGGAGCGCTTGACGATTTCATGCCAGGCTTCGCGCTTCGACTCGACCATCAGGGATGCGATGACGGCGTGCTTCGGGTAGCGCTTCTTGACTTCGGAGATCTCGCGGAGGTTTACTTCGAGCGGACGGTCCGTGATCAGTTCGATGTTGTTCAGGCCCATCATGCGCTGGCCGTTGAGGTCGATGGACGAATAGCGTGAGGAGACGTTGACGATGGGGTCGCCGAGCGTTTTCCAGACCGCGCCGCCCCAGCCTGCGTCGAAGGCGCGCATGACTTGGTCGCCGCAGTTGGCGGGGGGACCGGAGGCCAGCCAGAACGGGTTGGGGGAGTGGATGCCCGCGAAGTTGACGGAGAGGTCAGGCATGGTGCGCCTCCGAGGTGTGGGATGGGATGATGGATTTCGCGTTAACATTCGAGAGCGCCTGCGCGAGATCCCGTCGAGCTTCGCTCGACCCACAAGCTAAAGCATGTGCTATCTGGCACAGCACTGGTAATCCGTTCGCATTCACAAACTCGGATCGGCTTGCGAGCCGTTCGCGGGAGGGATTTTTCGAGAGTGTCTGCGCCACTTTTACGGAGAGGTCATGCATGGTGGGCCTCCGAGGTGTGGGCTGCGATGATGGATTTCGCGTTCACATTCGAGAGCGCCTGCGCGAGATCCCGTCGAGCTTCGCTCGACCCACAAGCTAAAGCATGTGCTACCTGGCACAGCACTGGCAATCCGTTCGCATTCACAAACTCGGATCGGCTTGCGAGCCGTTCGCGGGAGGGATTTTTCGAGAGTGTCTGCGCCACTTTTACGGAGAGGTCATGCATGGTGGGCCTCCGAGGTGTGGGCTGCGATGATCCCCAGAGCTGCGCGTTTGCCATCGGCGACGGCGTCGACTACTTCACGGCCGCCGTTGACGATGTCGCCTCCGGCGTAGAATTTCGGGTTGCCGGTTCGGCCGGTGGCTCGGTCCACGGTGAGCAGGCCGCGGTCGCTTTCGATGCCTTCGATGCGCGAGAGGATTTCCAGAGAGCGCGTCTGGCCGATGGCGGGGATGACGAGATCGCAGGGGATCACGTATTCGGAGCCTTCGACGGTTTCGAGACTCGGGGTGACGCGCACGCATTCGAGGCCGACGACCGCGTTGTTTTCGGTGAGGATTCGCAGGGGCCGGGCCATCCAGCGGAACTCGACGCGTTCGCGTTTGGCGTGCTCGTATTCGAAGGAGAAGGCCGACATCTGGCGGTCCGTGCGGCGGTAGAGCATGATTACTTCATCGGCGCCGAGGCGGCGGGCGGCGCTGGCGGCGTCTATGGCGGTGTTTCCCGCCCCGATTACTACCACGCTCTTGGCTACCGGATTTGGCACGACGTGGTTCCGGCCGTTGGTTTTGTAATCGGCGATGAAGCGGAGGGCGTCGACTACGCCGGTGGCGTCTTCGCCGGGGATGCCGAGGGGTTCCATGTGGCCGAGGCCGAGGCCGAGGAAGATGGCGTCGTATTCTTCGGCGAGTTGCTGGATGCGAACTGCATCGACAGCTTCGCCTGAGCGGATTTCGACGCCGAGGGACTCGATGAACTTCACTTCTTCGAGGGAGGCGCGGGCACGGAGTTTGTACTCGGCGACGCCGTAGGTGTTGAGGCCGCCGGCTAGCGGGCGCGCTTCGAGAATGACCGGTTTGTGACCGCGGCGTGCTAGTTCGGCGGCGCAGGCGAGGGACGCGGGGCCGGCACCGATGCAGACTACGCGGAGGGGCTTATCGGTGTGCGAGAGCGCAGGGAGGTCGCCGGGAAAAGTCTCCGTGGCGAAGCGCTGGAGGCGGGCGATCGCGATGGGTGAGCGGCTGTGTCGATGCATCACGCAGGCGCCTTCGCAGAGGACTTCGACCGGGCAGACTCGGGCGCAGCTGGCACCGAGGATGTTGGCATCCAGGATGGTTACGGCTGAGCCCCGGAGATTGCCTGTGGCTATCTTTTTGATGAAGCGCGGGACGTCGATGTGGGTGGGGCAGGCTCCGGCGCAGGGGGCGTCATAGCAGTAGAGACAGCGCTCGGCCTCGATCAGAGCTTCCTGGCGCGTAAAGGCCGGGTGGAGGTCGGGGAAGTTTTGTTCGAGGTCGGCGCTGGTCATATCAGAAGCTCGCGCTGAAGCGTTTCAGGAATTCGTCTACGTCGGCCTTGCCGATATTCATCGGGGGCGAGATGCGGATTACGTTGCCGTAGAGGCCACCGCGGCCGATCATGATTCGGTTGTCCTTTGCGCTGTCCATGAGTTTGAGTGTGGCAGCGGTCGCGGGGGCCTTTGTGACTCGGTCTTCCACGAGTTCCACCGCGAGGAGCAGGCCTTTGCCTCGGACGTCGCCGATTAGCTGATGCCTTTCCTTGAGGGCCAGGAGGCCATCCTTGAGATACTGGCCGACCTCTTCGGTGTTGGTGAGGATGTTCTGCTCTTCGATGTAATCGAGCACGGCCTTCGCCGCAGTGGTGACTACGGGGTTGCCTCCGAACGTCGAGATCATGAGGCCCTTCATGGCGTCGGCTACTTCGGGGCGGGCGATGGTAACGCCGATCGGGAGGCCGTTGCCGAGACCCTTCGCGCTGGTGATGATGTCCGGCACTACGTCCCAATGCTCGATGCCGAACCATTTGGTGCCGGTGCGTCCCCATGCGGTCTGGACTTCATCGGCGATGAAGAGGCCGCCGTACTGGCGGACGATATCGGTGACGATTTTGAAGTACTCTTTGGGCGGCGTGATGAAACCGCCGACGCCCTGGATCGGTTCGGCGATCAGCGCGGCGATCTTGCCCGAGGTGCTGGTGCGGATGACCTGCTCGATATCCTGCGCGCACTTGAGTTCGCATGAGGGATATTCGAGGCCGAACGGGCAGCGGTAACAATTCGCATTGACGGCATGAACGACGCCCGCCTGGGGAGGGCCGAGTTTCCATGCGGCCTGTCCGGTGAGGGCCATCGTCGCCTGGGTGCGGCCGTGATAGGAATGGCGCAGCGCGATGATTTCGGTGGAACCGGTGTAGCAGCGCGCGGCCGTGATGGCGGTCTCATTCGCTTCACTGCCGCTGTTGGTGAAGAAGGATTTCGTGAGCGCGCCGGCGGGCGTGATGGACGCGAGCTTCTTCGCGAGCAGGACCTGCGGCTCATTGAGGAAGACGGTGGAGACGTGCTCCAGCTTATCCATCTGGGCCTTGACCTTGGTGTTGACCTGATCGTTGCAGTGGCCGACGCTCACGGTCACGATGCCGCCGAAGAAATCCAGATACTGATTGCCATCGGCATCCCAGACGTACTGGTCCTTCGCGTGAGACACGACCAGCGGTTCTTTGAAATAGTTGAAGACCGCCGGGAAGATGAATTCCTTCTGGGCGAGTAAAATTTCCTGTTTCGTCATGCTTTCACCAGATCTCCGTAAGTTTCGGGGCGGCGGTCGCGGTAGAACTGCCACGTTTTGCGAACCTGCGAGATCATGTCGAGATCGAGATCGGCGGTGACGACCTCGTCCTTATCGCGCGAGGCTTGTGCGAGAAATTGACCGCGCGGATCGCAGAAGTAACTTTGTCCGTAGAACTCGCCAATGTTCCAGGGCGCCTCGGTGCCGACGCGGTTGATGGCGCCGACGAAGTAGCCGTTGGCGACGGCGTGGGCGGGCTGCTCCAGCTTCCAGAGGTATTCGCTCAGGCCGGCGACGGTGGCCGAGGGGTTGAAGACGATCTCCGCGCCGTTGAGGCCGAGCGCGCGGGCGCCTTCGGGGAAGTGGCGGTCATAGCAGATGTAGACGCCGATTTTGGCAAAGCCGAGATCGAAGACGGGATAGCCGAGGTTGCCGGGGCGGAAGTAGAACTTTTCCCAGAAGCCGGGGGCGGCCTGCGGGATGTGGGTCTTGCGGTATTTGCCGAGGTAGTTGCCGTGTTCGTCAATGACGGCGGCGGTGTTGTAGTAGACGCCTTCCTGTTCGCGCTCATAGATGGGGACGATGAGGGCCATTTTGTATTTGCGGGCGAGGTCCTGCATGAGGCGGGTGGTGGGGCCGTTGGGGATTTCCTCGGTGGAATCGTACCAGCGCGCGGTTTGCTCGGCGCAGAAGTAGGGGCCGTAGAAGATTTCCTGGAGGCAGGTGAGGCGGGAGCCGGCGTCGGCGGCCTGCTGGATGTAGCCGAGGTGTTTTGCGATCATGCGGTCCTTGATCTCGGCGAGGGGGGATTCGGGGCCAAGGACGTTGGACGCCTGAATAAGGGAACACCTGACGATGCGCGGCATGTAATCTCCTGAAGTGCGGCGGATGGAGATATTATGCGCCCTGGGGAATGGCGGGCGCAAATGGGTGGGGGTGGGAAAGTCAAAACCTTTAACCGCAGATGGACGCAGATATGCACGGATGGGTGGGAGGTCGGGGTTGCGCTGTGGCTCGACAGTTGTAGCAGAATTTGGGCGTGGAACACCCATGGCAGATGAAAACCTGCGGATGAACGCGGATGGGGACGCGGCGTCGGAGCCGATTATTGGGTTAAAAGGTGCCATTTTTTGGGTCCGTGGGGGGCCTGAACGGGTTCGACGGTTTTGTTAAGTCCTTTGTTTTGTTCAGAAAATTGGGTCCGTGTGGCACCTGCGTTTTTTTCTGGCGGCTTTCTCCCTTTATTCGCCTGTTTGGCGGGCTGGGTGTCTCGGTTCGCCGCGAGATGTTTATCGGATAGCTGCATACGAACACATTATGCAGGATGAGTTTAGGGCTGGAGTGTTAAGTTATTGAAGACACTAAGTAAAACTCTTGTGACCGATGGAATCTTTATGTTTGCGGCTCCCTCTGGGTTGGGTCCATCCGGAGGTTCACGCAGAGACGCAGAGGGGGCGCAGAGATCGCAGAGAAAGCCTATTCAGGGAGGTTGTTGGCTATGCGGGCTATGCCGTTTTT
>Ga0302319_10024972_pt1 | contig 10597 bp, 5 predicted proteins | sample Bog_T0_2_FD_203319 | JGI IMG/M metagenome (GOLD analysis project Ga0302319, IMG submission 203319) | Peat permafrost microbial communities from Stordalen Mire near Abisko, Sweden - Bog_T0_2 | ecosystem: Environmental > Terrestrial > Soil > Wetlands > Peat | place: Sweden: Abisko, Stordalen Mire... | reverse complement strand
AGACATTGTGGGGTATCAGACCGAGCGGTTGGCGGCTGGCATATCGGGCCGGACCGTGAACATGGAAACCGGTGTTCTCCGGCGGATGTTGAAGCGTGCCAAAGTCTGGAACGCCGTATCCGAAGACGTGAAGCCTCTCCCGGAACGTCAGGGCGCAGTGGGGAAGGTACTCCCCGGCGATCTGAAACGCAAGCTGTTTGAGACGGCGGCAAGCAGGCCGGAATGGGCGGCTGCGCATTGTGCTGCGGTTCTGGCGGTTTCAACGACGTGCCGGGGCGTCGAAATCAGGAACATCCGCTGGCAGGACGTGGACATGTTTGGGCGTGAGGTGGCAATCCGGCGAAGTAAGACCGCAGCGGGTCATCGCACCATTCCCCTGAACGGGGACGCGATGGCGGCGCTTTCCAGCCTTCTGGCACGAGCGCAGGAACTCGGAAGCAGCCAACCGGAACACTACGTGTTTCCGACGTGCGAACACATCACTATCGACCCCACACGCCCGCAGAAGAGTTGGCGGACCGCTTGGCGCAAGCTGGCGAAGGAAACCGCGCGGCGCGTGGGGCGGGAGGCGGCACGCGATGCTCTGGAATCGGGTCAGCGGCTTCGGGGCGCGATAGCGGCATGGAAGCGGGCCGAAATGCCGTTACGTGGCTTGCGGTTCCACGATCTCCGACACCAGGCGATAACCGAGATGGCGGAAGCCGGGGTATCCGACGCAACCCTGATGGCTGTATCTGGCCACATGTCGCGGCGGATGCTGGAACACTACAGCCACGTTCGCATGGCGGCAAAACGGACGGTGCTGGACAAGTTGGAAAGCGGTCTGATGTTTGGGCTTCCGGTTGAAGCTCAAACGGCAGTTGGGAAGGTAAATTGAGCGGTTACGTCACAATCCACGTCACAAACGATCCCTCCAATAACCGGGGGTGTCTGCAACTCACTGATTTGTATGGTGGGCGCGCAGGGACTCGAACCCCGGACCTCCTGCGTGTGAAGCAGGCGCTCTAACCAGCTGAGCTACGCGCCCCCGAAAAAGGCGGGCAACTTCAATATTAGTACATCGGATAAGCTGGGCACTGATGCCAATAGCTCCGATCGCGGCAGGTACGCCCGACGAAACCTACCGGGAAAGACTCTCAGCACGATCCAACCTGCTGGCTACCCTCGATCTGCGCCGACGCCGTTGCGGCCTGCTTCGGCTTGCCGTCTTCGCCGTGGCAGCCGCCGTCGTCTGGCTTGCCGTTCGGGATGCCCTGCCGGTCTGGCCGATTGCGGCGCCCGTCGTCGTCTTCATCGGTTTGGTCTGGTGGCAGTCCCGTGTTGAACGCGAAATGGAATGCGCGCGCCGGGCCATCGCTTTCTATGAACGCGGCCTGGCGCGCCTCGAATACCGATGGCACGGTGGTGGCGAAACCGGCGAGCGCTTCATCGATCCGCACCATCCGTATTCCGTAGACCTCGACATTTTCGGCCGCGGCAGTCTTTTTGAACTGATTTCTTCCGCCCGGACGCGCGGCGGAGAGAATAAGCTTGCGGAGTGGCTGCTTTCCTCCACGGACATTGCGAAAGCTACGGAGCGGCACGAAGCGGTCCGCGAACTGCAGCCCCTTCTGAATTTGCGGGAGCAACTCGCCGTGCTGGGCGGCGATTTCCGGGTAGGCGTCAATCCCGAACACTTGGCTGCCTGGGCCAGATTGCCAGCGCATGCCTTTGCGCCCGCTCTCCGTTGGGCCGCGTTTGTACTCAGCTTTCCCATGGCGGCGGCCCTGGTCTGGTGGGTCTCAACGGCTTTCGTCGGAATCGGGGCCACACGCGCCGTGGTGGGTGTGGGTGCGGTTGTGGGTGCCCTGGGGTTCAGCTTGCGGGGGGGAGTTCTCCACATCATTGAGAGCATTCAGGAGCCGGCGCACGATCTGGAGTTGCTTTCGCAGATTCTCGAACTGGTCGAGCGGCAGTCGTTTCATTCGACGCGCCTGACCGCCCTCAGGGCCGCTATCGATACCAGCGGCGAACCGGCATCGCGCAGAATTGCCCACCTGCGGCGACTGATGGAAATGCTCGACTCCCGTGACAACTACCTTGTGCGCATAGTAGGCCCCCCGATCCTCTGGACCACGCAGACGGCTATGGCTATTGCCGCCTGGCATGCGACGAACGGAGGCTTGATTTCGGAGTGGCTTGATGCGATAGCGGAACTGGAGGCGCTTTCTTCTCTGGCCAACTACGCCTACGAGCACCCGGCGGACACGTTTCCGGAATTCGCCGAGGGGGGCGAGCCGACGTTCGATGCCGAGGATATCGGCCATCCGCTGTTGAGGGAAGACCGTTCCGTCCGCAATACCGTGCGGCTGGTGGCGCCTGTGCGGCTGTTGGTGGTGAGTGGGTCGAACATGTCGGGGAAGAGTACGTTGCTGCGGGCCGTGGGAGTGAATGCCGTGCTGGCGCAGGCCGGTGGCCCCGTGCGCGCGCGGCACATGAGGATTTCGCGATTGTCCCTCGGCGCTTCCATTCGAACGATGGACTCGCTCGAAGAAGGCCACTCGCGATTTATGGCGGAGATCGTACGGCTCAAACAGATACTGGAATTGCCCGCGCCCGCATTGTTTCTGCTCGACGAACTACTGCATGGGACGAATTCGCACGATCGCGCAATCGGAGCGGAGGGCGTGATCCGGGCGCTGCTCGGGCGAGGCGCGATCGGACTCGCGACGACGCATGACCTGTCGCTCGCGAAAGTTGCCGATCAACTGGCCCCCGGCGCGGTTAACGTTCACTTCGAAGATCGGCTGGAAGGCGGGCGTCTGGTCTTCGATTACAAGATGCGCGAAGGCGTGGTTACGCGGAGCAACGCGCTCGACTTGATGCGGGCCGCCGGGCTGGACGTCTGACCATGCCTGCGCTGTCCTGCTAAAGTGAGTGCTTAACCTCCTTCCTTGACATAACCCATGGCACGCACCTCCGGAATGCGAGACTTCGATTGGCCAATGGTGCTCGTCCTGACGATCATCTGCGCGCTGGGCGTGCTTCAGATTTTCAGCGCCACGCACGACACCATCTGGCAGGGGGCGTGGTGGAGGCAAATCTTCTATATTGCGTCAGGCTTCGCTCTGATGTGGTTTGTGGCACGGATCGATTACCATACTTTGGTCGGGAAGGCTTATCCGGCTTATTTCGTGTCGGTGGTGCTGCTGCTGGCCGTCCTGCTGGTGGGCAACCGGGTGTTTGGTTCCACGCGCTGGATTTCGCTCGGCGGCCGGAACGGAATCCACTTGCAGGTCTCCGAGTTCGCCAAGTTCGTGATCGTCATTCTGGTGGCGCGGTTTCTGGTGGATCTGCGGTCGGACGTGCTTGAGTTTACCGATTTCCTGAAGCTTGCGGGCATGATTTTGGTGCCGATGGCCCTGATCGCGAAGGAGCCGGATCTGGGTACCGCCCTGACTTACATCCCAATCCTGGCAGTGGGGGTCTTGTTGGCGGGATTGCCCTGGAAAAACTGGGTGGCGATAGCGGTGGTGGCTCTGGTTGTTATCCCGATCGCCTACCCGCGGTTGCAGCCTTATCAGCGGGCCAGAATCGTCAGTTACCTGGACCCCGAGCGCGATCCACAGGGGACCGGGTACCAGTTGATCCAGTCTGAAATCGCCGTGGGAGCCGGTGGGACATGGGGCAAGGGCGTCACCAAAGGCAGCCAAACCCAGTTACGATTCCTGCCGGTACCGCACACGGACTTCATTTTCTCCTCGTTTGCGGAGGAACATGGGTTCATAGGGGTCATCGCGGCACTCGCTTTGTACTTTGTTTTGTTGATGCAAGTGGTCCAAAACGGACAGACTGCGCCGGACCGGGCGGGGATGTATATCTGTATGGGTGTTGCGTCTTTGCTTTTATTTCATATACTGGTAAATGTAGGCATGGTGATCGGGCGGATGCCCGTGACGGGTATCCCGCTGCCATTGATGAGTTATGGCGGGTCGAGCGTGTGGTCTACCTTTCTGATGCTCGGACTGGTGAACAGCGTTCGGGTCCGAAGGTTTGTGAATTAAAAGGCTTTTAAATCAGTAAGATGCGGATGCGAGGAGAAGCTCCGGAGTCCGCAGAGGTTGCACAACAGGTTTTGGCAGTTTCAGGCAGTCGGTAGATTTTTGCAGTATCGATTTCAAAGACAGGTAGTCGGGATCCAGTAAAAGGGAGACTTTGCGGATCGGGTCTGTGCGCCTGGATATAAGGTGTGCGGATCTTCCGCCGCCGCGATGTAGCGGTGGGTGCTCCGAAAAAAGATGGGGTCCCCTGGGCCGATGTTGGGTGTTGAGCAACATATCTCCACCCTCCGGCCAGCGTGAGTTTTGGTTTTTCAGTCGTCGGTCGCCGCAGGGAAGCTCTCTGCGAAGTTTCCGGGAAAGTCCCGGGAGACTTCCAGGCTTCCCGAGATTGGCGGCGACAATGAGCGATCCTTACGCGGGGCGCATCACGTCGAATATCGGAGCCGGAATCTCCCGGCAAGGGCTCGCCGCCAAAAGCGGCGACAACAGGCAGCCCGACGGGAGAAGAAGGCATGTCGAAAGAACTAATCGTCGCAACGGGGCGCCACGAGACAAGAGTGGCGATCCTTGAAGACGACCAGCTGGTGGAGGTTTTCCACGAGCGTGAAAAAGAGTATTCCCTCGCAGGCAGTATTCACAAAGGACGCGTCACCCGGGTATTGCCCGGCATGCAGTCCGCATTCGTAGACATTGGACTGGAGCGCGACGCGTTCCTCTATGTCTCCGACTTCTTTGAAGACAACGACGAATACGACAGTGTTGTCAGCACCGCCGAAGACAAAGTACTGAAGCTGGAACGAACTGGCGCCACAAGTCTGCCTGCGGAACTGCGGGCGATTTCGGCGCCGGCAGCGGAACTTGCCGGGGAGGCACTTGCCACCGAAGGCGTTGAGCCGGCGGAGCGCCCACAGAGCCAGCCTGCCCGCGAAGTCCGTGCCGCCGAAGGACGCAGCGAAGCACGCGCCGATGGCCGGCAGTCGGATCGTGGCCGCGATCAGGGTGGCGATCAGGGTCGCCGCGGACGCCGTGGCAGACGTCGCGGTGGGCGAAATCCGGGTGGAATTCCGGAATCGAAGTACTTTTCCCCGGGTGGTGAGCGTACGGAACGGCACTCGGCTCCGAGCGATTCCCCTCGCGCCGAACAGCCTTCCGAGCACCGGGAACCCGAAGCGCGGGCATCGGTCCACGAGCCGCAGGTATTTGAGCGTTTTGTGCTGCCGGGTGAATCGCTGGCCAAGTACACCGGGTCGGAACGGGCGGTGGAAGTGGAACCCGCGATCCCTGTGGAGCACAATCTGGAAGGTTTTGCGTGGTCTGCCCCGGAGGCAGAGGCAGTGGAACCATCGCATACCTTGACGGAAGTTCCCCTGTCGGATTCTGCGGTGGAGGCAGCACGGACCTGGCTCGGTGCCCCGGCGGTTTCGCAAACGGCTTCTGAAGTTTCTCCTGCCGCTTCCGAGGCGGTTGCGGCGGCTCCCTCGGCAGCTCCGGTCGTTCCGGAAGAAACCGAAAAGCCCGCGCTGATTCCGACGGCCGACGCACCTCTCGAAACCCTGAGCGAAGAAGACGAGGAAGCTGTTCTCGCCGCGGCGGAAGCCGTAGAGGCGATTCACGAAGAAGCGTTGGATGAGATCGCGACCGGAGTGCCGCATTCGGAAGTTGAGAGTGAGGCCCAGGCCGAGGAATCCGGCGATCTTTCGGGCGAAGCCCCGTTGGAAGCTTCGGACGATAGCGAGGCGGAAGGCATTGAGGCGGAAGGCATTGAGGCGGAAGGTGTAACAGAGGAACAGGGCGAAGCGGGAGAGGGCCCGGAACCTGCTCGTATCCCTACCAGCCTGACCGCAACTTTACGGGAACAGGGACATCGTTACCCCCATCGTGTCTCCCGCCGTTCGCGGCGGCGAGGCGGACGGAATCGTGGCGATCGTGACGATCGTGGACCGAAGCCGGCAGTAGAAGGTGGCGAGACGCTGCCCGTGGTTGAGGGCGCGACTGCAGTTGTTGACGACGATCTGCCGTTCCCCATGCCGGTGGCCGATCTGGCGATCGAAGAGATGCGCCCCGCGGAAGCTGTGGTGGGCGAAGAGAAAGCCCCGGCTGTGCGTGAAGACCGCCGTCCCGATCGTGGCGGGCGCGATCGCGGTGGCCGTGACCGTGGTGGTCGCGATCGTGGCCGAGATGGCCGCGAAAGTGCGCCGCGCGAAGGCGCAGCACGGGAAGGCAATCGCGAGGGCGGGACGCGAGAGGGCGGCTCCCGTGAGGGAAATCGGGAGGGTCGTTCGGAGCGCGAGCGTCCGGACCGTGAGCGCCCGGTGCTGCCGTCGATTTCCGACCTGCTCAAAGAAGGTCAGGAAATCATCGTCCAGATTTCGAAGGAGCCGCTCGGTCAAAAGGGCGCGCGCATCACGTCGCACATTGCGCTGCCCGGTCGCTTTGTGGTTTACATGCCGACCGTGGATCATGCGGGCGTTTCGCGCAAGATCCCGTCCGATGAAGAACGCCATCGCCTCAAGCGCGTGTTGCAGACGCATCGCCAGGGAATTCCCGGCGGTTACATCTGCCGCACCGCGGCGGAAGGCAAGAGCGAAGAAGAGTTGAAGAGCGACATGCACTTCCTCTACAACCTCTGGCTCGATATGCGCCAGAAAGCGGAGAAGAAGCCTGCGCCCGTGCTGTTACATCACGATCTGGATCTTGTGCAGCGCATTCTTCGCGATCAGCTCACCACTTCATTCAAGACCATCTGGGTGGATAACGAAGAGCATTACGAAAGCATCCTGCGTTTCGTGGAGCGGTTCCAGCCGGCATTGGTCGGCCGTGTGAAGCTCTATACGCGGGCGAATCCGATCTTCGATGAATTCGGCATCACGGCCGAACTCGAAAAGGCCCTGCGGCCCAAGGTATGGCTGAAGTCGGGTGGGTACATCGTGATCAACCAGACGGAAGCGCTGGTTGCCATCGATATCAACACCGGCAAGTACGTTGGGAAGTCGAATCGGCTGGAAGATACGATCGTCAAGATCAACACCGATGCGATCAAGGAGATTGTGCGCCAGATCCGGCTGCGGGATCTGGGCGGCATCATCGTGGTCGACTTCATCGACATGGATGAGCGCAAGAACCGGCAGAAGGTGATGCTGGCGCTTGAAGATGCGATGCGTGTGGATCGCGCGCCATACAAGATTCTCCAGTTCAACGATTTCGGTCTGGTGGCGATTACGCGCAAGCGCGTGAAGCAGTCGCTTGAACGGACGTTGTGTACGCCTTGCGGATATTGCGAAGGCGCTGGTTACATCAAGAGTCCACAAACGGTGATCACGGAAATCCTGCACGAAGCGCAGCGGCTGCGTAAGGCAGTGGCGGATCAGAAGGGTAATCTGATGCTGCGTGTGAATCCCGAAGTGGCCAAGGTGCTGAAGAGCAACCAGAATTCGTTCCTCCAGGAAGTAGAGGAAATTCTGGGCAAGAGCGTGATGGTGAAGAGCGATCCGCTGTTGCACCAGACGAAATTCGACCTGGCATAAGGCCGGGATAGATCCGACATGAGGCCGGGCCGGGGGGCATTCCTCCGTCCCGGCCTCGACCGTTTTTAGGCCACGGTTTACACTGTAACGTGGCCCTGAACTCCGCCTCGCCCGAGTATGTGCAATACGGCTGCGGCTGGTCCGCCCCGAAGGAATGGACTAACTTCGATTCTTCACTGACGCTGAAGTGGGAGCGGCTTCCCATCCTCGGCCTGTATACGAAGAACTCCCGGCATTATCCTCCCAATGTTCGGTTCGGCGATATCATTAAAGGCCTGCCGGTTCCCGGCGAAAGCTGCCGAGGAGTTTATGCCAGTCATGTGCTGGAGCACCTCACGCTGGAGGAGTTCCACAAGGCTCTCGATAACACCCGTCGCATTCTTCGAGAGGACGGAATTTTCCGGTTGGTCGTGCCGGACCTGGAATGGAGCGCACGTGAGTACATTTCGCGCCTGGATCGCGCTGAGCCGAACCCCAATGCGTTCTTTCTCCGGGATACCCATCTGGGTTGTGAGAGCAGGGAGCGGGGACTTCTCGGGTTTGCGAGGACTCTTTTCAACACTGCGGCGCACCTTTGGATGTGGGACGAGATTTCCCTGACGCAGGCCCTCAAAGACCACGGTTTCCGCGAAATACGCCGCTGTCGCTTCGGGGATTGCGAAGACCCCACCTTCGCATACGTTGAGGCTCAGGATCGCTTTGAGAATGCGCTGGCGATGGAAGCCCGTCGGTAGCTGCGCCTACGTACCGAGACCGAACATTCGCAGCCACTTTTGACGGATCGCAGTCCTCGAAAACAGCGCCTCCACTTGCGTGCGCGCCCGGGCGGCATGACGATCCCGCATGGCGGGGTCGTCGAGATACGCGCTCATCGCGGTTGCTATCGCCAGCGCCGTTTCCTCACGGCAAATAGTTCCCGTCACGCCGTTACTCACAATTCCGGGCAAAGCGCCGCTGGCAAAACAAACCACCGGGATCCCGGCCATGGCAGCCTCGACGACGGTACGGCCGAACGATTCCTGGCAGCGCGAAGGAGGCGTCGATTGCGCCACCACGAAGGCGTTTTCGAAGAAGGGATAAATGTCTTCCTGAAATCCCGGGCATTGAATCCGGTTATCGCACGCGCGCAGGCGTACGGCGATCGGATCATCGTTGGCTGGCAAAGCGCCCAGAATATGCAAGCGCACGTCGGGGTACCGCGCGGCAATGAGGGCAAAGGCGTCCAGCAAAATATCGAGGCCCTTGGTCAGGGAGATCTGGCCCGCATAAACGATGTTGCGGTGGCCGCGGAAAGATTCGGGCATCGTGCGCGGGCGGGCTCCCGCTGGCGGATCCACGCTGTGGGGAATCACATGATTCGACCTGCGCAGGATGCAGGGATTGGTGCCGGAGACCGTCTTCAGCCCGAACTCGGTGATGTGGATATGATCCGTCACGAAGTGGTTGACGAAAGCGAGTTGCCTGCTGGGGCGTGCGCTGAAGGAGTGAAATTGATGGAAGACCGGCTTGTGTTGCAGGCGGCAGTGAAGCATGGCGGCAAGGGCGAAAAGGCCGTAATCCACACCCGGAAGGTAAATCGCATCGCAATTCGGCGTATGCCGGAGGACGTCCCGATTACCCGCGAGAAAAGCGTTCAGCATGCGCGCCAGGTGAAGTAGGGAGCAGGGCTTTTGGAGCCTCGGCCAGTCGGTGCGGTCGCTGAAGAGTGCGGTGGGCAGTCGCCGCCGCTCGAGCTCCCGAAGTACCGGATAATCTACGCCGCGGGGATTGCGCGAAACTAAAAACAGCGGCTCCACATCCGGCCTGAGCAGATCGAAGGTCTCGATTACGGCGCGCTCCATGCCGTAAAGAAGCGCGTCGGTATTGAATGGAATCAGGACCCGGTAAGGCCTGTGGCTCAAGCCAGGTCCTGCGCCTGGATCGGCAGGCGGCGAATGCGTTTGCCGGTAGCCGCGAAAATGGCGTTGCAGACTGCCGGCGCGATGGTCGGCACGCCCGCTTCGCCCATGCCGCCGGGAGCTTCCGTGCTCGGGACGATGTGGACTTCCACCGATGGTGTCTCATCCATACGGACCACGTCGTATTGATGAAAGTTGCCTTGCTGGATGCGGCCGGCTTCGATGGTAAGTTCGCCTTTGAGCGCCGCGCTCAGGCCGAATACGATGGCGCTGCGAAGTTGCTGTTCGATGATGGCGGGGTTCACGACCTGGCCGCAATCGGTGGCGCAAACAACCTTATGGACCTTGAGCTTTCCGGCGGTCACCGAGACTTCCGCCACTTGGGCTGTGAAGCTGCCGATATTGTTTACGACCGCAACTCCGCGATGATGTCCCGCAGGCAAGGGCTTCTCCCAGCCGGCCTTCTCTGCCGCGAGATTCAGCACGCCGAGCAGTCGGGGAACGCCGGCTAGTAAGCGGCGGCGCACCTCGAGGGGATCTTTGCCGCCGGCTGCGGCCAATTCGTCGAGAAACGATTCGCCGAAGAACGTGTTCTGGGTGTAGCCGACCGCCCGCCAGTAAGTGGTGGGAATTCCGCCCGTGACGCTGTGATAATCCACCTGCATGTGCGGGATCGCGTAGCGCAGATCGGCAATGCCTTCGACGCTGGTGGAATCCACGCCACCGCCGCGCCCGCCGCCGAAGCTGCCGCCACCGCCCATCGGCGGGCAGGCAATATTCGCGGCGAGTACCAGCGGCCAGCCCTCGGCATCGAGTCCGCCGGCAAAGCGAGTGACGGATGCCGGGCGATAGAGGCCGTTCTGGATATCGTTTTCGCGCGACCAGGTCACCTTGACGGGAACCTTGATGGCTTTGGCGATTTCGATGGCTTCCGAAGCAAAGTCGGTGCCGGATCGGCGCCCAAAGCCGCCACCCATGTACTGCGAATGGATCGTGATCTTATCCGGAGGCAGGCCGGTAAGTTGGCGGGCTACTCCCGCGATCCCGGTTTGCATCTGGGTAGAGGCCCAGACATCGCAGCCATCCGCCCTCACGTGCGCGACGCAGTTGAGCGGTTCCATGGGGGCGTGGGCGA
>Ga0302319_10024966_pt1 | contig 10598 bp, 10 predicted proteins | sample Bog_T0_2_FD_203319 | JGI IMG/M metagenome (GOLD analysis project Ga0302319, IMG submission 203319) | Peat permafrost microbial communities from Stordalen Mire near Abisko, Sweden - Bog_T0_2 | ecosystem: Environmental > Terrestrial > Soil > Wetlands > Peat | place: Sweden: Abisko, Stordalen Mire... | reverse complement strand
GCGAACAGCCATCAAGCCTCCGATAAAAAAAGCCATCTTAATAAAGAATGACAAGGTCCCTAAAAGAACCACCGGCAGATTGGACATGGCGATATGCCCTCCCCACGGGAACCAAAATCCATCCGGATGAAGATACGGCACCTGCCATCCGCCGAAAAATAAAGTCGTCATCAAAGCTGCGACCAAGACTGTTTCAACCAGGTCCGCCAAAAAGAACATCCCGAATTTCATACCGCTGTATTCCACAAAATAACCAATGATCTCAGATTCTCCCTCAGGAAGGTCAAAAGGGGTGCGCTTGGTCTCAGCCGTGGCTGCGGTTAAGAATAAAAAGAACGCCAGGGGTTGAACAAAAACTCCCCACTTAGGGACCCAGCCGCCAAACATGTAGGCCCCTTGAGCAACATCCAAAGCTTGAAGGTCTAGCGTGTTAAAAACCATGATAACGCCCATGATGGCCGCCCCCATGGTGATCTCATAAGCGATCATCTGCGCGGCACCGCGCATGCCTCCCAAAAAGGCATAATTATTATTCGACGAGAAACCAGCCAAAACAACGCCATAAACACCCATGGACATCATGGCAAAAATAAAAATAAGCGCGATGTTAAGATTGGCGGCCTGAAGCTGGATGACATGGCCATTGACGATCAAGGCCCCTCCAATGGGAATGGCCGCAAAACCAACAAGGGCAAAAATAACGGATAAATACGGGGCGAGATTGAACAGAAATTTATTAGCCCCCTCGGGCATGAACTCTTCTTTACTGAGCATCTTGAGCACGTCGGCGATCGCGTGAAAAAGGCCCATGGCCTTAAACCCAAAAATGGATGCGCGGTTAGCCCCAATGCGGTCTTGCATCACAGCGCTTTGCTTTCGCTCCACCCAGGTCAAAAGCCCGGCGATATTGAACATAATAAATAAGGTGCCGGCGCTTAAACCAAATTTAATAAGCAGATCAGTCATCATATCAAGCCTTTAAGATCATTCCTTGATCAGCGATCTTTTCGTAAGTCATTTCGGAAAATGCCGGGATCGCGACTGCAATATCTTTGAATATTTCTTGCGAATTTTTATACGCGAACGGTGCTCCTAATTTGGTACTGATCAGGGAAATGATCTCCCAATCACCTTTGGATTCCGCTAAAGGCAAAAATGCCGGCCAGATTCGCTGGACCTTCTGCTGACAATTGGTAAAGGTCCCTTCTTTTTCGGCATAAACACTGCTGGGAAGATTTAGATGCGCATAGCTGCAAGTTTCGTTGACATTACTGCCTTGATACACCAAAAGCTTCACTTTTTGGGCAATTTGAGAAACTGCTTCTTTGCCATAAAGCTTGACCAGATCATGTCCAAAGACATACAAAAGATCGATCTCTCCCTGCTTGGCTTTTTGCAAGATCTGCTCTGCGTCCCCGTCCGCCTGAAGGATCTTTACAGCGCCCGCGGTATTGGGATTCTTGTCTGCCTTCATCAGGAAATCATCACTGTCCCCTGATTTTTGAGCCGCTTTAAAATCAACTTGAGCCCCGCGTAGGGTTTCTTTGAAAAATTTACGGATCACAAAAAGATCCTCATTGGTCAATTGCGCTGAAACAAGAACGCCTATCCTATTGGTACTGTTGGTGTTTTGCGCTTGTTGAAGGGCTGTAACAATTGTATCAACAGCCTTGTCCCATGAAATGATCTCATCCTTGAACTGCGGATGCTGGATCCTGTTATCATCAATGAAATGGTAATTATAACGGCCCTTATCGCAGATCCAATAATCATTCACCTCAGGATTATGCCTGGGCTTAAGGCGCATGACCCGGGCTTTCTTGTGCTGATGCGGTCGCATCTTGTCCCATTCAACAGTAATATTACATCCCATACTACAACCCGGGCAAACTGACTTGGTTTGGGATAAATACCAAACACGGCATTTGAAACGAAAATCTTTATCGGTCAAGGCCCCTACCGGGCAGATATCCACCACATTGCCTGAGTAATTATTATCTAGTTGCTTGCCTGGATAAACATCCAGCTGAGAATGGTCCCCTCTGTTAAATACCCCAAATTCACTGGTTTTGGAGATATTGTCCGCAAAACGCACGCAACGGGTACAAAGAATGCAACGTTCCTGGTCAAGCATCACCGTGGAGCCGATCGAAAAAGCCTTCTTGTCCTTTTTAACTTTCACATTGCTCAAACGGCTATCATATTGGCCATGCTCCATGTAATAATCCTGAAGCTTGCATTCCCCGGCCTGGTCGCAAACCGGGCAATCCACCGGATGATTGACCAATAAAAATTCCAAAACAGTTTTACGCACCTCCAGCACCTTGGGAGAACCTGTCTTGACCACCATGCCGTCGGCCACCGGTGTATAGCAAGCGATCTGCAACTTGGGCTGCTTCTCAACTTCCACCATGCAAATACGGCAATTGCCGGACACAGGCAAGGCTGGATGATAGCAGTAACGGGGAATATTGATCCCCAGTTTATCTGCCGCCTGAATGATCGTTGTCCCTGCAGGGACTTCTATTTGTTTTCCGTCAATACTTACGTTTGGCATACATGACCCTTGATTTTAGCTTCAAACTCACTGCGAAATTTAGCTACATAGCTTCCTACGGACATTGACACCGCGTCCCCAAAAGCACAAATGGTATTACCTCCGATATTATTCACAATTCCCGGCAAATTATTTAGATCATGATCTTTGGCCAGGCCTTCGTAGATCCTTTTAACATTGCGATAAACCCATCCGCTGCCTTCACGGCAGGGAGAACACTGCCCGCAGGATTCATGCGCAAAAAACCGTGCCGCGACCATGGCAGCCCACACCATATCCGTGGTATCATCCATGACGATGATGCCCCCTGAACCGGCCATGGAACCGATCGCTTTCAAAGAATCAAAATCCATTTTCACGTCAATTTGATCAGGAGTAAGGATCGGCGCTGAAATGCCTCCGGGGATCACAGCCTTCAATTTTCGTCCGTTAGGAATGCCCCCGGCATGCTCATAAATAATTTCCCGCAAAGTTGTTCCATTAGGAAGCTCATAAACCCCAGGCTTGTTCACATGGCCGCTGACACAGAATAAGCGATTGCCCCCATTTTTCTCACATCCCAATTTGGCAAACCACTCTGCTCCTTTATTAATAATCGGTGGGACACAGGAAATAGTTTCCACATTATTAATGACCGTGGGACAACCGAACAACCCTACGACAGCCGGGAACGGTGGCTTAAGACGTGGAAAACCTTTTTTCCCTTCGAGAGATTCCAAAAGCGCGGTTTCTTCTCCGCAAATATAAGCACCCGCACCAGGATGAATGACCACTTCAATATCAAAACCGGTCCCAAAAATGCCCTTGCCTAAAAATCCAGCCCTATAGGCTTCATCGATCGCGCCCTGCAAATTTTCCATCGATTTAATGTACTCGCCACGAATATAAACATAGGCCTTGTGACTGTTGATGGCATAGCAGGTGACGATGATCCCTTCAAGAAGAGCATGAGGATCTTGCTCAAAAATATACTTATCCTTAAATGTCCCTGGCTCTCCTTCGTCCCCGTTAATGACCAGGTATTTGGGCTTAGGATTGGCCTGTGGAATAAAGCTCCACTTGGTACCCGTCGGAAATCCGGCGCCGCCGAGCCCTCTCAAATTAGACTTCTTGACCTCATCAATGACTTGAGCCGGCGTCATTTGAGTGATGGCTTTGCGGGCCGCTTGATAACCATTATCTTTCAGATAATTGATCAAGTGATGCGAATTTTCCTGGCCAAAATGCCGTGTGACGATCTTTTCCATATTAATTATTCTGATCGATCAATTCATCGATCTTCTTTTTGCTTAAAAATCCCTTATATTCTTTATTGCTCTGCATCATGGGGGCCAATTCACAGGCGCCCAGGCATTCGACAACGCTCAAGCTAAATTTACCGTCGGGAGTAGTTTCACCGGGCCTGATGTTCAACCTCTTCTGGATATGCTCGATAATGCCTTCAGCCCCGTGCAAGGCACAGGCCGTGGTCTGGCAAACAGACAGATGGCATTTGCCTTTTCTTTTCTGATGGAATAAATGATAGAAAGAAACCACCTCATGGACATGGACAACCGGCATGCCCAAATACTCGGCGATCTTGCCTTCCGCCTCTGGAGTGACCAGTCCTTCTTTTTCCTGAACAAAATGAAGTAACGGCAAAAGGGCAGCTGTCTTTACCTCATACCGGCTGGTGATCTTATCAAATTCTTGTTTATATTCCATGGCAATAATAAGAACCTTATCTGTCTAATTCCCCGGCGATCATGTTCACTGAACCAAAGGTGGGAACAAGATCCGCCATCATGTCTCCGATCAAACATTTAGGCAAGGCGGCCATGATCGGGAAACACGGAGGATGTACCCGAACCCTCCAAGGATGGTCGCGCCCGTCAGAGACGATATAAAATCCCAACTCTCCATTGGCGCCTTCAACAGGCATATACACCTCGCCAACTGGCGGATGGATCCCGTGGCCATACATCACCAATTTAAAATGATTCATCAAGCCTTCAATATTCCCATATGTATTTTCTTTAGCCGGCAGTACCACATCTTTTTTATTCGCGTTGATCGAATCATGGTATTTCCTGGTACTGCCTTGTAGTGTCGGGTCGAGCGTAACCTCGTCCTCGATCAATTCTTCAGTCTGTCCCATCTTGGCGTTGTCAACCATCTCAGCGGCAGGGATAACGACACCCGTTAAATCGGAAGATATGGCCCCGTCAGGGATCTGCTGGAAACACTGCTCAATGATCCTTAAAGACTGTTCCATCTCCGCCATGCGGACAAAATAACGGTCCAGATTGTCCCCCGTTGTCCCAACGGGAACTTCGAAATCTAGTTTGCTATAAACAAGGTACGGGTTTGCTTTGCGCACATCATACGCCACGCCCGTTGATCTTAAAAATGGCCCGGTGATCCCATAGGCGATCGCGTCCTCCGGCGAAATTTTTCCGATATCCTTCATGCGGTCAAAGAAAATACGGTTACGGGTCAACAGTTCATCGGCCTCGATAAGGACCTTGCGCACGTCCGCGATCTTTTGAAAAGCCCGGTCCGCAAAACCCTTGGTCAGGTCAGCCTTGACCCCGCCGATCCTCACATAGGAAATAGTCAGGCGGGCTCCGGTGATCTCTTCGACGAGCTCCCATAAAAATTCGCGGGCCTTGATCATGTATAGGAACACGGACATGGCGCCAAGCTCCATGGCTGAGGCTCCCACACAGGTCAAATGGTCAGTGACACGCGAGATCTCGCTCATGATGACGCGGATATACTGGGCACGTTCCGGGACCTCGATGGCTAATAATTTTTCTACGGTCAGGGCAAAACCTACATTATTGATCAACGGGGAAACATAATTCAAACGGTCCGTGTACGGAAAGCACTGCGTATACATCACGGTTTCGCACATTTTCTCAAAAGCCCGGTGAAGATAGCCGATCTCGATATCGACATCCTTGATCTTTTCGCCATCCAATTCCATCACCATGCGAATAACACCGTGCATCGCCGGATGCGAAGGGCCTACGTTCAATAACATGGAGCGCGTTTGGGTCATCAGTTCACCGGTCCGATCAAAGGTTGACGTTTATTCACCGGATAATCCTTACGCAAGGCATGTCCCTGGAATTCCTCATACATCAAGATGCGTTTTAAGTTCGGATGCCCTTTGAATCGAATGCCATACATGTCCCAAACTTCCCGTTCATACCAATTGGCTGATGCCCACAGATCACAAAGACTATCCACCTCGGGATTTTTTTCATCGACCGGGACCTTGATGCGTATCCTGTGATTGAATTTGAGGGAAAAGAAATGGTACACCACTTCGAAACGGAATTCCTTCTGGATCCGCCCTCCCGCGTAAAATAAATAATCCACCGCGGTCAGGTCCATTAAAAAGTTGAAATCCAATTCCGGCGTTTCTTTCAAGAATTTCGCCACATCCTTCAAGCTGGCGGGTTTGATGATCGCAGTTTCATCTCCCCGAAAGGAATGGGTCTCTATGATCTGTGCTGGAAACTGTTCCTGAAGTCTTTGTAGGGGTGTCATGCTGATTCTATATGTTTAATATGCCCCTCGATAGAATACCCGCCCTGAAGTTCCACAGGCCGGCCGATCTTTGTGCGAGGGTCATAAAGTGTCCTGGATTGCTCTCCCTTTTGGATCTTATCCTGAAGCTTCATCAAGCCATCTAAAACATTTTCCGGACGAGGCGGGCATCCCGGGATATAAATATCCACAGGGATAATGGTATCAATACCCATCACCGTCGAATAATTATCGTAAAAGCCTCCGGTGCAGGTGCAAACCCCGAAAGCCACCACCCATTTGGGCTCGCACATCTGATCATGCACGGTCTTTAAAACTGGTGCCATTTTATGGCTGATCGTGCCCACCACAAAAAGCACATCCGACTGCCTCGGTGAAAAACGAGGGAACCCCGCGCCAAAACGGTCCTGATCATAATGAGAACAGTTGGTCGCCATGTATTCCATGCCGCAACAGGCCGTGACAAAGGGGTATTGAAAAATGGAGAATTTACGCGCCCATCCCAGGGCGTCATTTAATTTCGAGGTAAAAAAATTCGTTGGAGAACTTAAAAATGACATCTGTTTACTCCCACTCTAAGGCGCGTTTTTTCAGCACATAAAAAAATCCCAGGACCACAAATCCCATGAAAACAGCCATCTCTGATAAACCAAAAATACCCAGCTTCCTGAACATCACGGCCCAGGGAAAAAGAAAGACCAACTCAACGTCAAAGACGATAAAAAGCATGGCAACAATATAAAAATGGACCGGCATGTTCCCTCCCGGTAGCGAAAAAGGTTCTTTGCCGCACTCAAAAGGCTTGGATTTAGCAATGCTGGGGAATTTCGGACTTAGGAACTTAGGGATAGTCAACAGTAGCGCTGCGAGCGCGAATGCAAATATAAAGGCAAATATGACAGCGATATATTCTAACATTTTAAAATCGTTTCTTTGTTACGTTGACGGCAATACTTTAAATGATGTTCGTAAAATAGTCAAGAATGAATCCCCTCATGAAAACTTTACAAATTCTCCAGGATCATGTCCACATCTACATATTTTTTGACTAAACGCCTGGCCTCTAGGATCTTATCGCGGTCAGTCTTCTGGATCTTGGGGGTCATGTTCTCAATGGCCGCGGCAATGGTATAGGTGTCCTGGTCCGAATAAAGCACCGGGATGTGACTATCTTTAAGAAGCCCTGCGATCTTATGGTCAGGCGTCAATCCTCCGGTCAATATGAGGCCCGCCACCTTGACCGCCCTCCCCTGCTGCAGCAAATACGAAGACACGGCCACGAGCATATTATCCACCCTGTCGCCGGAAGTGATGACCAGGGCCCCATCGCGTAAATGACCGATCATATTATACGGCTCCATGGCCGCGACAATGGCATCATAGACCCGAGTACGCAAATTCTCTTCGCCTGAAAACACCTTCAGGTCCAGCCGCTCCCTGATCTGCTCTACCGTCGGAGCGCTTAGCAAGTCCATCTCCGGGATGACACCTAAAAGCCGGATGCCTTTGCGGTCCAACCCCTTTCCCACGATACTTTTGATCTTCTCCAATTTATCCGGCAATACTTTATTGATGATAACGCCTAATACCGGGACCTTGCATATATCAAACAGGGCTTTATTCAGCATGATCTCATCAATGGCCCGGCCAACGCCTCCGCCGGAGACGATGATGGCCTTGCTTCCCAACAGGGCGGCTACATCCGCATTCGAACAATCGATCACCGATCCCACCGCCGCATGCCCTGTCCCCTCGACAATGATGGCATCCTTGCCTCGTGTGATCGTCTGGAATGATTTAAATATCTTGTCATGCAGCACCTGTTTTTCCGGATCGAGAATATATTTTTCCGTGTAGCCACGACCAATAGTGATAGGGCTCATGTCCAAGATATGTTTCTTACAATGATAAACTTCCCCGATCAAATAGGTGTCTTTATCAATGGCCTTTTCTTCATAGGCGACGGTTTCCTGTCCGACGGGCTTCATGAAAGCGGTCTTGATCTTGCGTTCCTGGAAATTTTTGAACAACCCCAAGGCGACGGTAGTCTTCCCCGCGTTTTGATGGATAGCCGAAATAAAAATATTCTTGAGATGTTTTACTTTTTTCATGATCGCTCCAATTAGACAAACATGCTGTACGGATAAATCCCTGACGAATGCCCATCGCTCCAGGAAATCCCCACCGCATAATTGCCCAAAGGTAATATCTCTACCGGATTGATGTCTGCGGGGATCTTTTTGACATCCACCAGCCGCTGCCCTGTCGATTCTGAAACACATGAAGCGCAATGACAGTCTGCCCGAAGGTCAAAAGCTTTCGCGGAGAGCTCCCGTCCGTCGCTAAAAGCCAAAACCACTCGGCCGTCCCGGTAGCCGGCATCCTTCAAATTGGTTTGAGACAATTGAGCATTTTCCACGCTTCGCAATAATTCTTCCGCAGCTTTTTGGATATATTCATTAGATTGGTATTCCAGCATATCTCCGGAAAGTTTTTCAAGGATCGGGATCTCTACCAAGGTCTTGACCCCAAAGCGGGCGGACAAAGCCCCTGCTTTTTGCTGGCCAAAAATATAATATTTTTTCCCTGTATCCGGCGCGATAAAATACGCCATATTCTCCACCACTCCCAAGATCGGCACCTTGACCTTTTCAAACATCAATATGCCGCGGGCTGTATCGACCAAAGAAAGGCTATGATGTGTCGTTACGATCACGGCCCCGGTCAATTTGATCGACTGGGTGATGGTCAACTGAACATCCCCTGTTCCGGGCGGCATATCGAGGATCAAAAAATCCAATTCTCCCCAATCCGTCTGAAATAATAACTGTTGGATGTAGCGCGTGACAATGGGCCCTCGCATCACCGCCGGGGCATCTCCCAATAAAAAGCCAAAGGACATCAATTTAAGCCCCTTGAAATCAATGGGCGAGATCATCTTGAATTCATTGGTTTGCACCTGGGCATCGTGCAAATGAAAAAGTGAAGGCAAGGACGGCCCATAAATATCCGCATCCAAAAGCCCTGTCTTTAGTCCCCGCTGGGACAATTCCCAGGCCAAGGCACAGGCAATGGTTGATTTGCCAACTCCGCCTTTACACGAAGAGATGGCGATAATATTCTTGACCTTAGATAAGGAAAAAGGATTGTTGCTCAAAGGAAACCTTATTTTAAATGGGCGATTAAAGCCTGAGGTATTTCATCTGGGAAATCAACAACAATTACGCCCGCATCACGCAGCATCTGCATTTTTGCCGCAGCCGTAGAATCTCCCGAAGAGATAATGGCCCCCGCATGCCCCATGCGTTTGCCGACTGGCGCGGTACGTCCGGCAATAAAAGCCACCACCGGTTTGGTGACATATCTTTTGATATACTCCGCGGCCAATTGTTCGTCGCCGCCGCCGATCTCTCCGACCATCACAATGGCCTTTGTTCCCGGATCTTCCTGGAACATCTTGAGGACATCCACAAACCTGGTGCCAATGATCGGATCTCCCCCCAAACCAACACAGGTAGATTGACCCATGCCGTTTTCGGTCAAATTAAAAACCACCTCATAGGTCAAGGTCCCGGAGCGTGAGATCACTCCTATATCACCGGCTTTATGGATGTGCCCCGGCATGATGCCGATCTTGGATTTGCCCGGTGATATCAATCCCGGACAATTAGGCCCGATCAAGCGGATCTGGGTATTCCTTAAAGCTTTTTTGACCTCCACCATGTCCAAAACAGGTATCCCTTCGGTGATACAGATGATCAACGGAATACCGTTGGCAATGTCCTCAAGCATGGCGTCCTTGGCAAATTTAGCCGGCACATAAATAACGACGGCATTGCAGCCGGTTTTTTCCGTAGCTTCTTTGACGGTATTAAAAACAGGGATACCGTTGACTTCCTGTCCGCCCTTGCCCGGGGTAACGCCACCGACGACCTTGGTCCCATACTCCAGCATCTGTTTGGCATGAAAAGAGCCGTCGCGGCCGGTAATGCCCTGGATAATGACCTTCGTATTTTGATCGATAAGAATGGACATATGATAAAAGATCCTTCGCTCGTTGGCTCAGGATGACTCCGACTTTACGTCGGAGTCACTTTGACGCCTTCACTGCTTCGGTCACAGCCTGACGCATGGATTTAAAGGTGGTCAGACCTGCCGCTGTTAAAAGGGCTTTAGCTTCTTTTTCATTAGTACCGGTCAAACGGATGACCAATGGCACCGGGATCTCAATTTGTTTTAATGCGGTCAATATCCCGTTGGCAATATCATCACAACGGGTAATACCGCCGAAAATATTGATCAGGACGACCTTGATATCTTTATTGCGCAAAATGATCTTTAACGCGTTAAGTACTTTTTGAGGATTGGAAGACCCTCCCACATCCAGAAAATTAGCCGCCTTGCCGCCTAATAGATTGACCTCATCCATGGTGCCCATGGCCAGTCCCGCGCCATTGACAATGCAACCGACATTACCTTCTAATTTCACAAAGCTCAAGCCTTT
>Ga0302319_10024965_pt1 | contig 10598 bp, 4 predicted proteins | sample Bog_T0_2_FD_203319 | JGI IMG/M metagenome (GOLD analysis project Ga0302319, IMG submission 203319) | Peat permafrost microbial communities from Stordalen Mire near Abisko, Sweden - Bog_T0_2 | ecosystem: Environmental > Terrestrial > Soil > Wetlands > Peat | place: Sweden: Abisko, Stordalen Mire... | reverse complement strand
CTTTCGTCGGAGACCTACGACGCCAACGGCAACGTGACCTATACCGGCGGCATGAGTTACACCTACGACTCCGAGAACCACATGCTCACGGCCTCCGGCAACGGCAAATCGATCTCGATGATCTACGACGCCTTCGGCAACCGCGTGGCCAAGACGGTGAACGGAGTTACCACGCAGTATCTGGTCGAGGACGACGTAAACCCCACCGGCTATCCGCAAGTGGTCGACGAGCTGGTCGGCCCCATCGGCTCAGGCGTGGTCACGCGGCAGTATATCTACGGTCTACAGCGCATCAGTGAGAATCTAAGTCCGGCTCTCACCGGCAACAACACCTGGATCGCGAGTTTCTATGGGGAAATAGGGGACATGATACCTATTCACTGCGATTTCAACTGTTCAGTATTTGTGATTTCGATTGACGGGTGGCCCAGGTTGGGGCCGGTAGGTTCAGGCAGGATCGAGGGTGCCCTTGGTATGCACTTCGAGTAAGGATGAAAGGAGATGCTGATGAGAAGCGAGCCAACGCAATTTCCCGGGAATCCGGGCTTCACGGCCATCTCCGGAAGCGTGGACAACGGCGGCGGGCGGCCCCGGTCCCGGTGATCGATCCAAATCAAGATGACGGTGCCCGCGGTCCCTCGCACTTGGGGACCGGGGAGACTGCGCGCCCCATGGTCAACCGATGGGTTTGACGCCTCAGCACCTTTCCAGAAACTGCGACCGCCAGGACTGTTTTGATATGGCCGGGCGTTCTCAGCCAGGTGCATGCAATGCCTGCAGTGCATCCAATTCCTTCAGAATGTAAACGCTTACACGCACCTTTATGTATGCAAAAACGCATCAGCAACGCTCTTATTAGCACTTAGCTGGCCTTACTCCATCCCATTTTGCACGTTTTGTCACGCGTTTGAATACGCGTATACGCGCACGCTGCGATGTCCCTGTTGACACCCCAGCGTACGCATTTAACCGCACTCCCGGCCACGCCGCAGAGACGGTTTTCCCTTGAGTGCCGCGCATCACAACCAACCATCATTTGTCGTGTCCTATAATGGGCCACGCTTCCATTTCCGGAAACTGCGTGTTTCGCACTGCGTATTCGAATGGCTTTCGACTGAACTCCCTCGGACCATAGGAGAGGAGAGGCCGGAGTCGGATTCCGAGTGTGCGGAACTATGGAAACTCATGACAATATAGGTGATACGCTTCATTCGCGGGGCTGGGTTGGGCTGCGCTCCCTTCCAGCGCGCCACGGCAGTTGGCTTGCAGGCTTGGCGTTGGGATTGGTGGCGCTGGCAAGCCTCGCCGTTGCTCGCTCCGCGGCTGCCCAATCAAAACCCCTGTTGCCGGGCCCGGTATCAGACCCGCTATTAAGCGTCGGCGGCAATGCGACGGCTGCGCCGGAAGGGGCGCAGCCGTCCCCGCCGAATCCCCCTCAAGTCATTCAGGCGCAACGGTTTCTCGCTCAGCGGGGCTGGACGCGGGACCGTAAAGGGAACCGTGCATACGCAGGGCGCACCGGCTTGCGCGGCAACGCGGCCAGGCCGCAGGGTCAGCCGCCGTCGACAGCAACCTGGCAGCCGCTGGGACCCACAGCGGTTCTGACGCCGAACTACGGGCTGGTCACGGGCAGGGTCACAGCGGTGGCGCTCGACCCCTCCGACTCGACGGGCAATCGCCTCTATGTGGGAACAACCGGAGGCGGCGTCTGGGTGGCGCAGAATGCCGCCACAGCCAACGCGTCCAACGTAGTTTTCACCCCCCTCACCGACACGCTGGCCGCCCTGTCCGACGTCCGGGATGCATCCATCAGCATCGGCGCGTTGACGGTGCAGCCCGGCGCAACGGGCGTAATTCTCGCCGGAACCGGCGACCCCAACGACGCGCTGGACTCCTACTATGGCGCAGGAATCCTGCGCTCGCCCGACGGAGGCAACACCTGGAGCCTGATTCAGACCACAGCGGATTTCGAATGGAGTTTTCTCGGCGAGGGCTTCGCGGGATTCGCCTGGAGTACCGCGACTCCGCAAACCGTTGTCGCGGCGGTTTCGCAGGCCTACGAAGGCTCACTGGTAAACGCGGAGCAGTCAAACACCAGCTATGTGGGGCTGTACTACTCTCAGGACAATGGGGTTACGTGGAACCTGGCGACCATCTCGGATGGCAGCGGCGCGGACGTACAGGGGCCGTCCGATCCCTTTGCGGCCCCCCATGGAAATGCGGCAACGTCCGTGGTATGGAATCCCGTGAGGCAACTCTTTGTTGCGGCAATTCGTTTTCACGGCTATTACCAATCGACCGACGGGATTCACTTCACGCGGATGACAGCGCAGCCCGGCTCGGGCCTGACCACGCAACTTTGCCCAACCAACTCCGGCTCGACCGGCTCCATCGATTGCCCAATCTTTCGCGGAACCCTGGCGGTAAATCCACAGACCGGCGACACCTTCACCTGGACCGTGGATCTGAACAACCAGGACCAGGGCCTTTGGCAGGACCAATGCGCAATCGGCGGCGGCGTCTGCGGCAACGCAACCATCGCGTTTTCAACCCAATTGAACACCTCCGCGCTGGAGTCGAACACGTCCAGCGGCACTGTGACAATCCCCAACGGCGACTACACCCTGGCCCTTGCCGCCATGCCCGCCGGCCCGGCCCTCGGAGAGGACACCATCCTCCTGGCAGGCGATGGCGATCTCTGGAGATGCAGCCTGGCGATGGGCTGCGCCTGGCGAAACACCACTAATGCGGACACCTGCATGAGCGCGCAGGTCGCCGGGTATCAGCATGCGCTGGGCTGGAGCGCCGCCAATCCGCTGGAAGTATTTGCCGGAAACGACGGTGGGCTATGGCGCTCGATGGACGGGATCGGCGAGACAGGGCAGGTTTGCGCCCCAACCGACGCGAGCCACTTCCAGAACCTGAACGGCAACCTGGGGTCGTTGGCGGAGGTTGTGAGCATGTCGCAGGCCGGCGCCACGCCCTATACCATGATGACCGGCCTGGGCGTAAACGGCGCCGCGGGGGTGAAAGGCGCCGCTGGGCCCACGCTGGACTGGCCGCAGATTCTGGGTGGAGAAGGCGGCCCGGTGGAGATCGATCCGGCCAACAGCGCAAACTGGTTCGTCAATGCCGAGGCAGGAGTCTCTATCTACCTGTGCGCGCAGGCTGGCAACTGTACTCCGGCCGCGTTTGGCGACAGCCCTGTAGTCACCGATTCAGACACCGGTGACGATGGGTACGCGATGACCACGCCGGCCCCGTTTCTGGTGGATCCGCTGGACACGACGCAGTTGCTGATTGGGACCTGCCGTGTGTGGCGCGGGCCCGCCAATGGCGTCGGCTGGGGCGGAGCCAATGCGATCAGTCCGATCCTCGACAGCGCAGCGGCTCCAGGGCCGTGCAGCGGGGACGCGCTCATTCGCTCCATGGCCGCGCTTCCTCTCGCCGGCGGAACCGAGATCGTCTATGTGGGCACATTCGGCGATGCCAACGGGGGAACACAACTCCCCGGCCATATCTTGAGCGCGACCGTAAATCCGGCCAGCAATTCAACGCCGGTGTGGCAAGACCTCACGCTGAATCCGGTGACCAACGACAGCATCGGGATGAATGCATACGGCTTCGACATTTCAAGCATCTTCGTCGACCCCCACGATCCCACCGGTCAAACGATTTACGTGACGGTGGAGGGTGAGGAGAACCCAACGGAAGAAGTTCGCGTTGTGTACGGTTCAACCGACGGAGGAGCGCACTGGCAATCGCTGATTTCCAATCTCCCCTGGACTCCCGCCAGCAGCGTGATGGTGGACCCGCAGGATGCCAATACGGTCTACATTGCGACCGACGACGGGGTCTATTTCACAAGGGAAATTGCGGACTGTGCGAGCTCGCCGTCTACCTGCTGGTCGGCATTCGGGACCGGATTGCCATTGGCGCCTGTGGTTGCGGTCAGCGCCTCGGCATCGGCGCAGGTGCTGATGGCGGCAACGTACGGGCGGGGCGTGTGGCAAACTCCATTGGCGACGGCCAGCACGGTTTTGACTACCGCGTCCGTCGCTCCCGCGGCCCTGACCTTTGCCGGCCAGGTATTCGGAACCACCAGCGCAGCGCTGCCAGTGACCCTGAAGAACACAGGCGGCCTGGCGCTCGTCCCGGGCGCAATCGCGATGTCCGGGGATTTCAGCGAGACGGACAATTGCCAGGACACAAGTGTCAACGCAGGGGCGAGCTGCACCATTCAGGTTATGTTTACGCCCACCGCCACCGGCAGCCGGAGCGGACAAATGACTATCGCCGCCAATATCGTTGGGGGCCAATTGACGGTGGATCTCAGCGGGACCGGCCTCGCGGCGGGGGACGTGACCCTGACCCCGGCATCGGTGAGTTTCGGGCAGGTTGAAGTAGGGACGACCTCGGCCCCGTTGCAGGTTGAGGCAGGCAACAGCAGCGGCGCGGCCATTGCTGTCACGGCGCTTACCATCACCGCTCCCTTCTCGATATCCAGCAACTCCTGCGGCACCACCAGCCTGGCAGCGAACACCGATTGCCAGTTGATGGTGCAGTTCTCACCCACCGCAACGGGACCGGCGACCGGCACGCTGACACTTACCGACGGCGTCGGAACGCAGACGGTAGCGCTGTCCGGGACCGGGGCTGCCCCGCCCACGGATGTTCTGGGGATGAGTTCGCTCACATTTCCCGGAACCATCACCGGGCTGCTCTCAGCCCCGCTCACCGTAAGTCTGACCAACAACGGAGATCTGCCGCTGACTGCCATCGCCATCTCGGCGAGCGGGGCATTTCAAACGTCGAATACCTGCGGCACACAGCTGATTGGGCACGCAAGCTGCACCATTTCCGTAGTGTTTGCCCCCACCCTGGTAGGCCCCGCAACGGGCACACTCACGGTCTACGACCTGATTCGGACGCAAACGGTTGCACTTTCCGGAACGGGCCTGCAGCCGCCCGCACTGTCCGTAAGCCCGTCGAGCTTGACCTTTGCCAGCCAGCAGGTGGGCGTGGCCAGCGCGCCATCGACGCTTACCGTGGGCAACACCGGCGGCGCTCCAATGGCCAACGTGGGCTTCCAGGTCACTGGTCCGGCCGCCGGCAGCTTTACCACCGGGACCACGACCTGCGGAACAGTGCTGGCCAACGGGAGCAATTGCACAGTGCAGGTCATCTTTACGCCCGCGGTGGGTGGTGGCAGCACGGCCACATTGGTGGTGTCGTCTTCCACCCTCGGCGTCACAGCGGTCAACGTGCCGCTGAACGGCACGGGGCAGGTAACGTCCGGCCTGGGCGTGAATCCAGCCCAGTTGACCTTTCCAGCCATCGCGCCTGGCCAATCCAGCGTGGCACAGACGGTCACCGTCAGCAACACCGCGAGCGTCGCCGCATCCTCACTCCTTCTTTCCGTCAGCTCCCAGTTCAGCATGGTGCAGAATACCTGCACCCAAAGTCTGGCCTCCGGGGCCAGTTGCTCGGTGGGCGTGATCTTTCAGCCCACGGCCAGCGGAACGATTTCCGGGACGTTGACGGTCACCTCCGCTACGGTCACCACCCCGGCCAGTGTGGCGCTCAGCGGCACAGGCGGTGGGCTGGGAGCAATTCAGGCAACGCCGGCGACGTTGAATTTCGGCGAGGTGGGAGTGGCAACCAGCAGCAGCGCGACCGTTGTAACGGTCACCAACCCCACGGCGTTCGGCCTCAGCAACCTGGCGTTTGCCACAACCACCGGGTTCAGCCTGGCAAACAACACCTGCGCGCAGACGCTGGCGGCCGGAGCCAGTTGCACGGTGGGAGTGATATTTGCGCCTGTCAGCTCAGGAGCGCAAACCGGGAGCCTCACCATTACCAGCAGCACGGCTTCCGCCAGCGCGGTGGTATCGCTCGCGGGAACCGGCCTCGACTTCACAACGGCGACGGTTGGGTCAACCTCGGTGACCGTTTCAAGTGGCCAGACCGCCGACTTTACGCTTTCGATTGCTCCGCTGAACGGATCGCAGGGTACCTTCACCTTCCAGTGCGGAACTCTTCCGGCGAATGCGGCGTGCGCATTCAACCCAACCACCGAAACGCTCAATGCGGGAGTCACCGGAAACGTAACTGTCGAGATCTCCACCGGGCAATCCGTCACGGTCGCCCATGGGAACAGGCCAATGGGCTGGGGAGCGATTCCGGTGGTGTGCGGGCTTCTGTTGCTGCCCCTGGGGTGGTGGAAGCGCCGAAGGGCTCTCATGATGGCGGCGGTTCTGGCAGTTCTAATGGGTACCGTTTCCAGTTGCACAAGTTCGGGAGGAGGCTCGGGAGGGGGATCGTCTGGCGATACCGGTGGGGAGTCGACCGGGAACGCGACCCCGGCGGGAACGTACTCGATTCCTGTCACCGTGACCTCCAGCGGAGTGCAACACAGTGTAAATATCACGCTGACGGTGGACTGAAGGGTGGACAGGGCAATAGCATTTGAAAATTCATGGCGAGCGAACGTCTCAGGCTGCCGCACGGAATTTATGCAAGCGAGCCCTGTAACAGGGCACGACTTCAGTCCTGCCGATAAGGCCAATCAAATCAACGGGCTTTAGCCACTGCGTTATGCATCTCGGCACCTCAATCGGACTCAGGCCTTTTTCCGCAACCTGTATACTTTATCTTCGGGCCAATCCCCTCGGAGAGCGCAAAATGCAAAGCGCAAAACGAGCTGCCACTGGGCCGAAAACGGGGAAGAGCAGGGAATGACCGCCAAAGTAACCGTGGAAGTGGTGGAGCGCGTAGCCGAACTGGCGCATCTCGAGCTGAAGCCGGAGGAGACTCCGGGAATGCTGCGCGACCTGAATGCCATTCTGGAGTACGTGGCCGAACTGAACGAACTGGATACAGCCGGAGTGGCTCCGCTGGCCCAGGTGAGCGAGTTGCTGCACGCGGACGACGGTGCGCTGAGGGCCGATGTTGCCCTGCCGTCGCTCGACCGGGCCACCGTCCTCCAGCAGGCGCCGGAGACTGACCAGGTGTTCTTCAAAGTGCCCAAGGTGATTGAACGTTAGGGAGGCTCTAAACAAGTCGATGTTTTGAAAGGGGCATGACTTCAAAGCCTGCCCTGAGCGAAGTCGAAAGGGTGCCGCGGATGCGACAAAATGAATTGGGCTTTGCAGGCTGCGGAAAGACTCATTTCAGACACGCTTTGTAACAAGGGCACGGCTTTAGCCGGGCCGCTAAAGCCAACAGAATGAGTGGGGCTTTAGCCCCTGCGCAAAGACTCGATTCGGATAGAACAGAGGCTTGCAACCACATCCGTAGATCGGAAAACACGGAGGGAGCAGGGGGTTTTAACTCCCTGAAAACGAAGCAGATCGACAAGGCCTTCAGGCCCGGGCCTTAGCCCGAAGCCGGCTTGCGATCCATTGCAACAAGGCGCAAGATTGACCAAATAACAGGAAGGTTCGATTGCCGAGCGAAGAAAAAAGGCCGGAAAACTACGTTGAGAAGCCAAAGACTCTGGCGGAGTTGCGCACGGAGATTGCGGCCGGAGTCACGAAAGCTGCCGATCTGGCCAACGCCTACTACGACCGGATTGCGCAATTGAATCCACGGCTGAATGTCTACCTCAGCCTCACCAGGGAGCGGGCGCTCAAACAGGCTGAACATGTGGACGCTCTGGCGGCCGCCGGAGATGCACTGCCGCCGCTGGCCGGGATTCCGGTCGCCATCAAGGACGTGCTGGTCATGCGCGGGGCTCCGGCTACCGCGGGATCGAAGATTCTCGAGGGCTATCGGCCTCCGTACGACGCCACGGTAGTGGCTAAACTTGAGGCGGCCGGCGCTGTGCTGCTGGGCAAGCTGAACTGCGATGAATTTGCCATGGGTTCCTCAAACGAAAATTCCGCGTACGGTCCGGTGCGCAACCCGGTGGACCCTGAGCGGGTTCCAGGCGGGTCAAGCGGTGGATCGGCAGCGGCTGTTGCGGCCAATTTGGCGGTTGCCACCCTGGGGTCGGATACCGGCGGATCGATTCGCCAGCCGGCCAGTTTTTGCGGGGTGGTCGGCGTGTTGCCTACCTATGGCCGGGTCTCGCGCTACGGGCTCATCGCCTTCGCCTCCTCGCTGGACCGCGTGGGGCCCTTTGCCGCGAACGTGCGTGACGCGGCCACCGTGCTGGGAGTCATTGCCGGCCACGATTCCAGGGACGCGACCAGCTCAACGGCGCCGGTTCCCGACTACGCCGCGGCGAGCGATCAGCCGGCTGCCGGGCTGCGCGTCGGCGTTCCCTCCGAGTACTTCGGCGAAGGGCTCGACCCGGAGGTAAGGGCGGCCATCGAGCGTGGAATTGACGCGCTCAGTGCCGCCGGCTGCGTCGTCAAGCCGGTTTCGCTCCCCGCAACGCGCTATGCCGTTCCCACCTACTACCTGGTAGCAACGGCGGAGGCGAGCGCAAACCTGGCGCGATTCGACGGCGTGCGCTATGGATATCGCTCCACCTCATCGGAGAACCTGTCCGGGATGTACCGGCACTCGCGCGACGAAGGCTTCGGAGCGGAGGTCAAGCGGCGGATCCTGCTGGGGACTTATGCTCTCAGCGCCGGTTACTATGACGCTTATTACTTGAAGGCACAGCAGGTGCGGCGTCTGCTGGCCGACGAGTTTCTTCGCGCCTTCGCCGAGGTGGATGCGATTGTAACTCCTACCTCGCCGACACCGGCCTTCAGGCTTGGTGAAAAGTCTGCCGATCCGCTGGCCATGTATCTTGCCGACATATACACAGTAACTGCCAGCCTGGCGGGAATTTGCGGAGTTACCGTGCCGTGCGGAGCGACTCGGGCAGGTCTGCCGGTGGGCATGCAGGTGCTCGCCGCTCATTTCAATGAGGCCACAGCCTTTCGGGTCGCGCGCGCGGTGGAAGCGGCATAGAGTTAGGAGGCATCATGCATGTCAGACGGCAGCTTTCGGTGGTCGCGATCATCCTGGTGGCATTCCTGGCTTGGCCGGCTTTGGCAGTGCCGCGCAAACCGCATGTCGTTATTCTGGGCGCAGTTAAGCGCGTGTCGTATTCCAAAGCCGGCGATCCGGCCGGCGCTGCCGCGGCCGAGGACTCGTTGAAGATTCGGGCGCTGCTTGTAGATGGAGTGGTGAAGGAATGGACCACGGGCGACTCTCATGACGTAACCGACCGGAGCTTCGTTGTCAGGCGCGTGATTCGATTGAACGACGCCTTGCCCTCCGACGCGCCCTTGAAAAACTCCACCCGTCCGGCCAGCCCCTGGGTGTGGCAACGGGGGCCGTGGCTGCTCGTAGATCGTGTAACTGGCCACGTAACTCCACTCAAACTTCCTGACTACGATCCCGGAGTAAGTCAGATAAGCTGGTTCCGCGACTATGGAGCTTATTGCGGAGTTACTGCGAGCGGCAAGAGTTTATATGCGGTGGTCGCGCAAGTGGCGGCGCGCAAGCCGGTGCTGGCCAAAAAACTGGCTGCGTTCGATGCGGAGAATCATGCGGACCCGGTTTGCAATCCGGCGGAGTGGCAGCGCGAACCGCTGCGGATCACGTTTCATGTTTCAGGCGCCAGCGGAGTCAGCTTCGATATCGTTCCCGGATCTGCAGTGCTGGTTGAAGATTCGGGAGACGAACCGGAGACATCCGCGCCCCCGGCGGAGGACAAGCCGAAATAAGTGGCAGCGGAGTCGGCAGGGCCCGGGTCGAGGGTCAGGGTCCGGTGCTCCCACGGAGCATGACGACCGCGGACTTTTACAGGCTGCGGAAAAACTCATTTCCGGTGCAATCTGCGAAGGCTTTGTGTCAGGGCACGACTTCACAGGCTGCGGAGAATCTCATTTCAGACATGCTTTGTAACAAGGGCACGGCTTTAGCCGGGCCGCTAAAGCCCATCAAATCAACGTTGGGCTTTAGCCCCTGCAAAAGCCGATACTGGAATTCACCCAATCCAAGCCCTTTTTCCGCAACCTGTTTTAGCCCCTGAAAGAATGTCTTGCAACACCCTTCAAGCGGCTATGAAACACCTTCGAGTGTTTGTGAGATGCCTTCAGAAAATTCCAGAAGGCCCAAATCATGAATGACAGTGCAAACCCCAGTGGAACGATCAAAAGCATGCGAAGTGATAAGACGAGCATCGAAGCGCTTCCTTCCCCGCCTTTCGGTGAGCAGGTGGACCCTTGACGGGGCTGTACAGGCGCGGAAGGCGTTCTTGATTCATCAGAAACCTGGGGCAATAAGAACGGGGTGCAGGATTCGTAGAGGTTTCATAAGGATCGAGACAAGCGCCCAATTTGGCTCGAAACCGGGCCCACTGGGGGAACGTTGAATGCCGCGCTCCTTGACACGGCACCGGCCACGCGTATCTTATCTTTCTAGGCATTCCTTCGGAATCCGGACGGATCGAATCACCGGCTGATGTGCGTGATTTACCGTTCGAAAACTTGTTGGAGCGCCGTGTCGAACAGGAAGCAGACGGCAGTTGGGTCAGGGGCACGCTTTTGAGCGCGGTGCTGGAATCCAGATTTCAGCATTCGGCAAGCACCCCCCTTGCACCCGGAGTCTGGCCCTTATGTGGGCCGGATCGAACGGCGGCCAGGAATATTCCA
>Ga0302319_10024964_pt1 | contig 10599 bp, 8 predicted proteins | sample Bog_T0_2_FD_203319 | JGI IMG/M metagenome (GOLD analysis project Ga0302319, IMG submission 203319) | Peat permafrost microbial communities from Stordalen Mire near Abisko, Sweden - Bog_T0_2 | ecosystem: Environmental > Terrestrial > Soil > Wetlands > Peat | place: Sweden: Abisko, Stordalen Mire... | reverse complement strand
GGACGATGGGAGGCTCGGGGAACGAGGCAAGGAAGGTTTTGCCCCACAGCGCCCAGATGGGAGCCGAGGTGAGGACAAAGACGCGGCGCGGCAGCTTGCCGAGAACGCGCTGCATGCGGGGAGCGATGGTCTCAAGAAGGCCGCTGCCGGCGAGGACCTTGTATTTGGCTGATGGTGTGTCTACTTCGATGGTTTGCACGTGGTTCATTTTATCGCCCGGAGGGAGATCGCACTAGAGCATAACCACAATAGGTGTACCCAAGGCCACGACTCTAAGGTGTTGATTTCCTAAAGAAATCAACACCCTTGATGAGGCTGTTGTGGGCATGGGAATTGTGGTCTTGCTTTAATTGCGCGCCTGCGTTGCGCCGGCGGGCTGTTTTCTTTGAGTCCTCGAAGGATGAATTTCGTGGGGCTGATGGCCATGTGGTTGATAACCAAGGGCCATTGAGCGCTGCCTTGCTGTGCCGGAAACGTGCATGCTACAGTTGAGGCTCGCTGGCCGGGCGCTGGCACACACCTGGCTTCTTCTGGATATCCCCTCTCACCGCGCTCGCGGTTTGAGTTCCAGAACGGCAAGCCCCACAACTTGTGCCGGATGATCGCATATACGACTGCGGCAGCAGTGAGAGGACACGAGCACATGGCCACCATGACCCCCAACCAGGCCTTCCACTTCTGGCAGCAGAAGGAAGCGGCCAACCCGATGCACGACGACCTGAAGCGCCTGCTCGATCTGGTGTGGACCAACCGCAACCGGCCCGATGTGTACGGGCTTTATATCCGCGCAGGCAAGGCCATCGATTTCAGCCTGGCCGGCGTCCGGCAGTTTCTGGTCGAGCTCTACAACCTGGGGCGGATCCCGGAGGTCCAGGAGTCGTCCGGCAGCCCCTTTGGCTCCTGGATAATCAAGAATTACAAGGCCTACTCGGCCCCGAACGGCGGATTTCTCCTGATGCCGCCTGCGGAGTGGAGGGCGCTGATTGTCCGGGCTCAAACATCGGAAAATGTGGTCGGGTACATGGCCAAGACGTTCTATCATTTTCGCTCCCGGACGCCAGGCGGCTCCAACGAGCGAATTTATCTCCATGTGTCTCCGGTTGCGCGCGCAACGGTGATGGGATTCCTGCTGCAAAGCGTCTGTACCATTCCCGGCGTTTCGAACGCCAAAGTTGGGCCACCCAGCCGCGAATACCGTTATGACACGATTGTGATCTATCTCAACAATAAGGCCACAGTCGATCTGGCGCTGGCGCAGATCGCCATCTACCAGAAGCGGAATAAGTCCTTCTTTGAGCATGGCAGCCCGCGGCTTCTCAAGGTGATTTCGCGGTTCAAGGATGTGGATCTGGTGGGCGTGGCAGCGGGGTCCGAGCCCCAATTCACGGTGAAGGAAGAGGGCGGACGGCTGGTGAGAGTAAGGGGCACAACGAGCTTCGGAACGCTGCGCGGGACCATCATTGAATTCGCGCTGACGCAGACGTACAATCCGGCGACCGGCCTGAATGGAACCAAGCAACAATTCATTGACCGGGTGGTGGCGGACTTCAAAGCGCTGGGTCTGAACCCGCAACAACCTTCGGTGGGATAAGGGAGGCAGCCAGGAAGGCGCGGTTCCTGGCTGCGGTTCCGAGTTGCGGTTGCTGGCTTGACACTGGTCCACCCCGGACCTAACCTTGGGAGGCCGATGAAAGAGTCTTGCGAATGCTGTCTGCGCAGCCTCCACAGGGCTTGGCGCGGCAGTCGCCTGGCGCTTCATCGCATTCAAATTTCGCACTCCTGAGGATTCCCATGAAAATCCTGCTTTCCTTTGCGGTTGCGCTGCTATGCGCGCCGGTTCTTTGTGCTGCCACCCCCGCAAACGGTGCTATACCGGCGCAGAATGTCTCCGCTGCAACGCCTGACGCCGAGCTGGGTGTGGTGCGCGACCGCTTTGTGCGCTCCGTGCTGCCAGCGGGCGAAGTGGCTATTGCTGAGGTGCGGAGCGAAGCGGCAAAGAACGCTGCCACCCTGGCGGCCGACGGAAGCTGGGCCGACATCAACTACACCGACACGGCCCGCTCCGTGTGGGTGAACGCCAACCATCTTGACCGCATGCTGGTGATGGCCAAGGCTGCGCGGCTGGCTCGCAATGGCGGCCAGCCGGACGCGCAGCTCGAAGGCAAAATCCTGCTCGCCCTGAAGTGGTGGACCGATCACGATTACAAAAACTCCAACTGGTGGTGGAACGAGATCGGCGTGCCGCAGATGATGGGCGAGATCGCCAGCCTGCTGGGCCCGCAGTTGCCCGGCGATGCCAAGGCTAAAGTCGTCACTATTATGAAGCGCAGCGACTGGCACAAGTGGACGGGCGCCAACCTGACCTGGGGCGTGGGAATCCAGATTGTGCGGGCCTGCCTGGAGAACGATCCAGCCCCCGTGGCCGAGGGGTTCACGCGCATGTATGAGGAGATCCGCATCATGCCGCAGACCGGCGACGGCCTGATGCAGGATGACTCCTTTCACCAGCATGGCACGCAGCTTTATAACGGCGGCTATGGCCTGGACTTTGCCAACGACGTGGGCCGCTATGTGTCGTTCTCCTGGGGAACGCCGTTCCAGATTCCGGCCGACAAGATGGAGCTGTTCAGCAGCTTTCTGCTCGACGGCCAGCAATGGATGATTCGCGGCACCACGTTTGACTACAGCGCCGTGGGCCGCGAGATAACGCGCGCCGGCAAGACGGCCGTGCCCGAGGACAAGACCGCCGGGCCGATTTATCCCCCGGTGGGCGCGGCCTATGGGCTGGGCAACGTGATTGCCCTGCTGGCCGCCGAACCCACTCCGCGGCAAAAGGAGCTGCAGGCCTTTGCCGATCGGCTGCAAGGCAAGTCCGGCGTGACAGAGCTGAGCGGCAACAAGCAGTTCTGGTGCTCGGACTTTATGACCCAGCGGCGGGCAGGTTACTACGCGTCGGTGCGCATGATGTCGACGCGGATGCTGAACAGCGAACTGGTGAACAGCGAGGGCAAAAAGTCGGTGCACATGACCGACGGCGTGAACTATCTTTACCTGACCGGCGGCGAGTATCGCAACATCTTTGCCGTGTGGGACTGGACCAAGCTGCCGGGGACGACGGCGATCCAGGGGACGCTTGAAACCGGCGAGGCCAACCCGATCCACCTGCTGGGGAAGACGACCTTTGACGGTGGCGTGTCCGATGGCACCTACGGCATGGCGGCGCAGGATTTGCAGCGCGGCAAGCTAAGCGCGAAAAAGGCCTGGTTCTTTTTTGACCAGAGCTACGTGGCGCTGGGAGCGGGCATAACCCTTGCCGGCGATGCGGACCATGACGTGGCAACCGACGTGAACCAGCCGCTGCTGCATGGCGATGTGCTGACCAGCGAGGCGAAGGGGCCCGTGACGGGGACGGTCCGCTACGAGTCGGCGAAACCGGTGTGGGTTTATCACAACCATGTTGGCTACATTGTGGCGGCAAAGACCAAGGTTTCGCTTTCGGCCGGCCCGCAGACGGGCAAGTGGTCGGACATTGGCACGGGCTCCAGCGAGCCGGTGACGCTGCCGGTGTTTAATCTCTGGATCGAACACGGCACGGCGCCGCAGGGAGCGGGCTATGAGTACACCGTGGCGCCCGGTGCAACGGTGGAACAGGTGGCGAAGCTGGCCAACAAGCCGGACGTCGAGGTGCTGGCGAACACCGAGGCCACGCAGGCGGTCTACAACAAAACCCTCAAGCTGGCGGAGATTGCCTTCCGGCAGGCCGGGACGCTGGCCACGCCGCTGGGGCCGGTCGCTGCGGATCACAGCTGCCTGCTGCTGGTGCACCAGACGGCCGCCGGACTGAAGGTGACCGCGTCAAACCCGGAGAACCAGCCGCTTACGCTGCATGTGACGGTGAAGGGCCAGCAGTATGCGGCGGATCTGCCGGGCGGAAACCTGGCCGGCTCAAGCGTAACGGCGCTGCCGGTTCCCGTGGTCGCAAATTAAGGCCTGAACAGATTTGCGGCTTCTGAGAGCAGTCAGAAAGCGGGTCAGGTCCACCGCGCAGGTCTTGCTGTCTTGCTGACAAGCTGACCCGCTAAAAGCAAGACGGCGAAGCCCCGGGGCTTCGCCGTCTTGCTTGCTGTTTGGTTGAACAGTCAAAGTTTAGTGGTGTTCGCCGCCACCGCGTCCGCCACCGCCGCCGTGGGATTCACCACCGCCGCCGTGTTGTCCACCGCCCCCGCCGCCGTGCGAGACCGCTGCATGAGCTGCCGGTGCTGAATGGCTTGCGCTGGGGCGTGCTCCGCCCTGATTTGAGACGCGTGCGCCACCGTTGCTTACCGGGTGCCCGCCGCCATTGCTCGCAACGCGTCCGCCACCATTGCTTACAGCGTGTCCGCCGCCGCTGTTGCCGCGGTAGGCTCCGCCTTGGCGAGCAGTGGGTCCGCCGCCGCCGAAGCGCTGGTTGGCCGCATAGCCGCCGCCGCCGTGATAGTTGCCGCCACCGTCGCCGCCGAAGCGATGCCCGCCCCAGCCGTGGCTATAGCCCCAGCCGCCCCACGGTCCCATGCCGAGGAAGATGCCGTTGTAAAAGTAGCCGGAGCCGTAGAAGCCCATGGGTGAGCAGGCATACGGCGCGTAGTCGTAATAGCCGTAAGGGCAAACGGGCTGTATGCCGATGCCGATCGAGATCTGGGCGTTGGCCGTCGGGGCAAGGGCCAGTCCCGCGCACAATGCCGCGCTGGCGAGTAAGGTTTTGAGTCCACGCATAATCGACCCCCCTTAAGGTGTCTGCGGTTGCTGTGTTGCGTCGGATTCCGCGTCGCCGTAAGTTTCAACAAGGCAACAGCAGGCACCATAAGGGGTGAAGGTGGTAACTGAATGGCCCCCGGAGTTATCGAGGCGTTCATCGGACTACCCTTACATTGCCGACACTAGCCCGATGGTTGTGGATCGTCTGAGCAATACCGGGCACATTGTGGGATTTTGGGCGCGGGGCCGCGCCAGCAGAGCGCCTGGGCAGCCAGCTGGTTTGCCGCCTTACAGACTCGATGGGAAGATGGGAGCGTCAGCAGAAGGAGGCTTCATGGGACTCCGCATCGCGATCTGGGCTCTGACCGGAGCTCTGGTTGTGGCCTCGTGGACCCTGTACCTGATGGCCACCGTGCCCGCTTCCCACCGGGTTCTGGGTGCGCTGTTCGCGCAGGTGTGTCCCATTGCTCTGGCCCGGCATTACCGCATGAGCTTCTATTTTGTTCTGGTTGCGAATGCTGCCACGTATGCTCTGGCGGGCGTGGTGGTGGAGGCGATCCGGCGGCGCTTCCGGCCAACTCGCGTTCCGGCAAGCTGATCGGGCGCCATTCCTGCTTCGAGACCTTGAAAATGGTAGCCTGATGGTGGATGGCGAAGCGGACTCTTGTGGATTTTCTGGTTGTTGGGGCAGGGGTAGCAGGCCTTCGCGCAGCCGTCGAACTAGCCCGTCACGGCGAAGTTCTGGTGGTCACCAAGGAATCGCTGGGCGAGTCGAATACCCATTATGCGCAAGGCGGAATCGCCGTAGCGCTTGAGGGCGACCTCGATATCGCGCTGCATCTCGAAGACACCATCAATGCGGGCGACGGCATCGTTTGCCGTGCAGCGGCCGAGTTGCTGGTGGCCGAGGGGCCGGTGCGCGTGGCCGAGCTGATGGAGTGGGGCGCGCGGTTCGATTCCGAAGGTGGCGCTCTGTTGCGGACCCGTGAGGGCGCCCACTCACTGGCGCGGATTCTTCATGCCAACGGGGATGCCACCGGCGCTGAAATCAGCCGGTCCCTGGTCGCATTTGCGCGCGTACACAAACGCATTCACTTTGCCGAATGGACCATGCTGACGGGCCTGGTTGTCGATGGCGGCCGCGCGATTGCGGCAGATCTTGCGCCGGCGGGCGCCGGCGCCGCCGAGCGGCAACCCCATCGCGTTTATGCGCGGGCTGTGCTGCTTGCCTCTGGAGGCGCGGGCCAGGTTTACTCGGACACCACCAATCCCGCTGTGGCTACCGGGGACGGCATCGCCCTGGCTGCCTGGGCCGGCGCGGAGCTGGCCGATATGGAGTTTTACCAGTTCCATCCCACGGCGCTGTCTTTGCCCGGGGTACCGCGGTTTCTCATTTCAGAGGCCCTGCGCGGCGAGGGCGCAACCCTGCGCAACGAGGCTGGCGAGCGCTTTATGGAGCGCTACCATCCGCTGCTTGAACTGGCTCCCCGGGATGTGGTGGCGCGCGCGATTGCGCGTGAAGGCGCCGGGGAAGTGCCAGGCACCGCACGGCCGGTGTACCTCGATATGCGGCACGTCACCCAGATCGATCTGCACCAGCGCTTCCCCGGCATCAGCGCCGTGCTGGCGCGGCACGACCTTGACCTGGCGCGGGACCTGATTCCCGTGCGGCCGGCAGCGCACTACTTCATGGGCGGCATTCGCACCGACCTTTCGGGGCGCACCAGCCTGCCCGGCCTCTACGCAGCCGGTGAGGCTGCCTGCAGCGGCGTGCATGGCGCCAACCGGCTGGCCTCCAACTCCCTGCTTGAGGGGCTTGTGTTTGGCGCGCGCGCGGCGCAAGCCATGCTGGCCCAGGCTGCATCCCTGGCGCTTCTTCCCCAGGAGGCCCCGGAGACAAAGCCCTTGTCGCACCAGGAAGCGGCGCAGGTGGAAGATCTGATTGTCGATCTGCAAGCGTCGATGTGGGCTTACGCGGGCCTGTTGCGGCACGAGTTCACCCTGCGCAAGGGGATCCGGGCACAGGCCGCCTGCGCCAGGGCTCTTGCCGCATTGGCCGCGGAGGGCAAGGCAAGCAGGCGGTTGCGGGAGGCGCAGGCGCTCAGCACCGTGGCGCGCGCCATACTGCAGTCAGCGCTGGCGCGGACCGAGAGCCGGGGAGCGCATTTCCGCAACGACTTCCCAACCCGCGACGATGCGCAGTTCCGCAAGCACTCGGTGTATCGGCAGGGCGAGGCGGTGAAGTTCGAGGAGTGGTAGCGACGGTGTGAAGTTATCACAGCCCCAAGTGGGATGGCGGGCCCTGCCACCGCCCTGTGGAGAGTTGACCCGCAAGTCCGCCCGAATTGGGAGCCGCAGGCCGCATCGAGCGATTTGGGGAGGACTTCCCTGCTTGCGTCTGCCGCCTCGGCCGATAAGGCAGCACAGAAGCCTTCCGCATGCGGCGACAGCGCGGCGGGCGCGAGACGCGCGGGATAGCCGGATCTCCCCCCGCGCCCAAGGCCCCGATCGATTCGGCAGAGGGAGCAGCACATGCTGCTGGTGTGGACCGAAAACCTGCGGGTCGGTGTCGAGGAGTTCGACGAGGATCACCGGGGGCTGATCTCGATGGTGAATGAGCTGCACCGGGCGGTGCAGTCCGGGGAGAGCCGGAGAACGCTGGCCGCGGTCCTCGATCGCATGGAGTGGCACACCCGCGACCATTGCCGGCGGGAAGAGCAGTTTTTTGTCAGCACCTGCTACCCCGATCTGGAGGCCCACAGGCAGGAACACCGGCAACTGGTTTGCCGGCTGGCGGACTTGAGAAAGCGCTTCGAGGCAAGCGCCGACCCGCATCTGGCCGTGGAGACCATGGAGCTTATCTTTCAGTGGCTTACGGATCACATCCACGGCACAGACCGCTTGTATGGCCCGCACCTGAACTCGAACGGCATCTACTAGAGGCTGTTATGAACTTTCGCGCGGGGAAGTTCATAACAGCCTCTAGCGCGGCTGAACGGGCTGCGGCCTGCCGCCGGCGAGCCAGGAGAGGAGCGCGCAACTGGTGAGGATGATGCCCATCACGGCCAGCGAGGGAACGATGGGGATTTCGATCCAGCGTGCGGTCAGCATCTTCAGCGCCACAAACCCCAGCATCGCGCCGAGGCCGTAGTGCAGGTAGCGGAAGCGGTCAAGCAGCGCGGCCAGGGCAAAGTAAAGCGAGCGCAGCGCCAGCACAGCCGCGATGTTTGAGGTGTAGACCACAAAGGGATTGTGGCTGATGGCGAGCACAGCGGGTATTGAGTCGGTGGCAAAAACCAGGTCGGTGACTTCGACGGCCAGAATCACCGGCAGCAATGAGCCCTTGGCCGGCTGCAGCTTGCGAATCCACTCGGGAATGGCGGCGTGGGCAGAGCTGCCGCGGACCAGGCGGAAGGCCGCATAGAGCAGGAAAAGGCCAAAGATCCAGGTGATCCAATCGAACCGTTTGAGGAGGGCGATGCCGGCGAAGATAAAGAGGCCGCGCAGCACCACGGCCCCGGCTACTCCCCAAAGCAGCGCGTTGTGCTGGCGCTGGCGGCTGATGCGGAATCCCTGGAAGATGACCAGGAAAACAAACAGGTTGTCGACGCTGAGCGAGGTCTCAATGGCGTATCCGCCAATGAACTCAAGTGCCGGCTGACGGCCCTGGGTATAGGCGATCCATACGGCAAAGCAGCCCGCCGCGGCAACCATGGCGGCTGTTCCCAGCCAGGCAAAGGCCTGCGAGTGGGCGTCGTCGCTGCGATGACCGGGCAGCAGGGAATCTGCCGCCAGCACCAGCACCACCACCACATGGAAGCCAACCCACCAGGCCCATGGAACGCCCGCGATCATAAATGGATGCTACAGCAAGGCCCCCTTGCGGTTCCGCAGCGCGCAAACCGGCTTGATACGGATTGGCGGGTTTGCGCATCAACTAAAGCAGAGAATAAGGAGGACTGCTTGACCCAACCGACCCAGCCTTCCCCCAGCAGCCGGCGTCCCCGCGTGGTGATTGTCGGCGGAGGTTTTGCCGGCATTCACGCAGCCAGGGGCCTGGCTCATCTGCCCGTCAACGTAACGGTGGTGGACCGTCGCAACCACCATCTTTTTCAGCCGCTGCTCTACCAGGTGGCGCTGGCGGTGCTGTCGCCGGCCGATATCGCCCAGCCCATCCGCACCATTCTGCGCCACAGCCAGAACACGGAAGTGCTGATGGATGAGGTGGTTGGCATTGACACCAGCGCCCGGCGGATAGCGCTGAAAAGTGGAGCCGGCGTGGAGTACGACTACCTGCTGCTGGCCACCGGGGCCACGCACTCCTACTTTGCCAATCCGGAATGGGCGCCGATGGCTCCGGGCCTCAAGACCATTGAAGACGCGGTGGAGATTCGCCGCCGCGTGCTGCTTGCCTTTGAGCTGGCTGAGCGGCAGATGGTTGAGCATGGGTGGCATCCGCCGCTGAATTTTGTGGTCGTTGGCGGAGGCCCCACGGGCGTGGAACTGGCCGGCGCCATCAGCGACATTGCGCAGCTTTTCATGCGACACGACTTTCGCCACATCGATCCCTCCAAGTCGCGGGTGTTGCTGATGGAAGGGTCGCCGCGGGTGCTGGGCGGATATCCTGCGGACCTTTCCACCAAGGCCGAGGAGGCGCTGAAGCGGCTGGGCGTTGAGGTGCACACCGGCGTTCACGTTACCGGCATGGGGCCGGGCTGGGTTGAGGCCGGGGGAAAGCGCATTGAGGCAGCCGTGACCCTGTGGGCCGCCGGCGTGCAGGCCTCGCCGCTGGGCAAGATGCTGGGTGCGCCGCCCCAGGTGAATCTCGACAAGCGCGGCTGCGTGATGGTGGACGACAAGCTGAGCCCGCCCGGGATGCGCGAGGTGTTTGTGCTGGGCGACCTGGCGCATTTTGAGCAGGATGGGAAGCAGGTTCCCGGCGTGGCCCAGCCGGCCATGCAGATGGGCGACCATGCGGCAAAGATGATTGCCGCCGACCTGGCGGGCAAGCCGCGGACGGCCTTCCGCTACTTTGACAAGGGAGACATGGCTACCATTGGCCGCATGGACGCCGTGGCCAAGGTGGAGTGGCCCTTCAAAGCCCACCTCAGCGGTTTTCCGGCGTGGATTACCTGGCTCACGGTGCACATTTTCTTCCTCATCGGCTTCCGCAGCCGGGTTTCGGTTTTCGCGGCCTGGGTGTGGACCTACTTCACATTCACGCGTGGCGCGCGCCTGATTACCGGCGACCAAAAGCTGCCGGGGTGGCAGGAGCGGGTCGCTTTGGGGCGCGCCGCAACTGGTGCCGACGGGCCGGAAGCGGCTCCCGCTCCCTTGCTTGACACCGCCCAGCCCAGCAAATGAAGATGGGCCCCGACCTTGAATGGAAAGGGCCAATCATGATGAAACCTCAGTCGCGGCGCAGTTTTCTCACCTCTGGAGGGGCGGCGACGGCCGCCGTGGCCCTGACGCATGGCATGCCCGGCGCGGCCTGGGCGGCCGCTGCCGGCCGCAGGCTTGGCATTGAGCTGTACAGCGTGAAGGCGGGCTTGGCCAAAGATGTGCCGGGAACGCTCGCCGCGCTTGCCGCCATCGGCTATAAATTCGTTGAAACCGGCGTGCAGTCCACCATTCCAGCCAAAGACCTGCGCGCGGCTCTGGATGCGGCCGGCCTGTCCTGCCCCAGCGCGCACCTGCGCTTTACCACCGACGACCCCGGTCCGTTGCTGGATGAAGCCCACACGCTCGGCGCGCAGTATGCCGTGAGCTCCGTGCTGCTGACGGTGAACTCCCCGTTTGGCGGCAAGAAAGTGCCCGGAGCCGGGAACTTTCTGCAGGCCATTAACGGCCTGTCAGTGGACGACT
>Ga0302319_10024962_pt1 | contig 10599 bp, 11 predicted proteins | sample Bog_T0_2_FD_203319 | JGI IMG/M metagenome (GOLD analysis project Ga0302319, IMG submission 203319) | Peat permafrost microbial communities from Stordalen Mire near Abisko, Sweden - Bog_T0_2 | ecosystem: Environmental > Terrestrial > Soil > Wetlands > Peat | place: Sweden: Abisko, Stordalen Mire... | reverse complement strand
CCCTGGGTGTCGTTGTGGAGGTCTTTGAGAAGATCGCTGGCGATCTGGCCGCGCCGGAATAGCGGCCCTTTAAGCGGGTGAGCAAAATTGAACAGATCGCTCATTTAGGCGCTGGTATTTTCCTATGGGGCGGGCGAATCAGAGGGAAAAATATGACGACTACGGAACTCGAAAAAGAAGAACACTTCCGCGAAGCAGTACGTCGTCTCGAAGCGGCGAGAGCATTACCCAGTCAGAAATCCCGACGTGCTGAACGTGAATTTGCGGCCGAATTGCTTACGCTGGCGGAAGCTGTTCCCCGCAGTTGAATTAGGCTGCCTCAGCCGGCAATGAGCGAAACTGCACAGACAGCATGACCCAATAGGTGCAGCGTCCATTTATGTCGCTGACTGGGTGGTATCATCAAAAAGCTGTTCAGTGCGCGCGGATGGCGAATGACACCGCTGACCCGATTAAACGAGCCGATTTTTCAATCGATCGAAATCTCTGGCTTGAAATGGCCGATGGTATTGAGCTGCATGATCGCGGCAAATTCGAAGGTATCAATGGAGGGCGCACTAAAGGGCCAATAAATAAAAATCATCACTGAGAAAACTTAAGGCCGCCTCAATTGGCGGCCTTTTTCATTTCAGGCAGCACCCAATACCACCTTGGGTTAAGTATTTTTACCTGTGCAATTTAGCACAGCGCGTCGCTAATTTTAACGGTACAAAATAATTACCGGCCATTGATTCGTTGAGCGTGTGGAGCACGCGAATAACACGAAGCCAATTTGGTCGATTGCCAGAGAACAACTCATGATGAAATCCCTTGTCGTCAAGAGATCCATCGTAATCGCCGGACATAAGACCAGCGTCAGCCTCGAAGATGCATTTTGGAAGGGCCTAAAGGAAATTGCGCACGGTGATCATGTGACCTTGTCGAACATGGTCGGCAATATCGACACGCTGCGTCGTCAGGGAAACCTTTCCTCAGCCCTCCGGCTTTTTGTGCTTGATCGCCTCCGCACTCCGGGACCTTCTGGAAATAGTGCGGGAGTCTCAATGTTCAACGGGGGGAGTCCGCAAGTTCAAGCCTAAAACTCCGATCATTCGATGAGTGATCGGACGCGCCACGCTCTCGTTGGGGTCATTACAGCGGCAATTTGCTGCGTCTTGATTTACACAGCTTTGCGCTGAACTTAACAAACGACTAGGCCGCCTCAGTTGGCGGCCTCTTTCGTTCAAATCTGGCACGCAATGTCGCCTAATGGCACTTCGCGTCGTTGCGCCGCGTCTCAAAATTTGGTCGTTATTGGAGTAACAGCCGACAAGCGGCAGCCGGGAACCTCAATAAATACGCAGCGAATGACCCGAAGCGGCGATTCCTTCTTTTTTTAGTTTGTATTGGCCAAGTTTGAAGTGGTCAATTTCGAACAGACTCAGATTCCTGATCGGCTTAGGCTATTCATATTGAGCGCTCCACCGCCCCCGATCAGAGCGCCCAAAAAACCCAACCGACTGGCATCGGTCGGGGTCTGTTTCGTATTCGTACTCTTTCCGAGCTCCGCGTTGCGGGGCACTTCGCACGTGGGAAGTGGCAACGGAAATATTCTCTCACCAACAGAACCTCTTGTTTTACACGGGCAGTTTGCTGAGCGTCGGAAGAAACGCGGCGGCTGGCTGCTTTTGAAGCTACCAATAGAGGAAGAGGCAATGAACATACCGTCGCCCCAAGTGCCTCAACTGAGTAAGTGACGAAGGTTTGCTTCTGCTTCAGGCACAAAACAAACATGCCACGACGATCCGTCGACAATTCGTAATCTTGCGCCGTGTCTTTGGGCGGTTCCGGTTGATCAAGATCAATAAGTGTTCGCGCCAAAGCGCGAATATAACGAGCAATGAACCGGAACTGGTTTCTACTCTTATCGTTAGGACTATTCCATGTCCTTCGGAATCGAATTCTTCCGGTAACCCGCGCCTCGGCGCCAAACGAGAACACCAGACATGACCGATAACAACACGGCGACCCTCAACGCTAATCGACGCGATCTTATTAAGGTAGCGGGTCTTAGCGCCGCGGCGATGGCTGTGTCCGGACTGACCGTTTCAGACGCGCTGGCGGCGCCGCCAAGCAAGTGGGACATCGAGACCGATGTCCTCATACTCGGATACGGCGGCGCAGGTGCAGTAACCGCGATTACCGCCGCCGACGCAGGCGCCAAAGTAATGATCCTGGAGAAAAACCCTGTCACGCTGCATGTCTGCAACACCAATGTGGCCGGCGGTCTAGTCCTGTGTGCCAACGACGCAGACAAGGGCTTCCAATACATCAAGGCCTGCATCGGCGACACTGTCGACGACGAGATGTGCCATCTGTGGGCTAACCAGACGCTGACGAACCCAGCCTATCTGAAGAAGCTCGCCGAGGCAGTAGGCATACCCTCGGACCTGCTGCGCTTTGGCGGCGCGGAATTTCCCGATCTGCCGGGCGCCGACGGCATCACAATCTGGATCATGAAGGCCGGCCCGGGCGCCAAGATCTTCGAAGTGTTGGACAAGAACGTGAAGGCCCGCAAGAACATCCAAGTAGCATTCTCCAGCCCCGGCAAACAGATTGTCCAGGGCAACAACGGCGAGATACTCGGAGTCATCGCCGAGCGCGATGGCAAACGGATCGCTATCCGTGGTCGCCGCGCCACCGTGCTGGCCTCGGGTGGTTACGAGTACAACGAGCAGCTAAAGTTGAACTCGTATTTCGGCAATCCTCGCTATTTTTATGGCACCGACAGCAACACCGGTGACGGGCTACTGATGGCGATGGCCGCCGGCGCCGATATGTGGCACATGAATTGGGCGTCCCAGCATTACGGATTCTTCTACAAGAATTTCCCTGTTGGCATGGCGTTCGACACCGCGCTAAAGAGCAGCTTCATGGTGGTCGATCAATATGGCAAGCGCTTCTTTGATGACAGTTATAATGGCCATTCGTCGTATCTGTATTTCTGCTACTACGATCCGCTGAAGGGCGTCTATCCGCGCTTGCCCTCGTTCCTGATCTTCGATGAGGCAATGCGTTTGCAAGGCGCTCCTCTGTCGGCCAACTCTGGACAGGCTGGCGGCGTTCAAGGCGCGAAAACCGCAAAATACAAATATTACTGGAGCAAGGACCAGAGCGCCGAGATCGACAAGGGCTGGATTATGAAGGCGGACACTATCGAAGATCTAGTCAAGGCGATCAACGCCCGCCAGGTTCCGAACGATCTCACCGCCTATAGCAGTTCGGTCAAGATGGACCCGGCCAGCCTCGCGGCGACAGTTAGCAGCTTCAATGGCTACGCCAAGAGCGGCACCGACTCGGAGTTTGGTCGCAAGAAGCTTACCGCCATCGAGCAGGGGCCCTTTTATGCGACCGAGGTGTGGCCCTGCGGTCCCAACACTCAGGGCGGCCCGCGCTTTAACCTTAAGGGCCAGGTGCTCGACCCCTACGGTAAGCCGATCAAGCGGCTATACAAATGCGGCGAACTGGGTTCGATCTATGGCGAGCGCTACCCCGGCGGCGGCGGTAATCTGTCGGAACTTCTTGCCTTCGGTCGCATCGTCGGAGAGAACGTTGCCAAAGAACACGCGTAACGGCAGCGGCCGACGATCCGGGGTATTGTTTTATCGCGTGGTGAAGACTTCCGGTGATTCCGTCTACAGTCATCTGGTTCTAACTCGCACAACCCGTTAGTGCCAGGGACTTCGTCGGAGTTCCGCACTGGTGCCGGTGCGCGATATTATGGGGTGTATCATGCCCATTGGAAAATCCGCCGGCCTACTGGTGGGCACGTTGCTACTCTGTCTCAGTCTTTCCGCGTCAGGCTGGGCCGCCGACCCGCAACCAGCCGCCGCCGCGCCGGGAGCGGCCAAACAAACCGGCGCGCTATACCAGCTTCATGTTACCGCCGGACTGAACTGCGCTTCGTGCCACAAAGAAACGCCACCGGCGACGCCGGTCGGCATGGCGACTTGCCTGAGCTGTCACGGCAGCTACAAAGCGCTTGCCAAGAAAACCATAAATGTCACGCCCAACCCGCATGACTCCCACCAGGGCGACTTGCCCTGCGATAGTTGTCACCATATTCACAAACCCTCGGTGGATTACTGCAGTCAGTGCCACCAGTGGGGGTTTAAGGTGCCTTGATTCCGCGGCCGCCCGCCAGAGTGTGTTGCGCTGCCGCTCATGTCCGTTCCTGGCCGGCTCGCCCAAATGGTATACTAACGTCTAGCCGCACCGTCGCTTCGTAGATCGATAGTGCCCGACCTGGATTATTATCTGCTCACAACGTTGGAGAATAGGATGAAGTCCCTTATCCTTTGCGCAGCCGTAATCTTCGTATTTGCAACGGCTAACTTGGCCGTCGCAAAAGGTTGTATAAAAGGCGCGGTGGTCGGTGGTGTTGCGGGCCACTATGCAGGACACCACGGTCTTATCGGAGCCGCTGCTGGCTGCGTTATTGGTCACCACGAGGCGAAAGAACGTGCGAGGCTGCAAAGAGAACAAGAACAAAATGGAAATTCAGTCCAGCCAAAATAGCTCGATGAGTTTCGACTAGAATTGACCGAAACAATCGTTCGAGCGCTCGACTGCCGGCCGGACACAATATCCGGCCAAGTCGCTTCTCGCGGGTGGCGGGGCCTATTAGCCACTAGCCAGTTTGCTTCTTCAGAAGGTCCCTGATTTCCGAAAGCAGCGATTCGGTCGCTGTTGGCGGGAGAGGTTTGGCGGATTTCGTCTCTTCGTTCCTCTTCATTTTGTTAATGCCTTGGACGGCAATAAACAGGACAAATGCGATGATGATAAAATTCAGCGTCGCGGTGATAAAGCTACCGTATGCGAAAACTGCTCCCGCTTTTTTAGCGTCAGCAAGAGGGAGGCCGGATTTTACCGCTGCGTTGAGAGGTAAGTAGTAATTTGAGAAATCAAGGCCGCCCGTGATAGCGCCAATCACGGGCATGATCATATCGCCGACCAGCGACGACACGATGGCGCCAAAAGCTACGCCGATGATCACGCCAAAGGCTAGATCAACAACATTGCCGCGTAGCGCAAATTTTTTAAATTCTTCAAGCATGAAATTCCCCTCTGGCTAGTTTGTTGATTGATTCGCAGACGGTATCGCATCGCAAAAACTAGCGCTTGTCGAGACCGCATTTGGCGCAGCTATACGATTGTCTGCGTACCTGCAACGCGCTAAGAGTGCAGAAGCAATTTCGAAAATAATAACGGCGTTCAAGTCGTTTGGCCATGGGGAGCAATCGATGAAGCAAAGGTGGATGCACGCGGCCGCAGCCGCGACGGTTGTGGCCTGGTTCGGGCTTGCCCCGATGGTCGCTTCGGCTCAAGGCGGCACGATCCGCATTATTGTGCCTTTTGCCCCGGCGGGATCTTCGGACGTACTAGCGCGCGTTCTTCAGGCGCCATTGCAAGAAGAACTCAAGCAGACCGTCATCATCGAGAACCACCCCGGTGCCGGCACTAATATCGGAACCCGCGAAGTCGCCCATACTACGCCTGACGGCTCTACGCTGCTGCTCACCAGCAGTGCCTTCGTCGTCAACCCCGCACTTTATAAAAACGTGCCCTACGACTTTGCGAAGGATTTCTCGCCGATCGCGCTGCTTCCGGTCGCGCCTAACGTATTTGCAGTCAATCCGGAAAAAAGCGGCATCAATTCGGTTGCCGATCTGGTTGCTGGTGCCAAGGCAAACCCGCAGAAACTGAATTATTCAAGCCCCGGCAATGGCACAACGCCACAACTGACCATGGAGCTTTTCAAGCTCAAGGCCAGTCTGAACGTCACCAATATCCCGTACAACGGCGGCGGACCTGCCACGCAGGCTCTGATGGGCGGGACCGTGGACGTTCTATCCACCGCACTGCCCGGCGCTCTAGCTCAGATCAGAGCAGGCAACATGAATGGTATTGCGCTGACGACGACGAAGCGATGGCCAACCTTGCCCAACGTACCGACCTTTAGCGAGGTTGGTTATCCGGATATCACGCTCAACACCGAACATTTCTTTCTTGCGCCAGCCGGGACTCCACAGGCCATCGTCGATCGGCTGAGCAAAGCAATGCTGGCAGCCTTATCGCGGGAAGATGTGAAGAAGCGTTTGTTTGAAGTCGGCTATCTCCAAGTCGCCGAAGGCCCTGCCGCGGCGAAGGCCCGGATCGCCAACGATGTGGCGTTTTACAAGGATCTCATAACCAACGCCAAGATTCCGCAGATCGAGTGATTTGTTCGTCATCTGCGGTTGCGACGCGAGCCATCGTCCAGCCGAAAACCGTTGGGAGTTGACGCGGCAGCCCGTAGGCTAGGCTCTTTGGGCGTTTTAGGCATAACCTAGGCAACCTTAGTTGTAGGCGGTGAGGACTGAAACCGCCAACCTCTGCGCGCCCAGTCATGCTACTACTGGCTGCGATACAGTGCGCCTCTTGTTCCGGGGATTGAGTAGCTACCTTAGTCTGCGCCGGCGTTACTATGTTGCGAGCAATCGCCCCACTGCGAAAAGCACCATCAGCAAAAAGCCGCACATGTCGCCCGTCTCACTCTTGCTCAACATCTTATGGATCGTCTTTGGCGGCTTATGGATGGCGTTCGGCTGGATTATTGCTGCAGTCCTCATGGCAGTCACAATTATTGGTCTGCCGTGGGCGCGCGCGGCGTTCAATATTGCTTCCTATACGCTGCTTCCGTTCGGTCAAAAGGCAGTGTCACGCACTCAGCAGACTGGCGCTCGGGATTTTGGCACGGGACCACTTGGCTTCGTGGGCAATATCATTTGGCTGGTGCTGGCAGGTTGGTGGTTAGCGTTGGGCCACCTCGTCACTGCAGTTCTTTTGGCCGTCACTATCGTCGGCATTCCGTTCGCATGGGCACATCTTAAACTGGCGGGAATTGCGCTCTGGCCTATCGGCAAGATGATTGTGCCGGCTTAGGATGTTTGGAATGCAGGGCGTATATTTTATGATAGCCGGATTTTAATTGAGAAGAGCGAGCCTTTGAAATTTTAGCGTATAATCAGAAATCCATAAGCCGTGAATATCGGACAAAATAGCTGGGAGTTCAGACATGTCATCCAATTCTAAAGCCTTCGCGAGTTTCGTCATTACCGCCTTATTGGCGTCACCCGCCAGCGCACAAGGACTGGTCAATCAGAAGAACATTCCGCTAGCGATGGCGCAGTCCATCGCCAACGCAGCGCTCGCGCAATGCGAAAGCATGGGTTACCGAGTTTCGGTGACGGTGGTTGACCGCGCTGGATTGCCTATCGTCATGTTGCGCGGAGACGGCGCTGGTCTGCACACACCTGAAGGCAGCGACCGCAAGGCATATACCGCGCGCACGTTTAGTTCGCCCTCGGCTGCATTTTCTAAACGAATGCTCGACGATCCGGGCTCCGTCGGCTCGCGGCAATATAGCCGTGTACTTGCGCTCGGAGGCGGATTGCCGATCAAGGCTGGGAATGAGGTGGTAGGCGCGGTCGGCGTCTCCGGTTCGCCCGGTAAGGACGATGTCTGCTCACAGGCTGGCATCGACAAAGTAGCCGATCAGCTCAAGTAATTTCGGTTTCGACCGGAAGCAGTCAGCGGACGCTCCGCTTGCCGTAATGAATGGCGGCTTTTGGGACGAAGCGGACAAACGTGGATTTTAGCTTGGGGTTGTTTTTGTCCGCAAATGACTGCCAAAACGGACAGTACCGGAATAATTATGCCGCGTGCGCGGCATTTTTCCTGTTCGCCAGGAATTTCCGGCGTATTTCTGCGGCCGGTAGCGGACGGCTAAACAAATAGCCCTGCATTTCGGTGCACCCCAATATTCTGACTTGCTCCAATTGCTGTTCGGTTTCAACGCCTTCGGCGGTGACGCCCATGTTGAGGTCGCGAGCAAGGTTAGCGACAGCGCGTACGATGGCGCGGGATTCTTTTTTGTCCGACAGCCCCGCAATGAAGCTGCGATCGATCTTGATCTTGCTGAAGGGAAAACTCAATAGATAGCCAAGTGAGGAATACCCGATGCCGAAATCATCCATAACAAATCGAACGCCCAATTCATGCAACTGTTTCAGCGTAGAAATATTGGCAACAGTTTTCTCGAAGAAAACGGATTCCGTGATCTCAATTTCCAACCTATTTGCCGGTATACGTGCAGATGCAATGGCGCTGACAACGACATTGACCAGGTTCTTGTTAGTCATTTGTAACGGCGAGACGTTGACGGAAACATTTATTTCGCTGGGCCACGCCGCCGCTTCGGCACATGCTGTTCTTAAGACCCATTCGCCGAGCGGAATGATAAGTCCCATCTCTTCTGCAACAGGGATAAATTCGCTTGGCGAGACCATTCCGCGTTCAGGATGGTGCCATCGCAGCAGCGCCTCGAAAGCCCTGATCTTGTTGTCTCGCAAGTTGATAATGGGCTGATAGAATAACTCGAATTCACCATTGGCAAGCGCCCGTTGCAGATCTTGTTCCAACTTGCCCCGAGCCTGCATACGTTCGTTCATTTCGGATTCGAAGAAACAATAGGTACCGCGCCCACTGTGCTTAGCTTCATAGAGCGCGATATCTGCGGTTTTTAACAACGCGACGAGCCCCGTCCCATCGTCCGGCGCAATGGAAATGCCAATACTGGTATCCATGACAACTTGATGCCCGTTAAGATCGGCTGGCGCCCGGATTGCCTCTCGAATTCGAATAGCGAGCGCTGCAGCGTCAGCCGGTCCATCAATCGATGACTGAATAATGGCAAATTCGTCGCCACTCAGGCGGGCGACTGTGTCGATGTCTCTAATACAGCCGCGCAATCGGTCGGCAACGCCTTTGAGTAGCATGTCACCGATCGGATGCCCGAGCGTGTCGTTAACCCGCTTTAAATGATCGAGGTCGATATAAAATACCGCTAGCCGTTCGCCCCGCCGGACACGTTTAAGCGCTTGTTCAAGCTGCTCGGCAAATAATATGCGATTGGGCAGGCCGGTCAGCGCATCGTGGTGCGCTACGTGTACAATCCGCTCTTCCGCACGCTTTTCCTCGGTAATATCCTCAAGGGTGGCGACCCACCCGCCATCTGCCGTCGGATGATTCACACCGCTGATGATGCGCCCATCGCGCAGCGTCACCGTCCTGGTAAATTCGAGTCCTCGAGCTACACCAGCCAAGATCTCTGCAATATGCTTTTCCACATCGCCAACTAAGAGACTACCGGCTGCGACGCGTTGGTCAAGGATTTCGCGAAAGCTGCAGCCTGGGTGAACAGCCTCCGACGACACCCCGTATAGTTCACGGAAGCGTTGATTGCACACAATGAGCCGGGCCGAGGAATCAAACATGACCAGGCCCTGTGACATATTGTTCAGCGCCGCATCGATCGTCACGTTTGCGCGCTGTAATTCCCGGGTTATTTTTGCTGAAGTGGCGTCAGAATCGATGAGGAGGCGGACCTTGACGCTCATGACCTTGAGAAGAAATGCGGAGCAGAACAGCGCAAGCAGCGCTCCGAAAACTATGAAGCTCGCATGATTACGCCAACTCGCGAGCGCTGCGGTTTCCGAGACCGTAACGTCTACAACAAGAGGATAAGTTGAAAGCGGTCGCACTGCGACTTGACGAGCTATGCCGTCGAAGTAGCCGGGCGATCGATAGGATCCGCCACCCTTCGAGACCAGGTGGTACCACGGGGATGTCGCAGGCATCATTGCGCCCGCCCGATCTTTTGTATCGGGGTGGCGCAGAATTAAGGTGCCGTCGTCGCGAAAAAGCGCAATTGTCTGATCAGGGAAGGAATCAATGGAGCCATATATATGCTGGAAATAGCTCAGCTTGACCCCAACCGAAATCATTCCGATGAAGGCGTGGTTGGCGTCGTTGAAACGTTTACTAAATAGGACGATTTGCTCACCACTAAAGCGGTCGATTACCGGCTTGGCGATGAAAATGCCTTTGTCGTCATTTTCTAAGAAATGTTGAAAATTTTTGTGGCCAGAAAGGTCCGTCGGCGGCAACGGCCATTGGTTTGTCGAACTTACGAGCCGTCCATTGTTGTCAATGAGCGCGATAAGTGTGGCGTTTGATAGATGCGAAAGGCGTTCTGTGAGTAACTTATATGTGTCCTCGCCATTCAGTAGACGGCGAAAGGCCTCTGGCGTCGTGACGCCAATCCGCTTGAGATGCTCTTGAACCTCGTTGAGTATGAGATCGATCGATTGAACAGAGTAGTTAGTTTGCTCGGCGAGAACGATCGCTAGGTTGCTGGCGTCTTTGGACGCGGCGTCAATCGCATCAGCGCGCAGCCACCAAACCGTTAGGCCAAGCGCAAGAACTACGATTGCAAGCATACCTACAGCAGCCGCAACCAAATTCCGAAAACTCGATCGTTCGGTTTGAACCGACATCCGCCACACCAGATTCATTGATGTTGATATTTGGCGGGAGGTTAACGTTACACACGTCTAGATATCGGCCCCTCCGGCGCTCCATCGATTGGCTGCGTAAATTAAGACATAAGGCTTTAGCGACAATCCACTTGATGTCCGTTCATGATGCTGTGGACGGCTCCTCCACCGGCACATGAGT
>Ga0302319_10024959_pt1 | contig 10600 bp, 8 predicted proteins | sample Bog_T0_2_FD_203319 | JGI IMG/M metagenome (GOLD analysis project Ga0302319, IMG submission 203319) | Peat permafrost microbial communities from Stordalen Mire near Abisko, Sweden - Bog_T0_2 | ecosystem: Environmental > Terrestrial > Soil > Wetlands > Peat | place: Sweden: Abisko, Stordalen Mire... | reverse complement strand
GTCTGACGTGCCCAATGCAAGGCCGACAGCTGTTGTGACTCCGCCGCCGCCGCCGCCCGCGCTGTGAAGGGTCAATACTGCCCCTACGACCGTTGCAGTAATTCCTGCGCCGGCTGGCGTGGTAGCTGCCCAGTTGTTGATGGTCTTGGCCAGGTCGGTGAGATTGTCCGTGGTGCCCGAGGTGCCGAGCGTGAAGTTGGTGAGCGTGCCGGATTGGCCGGTGATGGCGAGGGTGCCGCCAGTGATGATATCGGTGGCATTGCCCAGCGTGTAGGTGCCAATGTTGCCAGCGACGTTGCCTTTGATTCCGGTTTGGGCAACGACGGGCGCGGTTCCATCGACCGCGGTAACAGTGTCATCGAGATTGGCGCCGCTGACACTAGCCGTGGAACTGGCCGAGGTAAAGGTCAGCGTGCTGCCGGAGACCGAAGCGGTAATGCCGTAACCGTCGGCATTGATGGTGGCCGCGAGGTCAGTGATGTTGTCAGTGGAGTCTGCCTGGCCGAGGGTGATGGTGTGGCTCGCGCCGTTGGACCCGATGATGATGAGACTGCCAGCGAGCGGATCCAGAGTGGTGCCACCCACGGTGAGCGCTCCCACTTCCCCGGCTGCCGTTCCGGTACCCACGCCTGCTCCTGAGATAATGATGCCGGTATCCGTGCCGCTGCCGCCGCCGTAGAGCGCCGCTGCCGCAGTGGCCACAGCACCGGTTCCAGCCTGTGCCGCGGTGCCAAAGGTTGCAGTGAGGCCGAGACCGGAGTTGTTGATGGCACTCATCAACCCCTGAGCGGTGTTGGCGTAGCTAGTGCCAGTGCCAACGCCCACGGTCGCCGTAGTCGGCGTAACCACTCCGTCGGCTCCTGTCTTCAGATAGGTCACCTGGATCGAAGTGCTGCCGGAGGCGTTCAAAGTGTCGGCCAGCGCCGCGTTGACGCCGTTATTCGAGAGGTCCATGAAGACGTTGGTCCCGGTGGCGCCATTGCCATTTCCGTAGGATATGACGCCGTCGCTGTCTCCGATGCTGGACTCGCTGAGGGTGTGGATGTTCAAGTCGTCCACCGAGGAGCCGGCGGTCGAGGAGTCGCCTGTGTAGACGGCGGTGATCTTCCCAGTGAACACCTGCTGCTGGTTGTAGGTGGTGGTGGAACCAATGTTGCTGACCTCGGCCAGGATCGACTGATACTCCTGGTTGGCTGCGCCTTCCTGGGTGCTGTTGAGCGTGCCGTTCGAGGCTTCAGTTGCGAGCGTGATGGCGCGATCAAGCAGGCTGGTGACCTGGGAAAGCGCGCCGTCGGCCACATCGAGCAGGCCAACACCCTCTGTAGCGTTGGTCTCGGACTGCATGAGGGCCATGGAGTTGGCCTCGAGGCCGTTGACAAGAGAAAGCCCCGCTGCATCGTCGGCCCCCGAATTGATCTTTGAACCAGACGACAACTGCTGCAGAACAGTCTGCAGGCTGTTGTTCGTGTTGTTCAGGTTGTTCTCTGCGTAGATCGCCGAAAGGTTATTCAATACACCGAGGGCCATTGGATTACTCCTTTTCAGGATGCGCTAAAGCTCGCCTTTGCCCGGGGTGGTTCAGATCGCTTCACCGGACTACCTGCGAATGCCTTCCAGACGTTCTCGCATCCACCCTCCTCATCGGAGCCCCGCGGAATAACTTTAGTCATAATTTTTGGAGGTTCTCGAAGAGCAGGCTGTCTAGCTCCCATACAAGGTGTCGCGGTTCGGGTCACGTGGTGTCCGAAAGCGCTCCAATTGCCGTCTGAATACGCCACAAAGCATGTGCTGAAGCGAGCCACTGGATTGCCCTGTTCCGGAACAGCGTTGGGAGTGGATTGAGGCGTTGGCGGGCGGAAGGCCAGCAAAAAGAGGCGGCAAGAGAAGTTTCTCCTGCCGCCATCGGACTTCAAGAACTACAACCGCAATGCTCTCGTGCTAAAACGACGTTGAAGCTGGGTTACTGCTCCATGCCGGCAGCTGGAGTTCCAGCCGCGGGATGCGCGGCGCCATCCGAATCCGGATCAAGCATGCTCTGGGGTCCGCTGGCCGGTGCATTGCCCGGCGGCGGAGGAGGCATTCTGTGATGCTGGCCCTGAGGGCCTTGACCGTCGGGTCCCTGCCCGTCGCGGCCCTGCGGCCCCTCACCCCTTTGCCAGGGCCCGTGATCCTGCATGTGCTTCTGGCGATCGGCCTGGAGTTGCTTGAGCGCCTTCCACTGGTCGGGCGTGAGCTTGGCGCGAATGCCGAGCAGGAAACGCGCATTGGCTTTCTCGAGCTCGGCCCGAGCGGCAGCGATCTTGTCGATCTCCGCCAGAATCTTGGCTTCGTTGGGCTGGTCGTCGCCCATCAGGGGCTCCATCTCAAGCTCGGCCTTCTGAAGATTGGCATGGAGGTCAACGAGCTTCTCGCGATGCGCGAGCAGCGTCCCGTCCATCTCTTTGCGCTGAGCGTCTGTGAGCTTGAGCGCCTCAATCACCTTGGGGTTGTTCCACCAGCGGCCGTGGTCGCCATTGGGGCCCATCGCCTTTTCAAAGGGAGGGCGGTGCTCTCCAAAGCCCGGTCCCCCACCGCCGGGGCCCATGCCGCCACCCGGTCCCATGCTGCCCGGACCCTGAGCCAGCGCGGAAGCCGCCAGCAGAATAGATGCAATCGCAAATCCAAAACGAGCAGTCAAACCAGTCTTCATTGTTTCTCCTTCCCCTCACTCGGGTGAGGGATGGTGTTGTTCGTTGGACGGGCACACGGAGACCCGGTTACTTGCTGTCATCCTCGGCCATCTGAGCCAAGGGCTCCATGGCGCTCGGAACCTGTCGAGAGACGTCGCTATCGACACTGGCAAGCAGGTCTTCTTCGCTGGCGGCCTGCAGATCTGCCGCCTGCTTCTGCTGCTCGACGAGCTTCGCCAAATCCTGCTTTGCTTTCAATTGCTGTTCGTGGCGCTGATAGACCACGCCTGAAACACTCGATGCCACGAGCGCACAACCGAGCGCCCATCCCGCGGCCGGCCGCCAGTTGTGACGCGGCACAAATTGAGCCTGGCGGGGAGCGCTGTACGCAGCTTCGCTCCAGGCATCCACGCTAAGCTTGAAGTTCCGCAGCGCCTCATCCAAATTCCGATCGACGATAGGATCCTGCGCCTCGGATTGCGCCCGATCGTCAGAAACCTCAAGTGAATCGTCCGAAAGCTCTTTCCGCTTTTCCCAAATACTCATTGGCTTCTCCCTAATTCCGTACGCACTCGCCCCACCGCCCGGGAGAGATGCGCCTTGACCGTTCCCTCGCTCAAACCCGTAATCTGTGCGATCTCGCTCAACTCGCGCTCCTCTATATAGCGCAAGAGGAACACACTTCGCTGGCGCTCGCTCAGCCCATCCATCGCTTTCCACACATGGCGGACCTGCTCTTTGGCCAGCATCTGCTTCTCCGCGGAGCTTTCGCCGCTGGGCAGCCACTCGCTCGCCTCGTCGAGGTCGACCGCGTGGGTTTGGGTCGACCGCCAGAACCGCATGCGGCGGTTGCGCCAGTGGTCTTTCTGCAGGTTGATGGCAATGCGCATCAACCAGGTCATTGCGCTCGACTCGCCGCGAAAGCCGGACCAGTTGCGGTGAGCCTTGAGGAAGCATTCCTGGGTCAAGGTCTCAGCCAGATCCACATCGCGGGTTGAAGCAAGCAGGAACCGGAAGATCTGGGGACGATGCTGGGCCACGACACGAGTGAACTCGTCCGCAGCGATCTCTGCTGCAGTGGCGCTATTCATCGCTTCCAGAATGCTTCCGGCTGCCATCACACTGGTAGACGCTTCTCATGCGGGCAAGTTTACAACCTCAGCGCAGATTGCGGCATCACGGTAGAGCCATTCGATGGATGGGGTCTGTTGACGTATCACTTGCCGAAATCGTCAACCGCTGAGACGGCGCGCTCTACGCTGCCTTCCGCAGCATCGCCACCGCCTCGCTCCACTTCACGGGCGCCTGGTGCATGGCGTACACAGTGTCCACCACGAGATGCTCCCTCGCTACCGCCTGCTCTACCTCGTGGAACAGCTCAGGGTTATACAGTGTGCGGTCATCGTTCACCACCAGCGTGTCGCTGGCATAGAGCAATTTCCGCTCCGGGAAATACACCATGTACTGCCGCTCAGTAGACGCGCCCCTAAGCGGATACAACACCATCCGATTCGTTCCAGTGCCAATCTCCGTCCTACCGGCAACAATCTTCCACTGCGGGGCCTTCTTTGCCGTCTCCAGCGCATCCGGATCAATCCTGTGCGGCGCCTTTATCATCCCCTGAAGCAGCGGCACGTTCAAATCCAGGACGTACACAGGCAGACCCTGTGACACATCGAACCGCACCCCACCCACGTGCGGCCAGGAGTCGGATGTCGACAGCGCGGCGATCAACGGCGCATCCGGGTAGCGCTTCTTCGCCTCCGCCAGAATACCCTCCGAGAACAAGCCGGAAACTGGCGTCTCCAGGATCACCACACCGTCCGCCTGCTTCACGATCGTGGTGTTCCACGACCCCAGGAACAGATCGATTCCCTCAGCCAGCACCGTATCCTGCGCCGCTTGAAACGTGGCCGCTTTCCATCCCTTCATCTGATTACTCGCTGCCGCCACCTTCGCGTCGAAGTCAACGTCCCTGTCTTCAGCCGGTTGGTTGAACGCCACATCCACCGTCTGCGTCGAACTCCAAACCGCTCCGTTTCTTTCCGTCACCTGGTTGCTCGGATACTCAACGCCGTCTACCCAGCGCCAGTTGTCGAAATACACTCGCTGCTCCACATCGCCCCAATAGAACCAAAAGTCGCTGAACTCCTGCTTTGTCTCCACAGCATCCGGCAAGTGATTGAACCGGTTGACCAGCAACCGCACGGGAACTCCGTTCCACGTAAATGCCAGCACCGTGTGCGGCGTCGAACGCAACACCTGTGAAGCTTCGTAGTGCAAATCCCGCGCGTCCGCTGCTGTAAGCAGGATTCTCTCCGGACCCAGCGCCATGGCCTCACGCGCCGCATTCAACCGGGCCGCGCCGCACGGAGCATCCTGGCTTCCCTTTCGAACCACGCCGCCTGCCGGTGTCACGATCAACGTGACCTCCAATTCGGCATGTTTCAAATCCGACTCCGGCCAAACGGCATGGGTCTTCCTGATCAGGCGCAACCCTATGTAATCCACTGTTACCTGCTCGCGCGCGTACGAAGTAATGAACGGCGCCTACCGATAGGACTGCTCCATCAACTCCGTATGCCCGATCACGTCGAGCCGCTCTGTCTTGATCGCTGCCAGCTTCTCCTGCCCGCCCATCGCCTGAATCGCGCGATCCAGACAAACCCGCGCATCTACTCTTTCACATCCCGGCGCCTGCACCTCGGCGCCATCCACGCGCCCCGCAACCTCCTGAGCGGGACAATACCTTGCTGAAGCGAGCACACCGATCAGAACAATCGCCATGATCGAAAGCACCGTTGGCTTTTGCCAAAACAGCTCCTTCCTAGGGGTAAACATAGAGTTGTTCCTCCACCTAATCCGAGTGGTCTGACTTGAAGCCGTCCGGCTCCAGTGTAGTGTCTCAAAGCAAATCGATGGCCAAACCAGCCCACGGTTCGTCTTTCGAAAGCAGTCGATCGCGACGTTCTCAAAGGCTCATATCGGGCGGATGCACTCGTTGAACGCGGTTGAGGGAGCTCGCTCCGAATGGGTGGCGGCGTGCAAGTATGTCCATCTGCTATCGGCATCCTGTTGTGCTCGGTATGGGCATTCCACTCCGACCGGCCGTATCTCCCAATAAAGAATCCTGGAACCTTTGTTGTCCGGCACGCGTAGAGATCAGCAGCGGGGCGATGAAGCGAAGTAAACTGCGCCCGGCAGGAAAGAGGCAGACGCATGGCATCTCTTCGAGGCAGGACTCTATTCATCGGTGGCCTGGCCGCGGTTCTCGCTCTGGCGGCGACGGCAATCGGATGGGCCGCACCGCAAAAAGCTCAGCCCGGATCGATCGTGATTGTGTTCAAGGATGGACACAGGCAGACATTCAACCTGGCTGACATCGAGCGAGTGGAGTTTCCCACAAACGGCGAGCCGGCGGCGATGACATCTTCAGCAATGCTGCCTTCGCGGAATCGCTTCCTCGGAAGCTGGGAAGTGGGCGACGGGGGCGGGAGCAACTTTGAAATCAAGTTGAATTCCGATGGCAGCGCCTACCGCTCGCTGGGCGACGTGCGCGGCACGTGGGTGTATGTGGACGGCGAAGCGCGGGTGACCTGGAACGACAGCAACAAAGACTGCATCCGCAAGGTGGGAACGATCTACAGAAAGTTCGCTTACTCGGCGGGCAAGTCGTTTACATCGGACCCGGACAACGAAACAAACGCACGCAATACGTCGGCGAAGCCGATCTAACGATTTCGCGGAGTGTGCGAGCGCTCCCCCCATTCCTTCGCCGCATTCGAGAGGGCGCAGGGATGGGGTTCCTTTTTGCGCATCTTGTCTTGAGGCGCAAGACAGCACTTGCGGGAGTGGTAGTCTGGATCGCGTAAACGCTTTCTGCTTTGCAGAACGAAGAGGAGAGGGATGCTCGTACCTGCCCTGCGCGAGGAGATCCTGCGCGCGAACCAGGAGATTGCCCGAAGGGGCCTGGCGCCCCACACGTTTGGCAATGCGAGCGGCATTGACCGCTCCGGGGACCAGCCGCTGGTGGTGATCAAGCCGAGCGGCGTGGATTACGCGTCGCTGACGCCTGGCGATCTCGTGGTGACGGATCTGGACGGAAAGATTGTGGAAGGATCGCTGCGGCCTTCGAGCGACCTTGATACGCATACGCTTCTTTACCGCGAGTTTCCGCAGATTGGCGGCATCGTGCACACCCACTCTGAGTTTGCCACCTCATGGGCGCAGGCTGGGCGTTCGATTCCCTGCCTGGGAACAACACACGCGGATTACTTTCATGGGCCGGTGCCGGTGACAGAAGCGCTGACCGCAGAAGAAGTGGCGGAAGGGTACGTGCGCAGTACGGGCGCGGTGATCGTGCGGCTTTTCAAGGAGCAGAACCTGGATCCGGTCGCAGTGCCAGGGGTGCTAGTGAAGGGGCACGCGCCGTTTGCCTGGGGCAGGAATGTGTCGGAAGCGGTGGAGCATGCGGACGTGCTGGAGTACATCGCGCGGCTCGCCTTCAGGAGCGTTCTTCTTGGAGCGTCCGAAGATGGGATACCAATGTGCGTTTCTGAACACCATTACCAACGTAAGCATGGTCCAAAGGCCACGTACGGACAAAGAGATCGTTGACAAAATCCGCTTTATTGAATGATCGACTTAAGGGCGAAAAACTGGGATTCGTCCAAGAGTGCGAATGCTAAGCCTCTTTCTTCCAACTACCTACCTTTTTTCATATGATGATATAATTTTCGGGAATCATCCTACGATTTCCTGCATTCATGATTAGGATCCATTCGAGCGATGGTTGACCTTTGACCCATGGGGGAGTCTCTATCTCGCGCACTTTCAATCGATTGCACGTGTTTCACCGCCCGCAGCCCGATTTTGATTACATGGCAGGCTACGTGCAGAACAGTGTGTCGATGTAGCACGACCTCCAAATGGAAACGAGCCTCTTCAACCGCTTGCAGGCGACCATCCTTGCCTTGGCCACGGCTGGGCTGGTGGTGCTTGCCGTTTTGAACCTGCGGCAGGAGCGGCAATTCCAGCAGCCTGATGACGGGATCTGGTGGCGCGAGGTTGCGGGCGGACTGCAGGCAGACCGGGTGCTCCCGAACAGCCCAGGGCAGCGCGCCGGGATACGTGTGGGTGATCTGCTAACAGGCGCAGCGGTGTTGCCTGACCGACCCGCACGGCGCAACGCGCTTTCCACGGGACAGGAGCTGCTGCCGGAAGTAACCGACCAGAACACTGAGATCCAGAGCAAGACCCCGCTGCCGAAGTCGGACTATGCGCCGATAGCGGAGGTCGCTGACCTGGAACGAGTGCTGTACCGGACTGAGGTCTACGGGAAGGCAAGCTATCGAATTTCGCGGGGCGGAGTTCTGCTGGACACGCCAGTGGTTGTGATTCCCGAGCCGGCGGATCGCAGCCTGGCGCAGGGCCAGCGCGTGATCGGGCTCATCTACCTGGCCATTGGAATCTATGTGCTCTTCCGGCGATGGACGGCGGCGCGAGCGACACACTTTTATCTCTTCTGCCTGGTTTCGTTTTCGCTGTTCACGCTGAAGTACACAGGCGTGCTGGATGGGCTGGACTGGACTGTTTTCTGGCTGAATGTTCTGGCCGAGGCATTGCAGCCCGCACTGTTCCTGCATTTTGCGCTGAGCTTCCCTGAAGAACGGCTGAAGCAATTCAATCGGCGCTTCCTTTTGCCGCTGGTGTATGCGCCGGGCGCGGCACTGCTGGGATTGTGGGTGTGGACGATTTCCACGCGGCAGGCGTCTGGGCTGCTGCTGAACCGGATGAATCAGATTTCGACGGCGTACGACGCCGCGTTTTACATCCTGGCGGCTCTATTGTTCGTGCGCAGCTACGGTAAGGCCAGCAGCCCGCTGTTGCGGCAGCAACTGAAGTGGGTAACGCGTGGGACAGTTGCAGCGGTGCTACCGTTCACGCTGTTCTTTGCGCTTCCCTATCTGCTCGACCTGAATCCGCCGAGACTCCTGACGAACCTGGCAGGGTTCTCGCTGGTGATTCTGCCGCTGACATTCGGCTGGGCGATCGTGCGCTACCGGCTGATGGACACGGACCTGATCTTCAAGCGCGGCGTGGCCTATACGCTGGCCTCGGCGCTGATTCTTGGGGCGTACTTCGGGATCATCGCGCTGAGCGCACTCTTCGTGCACAACGGATTGCCGCAACAGTTGCGCGAGTGGGCACTCGTATTGACGATTCTGATCACGGCGGCGCTCTTCGATCCCCTCAAGCGGCGAATTCAAACCTGGGTGGACAAGGCATTCGACCGTCATCGCTACGACTATCGCCAGGCGCTGGTTGACTTCGGACGAGGGCTGAACTCACAGACCGATCTGGATGCGCTGCTGGCGTCGATTGTGGAGCGGTTGCCGAAGACGCTGCTGGTGGCGCGGGTTGCCGTATTTCTGGCCGACGACACGGGCCAGTTGCGGCTGGCTGCGTCGCATGGACTGCCCGCCGACGTGAACTCGGCGCGGGACCGGCTTGCGTTGGGATTCCTTGACTTCGATCAGAACCACTCCCACATCTTTCTCGAGAACTCGCAGCAGGCCCTGCACCTGAGGCAAGACGAGCAGCGCACGGCTGCGTTGCTGGACCTGAACTACTACCTTCCCTGCCGCGTGGCGGCGGGCGGAGAACAAGAGGCGGTAACGGCGCGAACGATTGCCGTGATCGGGCTGGGACGGACGATTGGCGGAGACTTCCTTTCGAGCGAGGACGTGGAGCTGCTGGAGTCGCTGGCCAGCTACATCGGCATCGCGCTGCAGAATGCGCGGCTCTATGCCCGGCTGCAGGAGAAGATCGGCGAGTTTGAGCGGCTGAAGGAGTTCAACGAGAACATTGTCGAGTCAATTAACGTGGGAATCCTGGCGATCGACCTCGACGATCGGGTAGAGAGCTGGAACGCGCAGATGGAAGCGATGTATGCGCTGAGCCGCGCTGAGGCGATCGGCCAGCCGCTGCGGGCCGTATTTCCAGCAGAGTTTGTGGATGCGATCGATAGCTTTCGGAGCGACCAAGGCGTTCATCACCTGTACAAGTTCCGGCTGACGACGCGCGCGGGTGAGTTGCGGAACGCCAACATTGCCATTGCACCGCTGCTGTCGCGGGATTTTGTGACGGTTGGGCGAATCATCCTGGTTGACGACATCACGGAGAGGATCTCGCTGGAGAACCAGTTGGCCCAGGCGGACAAGCTCAGTTCGATCGGACTGCTAGCGGCGGGCGTGGCGCACGAGATCAACACGCCACTGGCAGTGATCAGCTCGTACGCGCAGATGCTGGCCAAGCAACTGAAGGGGGACGATCGGCTGAGCCCGGTGCTGGACAAGATTACGCAGCAAAGTTTCCGTGCGGCGGAGATCGCCAATGGCCTGCTCAATTTCTCGCGGACGTCGACGACCGAGTTCCGGCAGACAAATCTTAATCAGGTGATCCGCGATACCTTTTCGCTGCTCGAGCACCAGTTCAAGAAGGCGCAGATCGACGTAGCCCTGAGCCTGGCAGAGGACTTGCCAAGCATCAACGGCAATCCGGGAAAGCTGCAGCAGGTGTTTCTTAACCTGCTGCTGAACGCCAAAGAAGCTATGCCCAATGGCGGCAGCCTGCGGGTTGTTACGCAAGTGAACGGACACGTCGAGGCGGTGATCACCGACTCCGGCACGGGCATTGCGCCAGAACATATGAAGCGGATCTACGATCCGTTTTTCACGACGAAGACAACACCCAGGCCCGGGGACAAGCGCGGAACAGGACTTGGACTTTCGGTTTCCTACGGGATCATTCAAGAGCATGCCGGCAAGATTCACGTGGAAAGCGAAGTAGGCGCCGGCACAACGTTTCACCTGGAGTTTCCACTCCTGAGGAATTCAGTCCATGCCTGAGGTCGACCTGCCTTTGAACCT
>Ga0302319_10024955_pt1 | contig 10601 bp, 10 predicted proteins | sample Bog_T0_2_FD_203319 | JGI IMG/M metagenome (GOLD analysis project Ga0302319, IMG submission 203319) | Peat permafrost microbial communities from Stordalen Mire near Abisko, Sweden - Bog_T0_2 | ecosystem: Environmental > Terrestrial > Soil > Wetlands > Peat | place: Sweden: Abisko, Stordalen Mire... | reverse complement strand
TCATCATGAAAGTCGCGCAGACAAAAGACGGGGTTCAACTGCGCTTCGATGACACCGCCAACCGTCTACAACCCATTGCCATCGATCCACTCAAACAGACGGTGGATACGCCGCTCGCCAGCATGACATCGCCCAAGAAAAATGACTCCGGGCTCGAAGGAGGCCTGCTGGGACCGCACAAGTCATATACCTGGGCGGCGCGTGAAGGAACGCTGGAAAGTGGATCGTGGCAATCCGTCGAGTTCACCTTGGGAACAATCATCGCGACCGGCCGCGAGTTTCTTCAATATAAAGTGCATAAGTTCGTGAACCAAAAGCCCGCGATCCACTTCGAGACCCTTCTCTTTTTCGATCTTCCGAAGTAACCATCCTGCTCGCATGAAACTGTTTCTCCTCGCCTGCTCGCTGCTCACACTGAAAGCGGGGGAGGATATCGTCCTGAGGATACATAAACAGCGACAACCCGAAGAACCCCGGCAGCGTAGTCTATCAGGTGAAGATTACACGGTAGAGATCAACCAAGGATGACAAATTGCGGAGCGAATGGGACGGGCCGCCGTTACTGTGGCTTGTAGTAGCGGCCCATGTAGGCCAGCACTTTGTCGCGCAATTCGTCGCCATCCACGGGGCCGTCGTGGCGCCAGATGACATCGCCATTCGGGGCTACGAGGACGGTGTACGGGATGGGGCCGGGCCATTCGGGATCGAGCGCCTTGATGAGGTCGTCCTGATTCTCGCCACTATAGAGGTAGCTGTTCGTGACGCGGCCCTCGGCTTTCAGGGACGGCTTCAGGCGATCGATCAGCGCGGCGTGTTTGTTTTCCAAAAAGGCCTTGGCGGCGTCCTTCTCCTTCGGGCTATCCATGCTAATGGTGATGAGTTCGAAATCGCGCAGGCCAAACTTGCGCGCAGTCTTCACCAGTTCGGGAAACTCGGCCACGCACGGTCCGCACCAGGTGGCCCACACATTGAAGAGGCGCACCTTCTTCGTGCCATTCTTGCGCAACGCTGCGACCCCGGCGGCGTCGATGAGTTCCACGTCCACGGGCTTCTTCTCCCATTTTTCGTTGTCCTCGGCGACCTGCGATTTCTTCATGATCCACTTGGTGGAGCAGCCGTGCGGGCGCGTGGTTTCCACGGGCACGGGCTGGTCCGCGAGCAGGGCCTGCACGGCGTTGGTCGCATCGGCGGATTTCACCGTGGCCGGATCGGCGTATTGGGAATCGTCGAAGCGGCCTTTGTAGCGCAGTTTGCGTTGCGCATCGAAGATGAAGACATGCGGGGTGGCGAGGCAGCCGTAAGCCTTGGCGGTGGCCTGCGTGTCGCCATCATACAGGTACGGGAAGTTGAAGCCCTGCTCGGGGGCGTGCTTCTTCATTTCCTCGAAGCTGTCGCCGTATTTCGAATATCCAAGTTCGTCTTCGCGGATTCCTTCGGGGTTGTTTGGATTGATGGCCACGAGGGCGAAGCTTTTCCCCTTCATCTCCTCGACGAGTTTCTTGACGCGGCCTTCCGCGGCTTGGGAATCGGGGCAATGATTGGAAAGGAACGCGATCACGAGGACCTTCGGCTCCCGGTACTCGGCGAGGGTGTGCGTCTTTCCATCGATGCCCGGCAGGGAGAAATCCGGCGCCGGGTCGCCGATGTTGAGGGTCCGCGCGCCTTCGGGCATGGCGTGCGCGTCGGCTTTCTTCGCGGGAGCGGGTTTCGAATCGCTCGCGGCAGTAGCGGGCGCGGCAGCCGGATCGGCGGCGAGCGACGAAGCCGCGGCGAGCGTGGCGAAGAGCAGGGGAAATGCGAGGGCGAGTTTATTCATGGGACGGGGAGCTAATGCGCGTGGTTCGGCAATGAAAACATTCCGCGCCAGGAATATTCTTAGGTTTCACTTTCGGGGAGATTGATCAAAACGAAACGTGCAGCACCCCAGATCCAGAATTTTCTCGCCGTCCCGCAGGCGCTGGCGGAATTCCGGCATGATCCGGCACCAGACGACCGTGCCCTCTTTCGAAGAGATCACGATGCCCGCCTCGCGGAGGATTCGGAGGTGTTTGGAGACGTTCGACTGCTTCACCGCGAGCATGGCGGCGAGTTCGTTCACGTTGGCGCGCTCCAGGCCCAAAAGCGTCTTGACGATGCGCCAGCGCGTTTCGTCGGAAAGCGCCTTGAGCGCGGAAGAACAGCTATCGGCACGCATGGCAGGCAGTTACCATCATCCGGGACTGAATTTCAATATCCGTCATCAGGCCAAGGCGCGCGCTGTTCGGCGCGAATCCGGAGTCCGCGTGAACCGGCGCTACATCCGCGGCACGGTGATGCCGCGTTGCGCCTGGTATTTGCCGCCGCGATCGCCGTAGCTGACTTCGCAGGGCTCGGCGGCGGCCAGGAAGAGGACCTGGGCGAGGCCTTCACCCGCGTGGATGCGGGCGGGCAGCGGCGTGGTGTTTGAAATCTCGAGCGTGACATGGCCTTCCCACTCAGGCTCGAAGGGGGTGACGTTCACGATGATGCCGCAGCGGGCGTAGGTGCTCTTTCCCACGCAAATCGTCAGCACGTCCCGCGGGATGCGGAAGTATTCCACGCTGCGCGCGAGGGCGAAGGAATTCGGAGGCACGAGGCAGGAATCGCCCTTGATATCCACGAAAGCCTTATCATCAAAGGCCTTGGGATCGACGACGGCGTTATAGACATTGGTGAAGACTTTGAATTCATCGGCCACGCGCAAGTCGTAGCCGTAACTCGAGAGCCCGTAACTGATGACCGATCCCCCCTCGGCGTTGCGGCGCACCTGCCCGTCCACGAAGGGTTCGATCATTGCGTGCTCGCGCGCCATGCGGCGAATCCAGGTATCTGCGTGAATGCCCATGCGACAAAATGCCGGCGGTTAAGCCGGGCGTGTTCCTTTCGAGTGATTGACTGGGTTCATGATTCGGTGAGTTGGGGTGAAAAAATGAAGCGCAGGCTTTACGCGGAAGCTGGGTGGCTCGCTTCGGAAGGAGCCGCGTTCGTAAGACTGTCCACCAACCGGCTGGCCATTTCCGGGGTGCATCGCGCGAGATGCGCGATGCCGCATTCAAGATTGGGCGCCTGTTCGCAATGATCCATGCATCCGACCACCCTCAGCTTGACCGATCCCGCGAGGGCTTCGCTTTCGATCTTGTGCTCCAGCGTATGAAACAGCGCCTTGCCCCCGCTCTTCCAGCAGTTCTTCTTTCCGCAGATGCGGATGGTGCAGGCGCCGCGCTCCGGAAGCGGCGGCGCGCCGTCTTTGTCGGGGAAAAGGGCGGTCACCGTGCGCTTGATCTCCCCGGTGAAAAACTCCCGCCGCTCGATGCCCGCCACCAAAATCGTCTGGCCCGGGACAAGCTGGCGCGCGAAATAGTGGCGCAAATCCTTCGGCATTTTCATGCGGATCTCTTCGTCCTCCACGCGGAGGAGCAGGCGGCGTTTTCCTTCGCTCGTGTGGACGAAGCCGAGAAAGACGCCGCGCAGTTCGAAGCGGGATTGGGAAGCAAAAATCACAGGGCGAGTTTGGTTGGATGAGGAAGACTTCACCATCCTTCTTCCGATGTCGAATCCTCGGTGGAGTCGGACTGGTCGGACTGGTCGGACCAGTCAGACCATTTTTGCGGCCGATCAAATCAAATCGTCTTCGCTCGCATTCTGCACGCTGCCGCCGGTCTGGTATTCGGTGACGCGCGTTTCAAAGAAATTCTTTTCCTTGCGGAGGAAGATCACCTCGTCGAGCCACGGGAAGGGATTCGTTTTCACCGTCGAGAGCGTCGGCAAGCCGAGGCCCGCGAGGCGGCGGTCGGCATTGAAATCGACGTATTCGAGAAAGTCGCGCTGGGTCATGCCCACGCCGTCCTCGGGCAGGCAATCGCGCACGAATTCCTTCTCCAATTCCACGCCCTGGCGCATGAACTCGACCAGCTCGTCCTTGAACTCGGGCGTCCACAGGTCGGGATTCTCCGCGATGAGCTCGGTGAGGATGTAGCGGCCGAGCGCGATGTGGTTCGATTCGTCGCGCAGGGTGTATTGAAACATCTGGCCGATGCCGGTCATCTTGTTCTGCCGGTGCAGGGAGAGGATCATGGCGAAGAGCGCGTAGAATTGCGTGCCTTCCATGACCTGAGTGATGCCGAAGATGGCCTTCGCGAATTTCTGTTTGTTGACCGTCTGCGTCAGGTCCACGCCCATCTTCAACTCCGGCATCTGGCGCGTGATGAACTGGTTCTTCTTTTGCACGCTCGGGATGTCGCTGAACTTCGCGGTCACTTCATCCAGATCGATATTCAACGAGCCGATGATGTGCAGGAGCGAATCCATGTGGATCGATTCCTCGGCGATGTGGCGCAGGGCGGCGTGCTTCAGCTCCGCGGCGGTGAGATTGTCCTCGATGACGTGGAGCACGGAATCGCCCACGATGCCTTCCGCGGAGGAAAAATAGCCGACGCCCATCTCGATGATCCAGCGCTCCTTGGTGGAAAGCGTGCTGCTGTTCCACTGGCTGCAATCCTTCGTCATATCGATGACGTCCGGCTCCCAGTGGTTCGCCTTCATCTGTTTATAGATGCGGTAGGCCTCGTGGTATTTGAGCGGCAGCACGTTCAGCTCGGCGCTGCGGTGGCCATTGATCACGCGCTTTCCGGCGAGACGCGCACGGGCCTTCGCCTTATCCAGGCGGAAGGTTTTCGGACCGAAGCGATAAACGACATAATCGCCCTCTTCGCGGGCCGCGAATTCGAGAGGGGCGGCGGGTTGTTGGGTGGAGTCGAAAATTTCAGTGCTCATGGGATGCGCGGGATCGGATACGGTGCAGCTTTCAGGATACGCCTGCCACGGCGTGTTTGTGGGGATATTTCCAAAAGGCAAAAAATGCCTTCGGCTTGCTCCTCTGGATGGGGGGTGGAAACCACAACATATTGTGGGTTGATTTGAAAACTACACTCCGAATAGTGGATCTACGGCAGAATCGTCAAGCGCGTTTGCGAATAAAAATGCGGTCGGGCTGGCGCGCGTCGGTCGGGAGGTGATAGAAAGCCCTGGCGCACACGGATGAATGACGAAACCAGAATGACAGCCGAGGCTTTGCGAGACGTCTATGGCGCAATGGAGACCAATGACGATGGGCGGCGCGCGTTTCGGGAGTCACGGCGCCCTGAGGGCCGGCCCGCGGACACCCCCGCCTGCGAAGTAGAACTTCGCTCCCAAGTGCGTTACCAAGTAGAACTTGGTAACGAGGGAATCCGCCTATTCATCATGTCCCAAGCGACGCCTTTTCAAAATCGATGGAGCATCTGCGGCGCACTCCTCGTGGCGCTTTGTTTCCTGGCGATCCGGTCTGCCGCGCCTGCCACGGAAATCAACGTCTCGGCTGCTGCGAGCCTCACGGATGCGCTCCAGGCCATCGGCGGCGACTACGAAAAGGAGACGGGCGACAAAGTCGTTTTCAACTTCGCCGGTTCCAGCGTGCTCGAGCGGCAGATCGAAGCGGGGGTGCCGGCGGACGTTTTCTTTTCCGCCGACGAAGCCAAAATGGATATGCTGGAGGGACACGGGCTCATCGCCATCGGCACGCGAAAAACCCTGCTTTCAAACGCGCTGGTGATCGTGGTGGAGAAGGCCGGCTCGGCGCAGATTGCGGACGCGCGCGATCTTGCCAAACCGGAGGTGAAGAAGATCGCGCTGGCGGAGCCGTCGAGTGTGCCGGCGGGTGTGTATGCCAAAGCCTACCTGGAAAAGATGGGGCTTTGGGCGGCGATCGCGGGCAAGGTGGTCCCAACCGAGAATGTGCGCGCCGCTCTCGCCGCCGTGGAATCCGGCAACGTCGAAGCCGGCTTCGTCTTCAAAACGGATGCCGCCATATCAAAGAAAGTGCGCATCGCCTACGAAGTGACCACCGCGGAGGGCCCAAAGATCAGCTACCCCGTGGCGGTCGTGAAAGATGCCGAGCACGCGAAAGCGGCCTGGCGTTTCGTCGAATACCTTTCGGGCGCCAAGGCGAAAGCGGAGTTTGAAAAATTTGGATTCATCGTCCTCCCGTGACATGCTTAATTCTACTGCCCACCCCCACGGATTCGCTATCATGCTTCTGCTCGCGTTGGTCGGAATTCCAAGCGGGGGACTTCGACAATGAACACACTTCAGGAGATCAAAATGGCCATTGCCCGCCTGCAACCTCGGGAGCGGGCGCTTCTCACGGCGGAACTCCTCGCCTCCGAACCCGAGCCGGACATGGAGCGACTGGAGGCGGCGATGGAGCGTGGAATGGCTGACGTCGCTTCTGGAAGGTTGCGCCCGATCACTCAGGCGCCGGCGATGATTCGGGAATGGCTTGGCTTGTCCTGATTACCGATGACGCGAGAGACCGAAGACGCCGCGCTTCTTCCAAAGCGAGATTTCAGATGCAATACGTTCTCTTGGAGATCCTTCGGCAAGCTTCTAATGACATCCCGCGAACTCCTCCCGCAGAACACCCCCGCCTGGGAAGCGGAGCTTCCCTCCCAAGCGCATTACGAAGCCGGAGCTTCGTAACGAGGTGGGGGGAAATCCTGTCATGCTGAACGAAGTCAGCGGAGTTGAAGCATCTCCAATCGCTGCCTTTCTTCTAACGCGACATTTCAGATGGAACACATGCTATTGGAGATCTTTCGACTCCGCTTCGCTACGCTCAAGATGACAGCGTTTTTTGGATGCGGCGCTTCGCGCCTAGTCGCCTCACCGCCAAGGAGCGCCAACCTCCGCAAACAGCACCAATTCTTTTTGCGCTACCCGGAAATTCGCCCGACGGTGTCGGGCGAATCGGACCACTCCGATCCGCATGGATTCTGAAGCCTGGCGCATCATTTGGTTTACCCTCGCGGTCGCGCTGGCGAGCACGGCGCTGATCCTGGCGCCGGCGGTGGCGCTGGCGTGGGCGCTGGCGCGGCGCGATTGGAGAGGAAAGCCCCTCGTGGAAACCCTCGTCTCGCTGCCGCTGGTCATGCCACCCGTGGCAGTCGGCTTGATCCTGCTGAAACTGCTGGGCCGGCGGGGCGTCGCCGGACGGTTTTTGCACAACGCGTTCGCGCTTGATGTCGTGTTCACTTGGAAGGCGGTGCTGATCGCGCTGGCGGTGATGTCCTTTCCGCTGGCGGTGCGCGGGGCGCGGCTGACCTTCGAGGAAATCAATCCGCGGTTCGAGCAGGTCGCGCGAACGCTTGGCGCGTCTTCTGGACGATCACGCTGCCGCTGGGCTGGCGGGGCATTCTGGGAGGCGCAATGCTCGCTTTTGCGCGGGCGCTCGGGGAGTTCGGGGCCACGATCCTGGTGGCAGGCAATATCCCGGGCCGCACGACCACCCTGGCGCTGGCGATCTTCCGGAACGTGGAACTCGGCAATGACGAGGACGCGTTTCGTTTCATGCTGTGGTCCGTGATTTTCGCCTTCGCGACAGTCTGGACGAGTGAACTCATTTTCGCGCGCAGGCGCCGGCTCGCGTGAATCTCCGACTGAAAGACATTCATCTTCCGCTCGGCGCTTTTGCGCTGGAACTGGATCTCGTGATCACCCGCCGCGCGACCGGAGTTTTCGGCGCATCGGGCGCGGGGAAAACGTCCCTGCTCGATCTCGTGGCGGGGCTGCGCCATCCGGCCCGCGGGCGCGTCGAACTCGACGGCGAGGTCTTCACCGATACGGAACGCCGCATCGCCATTCCGCCGCATCGCCGCCGCATCGGCTACGTCCCCCAGGATGGCGTGCTTTTCCCGCATCTCACGGTCCGGGAAAATCTGCGCTACGGATTCGATCTCATCCCGCCGGACGAACGTCGCATCGCGTTCGAGCAAGTGACGCGTGTCCTGGAAATCGCGGCGCTTCTCGATCGCCGCATCGATTTTCTCTCCGGCGGCGAAAAGCGGCGCGTGGCGTGCGGACGGGCGCTGCTCGCGCAGCCGCGGCTCCTGCTTTTGGATGAACCACTCGCGGGTCTCGACAGCGGGCTCAAATCACGGTTCATGCCTTACCTTCTACGGCTGCGCGACGAGTTTGGAATCCCGATCCTCTACGTCACGCACGATGCCGGGGAACTCTTGGAGTTATGCGAAGAGGTGGTGGTGATCGATCGCGGCTGCTGTGTCGCGCAAGGCCTGGTGGCCGACCTCTTCGAGGAGCGCATGGAGCGGCGCCACGAATTGCGGCTGCCAGCGAAGCCGCAAAAGTGAGCGCCGGATCAGTCGCGGGTTCGTTTTTGGTATTCGACTCCCCATCCCAATCGCACAATCCTCCCTGCCTTCGCGCGTGGCAGCCCTGGCGTCCGCCGCGAAGAATTCCCTTTCCATGAAAAAGCCTCTCTTCACCTTCCTGGCGGCGCTGGCCGCCTTCGCTCAAGCCGCGGTCGCGGCGCCGCTGGAATTCGGCCCGGAGGGCGTCGATGTGGATGCGGGGAGCCTGGGCAAGTTCACGCTGCACTATCCGGACCTCCTCGACGCGCAGCAGAAGCCGGCGCACAAGTTTTCCGCGAAGCGCGTTTCGGGCAACACCGCGGATCTGCAATATGAAGACGGCGCGCACGTGCTGCTCACGCTCGGGGAAAATGGCCGGCTGTCCGTGCAGCTTTCGCAGCCGCTCCCGGATGTGAAATTCATGGAGTGGAATATGCTCATCCCGATCGCCTTCAACCAGGGCGGACGCTGGACGCTCGGAGACAAAGATGGGGATTTTCCCAAGGCGAAACCCGAAAAGCCGCATCTTTACCAAGGGCACGCGCCGGCGTTGCGCATCGAGAACTACGAGGGCAAAACGCTCGAGATTCAGGCGCCGGAATACTCCTTTCTACAGCTTACGGACAATCGCGAATGGAACTGGCCCACCTTTAACTGGAGATGCACCACGCCCTTCAGCGCGGAGCGCAAGGAAGCAGCCTTCACGATCAGCCTGAAGGCGCCGGCGGATGGCGCCAAGGCCCGCTCGCTCGTGGATGAGTTTGGCCAATCCGCGCGCGAAGACTGGCCGCAGAAAGTGAAGAGCGCCGCCGAACTGGCGGCGGACGTGGAATCGGAGAAGGCCTATTACGACAGCCTTCATCCGCCGGAGTTCGATGCCTTTGGCGGGTTGCCCGGCAGTCGGGAGAAGTTCGGCTTGCAAACGACCGGGTTTTTTCACGTGGAGAAAAAAGAAGAACGCTGGCTGCTGGTGGATCCCGCGGGCAACGCCTTCTTCCATCTCGGCCTGTGCGGCATGAATCCCAGCGATGACTACACGCTCGTGAAAGGCCGCGAGTCCACCTACGCCTGGCTGCCGCCGCGCGATGGAGAATTCGCCACGGCTTATAAAAGCGATTCCGATGGCTCGGTCGTCTCTTTCCACCTTGCGAACACGATTCGCAAATACGGGCGGCCTTTTGACATCGAAAGCTACTCCGCGCGGATGATCGGAAGGATGAAAAAATGGGGCTTCAACTCCGTCGGCGCCTTTTCACTCGTCGGCGAGCAGGCCCAGCGCGCCGCCCAGTTTCCGCGCGTCGCGCATCTGCCGCTGGACCCGTGGAACGGCATCGCGCGCCTTCCGAGCGTGAATGAAACCTTCGATCCATTCGACGAAGCCACACGGACGCGGATCGAGGAAAACTGCGCGCAAATGCTGCCGCCCCAGGCGTCCGATCCGCTGATCATCGGCTACTTCATCGTCAACGAGCCTATCTACGAAAACGTGCCGCACATGCTGCCGACCTTTGATGGAAGCCACGCTTGCAAGCGCCAGTTTGTCCGCTGGCTGGAGGGCAAATACAGGACGCCGGAAGCCTTCGGGGCCGCATGGGACTTGAAAGCGGGCGGGTTCCCGGAGTTGATCGATCTCGTCCTGAGCGTGAAAACCGACGCGGCAAAAAAGGACGTGCAGGATTTTACCGGCGTCTTTTTCGAAGAGTATTTTCGGCTCGTCTCCGAGGCCTTCCGAAGGCATGACAAAAATCATCTGCTCATCGGCTGCCGCCTTCAGCCCGGCACGATCAATAAGGAGCAACTCTGCCGCATCGCCGGCAAGTATCTCGATGTGATGTCGTTCAACTACTACACGGACGGCGTGGACAAGGAATTCCTGCGCCGGATTTATGGATGGACCGGCGGACGCCCAATGATCTTGAGTGAATTCTTCTGGGGTTCATCGAAGGAATCCGGCCTGACTGGCGGACGCGAGCTCCCCACGCAGCAGCAGCGCGGCCTGGCGTATCGGAACTACGTCGAACAAAGCGCCGCGCTCGGTTTTGTCGTCGGCATTGAGTGGTTCACCATGGTGGATCAATCCGTGTCTGGCAGATGGTTCCAGGGTTTCGATGGCGAGCGGGCGAATACCGGCGTGCTTTCCGTGGCTGACCGCCCATGGCGCGCGATGCTCGATGAGATGATGAAGACGAACTACGATATCTACAAAGTCGAACTCGGCGAGCAGCCTCCCTTCGTATTCGAAGATCCGCGCTTCAAGAACAAGCCGTAGGGTTGGCCTAAAGTGCAGCCGATTTCGTGGACGGCAATATTGGATGCGCGCTTAAAATCCCTATTCTGATCCTGACCAAGGTCGTGACTCCCGGCAGATCGATGACATTTGTTTTGCTCCGCCAAACCCTT
>Ga0302319_10024954_pt1 | contig 10601 bp, 7 predicted proteins | sample Bog_T0_2_FD_203319 | JGI IMG/M metagenome (GOLD analysis project Ga0302319, IMG submission 203319) | Peat permafrost microbial communities from Stordalen Mire near Abisko, Sweden - Bog_T0_2 | ecosystem: Environmental > Terrestrial > Soil > Wetlands > Peat | place: Sweden: Abisko, Stordalen Mire... | reverse complement strand
ACGACCAGCCCTTCACCGAATCTCCCGCGTTCAAGGCTCACTTCACTCTCCTTCGCAACCCCAACCTGACCACCAACGGTCGCTTCCCCCTCGCTGTATGGCAATTCGACATTCAATAATCCTTACCCTTCTCCTTACCGTTCCGGCGTTCGCGCAGACCGCGCCGAATTACAAGGCGATTAAGCAATTTCCACTCGATGACCGGACGGTGTACCAGATCAAAGTCGGCAAGAACCAGACAACGACGATCATGTTTCCGAGTTCGATCAGCGCCCTCGAAGGCGCAAACGTAACCATTGATGCGAAAGTTCCCGGCGCGGTTTTGCTCAGTCACGCCAGTAACCGCTATTTCTTTTCGCTCCGCGCTTTGCACGAAGCCGCTTCCGCCAATCTCAATGTGGTCTGGAACCGCAAAATCTACGTGCTCGAAATCCAAAGCGACGAGGATCCCTTCAATTCGGTCACGTTCTATCAACCCGCCGAACCCAGGACCACTTCCCGAAAGGACAACCTTGGGCCGACACGGTTGCTTGGACTGCTCGACAAGGCGAAGGCATACCATCTCATTCAATCGCAATATCCCGAGGCCATTCCCCAGGTCGACACCGCCCAGCCCCATAATCGGATTCCGTACAAGGACTTTGAGGTCGAGGTGGCGGAGGTGTTTCGCTTCGACCCGGAAGATACACTAGTTTTCAAGATCATCCTCTACAACAGCAGCACTCACGAAATTTGCTATCAGCCGCAGACGCTTGCAGTCCGCGTCGGATTGGACGTGTTTTACAGCGCGTTGTCCGACGCTTCCGGCATCATGCCACCCGGCTATTTCAATCCCGAAACGAAGAAGGTCGAGCCGAGCGTTTCACTCGCCTATTTCGTCGTCACGGGTACGCCCAATGGCGGGCGCAACAATCTCGCCGTTACGAATACCTTCAACGTGATCGTCAGTCGGCAAACGCCGTTGATTCCACTATCTATTGATAAGTAGGCTGCTGGTTTAAAGAAAGCGGTTGAAAATTTTGACCGGATCAGCTTTGGGTTGAGGAGTCCCTGTACAGGAACACAATCATTCAAATGCGATCTTTTTCCGAAAAGGTCTTGTTTTGTTGGTAAATAATTAGGCGTGCAGATCGAAAATGATCTTTTGCAGGAAAGGTCATTCTACGGTTTTTACGAATCACGCGAATGTTTGTCCTGCACTCTCGCCCCTAACAATTGCAATTCGCCGGAAAGGTTGAATTAAATAGATTCGCTAACTCAGGCTCCCGCCTAGGTAACTCGAATGCGATGCAACGCCCGGTTTTAGTTGTTTATGCCATTTAGTACAAATGCAGTCGATGGGGACTCGATGGATCATTTATTTGACTGGCGTGACGGCTTTACGGACGTAAACCTTAACGAACCGTCAGGGTGACTCTACGCAATCTCCAAGAATGAGCGAACTAAGCGCCAAACTTTTTACCCAGGTCAGCCTCGATTTTTTTCGAGTTCTTTCGAATCCGAACGCGCGCATCTTTGTGGACGCGATGGAGGCTATAGCGCGGGAAATGGGAGACGCCGCACTGGGCATCTCACGCCAGGAAGCGGTGGAGACAATTTTGGAAGTACTGGAGCAATCGGTTGGCAGCTTCGTTCCAGAAGACGGTGCTACAGTCGAGCTGATTCCGCCGCGGTCCCAGGCGCTGGTTATTCTGAACCGTCTGGTCGCGGTGGGCTGGCTGACCGAGCCGCAGCGCAACGACTTTGAGCGACGTATTTATCTGGAACGACAGGGCGAAATTATGCTCGGTGCGCTACGCCAGATCGCCTCGCCCGAACAGGTAGCTTTTACGGACAAGCTTCAGACCGCTTGCTTTACGCTGATGAATCCTGAAGCTTTTGCCGACGATCCTTGGGGCCAGTTATCGGGCTGCATCGAGAACGTCAAACTCGGGCTTCAGGAATTGCGCGGCATGCAAAAGAATGTCGAGCAGATGACCAAGCGCCAGTTGGCCGCGCAAACCCTGCGTGAGAACCTCGCGATTCTCTACGACGAATTTTCTGAAGCCATCGGCCACACCTGCTACCGGGAGTTGGTCCGCGTTCGCCTCCCGATCCGCGTGCGGCAGGCGCGACGATGCCTGGAGCAGATTGAACTCGACGAAGTCCTACAGGACAAAATGGTCCGAGAAGTGATGCGCAGGCGTCTGGCAGACGATTCTGCCGCTGCGTCCAGCTACACTCGCAATCGGATTCATGAGCTTTTCCAGTTGCTCGACACCATCGAGCCGCAGGCGGAGGAAATCGACCAGCGCACAGCGGACTTCGCTCGGCGGTCGTTGGCCCGGTTTCGCTATCTTCAGGAAGTGGGAAGCGCGCGACGGGAACAGGTGCAGGGCCTTTTTGAGCGGATCAACTCCACCTATGCAGGACACGCCCTCGTCGGTCTCGATCTTCCTCCGAAATTTCCCGATATGCTCATCCCGGAAGCCAGGCTCATTGCCGGCCTCGAGTCGCTCTTTTGGCCCAGACGGCGACGGACCCTCGGCGAAATCAGCCCAATCGATGCCGATCCCACGGAAGATGAACTGGAGGCCTGCAAGCGGGAGATGGAGGCGAGCCTGAGGGAATCCCTCACCGTTGTCCGCGCCAACCGCTTTATCGAAAACATGAATTTTGAGAAAGTCATTTCCTCCGCCGATATGTCCCTCCGTAACGAAGACGATATGTCCGATCTGATTGCCGTTCTACTGCACAGCGAGGCGGCCGATGCCCATTACCGTGTTCGGACCTCACGTGAAAAAAACGATGTGGACGCTCTTCCGGTGGATTCGAAGATTGGCTACCGGATTGAGCGTTTTGAGGTGGAGAAGAAATGAGCGAAATACCCGCGCTATCGCCGCTCTTTCCGCACCTTGATGCCAAAGATCGGGCCAATATGCAGGAAGCCGCCCAACGCCTGCTCGCCAGCGGTTCGATCCTGCGCGATGAATCGGCGGAGCGGGAGCTTTATGACTGGTGCCAAAACCGTACCGCTATGCTGGAGGAATGGGCCAGTCTCTTGGGCTTGAAGTTGGTGTGGCTCCGAGAGGAAAGGATACTTCTCGCCCAGCCCGAATCTCCAGCTCTGATGAAGCGACTGAAACTGGATGAGACCTTGGTGATTTTGGCGCTCTGGTACGATTACGACACCGAAGTGCGGGACCAAGGTGCCCACCGAGTGAGTTATTCCGTGCGGGATTTCAATGAGCGTCTGGCCAGCAAGTTCAACAAACTCAAGCCTCCTAGCGAAACACGGCTGGAACAAATCTTCCACCTCCTAGACCGCAAGAACTTGATTCGCTTCTCGAATGCCAATCCGCTGAGCTCGGCCAAGATAGAGATCCTGCCCACCATGCGATTCGCCATTCCCTTCAGCGGTCTGGAGGAATGGGAGCGTCTAAAAATCCAGTTTGAAACGGGCGCGCCAGCTGATCTGGAATCGTCCGACTTGGAGGCTGTAGATGAGTCGTAAAATCAATCTCACCAGGATTCACGCTATCAACTGGTTTGGCTACAATGACGTTCTCGATGTTTGCGGGAACTTGGTTATCGCCGGGGTGACCGGATCGGGCAAATCGGTTTTGATGGATGTCATCCAGTTGGTACTGGTCGGGGATCAAAAAGCCAAATACAACCAATCGGCCACTGGCTCTGCTTCGACCCGCAGCTTGAAAAGTTATTGCCTGGGCGACACCAAGCAGGACATCGACGGCGCACCTCAGTATATGCGAGACAAAGGCAGCATTACCTACGTCGCCCTTGAGTTCGAGTGGCCGGATCGGAAACGGATAGAAACCTGGGGACTGCGGATCGAGTTCGATAGCGCCGCCAATAACCAGCCCAATCGTCGCACCGGCTTTCTTATTGACCGGCGCGTCGACAAGTCCTTTTGGTTGAATCCCGACCGCACGCCTCTCGATTTTTCTGCTTTTAAGCGCGCGGTCAAGTCGCTCGAAGATGGCGAGCTTTACGAAACGATGGACAGCTATCGCCGGGAAATGGCGCTGCCCTCGCATCTCAATTTCGACCGAGGCACGCTCGACTATCTTTTGCCGACGGCGATGTCGTTCACGTTTCTCAAGAGCTTTAACGAATTTTGCCGCGACTACATCCTCCCCACTCACGCCGTCGACATTCAGCCGGTGAAGGAAAGCTTTCACACCTTCCGCAGTCTGGAGCGGGAACTCGGCATCCTCTGCAACCAGATGGAGCGCCTGCAAGCAATTCAGACGACGGACCGTCAGCGAGGGGAAGCCGAGCGTGACCAGAAGATTTGGAAATACCTCGAAATCGAATTGCGGGCCGAAGCGGCCGAGGAGGAACGCAAGGACCTGGCGCGCCAAATCGTGGTTACGGAAGAGGCTCTGGTGGAGGATCGGAAACGCCTCGCGGAACTCGATACTGAACTGAGCCGACTCCGACAGGAAGTGGATGCTCTCAAGGCCGCGATTAATGCGACGGAAGAAGGAAAACTTTATCTCTCGTTGCGCCAACGGAACCGGGAATTGGTCGCAGACATTGAACGGCTAAAGGGCATCGGCAAGACGGTCGACGAAGCCGTAGAATCGCGCTCCCGACAGGCGCAGCGCTGGATCAAGCTGAGCGGCACGCTTCCTATCGAAGTTAACTCCAGTTCGCTTAAGGAATTTTCGCGAGCAGTAGAACAATTAGGTACCGGGCCTAAACGGCAATTGCGGGAACAGGTTCGGAATCAGGCGCGGGCGGCTCTGGCCTTGCGGCAAGCGGTGGAGAGCGCCGCGCGTGACATTTTTGCCGAGGAGGGCCGCCTGCAGAAGGAACACCAGCGTTTGGTCGAACTGTTGGGTGCGCTGAAACTCGGTCTGGTCCCCGAATCCAGCATTCTCCTCAATGCCCTCAATAACGCGCTGCCCCCGCGTGGAAACAAAAAGCGGGCGCTGGCCCTGCGCGAGCTTTGCGAGGTGCGCGATGAGGAGTGGCGCGCCGCCATAGAGATTGCCTTCACCCGCAAGTTCGCGGTCGTCGTCAGCGCGGATGACTACGACCAAGCTGAGCGGATCTACCACGAGTTGAAAACCGAGGCGACTCGCGAATCACTGATCAATCCGGTGCACGCGCTTGAGCTCAAGGGTACCCTTCGCGAGGGCTCGCTCGCCGAGAAACTCGAAGCCGAGCATCCCGTCGCTCAGGCGATTATCGCGCAGGCTTTCGGTGACCTGATGTGTGTCGATCAACCAATTGGATTGCGGCAGCATCCCCGGGCCATTCTGCGAGATGGGTTCATGTACCAGCGCCCTTATGTCGAGCGCCGGGCCCACTATCGAAATAATCCATGCGTAGGTCAGCGCGGCATTGAGGCGCAGAAGGCCTTTTTGCAAACGCAACTGGAAGACATCCAGATGGCTCAAAAATCTCTCGAGTCCAAGGTCCGGCTTGTCCGAGAATTCCTCGATTTTCCCCGGCAGAACCAACTCCTCTCCGAGTCGCTCGATGAAGATTTGGCGGAGGCCTTGCTGTTGGATGATCGGGAAGCTGAGCTTAAGCGCAACATTGAAGCCATGCGTCCCATTTCCGATCTCGATTTCGGCCAGAAGGAGCAGGCCATCGCCGAATGCGAACAGAAGCACAAGGGCTTTTCCGAAGAACGCGACCACTTACTCCAGAGCTCCAAGCAGGCTGCGCTGACCGACTTGAAGCGGAGACTACAAATCGCCGAGGTTGAAGCGTCGGACGCAAAGGATGCCCTGACTCGGGCCATGTTAGATGCCGCCCTCCATCCCCACATGGCGCGCAAACAGGAGATGCGTGACGATGCGCTAACAGCCCGGCCGGCCAAGGCAAAAGCAGTCGAGTATTGTGGTGAAAAAGCCGTTAAGGCCGACGCCGAGACCTACAAACTGCGTGGAGACCTGGTTAATCTGCGCAAGGAGCTGGCCATGCATCACTCCATTTTCCAGGAGTTCGATCCCGAATCTCCCTCCAACGAGGCCTACGATGCCCGACTCACCAAAATCGTCGAAAGCGACATCAAAGCCTACGAGGAAAAGTCCCGAAGGGAACGTTCCAATTGGCAGCATCTTTTCCGCACGCAGGTCCTTTCGAAATTGCATGCCGCCCTCCACGAAGTGGAAAACCTCCTAGCCCTGCTCAACCAGGAACTTCGCAGTCCGATTGGCAACAGCCGCTACCAAATCGTGCGTAAGCCTAATCCGGAGGCGGAATATGAGGTCTATCGTAATCTCGTCGATGCCTCCACGGCTGCCCAGGAAGACGAACTCTTTTTCGCTTCACTAGACGGACAATTGAAACAAACCATCGAAGGCGTCTTCGATCAGCTCAGCAGCCCAAACGCCAGCGCCGGCGCTCTGGCCTTTCTCGACTACCGCAACTACCATGACTATGACATGCACGTCAGCGATCCGCGCGATCCCGACGGACGTCCCAGCAGCGTGGACCGTCACTCCGGCAAATTCAGTGGTGGAGAGAACCAGTCGCCCTATTTCATCGCCATCCTGGCCTGTTATCTCCGTGCCTATCACCGATACGAAAAGCGGCGCAAAGATCCTTCGTTGGCGCTGGTTCCGATTGACGAGGCCTTTTCGAAGCTAAGCGGCGAACGAATTAAGGACTGCATCGATGCCCTGAAGGCTCTTGATCTTCAGGGGGTGTTTTCCATGTCGAGCGGCAACATTCCCTACGCGCTCGATATGTGCGACCAGATGATCACCGTGATGAAAGTGGAGCGGACAGAGGGCCGCCGTCATTTCATCCGGAATATTCCGGTTACTTTGACCCGCGAGGAGGCCATCGAGCGCTATGGTACCACCAGCGACACCTAGCCGCATCATGGCAGAAGTCGCCAACAGATATCGGCGAACCAAGGCCGCACGGACCGGTGTGGCAGGGCGAAGCCGGCTGATTGATTACGAAGACCTCCTGAATACCTCCGGTTGTAAGGACGGCGAGGAGCGACACTTAGCGGAACGCGATCTGGAGCTCGCAGAGAAACAAGGTCTTCTCGAAATCATCCGTCACCGTCGCACCGGACTTCGCCAGCAAGTCCGGGTGATCGCTGAAAAGGAATCAGAGCTCTTTGCGCTTGTCGGCGTGCCCGCCCCAAGTGCCGTCCGCGCGAATATCCGTACCTTGATCGAAAACGCCAAACGGTTGCCCGTCCCGGAAAATCGAAACGCAGAGTGGACCACATTTTGCGATAAAATGATCGAAGACGTGATTAGTGGACGCAGTATCGCCCCGTTTGATCGCGATAATCTCGCAGAGATTGAGGAGATGCTCAGCCTTCTGGCAAAACTGCTTTCCTGGAAGGGTGAATCATTGATCCGCTTCGCCAGTTCGCTTCTTTGCCAGGACTCAAAGCGGCTGGAGGAATTAAAGGCTCGCCTCGAAGACTGTCTCTCGCGCATCACCAGCGAGACGATCACGTCGTTGACCGACCTCGGCATTCTCGCGAACGAGAGATCGGTCTGGATCCATGGGCCGTTAAAAATTATTTTGCCGGACGGTGAAATTGACCTGACGCTTCTGCAAAGCCCCGTCCGGCTATGTCTATCCGATCTGATTCGCGGGACATTGACGACCCCGTCATCCCGTTTCCTGACCGTGGAGAACCAAGCGATGTTTCACGAACTGTGCAAGCTGCGCAGTGGTGTGGTTCTGGCCAGCAGTGGTAGCGAAGGGGGGTTCGCCCATTCTGCCGTCATCGGGTTTATGAGACAAATCCCTAGTGAGTTGGAATGCTGGCATTTTGGCGACTCGGATCCAAAGGGATTTGAAATTCTAGCGGACCTGCGGGAGCGGAGTGGGCGTGCAATTCATTCCTTTCACATGAGCTACCGTCCTGACTTTGCAAGTTCCCCTCTGACCAAGGACGATCTAATCACCATTGACCGCCTTCTCCTTTCCGCCTTTCTGACTGTCGATGAAAAACAGCAACTCGAAACGATGCGTCACGCGGGACGGAGGGGACAATTTGAACAAGAATCGTTTGGCTCTCCCGCACCAAATTGGCCCTTTTACGTTAGCACCAATCATCACTTGAGCATGGCATAAAGAGGAAGCCATGGTGGAACTCCATTCGATACCATCGTGCAGTACTTGCTGGATTTAAAAAGCGACGGCGAAACAAACTACCGCTTACTGAAATGCATTACGCGGGTACTGCGTCTTTGCGAGTTGACTTTGAACGCGCCTTCACCCGACGTAATCGAACGGCCCTGCGACGCGCCGCTTCCGAAAGACTCTCAATGGCCATTTGTCCAAAAAAGGAGGCCCGCTCACTTCGACTTACCTTGGAGAAGTCGATAGAGTTCGTCCGTGAGGCTTGGATTATGCGCTTTGAATGCTGCGTAGTAATCATCAACTGCAGAGTAACCCTGACGCTCTAAAGCGTCAATGCTCCGATAGCGCAACTTGCGCAGCCTTTGCAACGTCATTTTTTTAGGCTTTTTCCCGCTATTATCCACCACCGCGTACGTAAACGAAGGATTGTCCTGATACTTTTCGACAATCTTGAAAATATTTGCCATCGCGTGATAGTGCCCTTTGGCTGCACGTTTAATGTTCACCACCCGTCCGCCCCGAGCATCGGTTGCTCGTCGAACAATGTTCTCAACTGCCTTGGCAAAGGGACAGTAAACATAATTGATGTGAACCAGCTTCTGGTTCTTAAGCGCAAGATCGATATTACGACAACTCTTGTCGAAGTCCTGCATCGTGCCATCCATAACAATGAATGCCTGCTTGGATTTGTCGGAAAACCGGAGCGAAGCCGTTTTTCCACTGCCCTGCCCTCCGGCGTTGAACAGTACGATATTTCGCCGGGCCGGAGAGCGCTTCGCCACCATCGCGAAATAAATTTGATCCGACAGAGCTCCGGCTGGTTCATGCGTGGCGAGTGATAGCCTCTGACGAGATTCCCTACTTACAGCATATGGCGTGTAAAGCTCCTGCGCGTTGTTGCGGTCGACGATGTTTCCAAATCGTCGGCAATACTCGCGGATCAGGGTGGCCAGCCTCTCGGAAAAGTACCGACCTATATCACGTTCCATTTCCGTTTCCTCCGGTGTTAAATCCGTTCGGGGGGAATATTTCAGCGCCGTCTTGCTCCTCTTTGCTGGGGCGGAGAATGGTCGAAGAGGCTTTTGTTTCTTTGCCATAGCCTAACTACTCGCCTCCGGCCGAATTTTTGATGCTGCGGCCTTAGCTCGAGCAACCTCGGCGACATGCCTTTCCAGCGCCACAATTAAAGCATTGAGGTCAAATCGGTTCGTTTGACCTACCCGTACCTGCCGACGGAGATAGCGCTTTTGCTCAAGACTCTGGGCATACCTTCTGGCGGACTTGTGCGAGACGCCCATTTGCTTGGCGAGGGCCTTGTATCCCGGATAGGGAGCAGACTCGTCCCATTTGTAGCGGATCAGGTGAATAACGAACATCGCCTCGCTATGTGTGAGGTTGTAGGGCTTCAGGGCGTGGTAATGCTCGAGAAAGTCTTGAACCACCGGCACAAATCCACCTTTGGCCAACTTTTCCGACCAACGCGCGGAAACCCTATATTTATCGCTCTTTTGGGGCGCGGCGACTGGGGCCATCCTGGCCCGGGGTAAAGCCTTCTTCTCGGATGATAGTGCTCTTATCGACATGGTAAGTTATTAAGTACTGGAACCGTAACCGGCGTCGTCTTGACGGTCAATTTGAGGGCCTGCTTCTGTAAAGTATTTCTCCTTCGGTTTGCATCTGCTTCACTTTCGTCTTATTAGGTAGACGTTTTTGGGGACGAGGTCTACCCGTAATCGTCTATGGGGGAGTGGTCACGCTTGTCGAGAGACCCCTAGACATATTTTCTCTTCAAGCACCCGCTTCTGTTGTCATTCAATTCCGATTATCTTGGCGAGGTAACCGGGCTTTTCATCGCTGTTGATAGCGCCAACGGGTAGAAATAGCCTTCAGTTGATCAGTTGTCATCGCAGGGTTTTGCCAGCCTTTGTCGAAATCGATATCGTGCGAACGAGGAAGTTGATTCGGCGCAAGTGACCTAATTGAAATCCGAGATGGGAGCATCGCGGCTTGCCCAACAAAGATGGCCTCCTGTCGTCGCAGGCCAGAAAGCATTTTGGTTAGCCCTGCCATGGAATCAGGCAAAATAGAGCGAACATGCTCGCGGTCAGCATCATTTGTGATGCGCAGTACGATCCAGCTATTGCACTGCGACAAAACCGTGGCTTCCACTTCACTAGGACGTTGGGAAACAAGCATCAACCCAAGGCCGTACTTGCGTCCCTCTTTGGCAATTCGCCTCACTGCTTCCTGGGCGGCCTCATACTGGGCCTCTCCGCTATTGGGCACATAACGATGCGCCTCCTCGCATACGAGAAGAACGGGATCTTTGTTGCGTTCGTCGGTAGTCTGCCACACCTTCAAGTTAAAGAGGGTTCGAGCGATCACGGCACTAGAGACTCCAGCCACTTCGTTGGGAACACCCGATAGATCAATAATGCACGGTTGGGTACCGCTTCCCGCCAATTGTTCCACTATAGTCGGAAAAGGGTCATTGGTGCCCCCCTGCCATTCCGACATAAGAA
>Ga0302319_10024952_pt1 | contig 10601 bp, 14 predicted proteins | sample Bog_T0_2_FD_203319 | JGI IMG/M metagenome (GOLD analysis project Ga0302319, IMG submission 203319) | Peat permafrost microbial communities from Stordalen Mire near Abisko, Sweden - Bog_T0_2 | ecosystem: Environmental > Terrestrial > Soil > Wetlands > Peat | place: Sweden: Abisko, Stordalen Mire... | reverse complement strand
CTGCAGGTACCGGAGCCGCTGCTAACGGCACGGGAGGAGCGGCCGACATATCTGGAGGCGGTGGTGGCTACGCAGGCACTTCGGCCTCGGGCTCGACGCCTGGAGCAGGCGGCGCTGGCGCCACAGGTGTTGGCGGTGGTGGCGGTGGTGGCGGTGGTGGCTGGACCCAGGGCGGTGGAGGCGGTGGTGGCTCCGCAGCGGGCGATAGTGGTGGAGGCGGTTCGGGAGGCGCCTCCTATGGCGCCACAGGTGTCACCTCGGTCCAGTACACAGATGCCAACAACCCCCACGATGACGGCACCATCACGGTCACCTACACGGTGGTCGATGCACCCCTGGTCGTGAACCAACTCCCGGCCAACAACTCTACCGTCGACGTGTGGAACGACGGCGTTACGTTCCAGTGGCTCTACGAGCCTCAGACCGACTCGGGTACGCAGATATGGGTAGCGTTGCGCATCCAGACCCTCGGGGGTCAATATCTGTGGTGGGGTGGTTCAGCGTTCGACAAGACGGCCGAGTTCTTCCTCATCCCCTACACCACCTTCGACCTCACGGTGCCGGCGCACGTCCTCCAGAATGCTGGCGTCTACGCCTGGTCTGTTCGCTGCGTCGAAAGCCTCGCTGAGGTCGAATCGCAATACTCTCCCGACTGGATTTTTGTTAGCCCTGCTGCCCCGGTAGTGACAATCGCGACACCGTCCGGTTACACCTCCATCCTCCCTCCAGTCGTGTCGTGGAGCGAGGTTCTTACACAGGACACCTCCATCACCCCCGTCGTGCAGACCGGCTACAGGGTCCTCGTCTACGAGCAGGGCACCACCCTGGCATCAGGGTTCGAGCTGCCGTTCACTCCCTCAGGGTCAGCCTTCGCAGGGACTCTGTACGATTCAGGGCTTGTCAGCGGGACTGATCTCATCTGCTACACGGACCCCTGGCCTTATGTCCAGCAGAACATCTACGTCGCGTTCGTCCTGGTAGTCGAAACCAATGGTGTGATGTCCAACTGGGCCTCATCGCTGTTCATCGCTGACCATCTGGCTCCCACCGCTCCAAGCCTGTGCGTGGTCGACCCGAACGGCAACAATGTCCGTTACATTCTCGTCACTGGGAACGACACGAACGACCTCGTCGGTCAGTGCACGGCCGAGGTGGACGTCTCCACGAACGGAGGTGCCACCTGGGGTCTTGTTGCTGACGGACTAGCTATGTCTGCTGGCCAGATGTGCTCGGTAGAGGACAGCGCCGGTGGAAGTTCGACCGGAAGGATTTACAGAGCGATCCTCAAGTCACCTGCCTATGACCTCACCACGTCTGCCTCAGCCGTAACAAGCTCGGTCACTGTGGGGGGCCTCAACTTCCCCAAGCTGAGTGACCCGGCTGTCCCGAACTCGGCAATCCCTGTATGGATTTCCAAGTTCGACGCGGCCGACCGTCCGATCGACCAGGGCATCTTCCAAGGGATTGGCAACGCCGAGGACCTTGTCCTTTCAGATGTGCGGCGCCTGCGCACCGGCTCCATGACGCTCGTCACACAGAACAACGCTTTACGTGATGTCATCATCTCGATGCTCTCGGACTCGCGTCTCTTGCGTCTGACGCGTCCGCCTAATGACCCGAATGCTGCTGGTGACAGCCTCTGGTTCGTAGAGACGGGACCCATCACCGAGGACAAGCTGACCGCGGTCAACCGCGGTGTCCCTCAGCGCACCCTGAAGTTTGCCTTCAGCGAACAGCTGGCCTAGCCATGCAGCCGTCCTCGTCGGCCTTTGCTGCGGCTATCACGCAGTTTCCTCAGAAGGTGGTAGCCAAAGCCGAGGTTTGGTCACCGACGCCCAACGCGCGCCTCCTGGCTGAACTGAGCATAGACTCCAGCAGTTCTCCTGCGGTTACCGATGACGAGACGCAGCAGGTGCGGCGCACGGCGACGCTGACAGCCATCGACACGACGGGCACCCTAACCGCTGGGGATGCCAACGACATGCTCCACCCCCTCAGCCTCAATCGAATCAAACTGTTTCGGGGGCTCATGCTGCCAGGAGGCCCGGAGTACATTCCTGTCGGCACCTTCGAGAACACGACGCCGGTCTCGACGAACATGAGTGATGGTAAGCTACAGATCCAGTTCACCCTGAATGACCAGATGAGCACTCTCTCCCGGTTCGGGTGGCCGGAGCCTTTCTTCGTCATTGGCGACATGACTCAGATCATCTACAACACCGTCAACTACTTCCTCCCCGGCCTCGAGTACAACATGGACGTTGTCCCCTTCTCTGCTCAGGCCACGCCGGGGCTTATCTGGGGCGGTCTCGGCTCCTTCGCTCAGGGCTCCGACCCGGCCACGAACATCAGTGGCCTGGCGACTGACGTCGGCATGGAGTTGTTCTTCGACGCGGCTGGCAAGTTCACCTTCCGTAGCCTGGTTGACCCGCGGAATAAGAAGCCACAGTTCACCTTCATTGCGGGACCGGGCTGCACGGCCTCTACGGTACCCAAGACCCTGGACGTCACGCAGTGGTACAACTGCGTTTGTGTCGAGGCAGGCGGGGGCGGCCTCCCCTTCCCGATCCGGTCAGTGGTCTACATCCCCCCGTTGCCGCGCCAGCTCATCCCGTTCACCTACACCTCTCCGAACATCACCTCGCAGGAGATGTGCAACGCGGCTGCTTTAGGGCTGCTCTGGCGGATGCACTTCGCGCTCGAGTTGGTCACTATGACGGCGTCGGCAGACCCTCGGCTCAATGCAGGAGACACCGCCTACCTGTACTTCCCCAAGTCGAAGATCAACGGCGTCTACCATGCTCAGTCAGTGCAGATGCCTCTCGATGCCGGTACTCAGATGCAGGTCGTCTGGCGCCCGATACAGATGACCGGGTTGGCCCTCAGCGGCATCCCCGTAAGCTCGTCGGGGGCCTGACATGGCTGGATTCTGGACAAAGAAGCTGGGCAGCTTCTTGGCTGGTGTCGTCGGCGGAGACAAGCGCTCCGTGGTGCGTCACTGGGGTGTCATCACTGAAGTCGACACCGCCAACAGCTGGGTCTATGCGACGCTCGACGGTTCGGAGACATCGACCGGTCCTATCCCCTACAACGGCTCAATCGTCGTGCCACAGGTGGGCGAGACGTGGGCCTTCGATGTCGTGCAGAACTCCTGGGTGGCTGCCCACCGCTCGTCCGCCGGCCCCGGTAGTTCTCCTGCCATCACCTCTCAGGACGGTTCGGTCGCTGTCGTTCAGACAGGCGCGATAACCGACCTGTCGGCAGCATCCCCCGGGTCCATCGACGCCATCTTCAGTTGGCCTCAATTACTCAGCCCCCTCCTTGCCGTGGTTTCTGGCCCCTACCCTGTGCGGCAGTCGGTGGTCTGCACCAACGTGGCCCTGGATGCCACAGTCGGGGCCTATGACCCCGCTCATCCAATCACGGTCGCCTTCTACTTGAGCCAAATCCCAGCTTTCACTGCGTCCGACGGCGTGACCTATGGAACCACGGAGTTCACCTCAGCCTCAGCCAGCTTCACCTCCAACATGGTCGGGTACGCCAGCATTGGGATTACAGGGGTCGGTACCTACGCAATCGTCGGCTACACGAACGCCCATACGGTCACTCTCGGCGCGTCGGTAGCAGCCGCTACCGCCAAAACCTTCTTCGTCACCTTGGAGATGAACCTCATCGGAACCCTCACCATCCCTGCCGGCCAATACTCCAGCCACGCGGATATCCCTATCGCGTCCTACTTCGGTGAGGCGGGCGATCTGATCCAGGCTCAGGTCACCACCTACACCGGGCTCGTGGCAGCCGCGCTCGTGGCGACCGTACGCACGGGCTCCGGGCCTTAACGCCTCCCCACAGCTAAAGCCGGGGGATTTCTAGCTCAGACAGCAACCAGCTCACCACAGGAAGGGAGGCAAGCAGATTGTCTAACCGTGGCGAGGATCGTCCTCGCGGCATTCCGGTCGCGGTCCGCGGTGAACCCGCAGTACTCGGTGCCAGCAGCGGCGGCAGCGGAAACTGGTATCCGGGTTACGTGATACTGACCAGCCCTAACGGTATCAACTGGACTTATCAGGCGTCACCGCTGGACCTTCACTTACCGGGGACTCCAACCGATCAGGTGGCCTATTCACCCCATCTCGGATTATGGATAGCCAGCAGTGATTGGACACTCAGTGGCAGCCTAGACTCGCTGGCGGTCCACAGCTCGGATGGTAAAACGTGGACATCTGTTGTGAGTCCACAGGTGCTTGCCAACTTTGTGTCGTTAGGCGTCGCTGGTTTCGCTGGCATATCTCAGGTTGAGTTTAACTACGAGACTCCGGTCCTTTGCTACAGTTCGGACGGAGTGACCTGGACGGCCGACAACTCTAGAGTTTTAACTCCTGGTCCCGACGATACTCCCGGATTCCTTTTCTACCGAGAGCTCCCTGCACCGGTGCTCGTCGTGGCCGACCTCGTAGACACAGGAACGGGCGGGACGCTGGCAGCGAACACCGCATATGCCTACGTCGCCACGTTCGTCAACGCGAACGGCCAGACGACAGGTAGTACGGAGCGAGCGATCACGACAGGCGGTGGGGCTGGCACCCACACCGTCACGATCACCGCCCCGCTGCCCGACGGCTCGAGCGAAGAGGGAATCACCGTGGACGTCTACGGACGTATTCACGGCTCCCTCGGTCTGATAGCTCAAGGCATCGTCCCGACGGGCTCTGAGTGGACCTGGATCGATACCGGCGCTGTGGCTCCGGCCGCGGCGGTTCCCTCGAGCAACACCACGGGGAATGTCTTCCTGGCATACATGGATGACTGGGACGCTACCCAGCCCAACCTCGCATATATGCCCGCGGTTGACTTTCCTGGTGGGACGTGGACGACAGTTGTCAGCGTCAGCGGTTATCCTGTCGGAGGCTATCCATCCTATATCTTCAATCAATCAGTCACTGGCTCCGCTGCTGTTGACCCTAGCGGCAACATTATGCTGAACCTGATTGCTCAAGGTGACAACGGTTCCGCTTACGTGGCTACCCAGGTGCAGTTATTCTCTACGGACGGCGGTATGACGTGGGCGCAAACTGGTGCTACTTCAGATCAGGTATCCGCTAGAGAGCTGATCTACGGGGCAGGAGTGTGGCTTCAGATCCTCGTAACCGACACTGGTAACAACGCCATTTATACCTCGGCAGACAACGGCAATACCTGGACAGTCCAGGCATCGGCCGCCGCCCTTAACCCGCAGTCTCTTGCCACGGATGGCACAACGGTCGTGGCCGTCGGAGTACCTACGGACCTGGCCAACGAGTGGCGATATGAAACCACCACCCCAGTACCGCCGCCCTCCTATGTGTGTTGCATGACCTCGACAGACGGGGTGAACTGGGTACCTCGCAAGACTCCATTCGATGGGGTCACGTGGGGCGTCCATTCCGGCAGTGTGGTTACCCTGACGCTCGGTACTGGTGTCGGCTCCTATCTCAACGGCGGCTTGAACGGGATTGCATATTCACCCGATCTGTCACTCTATGTAGCCGTTGGGTACTCTTATCGTCTGTCCGGAGTGTCCGGAGCGGGCGGCTGTTACGTAGGCTCTATCAACATAATAAGCCCCATAAGCCCCACTTCAGAAACCTCCGGGGCATACCACTAGGCAACGATCGTCGACGCACTCAAGCCCCCTAAGGAGTAACCTTCAGGCCATGACCACCTACGCCCAGTACCAGGCGAAAGGGCTAGCCTTCCTCAAGGCGCAGGTCGGCAAGGGCTACACCGAAGTCCTCGGCCAGAATCTCGGCCCCTATCGTTTCGATTGCGAGGGCCTGGCTTACAGGACCTACGAGGCTGCGGCTGGGCTCACGAGCGGCCCCGGCATCGGCCCTATCGGTTCGAGAGCGCAGTACGAGCTCTCGACGGTCAAGTGCCAGCCGAGCGACCCCTGGCTGATCCTCGATCAGCTGTTCTTCGACGGGTCGAATCCCCCGTTCGGCCACACGGGCATGTACGTCGGCCGCGGTCCCGGGGGCGCCTACATGATGATTTCGGCGCTCGACACGGCCTCGGGTGTCTGCTACTCGGAAATCGACCCGACCATCGGGGGTCCGGGCTTCGCCATTACGGGCCGCACGCGTCCTCTGTCGCTCGCACCAATCACCAAGCCACCAGGAGGTGGAGACATGACTCTTATCTTTGCCCAGGGCGGTGCTGTCGAGGGAATCGGCGCCGACTCGTACTGGATCTACGGCATCTCCGAGGACATCGGCCCCTATCTCTGGCACGTCAAGTCGATGGACACGGTCAGGATCAACGAGTTACTGCTGCCCTTCAAGACTATCTCGACCTACCAGGCGTCGCTGTTGAACGCGAAATTGCTCAACGTCTGAGTCGTAGGGACTGACACAACCGTAAGGTATCCTTAACGCAGCGCCCCCGAACGCTTGAGACCGAGAATCGAGCAGGAGGGCGAGGATGTTCCTGGCTTCAATAGCAAACAGTGACAGCTGGTATCTGCTCATCACCGTGGCGGCGGTGGTGTTCTCGTCAGTCACGGCCCCCCTCCTCTTATCTAGCCACCAGGACAAGCTGCGGCGCCAGGAGAAGGACGAGGATTACAGGCGCCAGGACGCGGTCGCGGCCAAGGCTGCCGAGGTGGCTACGCAGGCAGCGGCTGCAGCTGTGCTCCTCCAGGCAGCACAGGAAGCGACTACCGCCAGGACCGAGGAGGTCGCTCGTCTCGCTGCTCTGGCGGCCACGGAGACCGAACGGAGACTCAGCGACCTCTCCGCTCAGACGGATCAGATTCACACCCTGGTGAACAGTTCCCTTTCTACGGCTCTACGCAACGAGCTCAACGCGATGGACGCCATGCTTGTGACGATGAAGGAAATCAACGTCATCAAGGTCAAGGACGGCCTGCCCGAAGACCCGGCGACCCTCGGCATCATCGAAGCCACCGAGAACCGCAGGGACCAGCTGAGAACGGAACTGGAACACCGGGACGCACAGACTGCTCTGGCAGAAGTGGAGCTGCAATCCGCGAAGCTCGCTGCAGAGGACGTGGCTAAGAAGGCGGCCGTGGCATGATCCTCGTGACCCTGATTTTCCCCGATGACCAACGCCGTGATTCACTCCTGGCCGCTGTCCCCCGCGTTGGGGACCGGATACGTCTCAACAACGCCGAGCCGATGGAACCTTCGCTGATAGTCGAACAGGTCATGTTCGTGGAGGCCAATGGCAATCTCCGTATGCCGCCTGTCTACGTCTCAGTTCGGAAGGGAACCGCCTGAAATGCCTCAGTCCTGGATCGGGTTCACCGTGCTCGTGCTCATCGTCGTCGCGATCGTGGTGCTTGTGACGCGGTGAGCCGCGATGCTGATTCCCCTGATCGTGTTCGTCTCGATGCTGTTCATGGATATTTGCGAGGCCATCAAGATAGACGCCCTGTCCAATGAAGCCTGGGGCAAGTGGCGCCGTCGCATAGTCGCCAGTCTGTCTGAGGTGGGACACGATGAGGGGAGTGCCTTCGCCGTCGGGGTCGGCGGCGCCAGCATCTATCACTACGGGGTCAGCTTCATGTCCGGCATGATTCTCCTGGCCCTCGGCTTGGCGGCGGTTATCGGCACGACCTACGGTGACATGGTGAACAGCTGGCTGACCAACAGACAACGGGGGACGTGATGCACTGGCTTTGGGTTTTGTATTTTGATTATTTATGGCCTAGTCTGAAATCGAACGGGCCTGAGGCGGCTGCCCAGACCATCGTCTACGGCGCCATCGCCTTCGCTGTCTACCCGCCGCTCCGCAGGTGGTCGAAGCGCGAGCTAGAGAAGGTTCATGCCAAGCTGGACGAAGCACATGAAAAAATCGACCACGTCATCCTTCATTCGACCGACATCCCCCCGTTTGTCCCCACTAAGGGGTCGGAGGCCCTTACTAAGGGGTCGGAGGCTTCAGCCGAGGGAACGCAGCCAGAGCTAGGTCCACTGCCGAACCCTTGAAGAGCAGCCCGTACACGAAGGTGGAGAGGCCGAAGATCATGCCGGCGAAGGCCGCGACGTTGAGGCCGGTGAGTAGGTTCGACTGGTCAATCTCGATGGCCACGATTCCTACGGCTGCCGAGACAACTAGGCAGATGCCCTGCTTCACCTGAGTGGGCCACTTCTCCTTCTTGAACAGTGACGTGAGGAGGGGAGTAATGACTCCGCCGATAACGACGATTAGGGCAATGGTGGCGCTGGACAGTTCATTCATGGACCCCAGGGTAACCGGTGCAGCCTGGTGCGCTGGCGGATACCCACAGTGGGTGCCGTGTGCAGGGCGATGACCTCGCCAGGCTCGAACAGCGTCTTTGCCGCGGCGAAGCTCATCCAGAATCGGCCCTTGACGCCCCAGCCTGTTCCCCAGGAGTTCTGGAACCAGACCATCTCTCGAATAGGGTCGAGCCCGTCAGCCTCGTAGGAGTGGCCGCCTGCAACCTGACCTCGGGGCATCACCTGCCCCTCTGGTGAGGGCGTGAACATCTCCTCGTACCAGTAGCTCGCGTACATGACGGGCTGGAGGACGAGAGCGGCCAGGAAGTGGTTGAAGTCGAGAGCGTAGGTCCAACCGGTTGCGTAGCCCATGCGAACAGCAGCACGCGCAGCAGCGGCATTGGTGGCGCCGTTGTCCTCCGGCGGATAACCCTCACCTCCGAGGATTTCCTCGGCCAGTCCATAGACCTCGAGCGCGCTCTGCTCGGTGTAGGTCATCTTCGGGTTGCTGAGGGGCTCGGTATTCAGACAGTCGGCCGTGTCCTGGCCAGTGCAGGAGCCCGTCTGCCCCTGGTTCAGCACCGGGCCTGTATGCACGTGTGTGACGGCCTTGAGGACCGCGGCCCGAGGTGCAGGGAAGGCCACGGACATCTTATCGAACTTCGGCCGGTGCCAGCCGAGGGGCATCCCCTCGTGACGCGTCTCTGGGATTCTGATTAGCTTGGGCTTGAAGATCATGCCCGCAGACTACGCCCTAAATCTAGGTCGTAGCCAGCACCCGGCAGACACCGTGTGACCATCTCATGCCCTCTCCGATCACAAGGTCGCCGTCCAGGATGGGACGACCGCAAATGCAACAGCGCATACCGGCAGGAAAGGTGACAGGCACGCAGTCGCGGTGCGCGTTGTGAAGACGCATAGTGGAATACGCGTCGCGAACGGACTCGGTTTGGCGCTCGACGGCCGCTATCGACTTGTTCGAGACGCCCCTCATCAGAAGTAAGTCCGTTCACCGTTGGCCACCCGCACAGCGGTGATGGCGTCCATAATGCGCTCTGCTGATTCGCCCCACCGTTCAGCCAGTTTGCCTAGAGGTAGTGACTCCTCCTCGTCACTGAGAGCGCTGACCCGTTCCATCAACTTCTCAAACGGCGTCCTCATGGCGCTATCCAGAAATAGGTCGGCGGTTCACTTTTGGTGTCGAGCCAGTAGTGGTTGCCGATCTGATGGCCGACGGCGAACACGGGCGCGACCACTTGATCCACCCCGACCGTTTTTCCGTCCCAGGGGCCACCATCGAATAGCACCTCGGTCTGGCTCGCGCTGTGCGTTGTGGCCACCCAGTCCACGACCTGCGGTAGCCCAGTGAACAGGTGGTCGACCATCTTGTACATCAGCTCAGGCGGCGTCACGAGCAGGTTCGGCTCAAGCAAGATCGCCGTCGGCGTGCCTGCTCCGACTGCCCAGCCAAGTTCAAGGTGGGCCGAGCGTCCGCATGGCAGCACGAGCAGACAGTGTGACGCTCGCTTGAGCGCGTTGAAGTCCGAGTTGAATCCAGCAATGGCCCGGTCCATCCCGAGCGCAGCGCGGTAGTCGGCAACGTTCTCGACCTCAGAGTTGACGCCGACCTCAGACCAATGGAACTGCGCACCCTCGTCGTGCTTGAAGTCGTAGCAGTCGATGCCGACAGCTCGTAAAGCTTTCACGACCTCTGGGTGACGCTCGCAGCGCCAACTTGACGCGACGTACACGTAGGGCGTCATGGCGTCACCAGAGGCCGCACTGCCCGATCGAACGACCTACCACCAGGCTGGCCAAGATGAACGGTAACGCCACGATCCACGACCTGTTCAGACGCCCAAATCACAGCCTCTGCCAACGTAATCGGTATCTTCCAGTGAAGACCGCGATTCCGGTACTCGATGAACCACTTGCCAGCTCTGTCGTAGCGGACCAACTCGGCCAGGCTGCTCTCGGCATGAACGGTTCTGTCGCTCACGGCGTCACGCCTCCCCTACAACGGCTCGCGTGCGAACCTTGATCCACTCGCCCCGAGCATCATTCCAGCGGACGCGCTGGTGCGTCGAGACGTCCCCGTCGCAACGCTCGCCGGGTCCCTGTAGCTCCGTCCCGCACTCACAAGGGTGCATGTGAACGTCCTGCGGCCCGTACTTGCCGAAGTGCCAGTACAAAGCGTGGAACTCGTGACGGTGAGTCATTCCTGCTCCCCTACAACGGCTCGGTAGGCAGCGAGGGCGGCGGCCAGATCATCCCGTCCGCAGTCACATGTCGTCCCTGGTCCGAGGGCATAAGCATCGCAGACCATCGCGTGCGAACCGCCGATTCGCTGCGCCGCTGCCT
>Ga0302319_10024951_pt1 | contig 10602 bp, 7 predicted proteins | sample Bog_T0_2_FD_203319 | JGI IMG/M metagenome (GOLD analysis project Ga0302319, IMG submission 203319) | Peat permafrost microbial communities from Stordalen Mire near Abisko, Sweden - Bog_T0_2 | ecosystem: Environmental > Terrestrial > Soil > Wetlands > Peat | place: Sweden: Abisko, Stordalen Mire... | reverse complement strand
ACTCCGCCAGCGAAGAAGCAAAGCTGTGCCGGCAGCAGAATGCGCGTCAATTTGACGCAGAGCGCGGCCTTTTCACCCTCAAAGCCGGGAAACCACGCGCGAATGAACCACGGAGCGACCAACTCCGCGAGCAATATTGCAACGCCCAGCACGAGGGCCATCGTGGTCAGGATGACTGAGAGCGACCGCTCGCCCTCCGCCTCGCGTCCTGTGTCGCGGTAGCGCGTGAGGATCGTGACAAACGTGATCGAGGCTGCGCCGCCCACGAGGAAATAGGAGATCATGTCGGGCAGCACGAAGGCGGCATTGAGCGCGTCTGCCTGCATACCCCGGCCAAAGGTCAATGCGATGTACTTGACGCGCACCAGCCCCATCAGCCGCGACAATACCGCCGAAACCATGAGTAAAACCGTCGCCGTATAAGCCGTATGGCTATGCGAAGGCCGCAGCAGCCTCAAAACTCGCGATAGACGCGAACGCTGCGAAAGACCGGGAGGCTGATTTGTAGAATCGTCCTGTAAGGGGTCCGGGCGCGAAGGCAAAGGCACAGGGTCCGCAGACAATAAGTCCTCTGGTCCGATGCCGGGTAGAAAACTGTCTTGCGGTCGCTTGGCCACTGGCTTGATTTTACAGGGCTAAGGTTTTCAGCCCAGATCAAATGATGCGGATCAACGGCGGGCGACCATCGTAAGCTTGAGAGGTCTCAAGCTTCGCGCTTCGTCCTATGCTGGAAAACTACCGGGTTCAGGTCTTTCGCGCCGTTGCCGAGCAGGCCAGCTTTCGCCGCGCTGCGGAACAACTGCATATCAGCCAACCTTCGGTCAGCCAGCACGTCCAGCTTCTTGAGGACGAGTTGGGCGTTCGGCTTTTGGACCGCGCCAGCGCAGGCATTCAGGTGACTCCTGCCGGCGAACTGCTCCTGAACTTCGCCCGCCGCTCTTCCCGGTTGAGCCAACAGGTTCTTGCCGCCCTGGCGCGCCTCGAAGGCCAGCCCGGCGGCGAACTCAAACTGGCCGCCTCCACCACAGTCGCCCAGTACCTGCTCCCGAAGATCCTCGGCCGCTTTCTGAAAGAAAACCCCCGCATTCAGCTAAGCCTGAAAAGCGGGAACACTGAGCTTGTCACCTCCTGGGTAATGAACGGAGAAGTAGACCTGGGCATCATCGAGGGACCGCCAACGATCAAGGAGGTCACCGTAGAGCATTTTCTCGACGACCGACTTCCCCTCATCGTCTCCCGCGGCCACGCCTGGGCCTCCCAACAGGTTCCGCTCGCTTCTCTCCTGTGTGCCCCGCTACTGATGCGCGAGCAGGGCTCCGGAACGCGCCGGATCATCGAACAGGCGTTGCGAAAAGCCGGCATTCGCCTGAGCCAGCTCAGAATTGCAATGGAGCTCGACTCGACCGAGGCCATCGTCTCCGGCGTCGAGGCGGGCCTTGGCGTTGGATTCGTCTCCGAGTGGGCCATCCGCAAGGAGCTTCGGCTGGGCACGCTTGCCACAGCGCAAATCACAGGACTGGACATCCGACGCGAGTTCTCCTTCATCCGCCCGATGGGCCCCGTCGCTGGCGGCGCCGTAGCGGCATTTCGCGGCTTTGCCCTCAGCCAGGCCGTCGCGCCCGGTTCGAAGGCCGCGAGTTCCGCTATCCCCGCGCCATAAGTTGCGCGATAAGTTTTTCCTATCGGCCATCCATTTCAAATTCTGGCTTTTCACCGCGTTCGGACGCACGATCGTAGTCATGAGAACGCCATTCACAGCCCAGAATATCTTCTTCGTCTGTATTCTCCTTGGCGCGACTGGACTGGTCTCGCCGCCCTTTGCGCTCGCGGGAGGATTAGCTTTTGCCTTCCTTGTCAACCATCCTTACCCAACAGAATCCCGCCACCTGTCGCACTTTCTGCTCCAGGCCTCCGTGATTCTTCTCGGCTTCAGCATGAACCTCGGCCAGGTACTCGCCGCCGGCCGCTCCGGATTGGTCTACTCCGCGATTGGAATCTCGCTGACACTCTGGCTGGGGCTGCTCCTCGGCAAACTCCTTAAAGTCGAACGTGTCAGCTCCACGCTGATTGCCGCCGGAACGGCGATCTGCGGCGGCAGCGCCATTGCCGCGCTCGGACCGGTGCTCGAGGCCGGCGAGGAAGCGCTCGCTGTGTCCCTCGGCGCGGTCTTCGTCCTCAATTCGGTCGCACTATTTCTCTTCCCTGTCCTGGGTCACTATTTCGGCCTCTCGCAGACCCAGTTCGGAACATGGGCGGCGCTCGCGATCCACGACACCAGCTCGGTCGTTGGCGCTTCAGAACACTACGGCGCCGGAGCCCTCGCCATCGCGGTTCCCATCAAGCTCGTCCGAGCCCTTTGGATCGTCCCGGTGAGCCTGCTCTACGCGACCCTGATCACCTCCCGCACCGGATCTGGAAACGGAACGGGAACTGGATCGGAGTCCGGAACCCGCGCGAAAGTTCATCTGCCGTGGTTTCTGGTCTGGTTTTTGCTGGCTGCAACCGTAGCGACATTTCTGCCGAATATGCTGCCGAGCCTTCAGGCAACGCTGCACTCGGACTTTGGGACATTGGCCAAACTCGGCAAGTCCGGCCTGGCAGTGACCCTGTTCCTGATCGGTTCAAGCCTGAATCGCAAAGCCCTTACCCGCGTCGGATTTCAGCCGCTCCTGCAGGCCGTCCTGCTCTGGATCGTTTCGGCATCGGCTTCACTACTGGCCATTCAGAAAGGCTGGATCACACCCTAGCACTGCCCCGTAAGCCAATTCTTTGGGAGACGCATCGCGGCGGTGTATGGTGATCAAATCGGAGCCGTCGATGCGAATCCTGCCTTCTGTCATTCTTGCGATCATGAGCCCCTTAGCCATGTCTGCCCAGAAATCCCCCGAGCCCATTCACGGCGGTGATCACATTCATCTCCCCGCGCCACCGGCTGCAGATGCCGTTCCGGTTATCGACAACTACTTCGGAACGAAGATCACCGACAACTACCGGTGGCTTGAAGACTCAAAGAGCGCAGAGACACGCGACTTCATCGAAAGGCAGATCGCATATACCGACCGCTATCTCAAGCAGGCCCGGGTGCGGCCCGAGTTCGCCGAAAACCTCGATGCTCTGATCCACGTCACAAGCTGGTCGACCCCAATTCAGCGTGGAGACAGCCTCTTTTTCACGAAGCGCCTCTCCGGCGAAGAACAAGCTTCGATCTATGTACGTCACGGCTGGGCTCCTTCGGCGACAGCGAAATCATCTTCGCCAAAACAAGCCAGTATCGAGATCGGAAAGGACATCCGCCTTGTTGACCCGGCAGCGCTGAGCCGGGACCCGAATACCTCCGTCACTCTGCTCAACGTGTCGCAGGACGGCACCATGCTCATCTATGGCATGCGCGAGGGAGGGGCGGATGAAGAGGAAATCCACTTCTTCAACGTCAAAACACGCAAGTCGATGGAGGAGACGCTTCCCGCGGCCCGGTACAACAGCGTGGATTTTGCGCCGGACCTGGGGGGCGTTTACTATGCGCGATTCAGCCACCAGGGGTCGCTGGTATATTTCCACAAGTTCGGCACTCGCCTCAGCAGCGACCCCCTGATCTTCGGCCGCGAGTTCCGCGGCGAGCCGCTCGCCGAGATGGACCTGATTGGCGCCGGAGTGACCGACGACGGCCACTACCTGGTCGTCTTTATCAATCGCGGAGTACCCGCCAAGCGCGTAGACATCGTCTTCCGCGATCTGAAAAAACCTGACAGCCCATTTGAGCTCCTGATCTGGGGCACCGAATCGCGATTTTCAACGATCTATGCCAACGGCGACTGGTTTGTGAGAACCGACTACAAGGCTCCCAATGGCCGAGTGCTCAAGGCGATTCCAGGCGGTGTCGCGCCCGATGCCTGGGAGACCATCGTTCCGGAAGGACCCGATGTCATCGATGGCGCCAACATCGTCGGCAACAAGCTATTCGTCCATCGGCTCAAAGACGTCAAATCCGAGACCGCGATTTACACCCTGCAAGGCAAGGCCGTCGGAACCATTCATTACGACGGCATCGGCGACGCGTCCGGTCTCAGCGGAAACGCGAAGGATCGCTACGGCTTCTACAGCTTTCAATCCTTCATTCAGCCGCCGACCATCTATCGTTACGACACCGCAACCGGAAAACAGGAGATCTTTGCGCAGCCAAAGACACCATTTGATTCGAGCGAATACGAGTTGAAGCAGGTCTTCTACAAATCCAAGGATGGCACCCGGATTCCGATGTTTATCGCCGGCAAAAAAGGCTTGAAAACAGACGGAAGCGAGCGGCTTCTCATGACCGGATACGGCGGCTTCAATTCCAGTGAAACGCCGGACTGGAACCCGCTTTGGGCCGCATGGATGGCGCAGGGCGGATGGTTTGCGCTTCCCAATATGCGCGGCGGCGGAGAATACGGTGAAGCATGGCACGAGCAGGGAATGTTCGCGAAGAAGCAAAACGTATTCGACGACTTCTACGCAGCCGCCGAATACCTCATCGCCAACCACTACACAACTGCTTCGCATTTCGCCATCAGCGGACGCTCCAACGGCGGCCTGCTTATGGGAGCGGCCATGACCCAGCGCCCAGATTTGTTTGGCGCCATCTGGTGCGGATATCCGTTGCTGGACATGCTCCGCTATCAAAAGTTTGAGCTGGGACGTCTCTGGACCTCTGAATACGGATCGGCAGAGAACGAGAAGGATTTCCCTTACATCCGCAAATACTCCCCCTATCAGAATGTGAAGACCGGAACTGCGTACCCGGCAATCATGTTCTTTACCGGCGACAGCGACACCCGCGTCGATCCACTCCATGCGCGCAAGATGACGGCTCTGATGCAGGCTTCGAGTTCAAGCGGAAGACCAGCCCTGCTCCACTACAGCCTCAAGAGCGGACACAGCGCCGGAGTCTCCGCAGCGCAACTGATTGACGACTACGCCGACCAGTTGGCATTCCTCTGGACAGAAACGGGTTCGGGGACAGGCCCGAAGTAATCGGAAGTCTCTTAACTTAGGTACTGTAATGTCTCGGCATTTGTCTCCGATGAAGAGAGAACAGGGATTCTCGGATTCGGCGAGCCATGCAATGACCTTGTCTCGCCAATGTCCGGAGCCTGATATGTCTCCGGAGTGGTGATGCCGCAAACATTACACAGGCCACGAAGAACTGCCAACGCGAGGGAAGAGGCGCGCCTTTGCGCCCTGCGTGCCCTCAACATTCTCGACACGCCACCTGAGCCCTGCTTTGACACCATTACCCGCATGGCGGCCACCTACATGCAGGCCGAGACGGCTTACCTGGCCTTTGTAGATGAGACCCGCGTTTGGGCCAAGTCGACATGCCGGGGTAAATTGCGAGAGTTTCCACGCCATTCCTCCAATGCTGACTGGGTCATTCAGGAGGGCAAGACAAGCGTTTGTCTGGATCTTCAGAATTTGCAGAGCGAGAACGGTGCAACTCCACTGAACCGGGCGCTTGGGATCCGGTTCTTTGTCGGAGTTCCGGTTCGCGTGGCAGAGAGCCAGGTTGTGGGAGTGCTGTGTGTGTGCAGTTGCTATCCCCGGAATCATGTCTCAGAAGAGGAAGTCAGATTTCTCGAGGAAATGGCGGCTCTGGCGGCGGACCAGCTGGAGCTGCGAGACCTTCGGCGTAAATCTTTCAGGAACTCTCCGCGGGTTTTCTCCGGCCATGAGCATCGCGATCTCTCTCCCGGAGCAATTGCCAACCCCCACGAATCGCACGCCGAACGAGGGTCGGAAGCGCGCCCTATGCTCCACTGGCCACAACCCGAGGATCTTCGCCGCGCTCTCGATCTGGATCAGTTTGTGCTCTATTACCAGCCCGAAGTCGAGCTGGCAACTCGGCGAATTGTTGGTGTGGAAGCCCTCGTCCGCTGGCAACACCCGCAGCGGGGCCTCGTCCCACCGCTGGATTTCATTCCCCATGCCGAAGAAAACGGCCTCATTCTGCCATTGGGAGACTGGGGGCTCGGTCAGGCCTGCCGGCAAATGCAGGCATGGCAGAAGCGCTTTCCAAACCTGTCTATGCTGCGAGTCTGCGTCAACCTTTCAGCGCGGCAGTTTTCGCGGATGGGCCTCGCAGACCATGTCGAATCGCTGTTGCTGGAGACCGGGCTCTGCGGCAGTCAATTAGGTCTCGAGATGACAGAGTCCAGCCTGATTTCCGACGCAGGTGAGGCGGCGAAAGTGCTCACCAGTCTGAATCGCCTCGGCGTCTCGTTGCACATGGACGATTTCGGTACCGGGTACAGCTCTCTCAGCCACCTGCACTTGTTTCCTTTCGATGTACTCAAGATCGACCGGTCCTTTGTCCGGCGACTGAACACCGGCCAGCAGTCGCTGCAGATCGTGCAGACAATCCTGGAACTGGCCCGCGTGCTGGGAATGGACGTGGTCGCCGAGGGAATCGAAACTGAGGAGCAATTGCAACTGCTGCAGGACATGGGATGCCGTTACGGCCAGGGATACTTTTTCTCTCCGCCCCTGCCGGCAGCGGAGATTGAGAAGCTGCTGGCGCAGTCCGATTCGACCTTCGACACGACAGACCCCGCGAAGATGATCTGACGCGCTGAGCAATCTTCCTGCCGTGGCCACCATCCTGTAGCACGATAGCCATCTTTTCCCGAACTGGATAACGACTAAAATCCATCCCGCTTCAGGAATTGAGAACGACGGCATTCGCAATCTCTACTCAGATATGATCCAGCCCAAGCGATATGCTGCGGGCATGAGCCGCAACGCCGCAGTGCCTGATACGCATGAGCAAACCTTCGCAGCGATTCTTGAGAGGCTGACCGGGCGCTCGCATTCGCCGGCAGAGGACTCGTTGGATGACTTGGACTCTGTTACGTATTCCCCATCAACAGATTCCGCTGTAGCGAATTCCGGCAATGCATCAAGGTCCGGCAATCGTCGCAGGGCTCGCTCCATGCTTCCAGCCTCGGAGGTGAAATCGAGCCGAAGCCAAGCCATGGACTATGGCATGACGCTGAGCTATGAAAAGGCGCTTCGCATGCACAGACGGTACCGGAGCTCTACGGAGCAAGATTCCGAAATTTCCGCGAATGCTTCATCCGCGGCAGCTCTGAATGAATCTCAACCCGGAGATCGGGCTGGGAATGATCTCAAGAGTAAAAAGAGTGGAACGAAGTCCACAGGCACTGCACCTGAGCGTGATCCGGCGGCCGCTGCAAAAAGAGATAAGGCGACCGCGCAACCCTCTCAAGCTCCACACCTTCCGAAGTCTGCGTTGAAAGCATCATCAACCCCAGTGGGCATGCCTTTGACGATGAGTTCTCCCCCAGGGCTCAAGGATCGTAAAACACAATCCGCTCCCGAAGTCTTCCTTAACTCGGACGATCCTCATGACACTGGAAGGTTGAATGAAGGCAATACCGGGAGGCCTCCCCGCCACGATCTGCAAGTGGCGTGCAGACGTTCAACGGTCTCGGTTCGATTATCTGAGACAGAAGTTGCCCGGCTCAAAGACAGGGCAGACGCAGCAGGCGTTTCGGTTTCGGCGTATATCCGATCCTGCGTTCTCGACGCCGAGATTCTCCGCGCGCAGGTGAAGCAGGCGCTCGCTCAAATGCGTTCCTCCGGCGCGGTTCTGCACGCAAATCATTTACCCGCAATACCTGCACCCGCATTACCAGCAGAGAATAGCAGCCATGCAGCCAATGGAGGCTCATGGCTTCATTCCCTCTTGCGATCGGCGGCCGCATGTGTCGGTCCCGTATTTCTGTTCCGCCGGGGCGCCTGAATTCGGCTGTGCCTTTCGCATACATCTTCACTTCCCTCCAAACTGTGACTGCCTCACTGGCGCCTTTTATCAAGCACGTTCATGTTGCACCAGTTCTCAATTTGTGGATCAGAATCAACACGTCCAGTTTCGGATACCGCGTTTTCTATAATCGTTCCATGGGGCTCGCCTGTTGCTGGACGCCAGGGCGCTTAGTGGAAGATAGTCCGATCGATCAAAAGGGGTGGAGTTGAAAGCGACTGGAAAACCGCGAGTTTCGATCGGGATCATGACGCACAATTATGGTCGCTTTATTGCCTCCGCGATTGACAGTGTTCTGAATCAGGAGATGCCCGATTGGGAGTTGATCATCTCGGATGATTCCTCAATTGATGACACCGCTGATATCGTCGAATCGTTTCTCAGTGACCCGCGCATCCGTTACGTTCGACACGAGGAGCGTCTCGGACAATCGGGTAACTGGTCCTTTGTGCTCTCGCAGGGTACTGCGGACAGAGTGGCTGTTCTTCACGCAGATGACGTATGGCTCCCTCGAATGCTCAGTTCTGCTCTCGATGCCTTCGCGAACAATCCCGACCTGGAGATTTATGCGGCCAACTGGCGGGTTCTTCGCGGCGAGGAAACAGACCCTCAACCGAATTTGAAGATACCGTCCAGCACATTCACGGGCACCCAGGCGTACGAAGTCAACCTTCAAGGAAACTTCCTTTTGCCATCCTCGGCCGTCATCACCCGCAGTCTGATTCAAAAGGCAGGCCTGCCGTTGCCGAATCTGAACCAGTTTGTCGATTTCGAGTACGCCTTGCGATTGTTCTCGTATGCTGCCTATGTGCGATGGGATGCTGAGCCCGCATTTCTGTACCGTCATCACCCTTCCAATATGAGCTGGACCACTCCTCCCTATGTCATTGCAAAGGAGTTCGAGTTGCTGCCCTCAACTTGCGCAGGGCATCCAGCGGTAGAGGGAGAATATTCACGGCGCGAGAAGCAACTTAGATTCATTGCGGGGCGCGGAATTCGCTCTCTCGGCGTAAAAGAATGTCTCAAAGGAAGATGGGCGGATGGTGGCGATCTGCTGGCTCGGGCCCAGGTGATCTGCCCGCCCGGCTCAATGGCCGTCAAGATCCTGGTGGATCGCTTGTTGTGTCATTCCGGAGCTTTAGGACGCAAGGTCTTTCGCCGGCTTCGCCGCTAGCTCATCGAAGAACTGAGGTTCTGGATTCGAGGCTTGAACAGCCATCACACTTCTGCGACGGGCTCCATCTTTTGCGGTCCTCGTAGAAATCCGTAAGTGCCGCATGCAATGCAAATGCACAGCCCTGCCACAGCCGTAGCGATATTGAGTATGAGAACATTTCGAACCGTACTCAGATCGAGCCTCCAGATGAAGAGCAACTCAACTCCCACTGTCAGCGAGATATTGGCGATCGTCACCCACCAATAAACGAAGCGGCGGGAGGAGTGCACAACCCAAAGAAAACCGCTCACATACTGAATCGCCGAACTCAGGATCATGAGTCCCACTTCCACACGTAATTTGCTGTAGTTTGGACCAAGTATCCAAAGAAACACTTCGGGAAACAGAAACCCGAGTCCAGAGAACGCCGCAGCTCCAACTGCAATGAGCGCGACAGATGCCAGATACACGCGCTTTAGACGTGCCGCCTGCAGCTTTGCGAAGAAGGGTTCGACGAGAATCGGATTCATCTGCCCAAAGAAGACGACAATCTGACCCAGCCGGCCCAGCGCGCCGACGCTCGCCACAGATTCGCTGTGCCCGAAAAAGGTGATCAGCATCAACATGATCTGACCCTGGGCTGCGTAGAAGATTGAGCCTGGCATGTTCGGCAACGCGAGCCGCACGATTGCCTTTTCCTGCTGCGGGGAAGGTTCCCCTTTGACTCCGAGAAGTTCGCGGGCACGCTGATAGAAGCTGCCTGCGATAAACAGAATCTGCGCCACGTTCAACAGAATTCCAACGTAGATGTTGACTGCGTGCAAGGCCCAGAAAACCAGCAGCAACGACAAGGATCCAATACTGCCGATGATCTGGATGCGATAGTAATAGCTCCGGTCACGACGCAGAATCAGCACCGAGCCGTAAGCCGAACTGACTCTTGCGAACCAGGCCGTGAAGAGCAGCGCAACGACCATCTGCGCCACGACTGAGACGCCCCAATGTTGTCGTCTGACGACCAGTGAGAAAAGGATCGCTGCCAGCGGAGCAACCACCAGGTACAACTTGAGCGCTAAACGACGGAGCGAAGCTACATAGTTGGCGATCAGGGAGAGATTGTTTATCTGCTCGCCCACCAGCGGCGCGAGAGTGCCCGAGATACCTATATCCAAAAGGGTGGTCAGTGATCCCATGAAGCCGAAGAGCACTGCGAACTTTGCATACGAATCGATCGGTAAAATTCTGACGCAGAGCAGGCCGTAGAGCATATTGCCTGTCATCGCAATTCCCTGCCTCGTCATGAAGTGAAAGACCTGACGAAATTTTGGCAAGAGAAACGACTTTGCTCGCTCCAGCCCGGTCATTCGAACTTCCGTGACGCGCAGGTCGCCATTCTCAATGAAGAGTCTCCCGATTTTGTCCCACGATCGCGATCCGTGTGGGCTTCAGCCTTCCTGTCTCTTTCGGGACATTCAAGATCAGGCATCAGCATGACCCCGCGGAAGTAGCTGCGGTCGCAACGCGCCTTTTGGCCGGGGTCGCGGGTTCCTCAAGGCGCACATCCGGCCTACTTCTTCTTGGCAGAAGAAAGGTAGCCGCCGGAGCCGGAGCCGTAATAGCTGCCACT
>Ga0302319_10024948_pt1 | contig 10603 bp, 6 predicted proteins | sample Bog_T0_2_FD_203319 | JGI IMG/M metagenome (GOLD analysis project Ga0302319, IMG submission 203319) | Peat permafrost microbial communities from Stordalen Mire near Abisko, Sweden - Bog_T0_2 | ecosystem: Environmental > Terrestrial > Soil > Wetlands > Peat | place: Sweden: Abisko, Stordalen Mire... | reverse complement strand
CCGGGCGGGTTCTTGCTGAATCCAAATTGCGGAAGGCCATACGAAACATTCGCCTGCCAGGCGCCCAAATTCAGTGTCTGCGTGGGCTTGCCTTTCTCTTCACTCACGGCCTGCAGCTTGCCTTCGAAGTTTAAGCGCGCAATCTCTCCCTCCATCGGTTCCAGCAATTTGTAGTTAGCCGCGAAAGGCGCCAGCGTCTTATCGTCTACGCGCTCCGCGCCCAGCGGGTAATTCGAATAGCCCGTATCATCCATGCCAAAAGGCGAAAAGCCGATAGCGCCATGACCCAACGCCGCAAAGAAATAAGGCGCGAACGCCGCACTGTTTCCAGTTTCCGGGATGAATAGCGCATTGTCGGGCCGGCTATAGAGATCGAGCACTTTCAGATAGCGGGCACTGTCACTCACATAGATGTCTGGGGCGAGCAAGTTCAGCGCGGGCGCGGCGGCTTTCCAAATGTCCAGCACGTTATCAGTGGGGCCTCCGCTTTCGTAGCGCGGCGGCCGCCCCGGATTCAGCGGATCGCGCAGCGCCGCATTCGTGTACAGAGGCAAAGGGTAAATCGCCTTTCCCGCAGCCGCCACGTGGCCGATAAAGCCGGCCACAGACCAGGCATGAAAGAATTCCTCCGCGTCGGCCCCAAACACCTGTTGCCAGCTTCCCGAGTGCGGCGTTCCCTGCCAGTGGATGCCGGTTAACAGCGCGCTCGGAACGGCACCCTGAGATTTAATTACGATTTCTTCCAGCACATGCACCTCCTCTTCCACTTGCTGCATGAGTAACATCACCATGGGATTGACATTGAAATCGAGCGACCAGACCAGCGGCCGAAGCGGGTCAAAGCTGCGGTGCTGGACATGGGTGGCCGGGTCAAAGGCATGATAGGCGCGGTATTTGCCGGCTTTGGCGAACGCCGCCTCGAATTCCTGGCGATACGTGTCGGCGTCGAGTTCGGCGGCCACATCGGCGAGTTCTTCCGCGTCCACCAGCCCGCCTTGTTCGGTGGTGAAGTGGAACGATTGCCAGTGGGGATTGCTTTCGGCTAGTTGGAACTGGTCATAAAGATGGTTGCGGCCTTGCGGCGTGCTGATAAACAGCGCGCGGCCTTTGCGGTCGGTCAGCGCCGGACGGAACACCTCGCGCCAGGCGGTTGGCTTCATCGACGCGTATTCATCGAGCACCAGGAAATCCAGGCCATTGCCGCGCAACGAATTCGGCTTGAAAGCGCCGCTGGCGAAGATGGTAGCGCCGGATTTGAGAAACAGCCGCATTTTGCCTTCGAGCGGTTTTTTCGACCAGTACGGTCGCGTGACTTCCTTGAGGCGTTCCCAGAAAATGGTTTTGGTTTGGCGGTCGGTAGGGCCGACATAGCCGATATTCTTGGGCCGGCCGTGCGGGTCTGGGGTATTGGCGGCGCGCAAAATTTCGGCCAAGGCGAGCTCGGTTTTACCGAAACGGCGCCCCGCCGCGACCACCCGGAACCGGATATCCGAGTGGAAAACCTCCCATTGGTGCTTGTGGAGAGACACTTGTGCCGCAGCCACGGGCGGCTGTTGCTGCTGCTGTTTTTGGTCTGCCACGCTCTGAGAGTAGAAGGCGGGCCATCGCGGTTTTACAAAAAATATCGGTAAGTGATTGAAGAATATGGATGAAAATATTTTTCATCGTCCTGTGACTGATTTTTGGGCCTGCCTTCCCCAACCGTTCGGAACGCGATTCCCCCCGGAGAATTCCGTTCCGGCAGCCAGTCCTCGCGAGACGGACGCCTACCTCGCACGTGTCCAGCAAATCCTGAAGCAGTTCGACGAATTGCCCCGTTTGGCGCCCGCTCAGTCCGCTGACGAAATCATCGGCTCGACGAGTGGGGCCTTCCCGCAAAATGATCGTCGACTCCTCCGCCCTCGTGGCGATCCTGACATCCGAACCCGAGCGCGAACTGTTCCTCAGAGTCATGTCGAAAGCGCCGAATCCGAAAAAATCCGAAAAGGGGACAGCCGAGCCTCCGGCGGTGCCGGATTAAATAGACTGTGACCTGTGGGATGAGGTATCCGTTGGGGCCGCCTGGAAAGACGGCCCGCTGGCAAGAATGCCCGCCCTACGCGTCGCTGAATGCGAAGAGGCGGAGAAGGTCGAAGGGAAGTCACAGATCAGCTAGCTTAGAACTTTCTTGACGACCGACAAAAGTTGATCGGGCTGGAACGGTTTGACGATCCAGGCGGTAGCCCCGGCCACCTTGCCCTCCTGCTTTTTCTCGGGCTGGGATTCTGTGGTCAGCAGAATCACCGGAACGAACTTATATTGAGGCAAAGTTCGCACGCGACGGGTTAGTTCTAAGCCGTTCATGTTGGGCATATTAAGGTCAGTCAAAATCAGATCCATCTCTTGGCCGGTCAGTTTGGACAGCGCGTCTACCCCGTCCACCGCTTCCACAACTTGATAGCCGGCACCGCTGAGCACGATCTTGGCCATTTGACGGACCGTCGCCGAATCGTCCACTGTCATTATGGTTTTCACGAATTCCTCAAGGCCGCACTAGCCGGCGCTACAACACTAGTGTTTCGCTGCGGGAATTGTCTCATGAGTTGTGGCCCCGCGGCAATTCTGCCAGTATTCGGAATGGGGTACGGGCGGGCGTGCGTGCTATAACGAGGGTGCGATTTTATGGCTGGCCCAAAGACTATGCAACTCCACCCCTCGGTGACCGAAGAGAAGATGCGGCGCTTTGCCGCGGGAATTAAGATTTTACTGATGGACGTGGATGGAGTGCTCACCGATGGGCATCTCTATCTCGTGCCGGGAGCGGACGGCAAACTGGTGGAGACGAAAGGATTCGATTCGCAGGATGGCATCGCGCTTCGCTGGTTGAGCTGGTTCAACATCCGCACGGGCGTAATTAGCGGCCGTGAATCGCCGGCTACGGCCGAGCGCGCCAGTCAAGTTGGCATGACTTGGGTGTTTCAGGGGCACATCGAAAAGATTCCGCTTTTTGAACAGGTGTGCGCGGAAGCGAAGGTCGACCCGCGCGAGATCGCTTATGTTGGCGACGATTTAACCGATGTAGTGATCATGCGGCGCGCCGGGCTCTCGTTCGCGCCGGCAAATGCCCGGCCGGAGGTAAAGCGCTGCGCGTCGGCGGTAACCGCCTCGGCGGGCGGTGAGGGAGCGGTGCGGGAAGTGGTTGAGTTAATTCTGAAAGCGCAGGGACACTGGGATGGATTGCTTAAGAAATATGAGGTCACGCTGTGAACGATCCTTCCCGGGACAAGGCGGGTTTGGTGCTCTCTACAGTGGCTGCGCCAGGCGTCTTGCATCAGTTGACCGGGGTGATCGCGCGCCACCAAGGGGATATCCGGTCGGTATCGATCATTGAAGACTTGCCCACCGATACGCGCATTTACTTTGAGCTCGATTTGCCGGGTACGGTGGATTCGCTGATGAGCGATCTGCGGGCACTCGACGTGGTGCGCGCGGTCACGCTGGTGCAATCGCTGCAGAAGATTTACGGCAAGCGCATCATTATTATGGGCGGCGGGGCGCAGGTAGGACAGGTCGCGCTGGGCGCCATTTCGGAAGCGGACCGGCATAACATTCGCGGGGAACATATATCGGTGGATACGATTCCACTTGTGGGTGAGCAGTCGCTGGCGGCCGCGGTGCGCGCTTGCCGAAGGTTGCCGCGGGTGCGGGCGCTGGTTTTGGCGGGATCGCTCATGGGAGGCGATATTGAAGTAGCGGTGCGGGAAGTACGGGCGGAGGGTTTGCTGGTCATCAGCTTGAATATGGCGGGGAGTGTGCCGGATGCGTCGGATTTGGTGGTGACCGATCCAGTGCAGGCGGGCGTGATGGCGGTGATGGCGGTGGCCGATACGGCGAAGTTTACGGTGGATAGGTTGAACCGTAGGGTGTTCTAGCCAGTCTATTCCTGTTTGCCGGGCGGTGCTATACAAAAGCTGGTCTCAGCATCCGATACGAAAACTGCGGATGCCGAAGCTTAGGGAACAACACGTCAGAAATACAACCTTATTCCTGGTTATATTGCTGGCGGGTTGCAGAGCTGGGCCACGCGGAGCGGAGCAGTCTGGACGGACGATTGCGGAGATCAAGTCATCGTTCAGCGGGGACGAAGCAAGACAAGCGCAGTTTCAGGGTGTCGTGCATTTTCAGGGTGTCGTGACCGTGGTTGACACGCACTTTGGATTTTTCGTGGTGCAGGATGAGACGGCGGGCATCGTAGTGCAGCCGGCGCGGGCACTAGAGACTTCGATCCTGGGCCACCGGGTGGAAGTGTCGGGGGCTACGCCAATGGGAGTGGGCACCGATACGATTTCCGATGCTACGGTGCGCGATTTGGGCCCGGCCAAACTTCCCGCGCCTTTGCCGGTGACTGCCGGACAACTCAGAACTGAAAGCCTGGACAGCAAACGAATCAAGCTGATGGGGACGGCACGCGCCGGGCGGGTAAATTCCGAAGGCCAGTTAGTGATTCCGCTGAATGTTGCGGGATTCGAAGTCCAGATTCGGATGATGGATAACCACGGAATCGATGGGGAACGGATGGCAGATGCGCAAATCCAGGTCACGGGCGTTGCCTTGGTGGGCGTAGATATCGATGGGAAGTTAGTGGATTTGAGTATTCTGGCGGCGGACGAAAAAGCGCTGGAGATTGAGAAAGCGGCGCGCGATCCGGCGTCGTTGCCGGTGGAAAGCCTGAAGGCCTTAATCAACGGGCCAGCGAAGGCATTGGAGCACCGGGTGCGGCTGTTCGGACGGATTGAGGATCTTGCGGATGAGGAAGGGCTGCAGTTCAGCGACGGGTCGGCCTCCGTCAGGATCGCAAGCTTAATTGAGCTAGCCCCAACCCATAGCGGGCGGGTTGACTTGGTGGGCTTTTTAGGCAGGGACCGCGGAAGTTGGTTGCTGCGCGACGCAAGGACAACGATGACGGCCAGCGCGGTGGAGCGGGAAAGAATAACAGCGCCCGTGACGACGGTGGCGGCCTTACGAAGATTGAAGACGGAAGAGGCTGCGGCCGAGAGGCCAGTGCTGCTGGATGGGACGGTGACGTATTATGACGCGGACTGGCAAGCCATGTTCTTTCAGGATGCGACCGCCGGCATTTTCGTTTCATTGCAAGGCGGATTCAATCCGTCTACCATCCGAATCTGGGACAAGGTGAAAATTCGCGCGCAGAGCGCGGCCGGTGATTTTGCGCCCATCATTCAAAAACCGAAGTTTCAGTTTGTGGAGCACGGCGGCAGGCAATTGCGGTCGAAACTAAACGCGGAGGCGGTTTTCTCCGGTCTCGCCGACAGCCAGTGGGTAGAACTAGAGGGGACAGTGCAGAGCATCGGCATGCAGGGCAACCATCCGATTGCCCGGCTTTCCTGGGGTGTGCATGAATATAAGATCATCTTTCCTCCCGGGGTGAAGCTGCCGGCGGCCTGGATTGATAGCCGCTTTAAAGTGGGAGGGGTGTGCGGAAGTGTGTTTAACAGCAACCGGCAGTTGCTGGGAATCCAGTTGTTCGTGCAGGACCTCAGTCAGTTCCAGCGTTTGCCGGATGAGGAATCTTCCGCCGAACATCCGGCCATTACGGCGATCAACAAGCTTCTGCAGTTTAATCCCACCCGAACATCCGATCACCGGGTTCATTTGCGGGGAAAGGTGCTGGCCTCGCATAGGGAGGGGCCGACTTGGATACGGGATGCTTCGGGCGCGGTCGCCATTCGGGAGCACAACGAAATCGAATTGGCGGCCGGCGACGTGGTGGACGTCGTTGGATTCGCGTTTCCCAACGGGTTTTCGGCGGAGATTCACGAAGGCATGATTCAAAAAGCGGCGAGCGGCCCGCCGGTGCGGCCTATCGACGCGACGCCGGAACGGGCGCTTTTCGGGGGCCTCAACGGAGAGTTAGTGCGGATTGAAGGGCGGCTCGTGAGCGAGTACCGGAATGACAGGGAACAGATGCTCTTGCTGCGGAGTGGAAAAGCGACCTTTGCCGTGCGTGGACCGATGCATCTGCCGATGTACGAAAGCGGTTCGGTGTTGCGATTGACAGGGATTTGCAGCGTGATTGGCAAGCGCGTTCGAGGCGTATTAGTGCCAACTTCGTTTGAAATCGCGGTGGATTCGCCGGCCAGTGTGGAGGTTGTAGAGCGTGCGCCCTGGCTCACGCAAAAACGCGCCTTGCAAGCGCTGGCGGTCACGTCTCTGTTGATTGCGACTGCGCTGATCTGGGTTTTCATGCTTAGGCGAAGAGTGAGGGGCCAGACGCGGGTGATTGAACTTAAACTCCTGGAGCTGGAAAAACTGAAAGAGAAGGCCGAAGCGGCCAGCGAGGCCAAGAGCGAGTTTCTGGCGAACATGAGTCATGAGATTCGCACCCCGATGAATGGCATTTTGGGAATGACGGAATTGGCCTTTCGAGCCGAATCTGAGGAAGAACAAAGGGAATGCTTGGGGACGATTCGCTCTTCCGGTCAAGCGCTGCTGGTGATCTTGAACGACTTGCTGGACCTGTCCAAAATAGAGGCGGGCCAATTTGTTTTTGAGGAGCGGAGATTTTCCATTCGCGAGCTGATTTCCGAAGCGGAGAAAGTGTTTGCCTTCCGGATCCGCGAAAAAGGGCTTCAGTTTGAATCGAGTGTGGCCGAGACGGTGCCCGATTTTTTGCTGGGAGACGCCGCGCGGCTGCGCCAGATTCTCTTGAACCTGCTGGGTAACGCCGTTAAGTTCACTGACAAAGGATACATATCGCTGACGGCAAACGGAGAGCGGCAAGGAGATCAAGTGAATCTGCGGTTGGCGGTGCGCGATTCCGGAATCGGCATAGCCGCCGACAAACAACAACGAATCTTTGAGGCGTTCCGCCAAGCCGATGATGCCGTGGCGCGAAAATACGGCGGCACGGGTTTAGGCCTTTCTATCTGTCTCAAACTGGTGGCGCTGGCGGGCGGAAGGATTGAAGTAGAAAGTGAACTGGGGCGGGGCAGTGAGTTTTCCGTGCATCTTTCCCTGAAGCTCGCGCCCGAGCAAGATAGAGTACCCGCAATTCCGGCGGAAGAGGCGACGGAACCCCAGATTCCGCCTTTGAAGATTCTCTTAGCTGAGGACAATCTGGTAAATCAGAAATTGACCGTAAAGTTACTCAGCAAGCAAGGGCACCAAGTTACCGTGGCGGCCAACGGAAGGGTCGCGGTGGAAGAGTTTGAAAACGGCTTGTTCGATCTAATCCTGATGGATGTGCAAATGCCGGAGATGAACGGTCTGGAGGCGACCAGAGAGATCCGCCGCCTGGAACAGACGAGGAAAACGAGAATTCCGATTATCGCAGTGACGGCGCAGACGATGAAGGGCGACAGGGATAACTGTTTTGCGGCGGGAATGGATGGATTTGTCCCGAAACCGATTCGGTTGGCAGAGTTATGGGCGGCTATCGGGGCGCTGCAAACGCCGGCCGCGAAGTGAAGAGAGCGGCTGACGCGGAACTTTAGTTCCGGGAGCTGGCAGGCGAAACCGCCTGCCCCACCATCCTGATCGGCGATTGTGAGAGAGAAATGTAGAAACTCCAGAGGCGGAACTTTAGTTCCGTGATTTGTTTGAGACGATTCCAGTGCCCGTGAGCGCGAAAGCGGGTCTAAAGACCCACGCGGACTCAAGTCCGCCCTCCGCTGAGGCCTATCACTTATAGCGTCCAGTGCGCGTCGAGGGCGAATTCTCTTAGGAGAACAGACTCAGTCCCCGTTTCGGGCGGCGAATACACACGCAAATAGTGTGAACCCGAGCGCGTAAGACGGGGGAGTGTAACCTCGATTGTGTCGTGCCGAATGACAGAGGTCCCTTTCCAAACGATTGAACCTTTTTTATCGGCTAGTTCAAGGGCGACGGGTCCAGCAGTCAAGCCCGCCGCATTCATATGCATGTGAAGCGGTCGTCCTTCGGACACAATGGCCGTTTCGCTACCGCGATACGCCGCAATGGTGACGTGGCGCGGGATCGAGAAGAAGAGTGCGCCGGCGGCCGCGACTGCACCAGTCGCGGCCAGGGACAATCGCGGGATGGTAAACCAGCTTTTCCAACGGCTTGCGGCTTTCGCGGAACTTTTCGAGTTCCATTTAGCTTCCAACGTTTGGAGCGCCAAGCGGGTCGCGGCGATCTGAGTTTCAAGAGTCTCCAGTTGGTCAATGCAATACCCGCAAGCGAGTACATGTGTTTCCACGCTTTCGATCTCTTCTTCGGCTGACATGTTGAGAAGGAAACGTTCTAGGGCTTCTTCATTCGGATGCTCGCAATGGGATTCATTCATAAGTTAGTGCGGATCGGAATCCGCTTCTCCATATAAGAAAAGTCCCGTTAGCCCGTCTGTGTTCTCACGAAAACTGAGAAAATTCCGCTCGCGGCAAGCTTTTTCTTACCAATCTCTCCGAATTTTGCCTTAGCGCGCGATTTTAGTAACCTGAATTGCGTCTCAGTTAGCTCCATTTCTCTGCAAATCTGGTCTTGTGTCTGTTCTTTGAGATAGAAACGAACTAGTATCTCCCGGTCCCGATCGGACAGAGCGGAGAGGGCGCTTTCCATGAGTTCGGCTTTTTGGCGAATCATAGCCTCCTGTTCGGGATTTTGCTTGCGGTCGGCCACGGTGATGCCGGTTTCCAGGTCGGCCTGCTCGCGACGGTTATGAACGGCCTGCTCAATATAGGCGGCCACTTGCCGGCGGACCACGGTACGCACAAAGCCCATCAGGCGCTCGGGTTCGCGCAGATCGCCGCGACGAATGGCGTTCACCACGATGAGAAATGTATCGTGTACTTTATCTTCCAACTCCTGCGGCCCCAATTGGCGGCACAGGTAGTAGCGGATGCCGCGGCTGAAGAGTTTGTAGAGTTGCTCCATGCCGGTCTCTTCGCCGGCTTTGATCTGCGAAACCAGAATCCCCCATTCCACGGGTGAATATCCGGCTCGCGCGGCCCTGTCTCTGGCCTCTTGAGTTTGCTGCTGCGGCTGACTGCCGTCCTGAACGGGTGCTGGACACAGTTTGGGTTGGGTTGCCACCATGAATCTCCGACTCACTCCTTGGAAATAATCGAATAGGCCGCCCAATAGGAGGGCGCGCTGGTATAACCGCCGGAATGCTGCAACTCCACCTGTGTCTCAGCCAACGCGAGCGCGGCGCGCTGGCTCAATGTGCCGGTGGAGGCGGCATGCAAACGGTTATAAAAAATAGCAAAGAAACGGCCTGAATCGTCGGGTGTGGGCCAGGAACTGGCGACCACCGCCTCCGCCCCCGCCAGCAGCCAAGCCCGGCTGAGACCAAGCAAGCCAGCGCTGGGGACGGCTTTACCCTGGCTGGAAGAACACCCGCTCAGTACCACTAGTGTGCCGGGCAAGCGAAACGTGGCTATGGCTTCCGGTGTGAGCAGTTCCGGCACCCCATCCTTTCTTAAGCTGAGGGCCAGCGCCGCTTCCTGGGGACGGTCTGGCGGGCTCACGACATGAACCGCAAAATGAAGCAGTTCAGGAGGTGAAGCCAAAGCGCTACGCAGACCGTCCGTCGAAGCTTGCGCCCCATCCAGGATCTGTCGATTCGGAAGGCCGCTCTCTTGTGCCGCCTTGCGAACTTCCTGGCCACTGCCCGCTAAGCGCGCGAGCGTCACGGAACTTGCTTCCACCGGCGTCCCGTCCCAACCCGGTTTCCGGTTGATTCTCGAATCGGCTTCGTTATAGATTGGATCGGCAACGCCTACGAAGCGATCGGGGGGAGATTTGCTCTTGGTCGATAGCAAGAGCAGTTCGCTGGGTAAGAAGCGTAAAGAGTGGTTTTCCACGAGCGAGGTTTGGCCGGCAACATTGGAGGATGCGGGCAAGGCGGCGAACGGAATGCCGCCCAGCAAAGCGCCGTCGCCCACAATCAGCCACTCGGGCTTTCTGCTGAGCCGTTCCGGCAAGACGCCGAAAATGGCTTTACTGAATATCTGGCCGGCATCCTTTATATCCGCTCCATTGCGCGCCGCTTTCGTCAACTGCGCCGCTTTGTATTCCAATGGCTCGCGCCCGTCTATTTGGTAAAGGTTCACCTGATCTCCCGTGATCGCCCACAAATACGACCTTGTTTCACCAAGGGAGAAGCTGAGCAGTAATTGCCCTTGTCCTAACCTTGTCTGAATATTTCTAAGTGAATTCCTGCGTAAATTTTTCTCGACGGAAAAGTAATTCTTCCCGATTTGAAACGGAATTTTATTTTCGACTTCGCTAATCTCGGTTCGCAGGCGAGCGAGATCGCTTTGATCGGACTTGCTGTTTCGTCCCAGCGTGACGCGCGCTTGTGCCGCTTGCAGTGCCGACAATTTTTCGTAGTAACTATCGGGAAATTTGGAATCGCTGGCGGCGGCGCGCTTCAATTGTTCGCGTAAACTGGCGGCGCGGTTGGACGCTAACACCTCGAGTGCTTCGTTGCGCAGCGCGGCATCGTTGGTCTCAAGAGAAATCTGAGCAGCCAGTTGCGCAAAGTCATGATAAACCTGATGCAGTAGTACGACAGTTTGCGTGTTGGTTGTGTCGCCCGGCAAGGCGCCCTGCCGCCAAGTATCGGCTGCTACGACGGCAC
>Ga0302319_10024942_pt1 | contig 10604 bp, 11 predicted proteins | sample Bog_T0_2_FD_203319 | JGI IMG/M metagenome (GOLD analysis project Ga0302319, IMG submission 203319) | Peat permafrost microbial communities from Stordalen Mire near Abisko, Sweden - Bog_T0_2 | ecosystem: Environmental > Terrestrial > Soil > Wetlands > Peat | place: Sweden: Abisko, Stordalen Mire... | reverse complement strand
TAAGCAGGCTCAATGCATCCTCGGTGTAACTGCCTCCAGAGTCGAGTAAAGCGCCCTCGTCGACGATCACCGAGGCGACATTTCCGTGACCACATGACGCGAGCATCTGAGCTATAAGCGCGGCCTTTTCCTTTGCTGATGCGCGTTGGAAATACTCGACTGCTGCAGCGAGTTCCGTCTTCGTATCCAGTGAGCCGAGCTCTTCGAGCAATGCTAGGTTAAGTCGGTCGAGGCCATCTGTAGTGCGAAGGTGGAACACCGGGCCGACTCGAACTGACAGGAAATCGCGAACAGCGCGTTCGAAAAATGTGCGTCTTCCGATTCCTGGCAGCCCGCCGAGAACGATGGTATGTGGAGCGGTGGACTCCGCAGCAGGTATGAGCTTTTCAGCAAACTCACTCAAAAGTGTTTCGCGACCAATAAATAGCGGTTGGCCATCTAGCCCGCGTAACCTGTTTAAATGATGCTCGACAACTCTACTTGCAGCGCTAGGGCTTAATGCCTCTTCGATCAGACTACGCTTCATCCACGGCGGAAGGTCGGACGGACGAGTCTCGCGATCAATAATGAGAACAAGTGCAGACTTGAGTACCTCTGCCCTGAGTAGTTCCTCTGCTTCGTTCACTTCAAATTTGACCCATAATGATTCGAGAGAGTTCTTGCTCGCAAAGAGTACAAAGACATCGGACGCGGCAATCGATGTGCGGATCCTTTGAATGAATTGCGCACCGGCTTCAAATTCCCAGTTGTCGATCCGTACGCGTCGTCGGCCCAATTGACGTGCAACTGGCAAGACGAAATCATTGTCTAGCGTTGAGTGTGAAAGAAACGCCCGCATTGCTACTTTATGAGTTGTGGCAGCGGTCTTGAGATCAATGTTGGGCATCCGAGGGCTCTTGGAGATAGAGTATAAGTCCTAACGTCCTAAGTTAGCGATTTATTTAATACGCTTCATTCGAAAATCCCCTACGCCGCCCGATTGAAAGGCTCGATCTTGGGCTGTTTTTTCTGGGAGGCTTGCCACAGATCGTAGTCGGTTTGCAGCTCATGCCAGATTTCGGCGTGGGTTCCCAGCGCTGCGGAAAGACGCAGCGACATATCGGCGGAGATGCCTGCCTTGCCGATCAGAGGAATCAGCGGCTCCCACGCCACTTCTTCCAGCGGAAGTTCCTGAGGAATAAAGGGTTCCATCTCGCAATCATGCCTATCACATCCGAACATAAAGCGTAAAGTAAAATCAGTTTTACTTTACGCTTTAGTCGACACCCAATAGTCTGCTTTACACAAATCCGTTATCTGCTAATCAGCTAACACGCCCGAAGGCGAATTCTGCCGGGGGCCGGGGGTGCCCCACATCTCGATTTTGAGCAGCAAACCGGCTTTACAAGAGCCGCGTCACGCCGCCCAGTTGAAAGGCTCGATTTTGGGCTGCTTCTTTTGGGATGCTTGCCACATATCGTAGTCGGTTTGCAGCTCATACCAGATTTCGGCGTGGGTTCCCAGCGCGGCGGAAAGACGCAGAGACATATCGGCGGAGATTCCCGCCTTGCCGTTAAGCACGCGGGATAGTGCCGCGCGAGAGACCTGCAAATGCTTAGCGGCAGCCGTTACGTCGATGTCGCCTAAAAACTCACGGAGCACTTTACCGGGGTGCGGTGGATTGTGCATGCGCGACCTGTCGTTTCTCCCTATAAACAAACCGATTGGGGTTCGAGGTATCCCACCCTAGCCGCAAAGTTCCAAGAAGCAGATCCTTCGACTCACCACCCCCAGGCTGAAGAGTACGCCTGGGGCCCCGTTCGCTCAGGATGACAGTGGCTAATGTGGGACACCCGCGAGTAAGGCCCGGGCCTGAAGGCCTCGTTAATACGCACTCCAACAGAGGTCTAAAGACCCCTGCTCCCTCCTCTAACCCCTGCTCCCTTCACTAAAACTTGACGGAGGCGGCGCGGGGGGAGATGCCGCTGAGTTCGGCGGCGCGAGCTTCGGCGTAGGCAGCTGCGCCGAGTAGGGCGGCACGGCTCTCCAGAATCACACGCACCGGCATATTCACCAGCAACTGGCTGAGGCGTCCCTTGCCGGTGAAGGCTTTCATGAAGGTTCCGTCCTTGAGCTTTTCCAGGATGCGGGGGGCGATGCCGCCGCCGACGTAGACACCGCCCACGGAGAGCAGCATGAGCGCCAGATTGCCGGTTTCTGCGCCATAGGCGGAGACGAAGATGTCCAGAGCTTTCTCGCAGATCTCGCTTTTGGCCTCCATGGCCAGCTCGGTGATGACGGCGTTGGGGTCTTCGGCGGCCATGCGCTCGGCCAGCCAATTCGGCTCGTCGATGCCGCGCACCTCGCGCAGGAACTCGTAGACGTTGGTCAGGCCGGGGCCGCTGACCACGCGCTCCTGGCTGATGCGGCCGTTGTATTTTTGCTTGAGGAAGCGCAGCAGGTCGATTTCGTCTTCGTTGCGCGGGGCGTAGTCGGCGTGGCCGCCCTCGGAGGGGTAAGGGATGTGGCTGCGGCCATTCCAGATCAGCAGGCCCTCGCCCAGGCCGGTTCCGGCGGCGATCAAGGCGCGATTGCCGAGCTGGCTGGGGTCGCCTTCGCTGAGGGTGAAAATTTGCTCGGCGGAGAGCTCGTCCACGCCGTAGCCGTTGGCTTCCAAGTCGTTGATGAGAAAGACGTGCGTGATGCCGAGACTGACCGATAGCTCGCGGCTGTCCAGCGTCCAGGGAAGATTGGTGAGGCGCAGGCGTCCGTCGCGCACCGGGCCGGGCACGCCGAAGCAGGCCGCCGTCACCTTGGCCGCGCCGAGAAACTCCCGGACAATCTCTTCCAGGCCGGAGTAGTTTTTGGCCGCGTACCGCTCGTCGCGGGAGGGTTCCAGTTTTCCATCGATAAAGTCATACAGCGCCAGGTGTACCTTGGTGCCACCCACGTCTCCCGCCAGAATCATCTTTCCCTCTCTAAAACTCCGCAGCCTTCCGCATCTGTTGCGGGTAAAAGTGCCGCCGCGGCCTTGTCCAATATGAAAGTAAGTATACCGCTGGAGGGCCATATCAATTGACTGGGCAGCCGCTCCGGATCGAGCGGCCCGGTCAGAACTTCCCGCACGACAGCAGCCTTGTCCTCGCCGGAGACGATGAAGAAGACGGAACGGGCGTGGTTGATGACCGGCCATGTGAGGGTGACGCGCCAGGCGTCCGGCTGCGATATGTGGTTGGCGACGGCCAGGCGGCTCATCTCCTGGATCGCCTCGGTGTGCGGAAAAAGCGATGCGGTGTGGCCGTCTTTGCCCATGCCCAGCGCCACCAGATCGAAGCGCGGGCTCTCGGCGCCCTTCAAGCGAAAGTTCGCGCGCAACTCCGACTCATAGCGAGCCGCGGCTGCTTCGGGGTCGAGTTCACCCTCGATGCGGTGAATTTGCTCGGGGCGCAGCGGCACATGGTCCAGGAGCGCTTCGCGGGTCATGCGGTAGTTGCTGTCGGCGTAGTTGGGCGGAACCGAGCGCTCATCCACCCAATAGAGGTCGAGCTTTTCCCAGGGCATGCACGTGCGCCACGGCTGATTGGGGTCGGCGAGCAGCTCAAAGACGGCCTTGGGCGTGGACCCGCCGCTGATGGCGATACGAGCGCGCCCATTCGCCCCTATCGCTTCACCGGCCATCTCGACAAAATACTGCGCCGCACGGCGCGCTAGGGCTGCTGGGTCCGGTTCCACGTAGTACTTGATCAGGAGTTGCCTGCCTGCACGCATTTACTGCCTCTGCTCTTTACGTTACGCCTCATTGCGCAAAAAATTTGTAAAGAGAAATGGGTCGAGGGGCGGGAGTCGATTTTGAGCGCTTTCGGGTCTATCTGCCCAAATAGGCACGGTACTGCAACTCGATGATGCCGGCGGCGCGGGCCAGCGCCAGCTTCGACAAGTTGTACCGGTAGAGGCTTTCGACGAGGTTGCTCTCCGCCGAGGCCAGAGTGGCTTGCGCGGTGACCAGGGGCAGGTTGTCGTCTACGCCGGCGTTGACGCGATCGGTTTCATCGGCCAGGGCTCGGGAGGCGAGATCAACATTGGAGCGGGCGACTTCGACGAGTTTGGCCGTTGCGCCGGCGTCGAGCAACGCAGTGCGGACTTGCTGGTCGATGCGGTAGCGCAGGTCGGCAAGCTGAGCGTAGACGGCGTCCAACTGCGCCTGGGCCGCATCCGTGTCGCCGCGCAGTTTGGCCTCGCGGAAGAGCGGAAAGCTGAGGTTGCCCTGGGCGGCAAAGTTACCGTGCGAGCCGGCGCCGCTCACCTGGCTGACGCCGTAGTAGCCGCCAAAGCTGAGGGTGGGTAGCCGCTGGCTGCGATAGGCGCCATGGAGAGCCTTGACGGCAATTATTTGATTTTGCAGCGCCTGGTAGTCCTGGCGATTTTTGTAGGCGACGGCGCGAACCTCTTCCGGGGTCTGAGAGGCCAGATCGCTATAGGGCGCCGGGTCGGTGAGCACGATCTTCTGGCCGGGGTCGATGCCGATCTCGCGCTTGAGCAGGATGAGGTCTTTTTCCAGGGCGTTCTGGGCGGCGATGAGCGCCTGCTGCTCGGCCTGAAACTGAACCCGCGCCCGCAGTTCATCCAGATTGGCTACGACGCCGGCCTCATGAGCCTCGTGGGCGTGACGCACCAGCACCTGACCGGTGGATTCCTGCGCCCTGGCGTTGTCCACCTCGCTGGAGGCTGCGATGGCGTGCAAGTAAGCCGTGGCCACCTGCTGGACTACTTCGCCGCGGGCTGACATTTTGGAGAAATGGGCTGCGCGGTCCGCCGCGCCGATCGCCTTGAAGGCCGAGATAATCGGGCCGGAAAAGAGCAACTGGCCAAATTGAATCTTGCCCTCGGTGAGGTCGTCGCGGGTGATGAAGGAAAAATTTGCAGGAATCGTCACTAACTTGGAGAACTCTTTGACGGTGTCCGGACCGAAACCCATCGCAACCAGGCTTTGCTGGTGGACGCCGAGGTCTCCGGTCAGCGTGATCGCGGGCAAAAAATACTGTAACACCTGGTTTTTTTGCCCCTGAAGCGATTTTTCGCTGTTTTCGGCTTCCTTCAGGCCCAGATTGTTCTTGAGGCCGAGCGCGATTGCATCGTCCAGCGAGAGCTTGAGGGGCTCATCGCTGACCGACCGCACCGTCACGCTGCCGAAGAAGGGGTTGGCTGCGGATGTGGGGTTCTGCCCCTGCGCGTATAAGCCCGGCGCGCCTGCCAGAGTCAAGGCGGCAAGAATGGCTGGGGCAGCCCGCCGTAGGCCGGATTGTTGCGCTCGCATCACTCTTACTATTCTCTCAGATGAGCGGGGCGGCGCGGGCCCAGTCGGTTTCCGTTATGCCGCACTCTCCTGAAAAAGACAAACGGGGGCTCATGCGCAGTCAGAAGCCGAACCATTCACGCCGTCAACTTGTGCAGAGTTCCTTAGTTGAAATAGGCTTTGTTTTTCGCGGCAAATTGCGCCTTGTCCGCCGGCAGCTCGTCTTCAGAAAAGATTGCGTTTGAAGGACAGATGGAGGCGCAGTTGCCGCAATCGATGCACTCATCGGGATTGATGAACAATTGGGAGACGCCGGCGGCGGCAGAATCGCCGGCGGACGCGGGCGCGATGGCGGCAGTGGCGCACTCGGCCGCGCAAACAAAATCCTTGGTACACGCATCGGTAATTACGTAAGCCATGATAAAACTCCTTGGTGGTGTGGGCGCTTTTGGCACCTGCGCCGTCCATCCAAGGGTATTCGTTACCGGGGCTCGGGCTCCGTGACTTGGATCACATTATGGAAGGATTATTTACACTTTCGGAACGCGGCCAGAAGCATTTTCCGCTTTTTGGCCGCGCTCAGATCGCCATTCGCCCATCCCTTGTTTTAGAGCCTGTCCATAAACTTTGCTTTGAAGGGTACGGGCTTCAGCCCGTACGTTGAGAGTCGATTTTGATTTCCGGCTTTAGCCGCTGAGGGAATGCAAACTGCCGTAAAAGCATCCCTCAGGGGCTAAAGCCCACAGCTATTTCTGCCTTTGACGTACGGGCTAAAGCCCGTACCCTTCACCCAAAACCGAGTTACTGGACAGGTTCTTAGAAACCCGCCTGCGCAGCGCTCAGTTCCACCTGCGCCACCTGTGTGCGCGCCAGTTCGACCGGCTCGTTATAGTGGCCAGCCACCATGGCGGCAGCCTTGCGTTCATCCAGGTAGGGCCGCACAGTGGCCAGCTTGATGGTCGATTGAGAGGCCATTTGCGCGACTGCTGACTTGCTTGAAACCGACTGCACCAGCGCAAGAATGGCCAGCACGACGGTTGCCACGGCGTTAAGGGCATTCAGGACTTGCTGCTGGCTGTTGGGGTTGGTGATTTTGGCCGCATCGAGCAGGGATGCGTTCACCTGCTGCTGAAAAGCCACAACTGCGACTTGCAGTTGCGCCAGAACGCTGGCCGACGGATTGGCCAGGTACGCCTTGGCCTGGGCTACGAGCACGTTGGAGGCGGCATCGAAACCGGCCGTTGCCGCAACAAAGATCGGCGCGTCCGCGGGAGCCAGCAATGCGGCTGTCGAGTTTACCGTGGCCACCGCGCTCTGCAGCGCCGGCGTCCAGTTCACGATGTTCTGCGCCACGGTGGTTCCCGAGCAGCCGCTTACAAACGACATTTGCAGCAGCAGGGCAATCAGCGCCCAGCAGCCCAGCTTGGCCGTTGAGTTGCCGTAGTTCTGCGTATTGCTGACAGGATCGCGGGCCAAAAGGCCCAGCAGGGCCGCGGCAATGCCCGAGGCGAGCGTTACGTAGTTTCCGGTGCCTACATTGCCCAACGTGACGCCCTGCTGCGAAAGCACGCTGGCGATGGTAACGACCGCGATCAACACTCCGGCGGCCGAAGTTTTCGGATGGTTCCAGATATTCGAAATTTGATTCATGCGGAAAGCTCCTGGCAAAGAAAAAGGCGGCCGCGGCCGCCTTGGTTAATCAGGGATTTGGTAAGCGCGAAAGAGCTTAACCTGCTTCCGCGCAATAAAAAATCGAAACCAGCGACGGACGCCCTTCCGGGTCAGCCGTTGGTTTCGATTGGTCGCATCTCCACAAATTCGAGCGCCACCGTGGTTGCGGTTCAGGCTCGTAGCGGAGAGCCGCTACGGCACAGACCAGAGACGGCCCCGAGCCCCGGAACCCATCCGCTGAGGGAGGGCGTACACATTCGCCGGGCTCGGCACTTCCGTCTCTTGTCTGGCTACCTAATAGCTTAGGCACTCTTTCTATATAATCGGCAATAATTTAAGTAACTTCTGTCACATTTTGACCAAGAAACAAAAAGATATGGAAAAAAGCCACTTGACAAGCAAATGGCCAGCAAAGCGCTGCGTCGCCCAGCCACGATCTCAGGAAGGCAAGGCCCTGGCTGGCTCATGGCATTTTTTCCACTAAAGAATCTCCTGGGCGCGCCGATATGCATAAGTTAGGCACGATATACAACAAGGAGCACACCACTCGATGATTCCTCCTATCGATCACCCGGTCTGGGCGCAATTCGTCACAGGGAACAAGACGATAAAGTCCGGCAGGGCAACCATCAATATGCTTGTCCAGAACACCAAAATGGAATACGAGAGGGATGCGTCGCCCGCCAACACCAAGGAACTCATCAGCCGGTCCCACAAGTTCTTTACGCAATTCGAATCCGTTTTCCCCAACGAAATCGCCCAGATCACCGGTTAAGGTATTAGGAGAATTTATGTCTGTAACCGTTCATGCCGAATTATGTACCATCCCGGAGGTGCAAGCAGCAATTGCCGCCGGTGAGTCCTTGTTCCTAGCCGGAAGCCGGGAGGCTCTAAGCCGGCTCCCACGGGGCAACTGGGTAGGCGGAACCAGCTGCTACTTTATGACGGAAGAAGGCTGTCTGCAGGCTGAAGACCGAATCTTCGTAACCAAAGTCCCGGAGTTCGCCCTTGAGTCCACGGCATTGGACTACGGCGCGGATAACCTGGCCCAGCTTCACCGCGACGCGCCGGACAATGGTTTTACCTTTGTGGTGTTGCCGGCATCCAGCGAAGTACTCAAGACCTTTGCCGAAAAAGCCTCCAACTTCAACGGCTTCCTGCTGCATCCCATCGTGGGCTGGGTTTCCGGCGTGCGGGTAGACCGCATCGGCATCGATAAGCCCGCGGTATTCAATGGCAAATCGGGAGATGTGCTGGAAGACAGGTGTGTGGCGCTCCACGTCTCGCTGCCCATCGGCAAAATGGCTGAACTGGAGATTGTCAACATCTTCGAGAGCGGCGGCGGGGATGTGATTCGCTTCGTGGAAGCCGGCTTCCAAGCGAGCCAATGCCTGGTCAACGGAAAGCCGGCCAACCTCGCCGAATACATCACCAGCAAGGGAATCCCAACGGAGTTTCCGCTGGTTGGCGACTACAACGGCAGCTCCATCAACGTCGCCTTCCAGGCCGTTGATGCCGCCAAGGGCACGGTGAAACTGTATGCGCCAGTCTTTGCCGGAGTGGACTATCACTTCGCCATGCCGGTCGCTGATTACTCCGGCGCCTTTGCAAAAGCCATAACCGGCGAAGAGCCTGAACCGGCATTTGCCTGCAACTGCGTCCACAACTACGTGTATGGCAAGATGGAAGGCAAAAAAGCCGGTAACCTCACAGGACCCATCACCTTTGGCGAAATTGCTCATCAGTTGTTGAACCAGACAGTGGTGTGCCTGCAAATTCTTGGCGTGGGATAAGACAGCAAATACGGAGAAATTTCTCTCAGTTCGGTACGAAGGCCGGCGCCATGATTTCAGCGCCGGCCTTCGTCATTTCTTTTATCGGTATGAATCGCAGCGCGGAGTTACGGGGAAGATTCCAATTCACAAATCGCCGTCCGCCAATCTCGTACTCTCCTTCACTTGTTCACTCATTCACTCATCACGTGTACTGCACCCGGCGCTCGCCCTTGACCACACGGCCGACGACGTAGAACTTCTCCTCGGCCCGGTCCAGCAGGTTTTTCGCCCGCGTGAATTTAGCCGCCGGAATTGCCACAATCAGCCCAATGCCCATATTGAAGGTGCGCATCATCTCGTCTTGCGATAGCTGGCCCAAGTCGCGCAGATGCTCAAAAATCGGCATAACCGGCCAGGAGCCGACCTCGATCTGCACCCCTGTGTTCTTGGGCAGGATGCGGGGCAGGTTTTCCGTGATGCCGCCCGCGGTAATGTGCGCCATGCCCGTTGTCAGCCCGGCCGTCACCAGCTTTTGAATCACGGAAAGGTAGTTGCGATGGGTCTTCAACAACGCAGCGCCGGCCTTTTCCTTGATGGCGGTAACGTACTGCGCCGGCTTGTAACCGGCCACCTCGAAGAGCAGCTTGCGGGCCAATGAATAACCGTTGGTATGCAGGCCGGTGGAAGGCAGCCCGACCAGAACGTCGCCCGCCTTGATCCCCGCGCCGGTTACCAGTTTGTCGCGGTCCACCGCGCCCACGATAAAGCCCGCCAGGTCGTACTCCCCTTCGGCATGAAAGCCCGGCATCTGCGACGTTTCGCCGCCAATCAGAACGCAGCCGCAGGCCTTGCAGGCGTCGGCCAGCCCGCTCACCACGCTCTCAGCCACCTCCGGGACCAGCTTGCTGCTGGCCAGGTAGTCCATGAAAAACAAGGGCGTTGCGCCCTGCACCGCGATGTCATTGACGCAGTGGTTCACCAGGTCTGCGCCTACCGTGCGGTGCATCCCCAACTCGAAGGCCACCTTCAGCTTGGCTCCCACCCCATTGGCCGAACTCACCAGGATGGGGTTTTTCCAGCGTTGCATGTCCAGCCGGAAGAGCGCGCCGACGCTGCCGGCACCGCTTAACACATTGCGATTAAAGGTCTTCTGCCCCAGGTAAGCGATGTGTTCCTGGATATGATCGCTATTGAGGAGGTCCACGCCTGCGTCGGCGTAGATTGCGGATTTGGGCTTCAATTCGTCAGACACGATAAGAACTTTCTAAGGTTGGATTTCTCTTGCGGCGCCGCTGGCCGGGAATGTCGATTTTAGCAGCTTTTTGTTGAGAAAGTACTGCATTCCAGGCGTCTACCGGATTCTGAACCGCTAGAACAAAGAAAAATGGAAAGTCAGCTTGACAAATTTTCCGGTTCATCCTACTCTGAAATGGAAAGCTGGCTTTACGTGACATCCACCATCTCAAATCGCGTCAAGGAACTCCGCATCGCCCGCGATTGGACGCAGGAGCAACTGGCGCTGGCCGCCGGAGTTTCTCGCCAGAGCATCAACTCCATCGAGCGCAACCGCTATGTACCCAGCCTGGAACTGGCGCTCAAATTTGCGCAAATATTCGCTTGCTCCACCGACGAAATCTTTCAACTGGAGAACAAACTATGACCCATCCGATTCTTAGCCGGATTCTCATGCTCGACCACGTCGCCGACGAGAGGTACCGCGAGCATCAACGCCGCTCGACCAGCGCCGCAGCCACCATCGGTACATTCACTGTCTTTGCCCTACTCGAATATCACCTGCTTGTCGAGCACCGCGTCCCCTGGGATTTGATTATGGTGATCTACGCGATGGGCGCGACAAAGATTGCCCTGATGTTCTGGTATCGCTT
>Ga0302319_10024941_pt1 | contig 10604 bp, 10 predicted proteins | sample Bog_T0_2_FD_203319 | JGI IMG/M metagenome (GOLD analysis project Ga0302319, IMG submission 203319) | Peat permafrost microbial communities from Stordalen Mire near Abisko, Sweden - Bog_T0_2 | ecosystem: Environmental > Terrestrial > Soil > Wetlands > Peat | place: Sweden: Abisko, Stordalen Mire... | reverse complement strand
GGTACTGCTGGAAGGCCAGCAAGGCCGCGATGCAAACGGCGAAGGACATGGCTGCAAGTAGCGCAAATTCGATGGGACGGCGAGCGATAAGGCGCCGCGCTCTGTATCCCATGCTGTCGGGCCTGGCGCGCACAGGAAATCCTTCCAGCGCACGCCGGGCATCGGCGCCCAGATCGCCGGCCGACGCATAGCGGCGCTCCGGCTCTTGGCGCAGGGCCATGGCAACCACGTTCTCGATGTCGCCCTTCAGCCGTTTCCGGGGAGCCGTGCACTTCTCTCCTGAGATCAGCTCATAGAGAATTACGCCCAGCGAGTACACGTCGGACGAAGTGGTGATCGCGCCCCCCGAGATCTGCTCGGGGCTCGCATAGGCCGGTGTCATGATCGCAGACGAGATCGCTCCCTCCGCCGAGGTCTCGCTGAGCAGCCTGGCGATGCCGAAATCGAGCAGCTTCACCACCCCGTCTGCGGTCACAAGAATGTTGGCCGGCTTCAGGTCGCGATGCACAACCAGGTTGCGATGCGCATACATCACCGCGTCGCAAATGGTTTCGAAGAGCTGCAGGCGGCCTTTCAACTGCAGGCCGCGCTCCTTCGCGAACCTGTCGATGGGTACTCCGTCGACATACTCCATGGCGAGCCACGGCACACCGTCTTCGGTTCGGCCGGCATCGAGCATCCGCGCGATGTGCGGGTGATTGAGACGGGCCAGGATCTGCCTCTCCCGTACGAAGCGGTCGATGTTCTCCGGGTCTACGAGAATGCGGGGAATGACTTTGATTGCGGCACACCCGATATGGCCGTCGTAATCGCGCTCGGCCAGGTACACCGTTCCCATCCCGCCGGCGCCGATGCGGGAGAGAACGCGATACGGCCCTATACGGTCGAAGGGCAGTTCGTCCTCCGCGGCAAGCCTGCCAGCCTCGCACAGAAGCGCGGGAAACGTCCATCTCGCGTCCGCAACAGATTCCGCGTCGGCGCTCAGCAGACCCTCAATCCGCTCCCGTAGAGCCGGTTTGCCTACACAGTGTTCTTCAAGAAAGTCGCGACGCGCGCCGTCTTCGAGCTGGCAAGCCACATCGAAGAGATCCCGCAGCTCACGGGGATCGATATCGTCATCTCGGATTGCCAATCGCATCCTGCAACCATGCTCGGGAAAAGCGCCAGTCCCGCTCCACCGTACGCAGTGAAACTTGCTCGCCCGCAGTCCTCATTGTTTCCACAATCTCTTCGTTTGTCAGGCCGCCGAAGAATCGCAACTCCACTACCTGCGCCTGTCGCGGATGATCCTTCGCGAACCGGCTCAGCGCCAAGTCCACTTCCAGAATGTCCGGACCGGCCAGCGACATCGTTTCTTCGCCCAACACAACCGGCTCCTCAATCGTCCGCTTCCCGGCTGATCGCCTGCGCGCATGATCTACCATTATCCGACGCATGACGTTGGCGGCAATCGAGAAGAACTGGCTGCGGCATTTCCAATCAATGCCCGGAGTCGGCCCCAGCCGCAAATACAGCTCATGCACCAGCGCGGTGGGCTGCAGAGTGTGCCCGGGCCGCTCGTTCTTTAGCATCCAGGCTGCCAAGCGGCGAAGCTCGGCATAGACCAGCCTTGTGAGATCTTCGAGCGCGGACTCATCGCCGTCGCGCCAACGAATCAGACGCTGCGTAATCTCGCCGGAATCGGCTGTTTCCGAAGATGCCATGGTCAAGTGACCCGATTCTAGCATGCCTCCCGGCCAACGTTCCGCTGGCCGGGTGGAGTCCCACCCTTCAGGCCGCACCGGTCATCTTCTCGCGAACTGCCGCGACGGCATCGGTGATGCGTTCGACCATCACTCGCTGCTCCTTTTCCGGGATGCCGAGGTTGGCGGTGATGAACCGGAAGAGGGTCTTGCCGGGAAGCCACGTCTTCTTTCCCATCAAGCCGATGCCGGGTGGGTTGTGCTGGTATCTGTCGGCCGTGGTTGGGGAGCGGTATCGACGAATGCGCAAGTCGAATCACATGGAAGCAAATCAGTGACCGTCAGGCTTCAAGGCGCGTTTGGTGTGGTACCAAAGCATCTGTTCGTTGCTCAGCAAACTGATGTTGCTGTACGGCGCACATCCGCCGTGGCCAGTAGACGTGGGGAACTCCTACTTCTTCGGCACCACGAACAGCGTGATCGACATCGCCGGGAAGGTCACATTCCTGATGCTGCTTGTGTGCGCCCTGGCGGACACAGCCACATCCGACAGCTCCCTGATGGCCGACAGGTCCGCGTTGCTGAGCTGATAGACGCTGGCCTTGCGCGCCGTCAGATGGGCCAGCACAACGTCACTTTTCAGGTCGCCAAAGCTCTTGTTGATCACCATCACTGTGACCACGTTGTCCTTACGCTGCGCTGCGTAGATGGAGAGCTTCGCCTGGTCTTCCGTGGTTGCCTTCAGGCTCATATTGCCGAACTCGCCACCAGTGTTGTCATAGTTGCGGAAGATTTTAAAGGCCATCATGCCCGGAACCTGCGTCCGGGAATCCGGAGGTCCCCAAACGGTGCCCACATCCAGTCCTTCGCGGCCGAAGATGCCCAGGATGTCTGCCTGCGCGACGGCTCCGCTGATGTGCTCCTGCGCGCCCCAGTTGTATTCCGTGATGGCCGTCTTCGTGCCGGGATAGTTGGCTGCGATCCACGACTTCATGCGACGGATGATCTGAGGCGCCAGCAGCCTGGGGGTCTTGCTGGTGTCCTCCGGATCGGTCAGCGTCGGATCCGTGTAGGTCGGATCCCAGAAGGCGCGCGTCGAATCGATCGTTGCCCGCTGCGCATCCGTTGTGCCCGCAGGATTGAAGCCGGCGTTGTTCGCCACAAAGTACGTGTGCAGGTCGAGATAATCAAGGAGGCGGCGATGCTGCGGGTCGGTATCCTGCGCCGCCTTGAACTGCCGCAGGTAATATTCGAGGAGCGGCACATCGCCGTGAGCCTTGCGGTCTGTCGCATTCCCGTTGAATACGTGGTTCGGCGGCGTTGCCCAGCCGAGCTCAATGTCCTTGCCTGAGTAGAAGTATGAGGGCCAAAAGTCAAGCACCGGCCCAGTCACTTCAGCCGTCGGATCGGCATCCTTGATGGCCCTGGCGATCTTCAGTCCGTTGTTCGTCACCTCATCGTAGGTGAAGGGCAGCGGATGTACATCGCGGTGATTCATGTCCCACCAGATCGGCTCGTTGTCCAGCGCGTACACCGAAACTCCGCCGTTGGCGGCATTGCCGAACTTCTGCACCAGAAGCTTCACCCAGTCGCCAACCCAGGCCTCGGTGATGGGCATGTTGCTGTCGTTGGGATCATTGTTGGTGATCTTCGTGTTGTTCGGACGGAGGCCGTTGCCACAGTCGGGCAGCTGCGGATCGGTCTTAGCCTGCTGGCCATATTTGGCGACTGAGAAGCTGCACGAATTGTCGCGTGTCCTGGCCACCCAGCCGATCACCGGCACAGTGCAAATCGTTTTGGCCCCGGCAGCCTTGTCCAGCATAAACTGGTCGTTAAAGTCGCCAAACTCAGGATGGTTCTGGCTGGCGTTGGCTTTGTTCTCAAAGAACCAGTCGAAGCCCGCGTTGGTGATGTTGAGCTTGTAGTTGTAGCGCGTGGTGGAGTTTCCTCCCCAACGGTCCGAGCCAAGCCGAGCCGACTTCAACGTAACGGGATCCAGGTCATAGGAGTTTGCGCCATAGATCATCGGGTTGATTGCATGCACGGGCACGCCGGCATCCACCAGCAGCGCCGGACCAGCAGCCAACGGCTGCGCCGCCAGCGTGATCGCGGCGGTGGCGAATTTGCTCGCGTCCGCCAGGCTGACCACCTTCAATGTCACCGAGGCCGGCGCCGGAAAGGGTGTTGTGTACAAGCCCGTTTCGCTGATCTTGCCGAGCGTGCTGTTGCCACCCACGACCTCGTTCACCGTCCACTTCAGCGCCTTGGCAAACTCGCCCGTGCCGGTGACTATTGCCGTAAACTGCCTGGTCTGGCCCGGCATGAGCGTTACCGAGGTCGGCGTGAGCGTCATCCCCGTAACGGAACCCATCTGCGCGGCCTGGTCATCGCCAAAGGCGGGTATTGCCATGCACAGGCCCAGCACTACCGTGTGCACGATTGCATTCTTCATCAATCCAGTTACCTCCGTAAAATTCCGATCGTCCACAAGATCCACCGAAGGCCGCGGATACCGTCGACAAAGAGCAAAGCCAGATGGGATACGCCGCCATCCTATCACTCGCCGCGGGTGAAGCGAAACGACGATCGACGGATAGTCTGGCGCCCTTTCTCGGGCGGACCTACCGCGCGAGCAAAGTCAAGTGGTCGCGGAAGCTCTTCGCTCGCAACCGCGGCCGGGCATGGATGTCGAGCCAGTGATCGAGATATTGGCCAAGGGTCTGTCGAGAGGAGCAGATGCTCTGACCGAGGTCCCGTTCAGTGAGCATGCGGTTGAGGTGCGCCAACAGGCGCACATGCTGCTATTCCCAGGCTTGAAGGTCAGGCTGTGGAGCAACCATTCAAAGGACCTTGCGCAACAGGTGATCGCCGGGAGCCTCGATCTCGCGCTTCTAACCGGCGTGCCGGAGACGCCGAAGCTCAGCGTATTGAGGGTTGAGGAAAGCCTTTTCCGAGACCGACTTCTTCCATGTGGCGCGCAAACGCAATTTAAAATTGCGTATGCGCAAGCCTCTCGATTTGAATGACGCTCGGACTTTCGTTGCCGCTGCTCAAGCTGGAACGCTTAGTGGCGCCGCTCGATACCTGCAAGTGCCCACCTCGACAGTGAGCAGGTCGCTAACACGTCTGGAGGAACGCTTAGGCTTACTACTTGTTCGCCGGGGTCAGCGAGGACTTGCATTGACGGACCCAGGGAAGGAATATTTGCTTTCCTGTAAGCGCGCTTTACAGTCGTTAAGAGAGGGAGACGACCTGCTGGAAAAACATCGTGCGGAACCGGCTGGGGTCTTGCGCGTGGAATGCCCGGTGACCATGGCGAGAGACGTCCTGGCGCCGCTGCTGGGCAAATTCATTGATGCGAATCCGACGCTCCGGGTGAGCCTTGATGTTTACTCATCCGGGTACGATCATGAGCCCAGAGAGGATGTCGATATTTACTTCAAAATCCGTACCCCGACCGACTCGTCGAGGCGGATCCGTCGTTATCCAGGAGCCACTCGAGGACTTTTTGCGGGTCCTGGCTATGTGAGCAGATTCGGCTTGCCGAGCGATCCCGCTGCTCTGTCCGCACATATCTGCATTGGCTCCTCGCCCGAGCAACTGTTTTATCCCTGGAAACTCCACAGAGGCAAGAAGACTCTTACGCCCGAGCTTAACTTCCAAGTCATGCCAACCGATCCAGCAGTAAACTGCCGGCTTGCGCTTGACGGTGTCGGAATCGCGATTCTCCCTATTTGGATTGCCACTCATCCGGATGTCGCAGATGGACTGGTTCCAATACTTCCATTGTGGAAGCCGACTCCCATCTTCTTATGTGCGCTCTATTCGGGCGCTTCGCGTCTGACCCCGAAGATTAAAGCGTTCCTCGATTTTGTCGAACCTTATATAGGGACAGACCGTGACCCTCGTCTCCACGGCAATACAGCGAGTCGTTGCTTTTCGAAGATAGACAGTGGCTGCCCGAAAAATGCTGATCGAACGCTCCCTTCAATATCTGAAAGGCCTGGAGACGACAAGTGGGCAAAATCGCGATTTGAAGCTTGAATTAGCCCGCACCTACACAAAGATCGGAACAGTGCAAGCATCCTCTGCAAGCTCCAGCCTGGAAGATTGCGCTGCCGGCATTCAGAACCTCGAACACGCGAGGTCTTTGTTGCGGGACATCCTGGTGCGCTCCAGTAGCGATGAAGAGGCCGCTTTGGCCCTCGTCGATGCCGATGTTGAGGCGGCAGACGTTCATGCGCTGCGCGGCGAGATGAGCGAATGGAGATCGCTGCGCTCTGAGGCCACGGATCTATTGAATCGCATGGCAGCGCGTCATCCGGAGGATTATAGCCTTCGTCTGCGCGCACTGACATCGGTAGCCAACACTCTGGATGGAGAGCACAATCCAACTGCCGCTCTCAAGGCCTATGAGACAGTGATGGATGCGGCGAGCCATGCGCCTTCCGATCCCGATACTCAACTGCTTCAGGCGCGCACGGAAAGGAATATTGCCGAAGAGCTGCATGCTTTGGGGGACATACATGCAGCGCTGGATCATCAACGCGCAGCACTCCGTATCTTTCAGGCCCTGCTCGCAACCTCTCCGCGCAACACGCGATTCAGATTGGAAACAAGCTGGGCATATACGGAAACTGGTTGTGTTGAGCACGAATTTCACGATGAACGCGCTGCTTTGGCTGACTTCGACCGGGCAATGCAATTGCTGCGTGACATGGCCGCTGCCGACCCGCGGAATCAATTGGCGCGTCTGGAAATCGGAAAGCTGGAGATGGTGGCCGCCAGCACCGTGGAACTTGTGGTCAGTCCCAAACGAGCCGCTGAAAACTATCGCGACGCGCTATCCATCTTTGCCGACGCGCAGAAGCTGGATTCGACCAACGATGACGTGCGCGTCAACATGGCCCAGGGCGAATTCTTTTACGGCGACCTGCAAGTGCGGATGGCTCACGGTCACTGCTCGGCCGGAATCGAGTCCTACCACCGGGCCTTGAATGCGGCGTCGGCGGTGAAGGACGATTACCCCGCCACAAGCGTCTTCGATATGCGAAAACTGCGCGAGGAACTCCAACGTAGACTCGTTGCCTGCAGTTCCGCGTCTGCGCGCTAGAACTTTCGTTCTTGATGTCGTATTCCCTCCTTTCCGCTCATGAAAGGCGGGCCAGCCACTGCCTATCCGACGGAATTGGCTGATGAACTCCCTTGAGAAAAAGAATTCTTGAACCGGTTTTCCTCGCAATTCCGCTTATGCATAGTGGAGCGTTGCGACTCTCGGCTCCAGGAGTCATCGTGAAAATTATTTTTCGTACTGTTCTTGTGGCGCTTGCCGCTTGCCTTCTCGTTTTACTTATGCCGGCCCAGACCACTGTGCCGCAATCCTACACACTTACCGTTTCTTCGGGCATGGCGATTGAAGCGATGACAGCAAATTCCGCGGTCGAGGCCAGGGTTTCGCGCTTCGGTCCGAGGGAGTTTGTCGATGTCACCGGCGGGGCGCCGGCCTCCAAGGCCATTCATGCGCGCCACTGGTTCGACCTGGTGACTCACAAGGTCTACACGCTCGACGTAATTCATAACACCTGCTCATGGATGGGTTTTACCGCGCCGGATATGCCCAGCATGTACGACCCGGTTGCCAGCCCCGCGCCCTCCGCCGAGGACCTTGCCAAGTTCAACAAAAACGTCGTGCGCCGGGAGAACGTCAACGGCATTGCGGCCAAGCTCTCGGAAAGTACCAGCGCCCAGGGCAAGATGAGCATTTGGGCTGCGGAAAATGGCAACTACCCCGTCAAGGCGGTGATGACCTTTCCGGGCGCACCGCCTATGTTGATGCTGGAAGTGAAGGAACTGCACTTCGTGAAGCCGGATATCTCGCTGCTCGTGCCGCCCGCCAACTGCACGACTCATGCGCAGGGCGAATGGACCGCCACGGGGATGAGCGGTCACTTTGACCTGAACATCGATGCGGAAGGATCGGGATCGGTCGACTTGAAGACAGGTAAGGCTACGGGGGACGCGACAGTCAAATCCAGCAATAAACCGCGCTGACCTTGCGCGCACCAGTTTAGGGGCAGGGACTTCACCTATTCCTGTCCATCCTCAAATCGATAAACAAGCTTGAACAAGGAGCTATCATGAAACTCATTTTTCGCACTCTGCTCGTGGCGCTTGCCGCGCTCGCGATCGCTTCAACCGCTTTCGGCCAAACGGATTGGGCCGGATCGACTGATTACCCCGGAATTACCCGCATGCCGGGCTTCTACATTTACCGATACAGCGATATCCAGTTCGATTCGGCCAAGTTCCCGGTCACCCAGAACGGCAAGAAGACGGACCAGACGATCGAAGGCCGAAAGGTCGTGATTGAATACGATCTCAAACGAGGCGCGGATTTAGTTTCCATCCTGCAGGTCGTACGCAACCTGCAAAATGCCGTGCGAATCGCCGGCGGACAGGTGATTGACGATTCACTCGGCAGTGGTTGGCACACCACCACCTTACGTTTTACGAAGGGCGACAAGGAAGTCTGGGTGCTGATCGACTCCAGGGAAAACGTCTACTTTGAGACCGTCGTCGAAAGGGAGGTCCTGAAGCAGGATGTGACCATGGATGCAGCCTCGATGGCCAGCAACATTGCCGACACCGGCAGCGTGGCCATCTACGGCATCAACTTCGATACCGCCAGTTCCGTCATCAAGCCGGAATCCGAGCCGGCCATCGACGAGATCGCCAAGCTGTTGACCAACAATCCCACGCTCAAAGTCTACATCGTCGGGCACACCGACATGGTGGGCGACTCGGCCAGCAACGTGAGGCTCTCGCAGGCCCGTGCGCAATCGGTCATCACCGCTCTGGTCTCGAAGCACGGTATCGCCGCCGCACGCCTGATCGCATTCGGCAATGGCCCCTATGCGCCCGTTGGGTCGAACAAGACCGACGATGGACGAGCCAAGAACCGCCGCGTCGAGCTGGTCGAGATCGCTACCAAATAAAGGCGCAGGATCGCAGCGGGATTTGAACGGGTGGAGCATCTGCCAATGCTCCACCCGTTCTTCAAATGAACTCCGCGCGAAGCTTTCGAAAGGACGAAAGTGATGGCTGGCAAACGCTTGGTCCTGATTTGCGCATTCATTCTCAGCCTGCTCGTGGCTGCGGGCGCTGGGGCGCAGGCTCGCCCGGTTCCTCCAGATATTCAGGCCATTATCAACAAGTTGAAGTCCGCCCAGGGGACCACTCCAGCCGAGGAGAAGCGCTTGAAGGAGTGGAGCAAGTCGATGCGTGCCGCGGCCTCCGGAGGAGGAACGAACAATGCAACCGCTGCCTCCGCCAGTGCAGCCCCGGCGGCGGCCGCGCATGGCGCCACTCCCTGCCCGCCGGCTCACGCCTTGCTGGTCACTGCCGCCGCGCTCGCACAGTTCCGCAAGTCCCTCAGCAAGAGCTACTCCGGCGTGGTCGCGGTGGGCTATACCCAAGCGCAGCAGGCGGAAGAGCAGCAGCAACAACAACAGAACTCCACCGAACCGCCGCCCTCCTTCCCGCCCAGCGGCAGCGCCGATTCCAGCCCGCTCCCCGAGCTGCTGGCCAGTGCCGATCCCCAGGAGACGCTCAGCTCCAATCCCGCTTTTCAGCAGGCCATGACCTACGCCAACACTCAAATGCAGGCCGCTATGCAACGGGTGCAGGACGCGCAGGCCCGCGTATTGGCCATCGGCCGCCGCGCACAAATCGACCCCGATGGAACCATCAATCTGCCCCGTGTCTTCGACAAGCAGCTCTTCGAGTACCGCCAGATCGCGATGCTCACCAGGCACCCCGCTCTGCCCGGCATGCCGGTTGAGGAGATTATTGAACGCTGCAAGCCGCCGGAGCCCGGCATCGAAGAATTCACACCCACCGCCTGGTTCGGCGCCTGGCTCGCTCTCTGGGCCTATTACGCCTTCCCTGATTCAGGGGTAAGGGACGCCGCAATCGACCTGGCCCTTGAGCAGCAGAGCAGGAGGTAGATGGCCGCTGTGAGGGCAGGAAGCCTTTTGGGCGCGATGAGGCTGAGAAGGCGGCTCTGGGGCGCATGAGGGCTCTTCGGGCCGACCGACTGGCTTTTGACAGGATTGCCGAGAAGCTGAATGCAGAAGGTGTTCCCACCCGGACAGGGAAACGGTGGCACGGGGTTGTCATTCACCGGATCCTCACAGGACGTAACCGATCAATGTCGATGTAGTTGGAGGGGTACGATGTGGATTTTCACTCGCTTGGGGTTCTACTCAATTGCTTGCGCTGACAAGCCCGGGACGAAGGGAATCGACCCGGACACCGTGATGGTGCGTGCCCGCGTCAGGAAGCACCTGACAAATCTGCAGCACAGGTTCACTTCGTTGGCGGAAACCAAGATTCTGACCCTGCCAGGTCGAGACTACGGCTTCCGCTTGATTGTGCCAAAGTCCGTTTGGGTCGAGGTTCTGAAGGAATTGGCCGAGGAGCAGACTTGGTCAAATTTTAAGAGCGAAGCCGCGAAGAATCTAGGACAAACCGGGGCTGACTATACGCGGGCGCTCCACGATGTGTGGGAAGTCATGTATGGCTTGCAGGAGCCCAGGGCGCGGCGAGGGTGGTCTTAAAGTCCGCGACAAAGCGATTTGCATCCAGCCATTGCTGGCGGCATCGGAATGCCGGAAGACAACGCATGTTTATGGTGCCGCGGCTGTCATATCTGACGCAAGGTTTCCCTGCTCCTGGACGCTCCCTGATTCTGACCCAATGGGATGTTTATCGAGGAGTAACTGCCGAGTAGGCGACAAACCGATCGGAACGCAGGAAGCGCGTTAGAGGTTCCAACCGAATTGATGCGCGTGTTGGGGATATCGTCTGCAACTGATACTGTTCGACTTGTAGCGCAGGATTTGGACCTATGCTCACGGCGAT
>Ga0302319_10024939_pt1 | contig 10605 bp, 9 predicted proteins | sample Bog_T0_2_FD_203319 | JGI IMG/M metagenome (GOLD analysis project Ga0302319, IMG submission 203319) | Peat permafrost microbial communities from Stordalen Mire near Abisko, Sweden - Bog_T0_2 | ecosystem: Environmental > Terrestrial > Soil > Wetlands > Peat | place: Sweden: Abisko, Stordalen Mire... | reverse complement strand
CTCGGGCGCGCGACGGTCGAACGCCTCCTGGCATCAGGGGCCGCCAACGTGGTCATCGCCGACCTGCCGTCCTCGAACGGTGAAACGGTTGCGAAAGAGCTGGGCGATGCAGTGCAGTTCGTCGCCGCCGACGTCCGCAGCCCTGACGACGTCGCCGCGGCGATCAGCGCCGCCGCCGAGGCGGGGCCGCTGAGGGCGGTAGTGCACTGCGCCGGGCGCGGTGGCCCCGTGCGTGTGGTCAACAAGGACGGCACGCCCGGCTCGCTGGAGACCTACGCCGAGGTCATCGGCATCAACCTGATCGGATCGTTCAACGTGCTGCGGCTGGCCGCCGCCCAAATGGCCACCAACGAGCCGCTTGACGGCGATCGCGGGGTGGTAATCCTGACAGCGTCGGTGGCGGCATTCGAGGGCCAAATCGGTCAGATACCGTACGCGTCGTCCAAGGCCGGCATCGTGGGCATGACCATCGTCGCCGCGCGGGATCTGGCGTCCAAGGCGATCCGCGTGTGCACCATCGCGCCCGGCACCTTCGACACACCACTCTTGGCGAAGGTGTCCGACGATGTAAGGGCATCGCTGGCGAAGACCGTGCCACATCCAAGCCGACTCGGTGAACCGGATGAATACGCCCGGCTCGCGCTGGCGATCATCGACAACGGCATGCTCAACGGCGAAACCATCCGGCTCGACGGCGCAATCCGGATGGCGCCGAGGTGAATTCGAGCCGTCGGCGTATCTACGGCGACGACCATCAAGCCTTCCGCGAGAGTGCCAAGCGGTTCGTCGACACTGAAGTTGCGCCGAACCTCGACGAGTGGCGCCGTGCCAATCGCGTTCCGCGCAGCATCATCGCCGCCGCCGGAAAAGCAGGATTTCTTGGCACCGTAGTACCCGAGGAGTTCGGCGGCGGCGGCACGGCCGATCTCGGCTTTCTCGCGATCCTGATCGAGGAGACAATTGCGGCCGGGGCGACCGGCCTGGCCTTGCTCTGGGCGCTCCAGGCCGGCGTCACCATCCCGTTTTTGCTCGAGCACGCCACCGCGGCCGATAAGCAGCAGTGGCTACCGGGACTTAGCAGTGGTCAATTGATCGCCGTTCCCGCACCTACCGCGTTGTCGAGTGTCCCCGCCGCGCGCATCGCCGACGCGCTGCTAGTGCAAAACGACAGCGGCGGCGTTGCCCTGGTTCCGCTTGACCGACCGGGCGTCACCGTCATACCGATCGCCGAGAACCTGGCAGGACGCGACGCTGGACTGGCCGATGTGACGTTCAGCGACGTCGACGCGAAGACCGACCTCGCCTGCCCGACCGCGTTGCATCGCGACCTCGACCTATGGTTTGCCGTGTTGGCGCTGGCGAGTGCGCGCACCGCGACGGCGTTGGCGGTCGATTACGTGCACGCCAGAAAGGTATTCGGCCGTCCCCTGTCCGAGTTCGAAAACACCCGGTTCCGGTTGGCCGAACTCTGGGCTGAGCTGGCCAGCCTGACTGCGTTCGTCGATTCCTGTGTGCACGCGCGCAGCATCGGCGCACTCGATGTCGCCGACGCGGCGGCCGCTCGCCTTACCGCGAGCAGGGTCTGCGGCCAGGCCGTCGACCAGTCCCTGCAACTGCATGGAGGGTACGGATATATGCGCGAATACCCCATCTCGCACGCATTCGCCGACGCCCGCTTCCTCCAGGTGATGGCCTCGGCCTATTCCAATCCCCGCGAAACGCTGGCGTCGACCGTGGCTCTGGATGCCGTATCGCAGCAGTGAACACTTACGATCCCGGGACCACGCTCGATGCGATCTCGCGCGATGAACTAGGGCGGATCAGAGTTCGACGACGAGGAGCCGTTGGTGGGGCTCGTCCCCTGCAAGCGTCCGGCCTCCATGGTGCCAAGAACTGCGTTGACGCCGTACTCAAATGCACGTTCGGACCAGTGCTGGGCATACTCGGCGGCCATGGCGGTCAGGTGCGGATAGTCGTCAGGCGAGAGTTTCCCCAGCCGTTCGTAGGCATGGTCGTTCAGGCCGATATTCCTGGCCCGGGCGCCCACCGCGAAACCGAGCGTGAGTGCCACAAGGCTGCCAAGACCATCGACCGCTGTCCGGTCGTCGATCCCAGCATTGCGGAGGATGGCCAGCAGGCCATCACGCTGCTTGTCGACACTGGGGGCGCCATCTTCCTGAAAACCGAGAAGTTCGATGAGACCCGGATGCTCCTGCAGCGACGTCCGCAGCTTGCCTAGCTCGTTTTTCAACTGGTCCTGCCAACTCAGGGCCGGGTCCGGCGCGGGCGCTATAGAGCCGAGCGCGTGCGTACCCAATTGGGACACCAGCTCGTCTTTGTTCGCGAAAAAGCCATACAACGTCATGACGCCGACGTCCGCGGCTTCTGCGAGCCGGCGCATGCTCAGCGCCGCCAAACCCTCGGTGTCGACGATCGCGATGGCAGCATCGAAAATCTCGTCCCTGGTGATGACGCGCCGCCGTCGGCGTGCCGGGGCGGCTCTGGCTGACGTTATCTGCCTCACCTCCGTCGCTTGACGCGGAATTTGTCACAGCGTAGCGTCCGTACAGACGTACGCAAACCGTACAACCGTACGTAATGACGATAGCTAGCACCGGACCGATCACCAGGAGTGACGATGCCCCGTTATGTTGTCGGCCTGGCAGAGTGCTCCGCTGAACGGGCGGCAGACGTCGGCGGCAAAGCGGTCGGACTCGGCGCGTTACTCGCGGCCGGAATGCCGGTACCGGCGGGCTTTGCCGTCACCACATCGGCCTACCGAGATGCGGTTGCACCTATGCGCCACGAGCTCGACGCGATCGCCGGGGCCGAGATCAGCGACGGCCAGGCTTCCCTCAAACTGCGCGCGCTGTTTGACGGGCTGGTGCCGCCCGAGCAGGTTGCTACGCAGGTGCGGCGGGCCTACCTGGCCCTCGATCCTTCCGGGGAGACACCCGTCGCGGTGCGCTCCAGCGCCACCGCCGAAGACCTTGTGGATGCATCGTTCGCAGGTCAGCAGGACACCTACCTCGGCGTGCGGGGGGTGGAGTCAGTCATCGCACACGTCGCGCAATGCTGGGGAAGCCTGTTCACCGGGCACGCGATTGGCTACCGCCGGCGGTTTGACGTCCCCATCGACGACCTCGCCATGGCGGTGGTCGTGCAATCGATGGTCGACGCCGAAGCGGCCGGTGTCCTGATGTCACTGGATCCCGTCACCGGCGATCGTTCGACGGTTTTCATCTCGGCGGCACACGGCCTCGGCGAAGGAGTGGTGGTCGGCGACATCGAGTCGGACAGCATCTGGGTCGACAAGAACGGGCCCGCAGTCACACGGATGGAATCGGTGCACCAAACCCATGCATACCGGTACGACGCCGACGGTGTGGTGAGCCGACGTCCGCTGGCCGTCGAGCTTCGGGACAAGCCCGCACTGTGGCCGGCGGAAGCGGTCGAACTGGCCCGGATCGCGACCCGGATGGAGCAGCAGCAAGGCTGCCCGCAGGATCTCGAATGGGCAGTCGACCTCGACGACACGGGTGCTCGCAGGATCTGGCTGCTGCAATCCCGTCCCGAGACCGTGTGGGCAAACCGAGCGGGGCACCAGGCGGTCAACCGGCCACCCGCCCTGCACGGTCCCACCCGCCCCGACACCACGTGGACCACTACCAACGTCGGCGAGTCCGTGCCCGGCATCCCCACGCCGCTCGGCTGGTCGATGTGGTCCGTCGCCGGCGAGGTCGCCATGCGCTCTGCATTCCACGCCATCGGAGCGCTCTCGCGCAGCGAGCTCGACATACCGCCGGCCCCAGAGCAGCGCCTGCTGGGGATTTTTCACGGGCGCGCGGCACTCAGCGTCAGTTTGGTGTGTGAGTGGACCGAGCGGGTGCCAGGCACCGACCCAGTCACTATGGCCGAGCAGATCTTCTCGGCCCGTCCCGAAGGCTACGTTTCGCGCAGCCAGCGTCGCTACTACCCGCGCGTCGCGGTGAAGGCCGGCGCACCGCTGTTCCGCGTCAAGGGGATGGTGCTGCGAGATCGCGCCGACGCCGAGGCTTTCCGGGCCAAGGCCCTTGGCATGCTTGGCGGATCCGATGAGCCGGCCACTCGCGACCTGCTCGAGCAGGCGTTGGACATGCATCGCCGCTGCCTATCCACTCAGACGCTGCTCACCATGGCGGTCTGTCAACCCGTCACCGATGCCCTCCTCAGGCTCGCCTCCACCGTCGGGTTTTCCGGCGAGCAATTGATGGCCGGCTACGGCGGACATGATGAGACCGCGGCCGTAATCGACATGTGGGCCTGCTCGCGCGGCGAGCTGGACCTCGACACATTTCTCGAGCGGCATGGGTTTCATGCGTGGCATGAAGGGGAGCTCTCGGCCCGTAGCTGGCGAGAAGATCCCACCCCGGTGCGCAACCTCGTTGCAAGCTTTCGTACCCGCGGCGATCATGATGACCCGGTCATCGCCGAGCGGCAGCGCACACTGGACCGCGAGCGGTTGGAGATCGACTTCCTCGCCGCGATGCCGCGGATCAGACGTCCGCTGGCCCGCCTGCTGCTTCGACTTGCCCGCACATTCGTCCCGCTACGAGGCATCGCAAAGGGTTCGTTCGTCCAGTCACTTGACGTGGTTCGCGCGGCGGCGCGCCGCCTGGGAGCGCTCCTTGAAGAGAGCGGCGCCATTGCCGACCGCGAGGACGTCTTCTATCTCACGCTGCCCGAGCTGGGCGCAGAGCTGCCTGCCGACGTGCACCACCTCATCGTCGCTCGAAAGCGCGAGCGAGCCGCATACGCGGGCCTCGAGCTGCCGACGGTGTGGTTAGGCGAAGCCGCACCGACCGAGAATGCTCCGATCGCCAACGACAACATGATCGTCGGCAACGGAGCCAGTCCCGGCGTGGTCGAGGGACGCGCGCGGGTCGTGACGTGTCCCGCCGAGGCCGATATCGCCCAAGGCGAGATCCTGATCGCCCATGACACCGACCCCAGCTGGGCATCGTTGATGTTTCTCTCGTCCGGACTGGTGGCCGACATCGGGGGGGTCATGTCCCACACGGCCATCGTGGCCAGGGAACTGAGCTTGCCATGTGTCGTCAATACAAAATTCGCCAGCAAGGCGCTGCGGACCGGCGACCTGATTCGGGTCAACGGTGCACGCGGCACCGTTGAAGTACTCGAGCGAGCCTGACCATCCCGCCGACGGAGGAGCACACCAAATGACGATCAACGAAACCATGAGCGCCGTGCAAGCCGCCGAATACGATCGCGACCCGATCTGGGGGGCCATGAGCCATCCCGCGCTCGACAGCATCGCGGCGGGCTCACCCCCCTGGAAGGACCACATCTACATCGCGTTTTGGGACCCGGCCAACGAAGCCTATGGATTTCTGCACTGGAACTCATCGCCCAACCACGACACCACCAAGGTTCAAGCAAACCTCTCGCTGCGCGGACAGCAGATCGACATTGTCGAGCCACTGCGTCCGCAAACCCACCATTTCAGTAGCGATTCGGCCGAGTTCGACCTGAAAGGCCAGATCGCCTACCAGCACGAGCGGCTGTCGGGGACGCTCACCATGGCGCCCCAATTCTCGATCATCGACTTCGGCCCGGGAGGCTCGCTGCCTAACCTCGCCGACAACGAACCTCTGCAGCATTTCGAGCACGGGCTTACACTCACCGGGCGGCTTACCCTCGACGGCCAGGGTTACGACATCGATGCGGTCGGATTCCGCACTCGCACATGGGGTTACCGGGACGACTCGCAGCAGTTCGCCGAGTACTTCTTCCTCTGGGCAACGTTTGAGGACTATGCGGTGGGATTGATCAAGCAGCTGCACCCGGACGGAAGTCAGAAAACGGGCGGTGGCCTAGTCCGTGACGGTATGGCGCACAGCATCGTCGACGCGCACCTGCCGAAGAACCGTGCAGGATTCGCGCAGCATGTCATCGTCGACTTGGCCGATGGCTCCGAGGTGACGCTGCATCGCGGCCAGCGAGTATGGGGCGGCTGGTGTCCCATCGGTCTTCCCGAGCGGAATGGTCCCGCCTTCAGCGCCTACGACGAGATCGTCGACTGGACCGGACCCAACGGCGAAGTGGCCTTCGGCCTCTCCGAATACGGCCAAATCCGGAACGTGTACTGACGGCTGCGGCGCGCCTACGCCGTTGGCGTGCCCTCGAGGATTTCCACGCGGCCCGTTGTGCCGTCCACCCGTACCCGCATGCCGTCGCGCAGAGTGGTGGTCCCGTTGCGGGTGCCGGCAACGCAAGGAAGTCCCAATTCGCGGCACACGATGGCGGCGTGGCTCATGGCGCTGCCGACGTCGGTGACCACCGCTTCGGCCAGCGGGAACAAGGAAGCCCAGCTGGGATCGGTAGCCCTGCACACCAAGACGGTGCCCTCATCGATATCCGCTTCGTCGAGATCGCGAACAACACGCACGATTCCCTCAGCTATGCCGGCGCTCACCCCCAGACCCTCCACCGTGTCGGGCCGGCGGTCTGCCGCCACGTCAGCTGCGGGGGTGGCGATCTCGATGGGAGGCTCGCCGCGCCAAACGTGCGGAAGCACAAGCTGGGCGAACGTCGCATGATGAGACCGGCGCTGGCTGAGGAGGTCGGGCCAGCGGTCGCGGTCGTCGCGAGCGATTTCGTCGATAGTCAGGAACCGCACGTCCGTGGGATCGTCGAGCACTCCGGCGTCGGCGAGGTCACGGCCGATAATGCGGGATGCCGAGCGCGCGACGTCTACGGCCCGCAAGATGCTGGCACGGCCAGTCTCGCGCCACGTCGGTGCGCGCGCAGCAAAGCGGATGAGAGCCCGTGCCGGGATCGACCGGATCGGACCGAGAGCCTGTTCCAGGCGCTGAACGGCAACGGCCTGTTCGCGGCGCCGGCGCAGTACCAGCTGATCCATATCCTCGGTGCCGTGACGCGAACGGTACGTCGCGGCCAGCTCGATGACAGGCCTGGAATCCTCCCGCCATACCGTGGATTCGACCAAGCCCTCGCGCGGTCCGTGGTAGCCATGACGGCGCAAGAAGTCCTCGACGGTAATCCTGTCGGCCGACAGCTGCCAGAGGTCCCGGACCAGATCGAACTCAGCAGTCCCCTCGTCGCTCTTGATGAGCTCGTGCTGCAGGCCGTCCAGCCCGGCCTTGATCGCCATGGTCTCGACCCGACCCATCACACCCTGGCACGCCATGGACAGCACCATGTGAATGGCCAGAATCGTCTCGAACCGACGACGCGCCTCGACCAATGCGCCCACGGCCGATTCGCCCGCCAGCCGTTCGGGTTCGAAGACCATGGCCTGCCACCACAGCGCGGTCTCTTCAGCGCATGGCCGGAGGTCGCGCATCGCGCGTCGCAGCGCAAGGGGAAATTTCGCCACGACGAACGGATAACGGCGCATCTTCCGCAAGCCGGTGGGCTCGGGGTCACCGCCGCGCTGCACTGAGCCGAAGAGCTGCGCCTCCATCAGGGCGGCCGAGCCGCCCGGCACCCGTGCGGCCATTCGGCCCATCAGGTCGAGGTTGGCGATCGCGTGACCGTAGGCGACTGAGAGGAAGCGAGCATCGACGTCGTCGGGAATCGGCCGCTGCGATTTCGGCAGCGCACCGAGATCCACCCAGCAACCGCGCATCGTGGACTCGGTCGGCGGGAAATACATGGACCAGGTCAGCGGCGTGACCGTTCCGGGCAAGCCCTCATCGACATTGGCTGTGGTCCAGCGCAGTTCGGCGCCCGGACAGTGGACGGGATTGGCGGCCAGCTCTTCGGGAGTGAGGTCCGTGGCTTGTCCATCGGTCACCGGTCGGCACCCGGAGGTTGGGCTCATCGCGCCCGCTGGCGGCCGCGTGCCCGGAGCAGCGCACGGGCCTGCTCGGTCGGCATGCAGGACCAGTCCTCACCACCCGCGGTGACGCCGTCGAACGTCCACTCCATGCCCGCGCACAGCTGGTAGGTCCTGTCGTATACGGGCCACACAAGGGTGTTCAGGTTCGCCCCGGTGGCATCAAGCACGCGGCCGCGATCATCCATGGCGTGCAACTCCGCGCGCTGGGCACTCAGGTCGGATCCACGCTCAGAGACACGGCACGTTCCGCCCGTGATGAGTCCGCTTACCCCGTCCCGGCAGTAGAAGCCGAAGGCGACAGCGTCGTCGACTCCGAGGACCGGATCCTCGGCGGGCTGATATTTACTCGCTGAAAGTACCGAGAAGTAGTTCCGCTCCGAAGCGCAACACCACATCAGCTCCATCCGTCGCGCGGCGACCGCATCGCGCGGACCCCACGACCGATCGCGGATCGACGGGTGGTCGACCACGATCTTCTCGCCGCCGACGGTCACTGTCCCAGTCATCCGGCCGTACTGCTGATAGTGGCCGTTGGTGAAGCCCTCCGACTCCGTAGTCCAACCGTCAAGACCTTGGTTTTGGCCGAACGCGTAGGGGTCAGTAAGTTTGCGCCAATCGAGATCGAGGCCCAGCGCGCCACGGTGGCTAATTCGGAAGTGGCCGAAGGGTTCGAGCATCTTTACCGACAGCCCGTTTTCGAGCGTGAAGTCGAACATGTCCGCGCCGGCGGGCAGCGCGAGATGGCGGTTGTAGTCGTAGCCCAGGCAGTCGTACTCGCTGCTTCCGGAGGGATCCCAAACCTTCACGCCGCCGGAAGACAGATTCATGTTCGGCCGGTGGAAGAAATATATGTAAATGGTGGTCCGGCGCTCCGGCAGAACGACACCGAACCAGGCACTCTCGTTCCAGTGCGGATGGTCGCTTCGAGCGTGGAAGTGCTCGTCCGCGGCGTCGATGTTAATCCCATGAGTAACCTGGCCCGTGTCGCCCATCCCACTCATCCCTTTCCCGCTGTTGCACGCGTACCAGCTAAGGCTTGACGACGATATCGAGAGCTACGAGAACCACGAAAACGGCCAGCACGTAACCCTCGAACAATGCCCGCAGGGCGAGCGGCGCGACCCGCAGATCCATGAAGTGGATGCCGATCAGCCGCACCTTGAGCATCGCGATACCAACGATTATCAGGGCACCGACCGAACCGAATCCGGCCCCCTGTTCGACGCCGACCAGAAACGACCCAAAGGTCAACGCCAGCAGCAGCACCCACACCAGGGTCACCCGACGGGTTGCGGTCATCGTCACCTCACCAGATAGAACAGTGCGAACAGGACAACCCACAGCAGGTCGACCATGTGCCAGAAGATTCCGCCGGTCTCACACAGCCGCGCCTGCTTATCGGTGAACTCCGCTCGCCGGGTGACCACGATCAGCCGGCTCAAGACGGCGAGACCAATTAGCACATGCAGTAGGTGGATGCCGGTGAACATGAAGTAATAGGAGAAGAACTCGCCGCTACCGACCCCTTTGCGGGCGGCGAACAGCTGGGTCCATTCGACGGCCTTGACGGCGACGAAGCCCGCTCCGCAGCACAGCGCGGCCGCGATTAGCCGCCATGTGCCCGCGTGCTGCCCGGCGAGGACTCGCTGGACGGCCAGCACCACCAGCAGCGAACTAGACAGCAGCAGAACGGTATTGAGGGTACCGAGCGCGACGTGCAACTCGGCGTGATCGCGGGCGAACACTGCAGGGTTCTTGCCGCGGGAGTACATGAAGGTCCCGAAGAACAATGCGAACACCGTCATGTCGCCCAGTACGAAAACCCAGATGCCCTCTTCGCCAGGGACGCGTCGGGCTCGGTCGGCGGCCGTGCCGGGCTCGCCCGATTGCCGGAGTAAGGTCATTGCTGCGATTGACTCCGCGCAGTTTCAGGTGCCGCAGAGGCGGCCGAGTTCCCTTCTGGTGCCGCAACGCTCACCCACAGCTGCCACGCCATGATCAGGAACCAGAGTCCGAAGAACACCGCGACCATCCAGAATGCCAGCAGGCCATTCCACGCGAACACGCCGTCCTTGAACAACACCACCAAGCCGCCAGCGGCGAAGATGAACCCACACCACACGTTGAAATAGCCCAGCCACCGGGGCCAAATCTCATGTACCGCACCGAAGATGGCAAATCCAATGGCAAGGCACTGGATCGTGGCGGCCGGCCAGTTCATCACGAACGGCAGCCAACCGAGGTCGTTGAGCGCCTGGGTGATCTGCGGATCGCGCTCGGGACGGTAGGAGGCCGCGGCGAAGGCGAAGGTCGGCATAATGATCGCTACCACCGCTAACCCCGTCCCAACGAGTTGCATGTAGGCAAGCGGGGAATGCCGTCCCGCATCCATCTGCCTGATCCGGATCGCGAGGAGAGCGCCGAACGGCGCCTGCAAGCCCGAAGCGGCCAGCAACAAGACAAGACCCACCCTTTTTAGGCCGGTATTCGTCGACCAGAAAACGGCTATCTCATTGGCGGTCCGCATTGGCGATATCGGCGGAAGCAAACCGGTCATGATGATCGCCGGGAACAACAGCAGCACGAACGCCGCGCCGCTGATCGCCATCGTCTTCTGAATACCCGGTGTCATCGCAGAATTCCCTTGGTTTCCGAGGCCAAAAACCCTTTAACTACCAACATATTTCAACGTCTCGACCGCAAACTGCCCCTCGCGTCGTGGGTCGTCCAGGCATGCCCTG
>Ga0302319_10024938_pt1 | contig 10605 bp, 8 predicted proteins | sample Bog_T0_2_FD_203319 | JGI IMG/M metagenome (GOLD analysis project Ga0302319, IMG submission 203319) | Peat permafrost microbial communities from Stordalen Mire near Abisko, Sweden - Bog_T0_2 | ecosystem: Environmental > Terrestrial > Soil > Wetlands > Peat | place: Sweden: Abisko, Stordalen Mire... | reverse complement strand
ACAGCGTAGCAGGCAAAGGGGTGGTTGGACCAGCCCGCTGTTTCTTTTGATGATTCCCGGCTGTATCCCAGGTCGCAGAATCGGAACCCGGGGCACCCAGAATGACACCAGATTTACGTGGCGAAGTCGTAGCCTTCCTCGTTGTGCTGCGAGAGATCGAGTCCGGCGGCTTCGTCTTCCGCGGAGACGCGCAGGCCAACCAGCTTATCGACGGCAAACAAGAGCACGAGTGTGCCGACGATGGAGATGGCCCAGGCGACGCCGACGCCGGCCAACTGGTTCATCACCTGATGCCAGTTGCCATCAATGGCGCCCACCGGAGCGTCCTTGCCGAAGACCGGGTTGATGACGCAGGCGGCTAAGAGCCCGGTGAGGATGGCTCCAAGAGTTCCACCGGCGCCGTGCACGCCAAAGGCGTCCAGCGAGTCGTCGTAACCGAAGAGGCCCTTGACCACGAAGACCATAAAGAAGCAGAAGAAGCCGGCGAGTAGGCCGATGGCGAGAGCCGACATGGGCTGGACAAAGCCGGAGGCTGGGGTGATGGCGACCAGGCCCGCAACCGCGCCGGAGATGGCTCCCAAGGCGGTGGGCTTGCCGTTGTGAATCCACTCGGCGATGGACCAGCCGATGGCGGCGGCGGCGGCGGCAAAATGGGTGTTGACGAAGGCCGAGGTGGCCAGCCCGCTGGCGGCGAGCGCCGAACCGGCGTTGAAGCCGAACCAGCCCACCCAGAGCAGGCAGGCTCCGATAAAGCTCAGCACCATCGAGTGAGGCTGCATCTTGGTCTGCGGATAGCCGATGCGCTTGCCGAGATAGAGGCAAGTCACAAGCGCCGAGACGCCGCTGGTGATGTGGACGACGGTGCCGCCGGCAAAGTCAAGGGAAGGGAAGCGGCCGCCGGCGTTGTTGAGCAACCCGCCAACGCCCCAGACCATGTGGGCCATGGGGCAGTATACGAAGAGCGACCAGAGCGAGAGGAAGATCGCCATGGCGCTGAACTTCATGCGCTCGGCAAAGGCGCCGGTGATCAACGCCGGAGTGATGATGGCGAACATCAACTGGTAGATCATCAAGGTTTGCTCGGGAATCGTAGTGGCGTAGTCAAGGTTGGGAGAGAGTCCAACGCCCTTGAGGAAGAGATGCTCGAAGCCTCCTACGAACCAGTTGCCGTGGCCGAAGGCGAACGAGTAGCCGACGAGTGCCCAGAGGATGGTGACCAGGCCCATCATGGCGAAGCTCTGCATCATGGTGCCGAGGATGTTCTTCTTGCGCACCAGGCCGCCATAAAAGAGGGCGAGGCCAGGGCCGGTCATCAGCAGCACCAGAGCGGAGGAGGTGAGCATCCAGGCGTTGTCGCCGGAAAACTGTGCGTTGAGGGCGGCGGCCTGCGCCTTTGAGCTGGCGTTCTGCGCTTCAACGATGGCCTTTTGCAGGGCCTCGATCTGCGCCTGCGTGGCGGGCAGCGAGGGTGCGGGGTTGATCTCTGGAGCGATGGCCAGGGCCATGCCCAGGGACGGAAGTGCGACGAGGGCGGCAAGAACCAGCAATTTGAGGGCGCGACGACACATACGGTATCAACTCCCAGGAAGATGCAGAGGGCCGAGGCCTTGCGATGAGGCTAGTGGATGAGAATCGCCGGACACGGCTCTGCCCACCCTCAATCAAGCGGAATGAGCGCCAGGTTCAGTTTTTCTCTTGGGTGAATTTTATGTTTTTACGTATAAGGAACGCATGAGGAAATTCGATATTCGCGCCAATAAAGCCGGGATATGGGGAAAAATCTATGGAAATCTCATCTGAATTGCGCTAACGCCGTGACCGCGCAATGTGTTCATTGTTCTGAATGAAGTGCCTTTTGGAAGTGTAGCGCCGGCCTCCTGGCCGGCTGTAGCGCGGACGTTCCCGTCCGCGCTTGCCTACGATGAATGACCATTCAAGCGGTCTAAAGACTAGATGGCGGATTCCCCGCGCTCATCGTTGCGAATGCGAATGGCTTCATCGATGCGGCTGATGAAGATTTTGCCGTCGCCGATGTGGCCGGTGCGGGCTGCGCCGAGAATCGCCTGAATGACCTTGTCCTTCAATTCGTCGGTGATGATGATCTCCAGCTTCACCTTGGGCAGGAGATCGACGGTGTATTCGCGGCCGCGATAGAACTCGGTGTGGCCCTTCTGGCGGCCGTGGCCGCGGGCTTCGAGAATGGTGATTCCCTCGATGCCGGCTTCAATCAGGGCTTCTTTGACGGTGTCCAGCTTGGCGGGCTGGAGGATGGCTTCGATCTTGAGCATGGCGGATTCCTCGCTTGGTAGTGCTATTTCGGAAACTGTTTTGGTTCGCGGCATCCCAGGTCCCAAAAGCGGGACCTGGGGCACCCAGATGACAAATCAACAAGTTACGCGTTCAGTTCGTAGCCTTCCTCGCCGTGCTGGCTGAGGTCAAGGCCGACAGCTTCCTCGGTGGCGGAGATGCGCAGCCCCATGGTCTTATCGACCAGGAAGAGCAGCGCCAGAGTCCCCACAATGGCCAGCGCCCAGCCGATGCCCATGCCGATGGCCTGATTGCCGACCTGATGCCAGTTTCCGTCGATGGCTCCGGCGGGATTGGCAACTCCGGCGGCATTCTTGCCGAAGACGGCGTTGATGGAGCCGGCGGCAAAGAGGCCGGTGAGCAGCGCGCCCATCGTTCCACCCACGCCATGCACGCCAAAGGCATCCAGCGAATCGTCGTAGCCAAAGAACTTTTTGACTCGGAAGACCATGAAGCAGCAGACCACCCCGGCGACGCCGCCGATGGCCAGCGCCGACATGGGCTGGACGAAGCCGGAGGCCTGGGTGATGGTGGCCAATCCGGCGACGGCGCCGGAGATGGCGCCGAGAGCGGTGGGTTTGCCGTTTTGCAGCCACTCAGTGACGACCCAGGTAATGGCGGCGGCGGCGGCGGCGAACTGCGTGTTGACAAAGGCGCTGGTGGCCAAGGGGCCTGCGTTGAGCGCGCTGCCGGCGTTGAAGCCGAACCAGCCCACCCACAACATTCCCGCGCCGATGAAGCTGAGCACCATGGAGTGCGGCGGCATATCCTCCTGCGGGTAGCCGGCGCGCTTGCCCAGATAGAGAGCGCAGACCAACGCCGAGACGCCGCTGGTGATGTGGACAACGGTGCCGCCGGCAAAGTCGAAGACCGGCCAGCGGCCGCCGCTGATATTGAGGATGCCGCCCACGCCCCAGATCATGTGGGCCATGGGGCAGTAGACCACCAGCGACCAGAGGCAGAGAAAGACCGCCATGGCGCTGAACTTGACGCGCTCGGCGAAGGCGCCGGTGATCAGCGCCGGGGTGATGATGGCGAACATGAGCTGGTAGATCATGAAGCTCTGCTCGGGAATGGTGCCGCCGTAGTTGGGGTTGGCGTCCAGGCCGACGCCGCGCAGGAAGGCGTGCTCCGGGCCGCCGATAAAGCCGTTGCCCGCGCCGAAGGCCAGCGAGTATCCGACGATGGCCCAAAGAACGGTGATCAGCCCCATCATGGCGAAGCTCTGCATCATGGTGCCGAGAATGTTCTTGCGGCGGACCAGGCCGCCATAGAAGAGGACCAGTCCGGGGGCGGTCATCATCAGGACCAAGGCAGCCGAAACCAGCACCCAGGCGTTGTCGCCGGAGGTTTGAGCGTCATGGATGGCCTGAGTGAGGGCGGCTACCTGGGCCTGGGTGGCGGGTGGCGAGGGGCCTAGGTTAGGAGCAACGGCCAGGGCGTGAGCCGAGACTCCGAAGCAGGCGAAAAGGATGAGCAGTTGGATGGCGCGACGACACATAGGGTTCCACTCCATAGAAGAAATCTTCACAAAAGAACAGCAGCGGGAGAACTTTTTCCCGTTCTGCCGGCAAGAGCAGGCGTAAAAAAGCTAAATTTACCGGTGCATCCTTTATAAAGTTTCCATAAGGATTTGAAAAGAGTTTATTTTTTGCGCACCCCCCATATTCGTTTCAATCAATCGAGAAAGAGACTGAAATCAGAGGTTATGAGCAAAAACGACCAACGCGCTTCCGCAGAGATGGAGTTATAGTAGTCGTATGGTGGAGAAGGCGGAGGGGGACCGGTATCTGTTTGGCGCGCTGGAGAGCAGCGGGCGGAATCGCGCCAAGTTGCAAGAGGTGAACTACGGCTATGAGCAGCCGGAGGGCGTCTTGCTGACCTCGATGGATTATGCGGTGAACTGGATTCGCAAGAACTCTATCTGGCCGATGACCTTTGGGCTGGCCTGCTGCGCCATCGAGATGATGTCGATGGGAGCGGCGCGCTTTGATGTAGCGCGCTTTGGCGCCGAGGTCTTCCGGCCATCTCCGCGGCAGAGCGACCTGATGGTTGTCGCCGGGCGGGTTTCGCGCAAGATGGCCCCGGTGATTCGCCGGCTCTACGACCAGATGCCGGAGCCGAAGTGGGTGATCTCGATGGGGGCCTGCGCGACTTCGGGCGGGGTCTTCAATAACTATGCGCTGGTGCAGGGCGTAAACCAGGTGATCCCGGTGGATGTGTATGTGCCGGGCTGCCCGCCGCGCCCAGAGCAGTTGCTCTATGCGATTACGCTCTTGCAAGAGAAGATTCAGCGTGAGCCGCGCAGTCTGCTGAAGACTCTGAATGTGGGGTAAGGCGGAGTGATTCGGATGGTTGGGTAACAGATTACCAGGGTAACATTATGCTTCCTTCGGACTGTGCAAATGGGGGGAGCATAATCGGTAACACATTGAAAAAAACTTCTCATTGGCAAACGTACCTATGATACGTTTATTAATGATGTGGTAACGTCTTTCGATCCCTCACCTGTGAGGGATGGGGCGCTTTGGGTTTGCATAGGTGTGCAAACAGATTTGTTCATTTGTCATTTCAATCGATTGCGGAGGAAAAACGTATGTTTTCTCGTGTTTTGAAGTCTGTAAGCCGATACCTTGCCTTGGTATGCGTGGTTTCGATACCCCTTGCCCTTGGCGCTCAGGATGCGGCCAAGCCAGCAGCGAAGGCCGCTGCGGACGATTCCCCGTCCAAGTGGGACATCTTCCTGGGCTACAGTTACCTGTCGCCGAATGGAAGTGTTCCAATTAATCCCACTATTTGCGGCAAATGCGGAATGACATCGGCCTCCTATGATGCCGTGAATGTCGGAGGAATCGTCGGCATTTCGCGTTTCCTCAACCATTATGTCGGCATTCAGGGTGAATTGGGCATTCATGAGTATGGTGTTCAGCAGACCGGAAACGCCACGGGATCAACCGGCAACGACGACGGCTTTACGACAGTCGCCGGCGGTTTGATCCTGCGCGCTCCTTCGGGCAACTGGACGCCGTTTGCGCATGGGCTTTTCGGCGGCGCGCTGGTCAGCGGCCCGTTCCACAATCCCAATACCTGGGGTCCCGACGTGACCGTTGGCGGCGGGTTGGATTACGAGACGCCGCTCCTCAATCATCATCTGGCGATTCGACTCGTCCAGGCCGACTACGAGTATATGCATGTAGACTTTGGCGGGAACTGGAATACCGCGAACATCAATGCGGTTCGCCTGAGCGCCGGCGTCGTCTTCCACGCGGGCGAGTTCGCTCCCCCCACGCCGGTGACTCTGGCTTGCTCGGCCAGCCCGGCGACGGTCTTCCCCGGCGATCCGGTCACGGTGACGGCCACGGCCGGCAGCCTGAGCCCCAAGCTGAACGTGATTTACAACCTGACCGGCCCGGGCGTGACCAGCAATACCACGACGGCCACGGTGGCTACGGCCGCTCTTGCGCCAGGCAACTACACGGTCAATTGCGGCGTCAAGGAAGGCAAGCCCGGCAAGGAAGGCCTCAAGCCGTGGGAATCCGCCAACGCCACGGCCAGCTTTACGGTGAAGCAGTTTGAGCCGCCGACCATCAGTTGCTCGGCCTCGCCCAGCACCATCAAGCCAGGCGAAACCAGCACGGTGACCGCCAGCGGCGTCAGCCCGCAGAACCGTCCGCTGACCTACAGCTTCACGGCCTCTTCCGGCTCCATCAGCGGCAGCGGCGCCACGGCGACCTTCAATTCGGCGGGCGCGCCGACCGGCGTTGCTGGCGTCACCTGCAACGTGAGCGACGACAAGGGCCAGACGGCGACCGCCAATACCACGGTGACCATCACGGCTCCCTATGTGGCTCCGATTCCGCACACCCAGGCGCTCTGCACGATCAGCTTCAGCAAGGACGCCAAGCGCCCGACGCGCGTGGACAACGAAGCCAAGGCCTGCCTGGACGAGGTTGCCCTTGATCTGCAGAAGCAGTCTGACGCCAAGGTTGTAGTGGTGGGCGAGGCAAATGCCAAGGAGGTCGCCAAGACCGCCAAGGAAGAGAAGGCCGCACTCAAGCACAAGCACGCCAAGGTGGATGATCTGGCCGCCGAGCGCGCCGTCAATACCAAGGACTACCTGGTGACCGAGAAGGGCATCGACGCCTCGCGCGTCAGTGTGGCGACGGGCACGGCCGATGGGCAGAGCGTGGAAGACTATCTGGTTCCCGCGGGCGCGGACTTTGCGACCGATGTAGCTGGAACCAAGCCGGTAAGCGAGACCACAGTAAAGCCGGTGGCGCGCAAGCCATTGCCAGTCAAGGCCGCGCACAAGAAGCCGGCGGCGAAGAAGGCCGCTGAACCAGCGAAGTAAGACGGAAGCCTTACTTCGGCAGTTTGACCAATAGACCGGCCTCCTTCGATGGTCGATGGGGGCCGGGTAGCTGGCAAGTAGAGGAATTCCTCGTGCAATCTACGGAGGTTGACCGGCGAGCCGGTCAGCCTCTTTTGTTTGTGCGTTTCATTTTTGTTCAATTCTTTGTTTCTGGGAGCCAGTATTCCGCATGAATCGTTTGCAACTTTGTCCTGATTTTTCCCTTCGGCCCGGAGCCTTTGCGCAGAAGGCACTCCTTCTTCTGCTTGCCTTTGCCGCTCCCGGCATGAAGGCACAGGCGCATTGGAACATTCTTGGCCCGGCTGGCGGCGATGCGCGCTCTTTTGCGGCTGTTCCCGGCCACCCCAATCATCTCTATCTTGGCGCCATCAACAGTTGGATCTACGAGTCCACGAATGGAGGCGCCTCCTGGCGCCGGCTTGCGAAGTTGGACGACGCTGACGATCTGATTCTGGACCACATTGTCGTTGACAGGGCGAATCCCAGCACTCTTTTTGTGGCTGCGTGGAAGCTGGATCGGACAGGCGGAGGCTTGTGGGTGAGCCGCGACGCAGGGCGCAGTTGGAGCGCAATCGAGGCTCTGCGCGGCCAGTCGGTTCGCGCCCTGGCGCAGGCCCCATCGAAACCGGAAACGCTGATTGCCGGAAGCCTCGACGGGGTCTTCCGCAGCGCGAACTCCGGCCGCACATGGACGCAGATCAGTCCGCCCGCCAGCAGCGAAATCCATGAGGTTGAGTCGCTGGCAATTGATCCCGTGGACCCGAATGTGATCTACGCCGGCACCTGGCATCTGCCCTGGAAGACCACCGACGGCGGCCAGAGCTGGCACAACATCAAGCAGGGGATCATCGACGACTCCGACGTCTTTTCAATCCTCATTGATCCGGCCCAGCCGAAGATTGTCTTTGCCAGCGCGTGCAGCGGCATTTACAAGAGCGCGAACGCCGGTGAGTTATTCAAGAAAATTGCGGGCATTCCCTCCACTGCGCGGCGCACACGCGTGCTGAAGCAGGATCCGGCCAACCGCGATGTAGTCTACGCGGGAACCACTGAGGGGCTTTACAAGACCGTGAATGGCGGCAAGAGCTTCGAGCGCGTGACCGGGCCAGAGTTGATTGTGAACGACGTCTTTGTGGATCCTGAGAACTCAAAGCATCTGCTGCTGGCCACCGATCGCGGCGGCGTTCTGCAGAGCCGGGACGCGGGGGCCAGCTTTGCCGCCACCAATGAGGGTTTTTCCGCGCGCAAGGTTGAAGCGCTGCTTGTTGACAGCGGCAATCCACCTCGCCTCTTTGCCGGAGTGGTCAACGACAAGAGCGATGGCGGCGTCTTCGTCTCCTCCGATGGCGGCGCGCAGTGGAAGCAGATCAGCGAAGGACTAGACGGGCGCGATGTCTTCGCTCTGGCCGAGTCGCCGGAGGGAACGATCCTGGCGGGAACCAATCACGGTATCTTTGCCCTGGGTTCCGATGGGCCGAGTCAGAGTTGGACGCCGCGCAACACGGTTCAGAATACGCTAACCCAAACAGCTACTGAAACGCACTATGGAAAACGAGTCAATATCGAGAAGCAGGTGAAGGATACGCGCCGCGAGATGGTCGGCCGAGTCCGCGCGCTCGACCTCGCAGGCGACGCATGGCTGGCCTCGACCGCCGGAGGCCTCTTCACCAGCCGCGACAAGGGCGCCAGTTGGCAGGGCGGCCCAGTGATGGGTTCGGGCGATTATCTTTCCATTGCCGCGCATGGCGCGCTGCTGGCCGCCGCCCGCCAGGATGGCTTGGTTCTCTCCACCGACGCCGGTCTGGCATGGTCGCCCATCGGCATACCATTGATGCTCACGCGCATCCATTCGATTGCCTTCTCCGCCGACGGCACATTGTGGCTGGGCGCGCGCGAGGGCGTCTACTTTACGCGCGACCAGGGCAAGACGTGGCTGTGGGTACACCGCTTTCCGTTGAGCAATGTGGACGACCTCTTCTATGACGCTCACATGGGCAGGATTCTTGTCAGTTCGCGGGTGAGCGACCAGATATTCTCCATCGATCCCAAGTCGCTGGAGTGGAAGTTTACGCAGACCGGCTTCCGCATCAATCGGGTGCGCGCGCTGGGAGACAGGCTGCTGGTGGCATCCCTCTATGACGGCGTGGTGATTGAGCCGGAAACAGGGAACAGGGAATAGGGAACAGTTCTCGGCGAGGGAGAGAATCTTTTCTGTATCATCAATGTATGCAGACTGAGATCCCGGCTTCCCGCCCGCCAGCAGTTCTTCGCACCCATGATTCGCGGCTTGAGCCGATTGCCGCCAAAGTTCTGGTTGGCGAACGGCTCGACTTCCACGACGGCCTCGCGCTTTACGGCTCGCCGGACGTGCTGGCGGTGGGCTGGCTGGCCAATCATGTGCGCGAGCGGCTGCACGGCGACGTGACCTACTTCAATGTAAATCGCCACATCAACCCCACCAACGTCTGCGTGGCCAACTGCCGGCTCTGTGCCTTCGGGCGCAAGAAGAATGACGCCGCCGGCTATACGATGGCTCTGGAAGAGGCGTGGGCGGCGGCGGCTTCGGGCTACTCCGAGGCGGTTACGGAGTTTCACATCGTCGGCGGGCTGCATCCCGACCTGCCGCTCGAATACTTTCTCGATCTGGTGCGCGGCCTCAAAGTGCGCTTTCCCAAAGTTCACATCAAGGCCTTCACCATGGTCGAGGTGGCCTATCTGGCGCGGCGGGCCAAGCTCACTATCGAAGAGACGCTCGTCAAGATGCGCTCAGCGGGCGTGGATTCGATGCCCGGCGGCGGCGCGGAGATCTTCGCCGCGCGGGTGCGCTCCATCATCTGCGACCACAAGATTGATGGCGAAGAATGGCTGGAAACAGCGCGGCTGGCTCACAAGCTGGGCTTCAAAACCAATGCGACGATGCTCTACGGCCACATCGAAAACGATGAAGACCGCGTCGATCATCTGCTGAAGCTGCGTGCCTTGCAGGATGAGACCGGCGGCTTTCAGACCTTCATTCCGCTGGCCTTTCATCCGGAGAATACGGCGCTCGACCACCTGCCCGTGACCACCGGCCTCACCGACCTTCGCCAGATCGCGGTCAGCCGCCTGCTGCTCGACAACTTTCCGCACATCAAGGCCTACTGGCAGATGCTCACGGCGAAGATCGCGCAGATTGCGCTGCGCTTTGGCGCCGACGACTTGGACGGCACGGTCGTCGAGGAGAAGATTTATCACGACGCCGGCGCCACCACGCCGCAGGGCATGACACGCCGGCAGCTATGCCGCCTGATTACCGAGGCCGGGCGAATTCCCGTCGAGCGCGACACCCTCTACCACGCCGTCACGCGCACCGAAGACAGCTTTACCGTGGCCGTCTGACTGCGCCCGGCCTACTCCGACCAGACGCCCAGCAGATTGCCCGCGCCGTCGGAGAAGTGGAAGCGACGCCCGCCGGGAAACTCGAAGGTGGGCACGACGATGCTGCCGCCCGCGGCGATGATAGCCGCTTCGGTGGCCTTCAGATCCGCCGAGTAGAGCACCGCCAGCGGAGCGCACTTCGGCTGCTCCTGTTGTGGAGAGCCTTTGGCAAATCCGATGGCGATGCCGGAGTCCTCCGGCTTGCAGTCGATGTAATCCGGCCCCCAATCCTTGAAGGCCCATCCGAAGACGGTCGAGTAGAACTGCTTGGCCCGCTCGATGTCGGTTGTGGTGAACTCGATGTAGTTGATCTTGTGGTGCAGCGCGGGATTGCTCATGAACTCACTCCAGGGCGGCTGAGATTTAGAAGTTCACTGCTTTCTGGCCTATTTCAGCTTCAGCATTGCATAGAGCACTATGGACAATCATCCGCAAATATGCTTCGTAGAGCAGACCGCGTTTTTCTGCCTGCAAGCGGGCCTTGGCAATGTCATTGGGATCGAGACAAA
>Ga0302319_10024937_pt1 | contig 10605 bp, 6 predicted proteins | sample Bog_T0_2_FD_203319 | JGI IMG/M metagenome (GOLD analysis project Ga0302319, IMG submission 203319) | Peat permafrost microbial communities from Stordalen Mire near Abisko, Sweden - Bog_T0_2 | ecosystem: Environmental > Terrestrial > Soil > Wetlands > Peat | place: Sweden: Abisko, Stordalen Mire... | reverse complement strand
GGAGACATTATAGAGATCATGCCTTTGAGAGATCAATTATTAAACACACCGGGTGTTCCTGACACACAAGGCAATCGATTAGTAATGGCGCCTTTAAGCCAAGGTGAATATCAACGCCCGGGCCTGACATATCTTCAGGGAGATATTCTTCATAATCCATTGCCGGATTCATCGGTGGACCGGATCATGGATTTTAACACCACAACACTTTATCTTGAAGGCCAGCGTGCGGAGGCTTTGGAAAATTACAGGCGCATTTTGCGTCCGGGCGGTGAGTTAATGTTAGGGACCTCTTCGACGTTTCATCCCAGCGAAGAATATGAGCTGTTTACAAAGAAGGACGATCAGTTAAATGAAGAGGCGTTCGTCTTCTCTGTCAGTCCTGCCGGTGTAGATCATCCGGGTTCTCATGGAGGGATGGCGAAAAGTTATTTTAATACTTATCGAGAGTTATATGACGATTATTATCGGGTACTTGGGGATATTGTTGCGCCAATAAAAGAAGACAATCCATTGGATGTTTTGATCCAACAAGGCTCGGCTGTCATCATCCCTCAGCTTGCTGATGGGATGAATAAATTGGGCTATCAAGCCTCAGTGATCCCTAATGAACAGGGCGAAGGGGAATTCATCCGTTTGGCATTTCAAAATGGCCAGCTGAAAGCCGGTAAAGCTAAGGGTATTGATAAAGGCGAGAAGAATCCGGCGATGACGGCGCAGGAATTGATGGATGAATTATTTGTCAAGGATGAAACATCTCCTGATAAGGTTAAAATTTCTGGACTAAGTGTAAGAAATGCAGTGAAGAGATTAGAAACTGAAGGGATCTCTCCGGATGAAGAATTTGGGCGATTTTGTAATATGTTGATTGATAGAGTTAAACAGAATCACAATGAATTAGCTCAAGGAGGCACAACGCATATAACTAATGCGGTCGAACTGTTTTTAGCTGACGTTGGCAGATCTCCCCGATTGCCGTGGGAGATCAAAGAGATGGCCGTACAGGTCCTTTATCAAATCACTTACTTTGCTAAGTATGAAGGAATAATGAAGGGGGAAGAATTTGGACAATTCCAAGCTATGCTTAACGTTGGCCCATTAAAAGAGTTCATGGAAGTTCTGATCCCACAGGCGGCAGCTATGGTAAATAATTTTAGTGCCCCTGAAGAAGTAGATCGATTGATAGATACCTTAGTTGCAAAATTAACTTTCGAAAATAAAACCAGGGAGATAACGCAAGAAGGCCAAACAAGAGAGGTGTCTACGACCGGTATAGCTATACAAATGGCGGCTGAGGGATTGCTTGTTGAATATATGTCAGAAAATAGCAAGGATATTTATCGTCCATACATCTTGTTTACTACCTTATTTAAAATTTTACAATCACCCACCTTCCATGATAATGATTTTAATATGGTGATACCTGCTGTGATGGGTCTTTGGATCGATGGGAGAGCAAAACATGACCCGTCCGAAATCATTACACCGAGAGAACTTTTTAATAGGGTTCGGGCGTTTTCAAAAAGTACCATGGATTTTTCTATTTTAGACCCGTTGGATCCTGAACATCTACAGGATAATGAACTTGCAAGATGGCTAAAAGAAGGCCATGTGATGAGCGCGGATGAAGAATTTCAGGTGGAATTACTTGATACCTATTTAAAAAATTATTCAAAAGTATATCCCCTTGGTTTTATGAGAACGGTCAGGATCATCCGATGTGTCATTAATTATCCACATCAAAATATAACTGAAGAACGTGATGCGGGAGCGCCTATTGAGTTTCCTTTAGGCAATACTAATGTTATGACATTAAATAAAAATTATTTGCGTTTGTTTATTAAGGAAGTTGCCGCGAATCCTGCTGTTATTTATAAAGCTATTGGTGATGATGTTGGTCAGTTTTTACCTTTTGCCATTCAATTAGCCCGTAATATATCAATAAGCTCGTCACATGTCGCGGTAAAGGCCAGGGCGAAAGCCACCATGCCTTTCGAGGAGGCGATATTATTTGATGAATTGGTCTCATGGATCAATTTGCGAGGGGCCAATGAAACATTCATGGTGACCGATGAAGTCGCCAGAGCATTAGGAATGGATCTAAATAAAGCGCGATCCATGTTGCCTCAGTTAGAAGGAGTATCAGTGATCAGAGATTTTAAAGAGGGGGAAGCAAGTTTAACTGAGGACTTCGTGCATGAAAATTCTTTAAGTAATAATACGATCATTTATTTAAGACAGCAAAGAATGATGGGTACTGCGCCGGCTTTCATATTGCTTAGAACCGATAAAAAACAGATGGAGTTAAATATCACATCTTCCACCGATGAAGTACAGGATCACATTTCTGTTCCTGAGGTACCGATCGTGTTTCGATCCTCAGAAGCCTCGCAAAATCAATTGAAGAAATATAAGGGGCCGCAAGATGTGATCATTGACGGTGATTTTCATTCTCCGGAGCAATTTGGAACTCAGCTTAATGGGAAGATCGTTGACCTGGTTGGATTGAATAAGGAAACCACAGCTGCTTTAGATCTGACCGTTCGCGCATTGGCGCTCAACGCGTTTCAAGGTAAAAATAAGCTGTTTTCAACAGTGCATATAAAAATATCACGACTGCAAGATGCCGATCGCCCAGGCGCAAGCATATTTAAGGTTCTTATGATACAAGGATCTTCCCGCATCAGAGATTGGTTAAATTTGTGGCTGACGAATACCCAATTGACCTTGGATCAAATAAGAGATGAGAGAATGGATTTGAGGATGAACTTGACTAATAATGAAGGATGGGGTTTAAGATTATTTGCCCGGTTGGCCCATAGGACTCCAGCGGTGCTTATTTACGAACGTGTTAAAGAAGATCCTTTCCATCCTATATTTACATCTTTAACAGTTTTGGTCCCGCAAGACACAAATGATTCGGCGATGAAAACAGTCGTTCGGTCATTAAATTCATTCAGTGGAGAAGAAAAGAGACATGTGATCGAGGATATTCTGGCATTAGATCGACAAATAATGATAGGTGGCAAAGTGTTGTCCAAGGCTGATCCGGAAACTCTTAAAAAGATATTTGAGGAGGATAGTGATCCCAATAAAGCGGTAAGTCAGGTTGCATTTGTCGATGGAAAGGTTGAAGGGCTTGCTTTAGCGTTCCTACAGAATAAAATTACCAGACCTGGAAGACAAGTATTTATTTATCGTTTGGTGGTTAGTAAAGATAAACAAGGTAATAAAATAGGGCGACAGCTTTTGTTTGCTATTGCCGCAAGGGCAAAGGCTTTAAGAATAGAAGAGGTAGGATTGAGTGTTCGTGAAAATAATATTCAAGCTAAGAATATGTATGCTCATTATGGGTTTGAAATAGAGCAGACTTTTAATGGGGTAGATCCTGAAGGTAATGTATTTACCACACATTTTATGGTTGTCCCGATTGATGTGCTTTTAAGAAGTACAGCGCCTACGTCAGGTTTGGCAGGTGCTACAGAAAACGGAGAGGGTGGGCCTACTCAAAGGGACACAGCAATGGGGACAAGGGGTGGTATTGATCTGACTCCTGGCAATATGAATCTACAGACTAAAGTAATGGATTCCCGCTTACGCGGGAATGACAGTAGTGGAGAAGGGAATGACAGAGGGATGCTGGGTCAGAATGATGAAGGGATTAAATTTCATTTGGATGCGGCTATGTTACAGAGGCTTCAAAATTCACCGGGATTTGTGCCGGTGATCATTAATGTCCAACCGCTTAAAAGTCTTACCAAATTCTTAGAGATCGCTTCGTCAATGGAAGATTCCCAGGCATAGTTTGGCTATTGCTTTTTATCCGGTTTTTGAGTAAAATGCTGCGCAAAATTAATCTTACAGGAGGGATTGGATGGACAAACGAGCTACTTGTCTTAATTGTATGGATGGGCGGGTGCAAGTGCCTGTTTTTAATTGGATCAAGGCGCATTATGATGTGGATTTTGTGGACGTCATTACTGAAGCAGGCATGGACAATGTTTTATCCAACCAAGAAGATATTCAGGAAGTTCTGCGCAGCATAACCATTTCCGTTGATATTAATAAATCTACCATGCTTTTTGTAGTCGGTCATTATGATTGCCGCGGTAACCCGGTTGATGAAGCTGTGCACCGGCAGGAAATCAGTAGTGCTGTCAAGCGTCTGAAAAGCCATTGGCCTGATCACCAGATCGTTGGCCTTTGGGTCAATAGGGCTTGGGCTGTGGAACTTGTAAAATAGTGGTGTTCATTTGAAATAAATGTAATTTCTGCTATGATTGTAAAAACGGATGGAACTTTTTTAGTTTTACCTTTGTCTAATTTAGTAAAGGCGGTTTATTTAATAAGGAAATTTGGAGGAGATTTGTTATGAAAAGATATTTATACTCATTGGTCGTGATCGTTTTTGTAGCCGCCATGTCCGGCTGTAATCCATATAATAATGAAGGTGAAGGCGCGGCTGCCGGTGGCGCGCTTGGTATGTTAGCTGGAGGTGTCATAGGACATCAAAGTCATGATACCGGGGCTGGGATGTTAATTGGTGGGGCCGTGGGCGCGGTCACTGGCGCAGCCATAGGATCAACCATTCAAAAGCCTGAGCCTCCGCCACCACCTCCCCAAGAGGTCGTTGTGGCCCAACCAGCAACTTCAATTGTGGTGACCCAGGCTGCTCCTGTTGCTCCATCGACAACTTATTCCGGAGACACGGTCACTGTTAATGTTCCCAATTCTAGCGGTGGATTAACGGCGGTTGTGCTTAAGAGATCAGGTAATGGCTATGTAGGGCCGCAAGGGGAGTATTATGATCAAGTCCCTTCAACGGCGCAGTTACAAGCCATGTATGGGAAATAAATTATAAAAGCAGGGCGCTGTCACTTTTATCTTTGAATTGTAAATATTCCTGCTGGATCTTATTGGAAGCTATGGCATAGCTTTTATCTTCTGCATCTTTTCGTCTAGCCATGATCAGTCCTAATAAATGACCCTGATTGTCCAAAAGCGGGCCTCCGCTGTCTCCGGGGACAAGAGTAAGATTTAATTCGATAAGATCGATATTGTTTGAATTCTCACCATTGAGCAGGCTGGTGATCTGGCCGCTGAGGATATGTTTTTGATCATCGGCATAGCTAAGGCCGATGATAGGGGTGCCGACCGGTGCTTGCGCGGAGTCAGCCCAGGTGATCGCTTGAAGCGGGTAAACCGGTTCAATCTTTATAAAACTAAAATCAGCGTCACTGGAATAAACACGTTTGGCTTCCAGTTCTGTGCCATCTGATAAGCGTACATAGATATGGGGCATATCGGTAATGATGTGAGTGTTGGTAACAATGATCCCTTGGGAATCAATGATCACGCCGGATCCTTGGGTATGGTAGGTGCCGACCTTGGAATGGCCATTACCTTCGTCAATCGTTTTGGAATCCTCGGTCCTCACCTCGACCAGCGATGATTGCACATAATCCAAAAGTTGCTCCGGAGTTTCATCTTGAGCATAAACTTTAAAGGAAGATATTGACAAGAATAAACAATAAATGAATAATCGAAAGATAGGCATACGCGTATTATAACTAAACAAGGCCGATTTTCTAATATTGTTTAAGGAATCGCCACCGCTCTATTATTATTTTAAAAAGCAATTCATAATGAAGGAGTTAATTGATGACTATTTCCAAAAATTTAATCAAGAGAGTGTCAGGGTTTTTTGCTTTTTTAATATTGATCATTTGCGCTTCTCACAATGCGTACGCGCAGGCATCCAGTCTGCCTATAGGGGTAGACCAAATGCCTACAGAAATGACCCTTTGGCAAACGTTAAAGGCCGGAGGCGGGGTCATGGTTGTTATTGGCTTCTTATCGGTAGTGGCGGTGGCCATTATTATTTATGATCTTTTGGTGCTTAATGTGAATAAATTGGCGCCTCGCAGGCTTTTTGATGAAGTGATGCGTAAACTTGAAAGCAGGGATTTTGCCGCTGCTAAGACCATATGCCGTAAAGAAAATAATACGATCATCTCCAAGATCGTTCTGGCCGGCCTGGAGAGAAAAAATCCTTTGGATAGTTCTGCCAGTGAAGCCATGGAAAATACAGCCCGTGTCGAGCTGACCAATCTTTGGCAAAATATCAGTTATCTTTCAGATATCGTCGCTGTTGCGCCTCTTTTAGGTTTGCTGGGAACTGTTCTGGGGATGATCCAGGCTTTCCACGCGGTACCTTTACAATCGGCCAGTCTTAAGACAACCCTTTTGGCCGCGGGTATTTCCAAGGCCATGGTGACCACGGCTTCAGGTCTTATCGTGGCTATTCCGGCCTTGATGGCGTATTCATTCTTTCGAGGGCAGGTCCAACAGGTCACCAATGCGATTGAAATTTACAGCACGGATATCATCAAGACGATCCATAACCGTTAAAACCTGAGGGATTTTTGTATGCCTAAATTTGATTTTTCTGAATACCATAAGCAACGGCCGATGATCCAATTAGCTCCCTTGGTGGATATAGCGTTTTGGGCCTTGATGTTTTTTATGATCATTGCTGTTTTTAATCAGATGGAAGTTCAGGTTAACCTGACTCTTCCAAAATCTAAAACAGCCGTTGTTGCCGCGCAAAGTGCCGGTAAGATCGTGATCAACATTACCAGGGACGGACGCTTTATTGTCAATCAGAAGGAATATACCGGTAACGGATTGGCCGTGATGCTGGAGCAAGTGTCGAAATTATTTCCCAATCAGCAGGTCATTATCCGTGCTGATGAGCTGACCTACCATAAATATGTGATCCAAGCCTTGGATGCGTGTGGGCGCTCTAATCTTTCAGACGTGTCCTTTTCAACGCTTAGGGACGAGAGCAGATAAATGATCTTTAGGCTCGTTTTTGTCATCGGGGTTATTTCAATTTTTTTGATCGGTCCGACGCGTATTGAAGCGCAGGAAAGCCCTAAGGAAACCGAACAGTTGGATTTTGCGCAAGGTTTGTTGTCGCGCGGCTTGTATGACATGGCTATAGCCCAATATCAGAAATTTATTACCGATTATCCTCACAGCCCATCCTTGCAAGAAGCTTATTTGTCCTTGGGGGAAAGTTATTTTTTATCCCAGGATTTTAATAAAGCTGTCGATACTTTTAACCAATTCAATCAACTTTATCCAAATTCAGAGCAGATCTCGGTAAGTTTATTGCGTTTAGGACAGATCGATATCCAGCAGAAGAAATATGATGACGCCATCAAAGAGTTCACATCCATTGATACTGAAAAACAGTTAAAAGGGCCGATGCTTCAATCTTTTGATTATTATACGGCCCAGGCTTATTTGGGAAAATCAGATACTGCTTCCGCGCTGGCCTATTTTCAAAAGGCTGTTGAGGTACAGAGGGCATCTGATTACACAGCCAATGCCCTTGATGAGATGGGCAAGATCGATGTTTCCAATGAACAATATGCTCCGGCCATGGATGCGTATACAAGAGCAATGCCGTTAGCAGGGGATGACACTTTAAAAGGTGAGTTAACCTACAGGATCGCCGAAGTTTCGTTCTTATCAGGCCAGTATCCTGATGCCATCAAAGGTTTCGAGCAGGTTCTTGAAAAATATTCCAGTTTGGGTTTTGATCAGGATGCCCTGGCTAATATGCTTTTAGCCTATTTTAATTTAGGACAGTTTGACCAATTATTGAATGCCTATCAGCAGAAAGCCGCACAGATCAAGGATGATGACACCTTTTTCGCCACGCATTACGCGGCGGTGTTGGCCTATATTGAGTTAAAGAAATATGATGAGGCCAATAAACTTTTGGACCGTATCCTTGGCTTTACGGATCTGAAACCCCAAGAAAAGGCCAAGGTCTTTATCAAGAAATCGGATATTCTTATTAGAGAAAAGAAATTTAAGGAAGGCTTAGGGTTATTGAATACGTATTCTTCCCAACTTACTGCTGATACCGACGAGAATCTCTTTTTGGAAGCTCAGGCGTATTACGGCCTTGGTGATTTTGATCGTGCTTTTACTTTTTTTGAGAATGTTTATCTTAATTTTCCTAATTCCAGATTCTTTAGTGCAGCGCTTTTAGGCCAGGCCCATGCCCGTAAGGCCACAGGCAGATTTAAGGAAGCTGAGCTTTTATTTTTGAAATACGCGGATGATCAGCCAGTGTCTGATCCGAAAGATGAGGCCTTGTATGATGCGGTCATGATGGCCCAAAAAGCAGGGGATATCAGCGGGACGATCAACACGGCCAAAGAATATTTAAAGACATTTCCCAAGGGGGATAAATACAGCGAAATTTTGTTTATCTTGGGCGAAAATTTTGACAAAAACAATCAGCCCCAGGATGCGGTCGATCTATTACAAGGATATTTGGCAGGGTCAAAAACACCTCAAAGACCGAATGCCGCGTATTTCTTATTGGGATTTAATGAAGAGCTTTTGGGTCATAGCGATCTCGCCTTGGCGGCGTACAAGCAGGTTGATCAGCATAAAGACAATGGGGAGTTTTACGCCGCAGCCCTTAAGAATTTGGCGATCATTTATATGGGGCAAAAGGATTTTGATCAGGCAAGCCAATATTTTGACCGGTTCATCAGCCAGGCCGGACCCAATGATCTGCAGCTTAAGACCTACATTTGGGTCTGTAATGAATATTTAAAAAAGTTGAAATATGATGATGTCTTGCGTATCGCCAATCAAGCGGAAAAACATTTCCACCTGCAAGACCTTATGGAGATCAAATATTTTAAGGCCGAGGCCTTGCGCGCGCAAGGCAGCTGCGATGAAGCTGTCAAGGATTATGGTTTTGTGATCTCATCGACGACAAAGAATGCGTTTACCGGAAGCGCGCATATTGGCAATGGCCTATGTTTAGAGAAGACCAATAGATTTGATGAGGCCAAGCAGGAGTTCCAGAGATCACTGGATGAAAATGCTGATGATTACACGGTCACGGTCCATGCCAGGTTTGAGATGGCTAATTTGGATGTGATCCAAGGGAATTTTAACGACGCCCTTAAATTATATCTTTTGGTGGCGACCATCTATGATGATCCTCATTTTTGTTCTGAAAGTTTACTGCAGGCGGCCAAGATCTTTGAACGCTTCGGGAAAAAAACGGAAGCTTTAAAATTGTATGCAGAGATCCTGGTTAAATATAAAACTAGCCCGGCGGCAAGAACCGCTCAAGAAAGGGTCCGGCTCTTAAAATGAACAGAGTTGTTAAAAGAAGAATAATCACCGCCCTTTTGGTTTCTATTTTTATCCATATCGGATTTTTGGTCTGGAGTTATTTTGCCAAGATCCTTCCGGCCATTCCTTTTCCTGAAAGGCCTGAAGTTGTTTTTCACGTCAAGATCGATAGGCAAGAGCGTTTAGGCCAAGAAAAGCTCAAATTTGATGCAGATCTGGCCCGTAAATCTCCCAAGCCTGATAATCCTTTCACTGAAACCAAGGTGTACAAGCCTTCCGTAGAATCTGAAGAAATGATCAAGAACAATGTTGACTCATCTATCAGGAGAAATAAGGCAGCGCTTATACCTTCATCATTCCAGGAAAATCAGGTCCTTAAAAAGTCAGAATTCAATGATGTTGTCATGACCAAAAAAGTCCGCCGTTCAGTACGGGAGAATTTAGTGGAATTAGGAGAAGTGCCCAGCGAGAATTTTTCTTCCGGAACTCCGGTGCTCAATTCCGGTGAGGATATTTCCAGGTACTTTTTGGATAAAAGTGCCATGCCGGCCCGGGCCTCTCTGGCTGCTCCTTTGCAAAGCGCCAATATGCAAAATGAATTTAAGTTGATGCAAAGAAATGCCACAGGGATAGAAAAAGAATCCAAATCCATGGACCTGGGCACAGCGTTGACCTATCAGCTTTTTAAGTATCAAGACCCTGTTTCAGGCCAAAAATATTTTAAACTGGTGGTGAAGGTAAGGGATGCGACCGTGGATTTCCCGGTCATCCCTAAAGAGATCATTTTTCTGGTGGATGCTTCAGGCAGTATTGGGATGGTCCGCTTGACCCAGTTTGAAGAAGGTTTGATGTATAGTTTAAAACATCTTAATCCAGACGACCGGTTTAATATCCTTGTGTTTAAAGATAGGACCATTGCCTTTAGTCCGACGTCTCTCAGTGTAAATCCTGATAATATAAAGAACGCTTTTGATTTTCTCCAAAGCCAGAAGTCATGGTCAACGACTGATATTTATGATGCGCTGCGTTCAAGTATCAATTTAGAGAATCCTTTTGCCCCGTCCTACAGGGTGGTGATGACCGATGGATTTCCAACGACCGGTATTGTTGATACCAGACAGGTCATCAATGAGATCTCAAGGATCAATGATAATAAGGTGAGCATTTTTACCTTTGGCGGGGGAGCGGATGTTGATCCGTATATGCTGGATTTTATCGCTTTTAAAAACCGGGGCTGGTCAACAGTGGTCGACAGGGAATACTTTATGGGCAGGGATTTTTCCAGGTTTTATGATGAGATCAAGGACCCGCTTCTTTTGAATGTGCGTTATTATGTCAGCGGTCTTAATGATAAAGAGATCTTTCCCCGCACCATGCCTGATTTCTTTAAAGGTTCTAAATTTGTCATCTATGGCAAATATATTAATG
>Ga0302319_10024936_pt1 | contig 10606 bp, 7 predicted proteins | sample Bog_T0_2_FD_203319 | JGI IMG/M metagenome (GOLD analysis project Ga0302319, IMG submission 203319) | Peat permafrost microbial communities from Stordalen Mire near Abisko, Sweden - Bog_T0_2 | ecosystem: Environmental > Terrestrial > Soil > Wetlands > Peat | place: Sweden: Abisko, Stordalen Mire... | reverse complement strand
ACAAGATCGGAATGGTTGAGGACCGTATACGTCAACGGCATCCCATGCGTGGCATAGGCGAGTGCCAGGCGACGAAAAGTTTTCACTCGCGTATCTTTTCCCGCTCCATCGGGCGCAGGCATGACACTTAGCTGTTCCAGGTTAGTCCACGAATCGGGTTTCTCGAAAAGGCCATAGTCGGCAAAGATGACCGCGTGCTGCATCGTGCGGTCGACCACAGCCAGATGGGCGCGCAGGACGCGGTCGAAGGCCTGGATATGAGGCTCCGTCGAAGTCAGGCGTGGACCGTTCTCCTCGGAATGCCAATTGTTGCTACCCGTTTCGCTGTTCACGTACTCTTTGGGCCAGCCATCCTCGATTTCGCCGAAATCTTCGAGTTCGGAAATGAAGCTGCCACCGCGATTATCAGCATAGGAATACCCGTAAGAATGTCCGTTGATGCAGTCGCAAAGCTTTTCCACCGCGCGTCGCTTATCGATGAATGCGTCCCAGTTCAAAGGAGGTCCACCCTTCCCTCCTCCATAGGCCCAACCGGGCGCGACAGTCTTCATGAAAGCCGGTTTATCCTCGTTAAGTTCCGTGGCAAGCGTCAAGTATTCCGCGTAGCCGCCGCCGGTCGCATTTCCGAACATGCAGGGTTCATTGCCGAGCTCATAGTACTGAATGTATTTGCCTTCGTTCTGAAGGAAAATCTTCAGGGCAGCCCTCGATTTTTGAGGCATCTTGCCATCCGGATCGTTATTAAAATGTCCGCCACTGATAAAGTCGGCAAGGACTGTCATATTGCAGTTTGCGAGGAGTTGGAGATATTCGAGACGCTTCGGTTGCTGGCTGGTTACATCATACCAGAAATTGGCCCGCATCGTATTTCCGCTGTAGGCGATGCCGAGCCATTTCAGCACCACCGGGGCGAGGCGCAATGTATCTGCATTTACGTTAAAGCCGCTGTCGCTCATTGTCATTGTTGACCCCAGAAAGGAAATTTTCCCATGCCATGGCTCGGCGATAGGTGAGTCGAGTGCCTCGAGTTTGAGATAATCCCACTCCCACCATTGCTGGTTGTCGTTGGCGGCGTCGCCCCACAAGGCGTGCGGTGCGGTAAAGCGCAGTTCATTTTTTCCCGGTTGAAGCAATTCTTTGGGGATATATAGCCGATAGGTTTTCCGCCATTGATAGGGATAATCAGTGCCATCTGTCCCCCAAAGCTGAATGAGCCCAGCAAAGCTTCCATTCGAGAAAACAGCCATCTGCGCGCCACTTTTTGGCGCCCTGATCAATTTAAAGCTGAAGAAGGCGCCATTTTTTGGCACATCCGCCAGCGGGTAATGCACATTGAATACTGGGTTGACCGAAGCACGGACACCGCGGGAAATTATTGCGCATCCAGCAGCGTCAATGATCGCTCCGGTCGAAGGAATATCCACTGTTTCCGGACCTTTGTGAAAATCACCAAACTCGTTGGAAAGATCATCCGGAATTCCTATCCTCCACAGAAGGGTGCCTGTGGGAATGGAAATTGAATCTTCCGCGCCCTGCGCGCGGATGGTGAAGAAGAGAAATAAAAAAAAGAACTTCTGGAAAAACGAGCTTCTCATAAGTGACAGCGTCCGCCGCCATTGGGACGCCATCTATTCTACGTGGGTTTTTCCTTTTTTGTCCAGTATCTGCCGGGTACTTGAAAACGGTCACAATGAATGGAGGCCCTCCAAAGAAGGCGCCCACTTTTATATCAAAGAGGCTCTGCCTGCGGAATCGGTAGCAAGGCTTATTGAAGTGGAGATGGCGGCGCCGCCCCATGTCGGGAGTGATTGAACCGAAGGGCATCAGCCAGCGCGGTGCTAGCCAGCCGTCACTTTTTAGACGTTCGGCGCAGTATTTACTCAAGCACGACGTCCACCGGTGCGCTTTCTTTTTTCAACGTGGTCAAGACTGTTTTTGATTTACCGTGGTGGGTCACGATGATCTCGTAATCGCCGAGAAAGCAGCGATTATTGTAAGCGCCCTGCGCATCGGTTTCGCCGGAGACGCGGCTCCACCATTTGTTCGTGACGAGTTCAATCCAGACCTTGCCCGCAGGTTTGATGGACCAGTCCTTGCGAAAGTAAGCCGCGTCGGGCCGCCAGTGCTGTCCTGCCCAAAATCCCCATGACAGGAACCCGGTGACGGCGGGATGGCTGAACGCCAGCGTCATGTAATCGCGGGTGTAATCGGCCTGAAGCTGCTCGTCGGTTCCGTTAATATCGTGTTCGGTAATTTCGAGTGCCAGACCAAGCTTCGCAAACCGGTCGAGTCCCTTTAATACTTGAACTGGCGCCGGAACGTTCGAGTCGAAATGGCTCTGGATGCCGATGCCCGACAGCGGAGCGCCATGGTCCAGCAGATAGCAGATCGTCTCCTCATAGTTATCTGTATGCAAGTTGTCTTCCCTGCCGGACTCGACGGTCTCGTAATCGTTAATGTAGAGCTTCGCGGCCGGATCGGCTTGGTGCGCCAGCCGGAGCCAATCGACCATTGCATCCTTACCGAGGATATCAGTGAGATCATGGTTCGCGTAGGGCTCATTGATCACGTCCCACTCGACGCATTGGCCTTTCATCGCCGTGACTTCATCGAGGATGTGGTCGGCCACCCGTTTGCGGAGCGCTACGGGATCGTTCTTCAAAGTAACAAGGTCCGCCGGGGAATTTTTCCAGCTTGGCCATACGAGATTGTGTCCGCGCACGGCGATTCCTTGATCTCGCAGCCATTTCACACCATCGATGGCCAGTTGGCGGTTTCTTTCCCAATCACCCCACTTCAGGTCGTTTTCCATGACGACTTTGTTGAAATATTTCAGGATTGTTGCGCGATAGTTTTCGCCGTCGGGGGTCTGGCTAAGAAGCCGATCCGCTGCTACCGCCGAGCCAAAACCGAACGCATGGCGAAGCATCTTCACTGAGACTGTCGCGCCGGCAATCGGTTTGCCCGCGGAGTCCTTGACCAGGACAGTAATCCCGGCCTTACGGATTTTCTCGATGCGTTCCTCCGCGGCTTTGCGCCAGGGCGCATCAGGTTCGCACCCGGGATAGCTCAACTCCGGCCTCGGCAAATCCTCCACGCGCACCGTGTTGCCAAAGTTCAGAATCTCGACGCCGCCAATCTCGATGGTCTGGGGACCGAAGCCGAGCCGGAAGAAGATGAACGCCTTTCCCGCTGGGATTTCCTGGCCTCCAATGTTGTCCTTCGTGGCCTTGAAACGGGCGGAAAACTCCCGCCAATCCGGCCCGGTGCTGCCGCCGAGCAGCACGAGTTTCCTATTACCGGGGCCGCCTTGCTCAATGGACATCTCAGTGCTGCCAGCATTACCTTCAGCGTTCGATTCGAGGCAGCGCAGACGGAACCTAGCGAACAGGACGTCGCCCACGTGGACCGGGGCGGTGCTCTTGGCATATAGCTGGACGTCATACGGGAGCGCGGTCCTAGCCAGCGTGCGCAATCGCAGGGCTTGCTGAAACGGTTGTCCGCTCACGGGCACCACCTCCGGGGGCGAGACGATGTAGGGATGGCCCCCGAGTTTGAACGCCGAGACGGTGTCGCCCGCAAGCAGGGAGACTCCGCCGGGGGGCAGGAGCAGGGCGCGCTCCTCTGCCTTGAGGCATGAGGCCGTGAGGATCGCGATTAGAATGAGGAGAAAGGGGCGATACATATTGCTGCCTTCAAAATAAATTCAGCAAGGTTTGAGCACCCAGTGGGACAAGGAGGACCGCACAAGGTGTGAAAAGACTTTCGCGTCTGTTCGCAAAGGCAGCGCCAAACGAGAGGATCGTGAAACCCTAAAAACTGCAATCAACCGGGATTTCCCAGATGGGAGGTTGCCCATGGGGTGCCAGGGTTTCAGTGGGATGATTCTTTGGCATTTGGTTTTTAGTTCAAGCTTGATTCGTGTGGGTTTGAAGGCTGTTTCTGGCGTTTTTCGATGGATTTGGTCGGGGTGCTGAGCGGTTTTAACGCTGCGGCTGGCCTTCTTGGTCGAACAAGGGGACACTGCTTCCCTGATGGTCAACCCCAGCGCCTCGTCCATTTCTCGATATGCCAATAATCCTCCATTGGAGGTAATCTTCGAACCGTGGAACTCCAGTTTCAAACGACCATCAAAACTTACCCGTAAGGCCTGTTTTTTTATTTCACCCATTGAGTTCTCGGATTTTCGATGCTTCAATATGGACAAAAGCCTTTGTTCATCGGGCTTCATCGTATATTCGTAACCCCGATTTGTGAAGCAATCTGGGAAATCCGGGTCTACAGGCAATTGCTGAATATACTGTTACTGCGCTCCGGGGGTCAGTGTTACATTATCAAACTTTGCAGTAACCACATCGGGACCGTTGCTAGTGGCCGCCAATCCCAGACAGATCTGTTCGGGCCAATCTTTCATCGTTATGGGCGCGCCTAGTCGCGTCCAATCCTTCCCATTCGTGGAAATATATCCGCTTATCTCACTTCCCTTCCGAACCACTTTCACCCATTGGGGATAGGGAGCCGCTAAGGGCGAAGTGGTCGTAGCATCGCCATCTGTCAATCGAACCTGGCAGGCTGCGCCATTCGAGTTGGTCATGGCCATGAAGACATTCGCGGCGTGACCGTCCACCTTCGCCCGGATCATCACGCCAGCCTTGGCTGACGAAGAAGCGGCGCCGCTTTGACTGATAACTCTCGCCACCAACGTAACATCCCCGGAGGGCATCTGATAATAGAACTGACCGGAATCCACGGCTCCATAGATGTATCCCTGGCCGGTGAGTGTAAAAACTGCCTCAGTTCCTGTCCCATCGACCACCGCGGTACCGGGGGTCCGGGTACCGGAGCCTATATCCTGGGAAATCCAGCCATTGGTTCCCGCTAAAGTGCTGCAAGCTGTTTGTATTACAAACCAAATGCACCCTAGGAAAAGTTTGGTTTGCACATAAGACGTTTTTTTCATGGATAGTTTGGGTTTCGCTAAGTAATAGCGGGTTGGTTCAATTGTTTGGTTTCTTCAGATTCAAATCGAAAAACTTTACGATCAGATTCAAGAAATTTCCGTTTTCCGTGTGCGCCCAAAGATTGAGGTTATGAGGCTGTCCCGGTAGCAGCACGAGTTGAACAGGAGTTCCTGCCTTCTGCAAGGCTGCCGCAAATTCCTGCGACTCTTCCTTGGGCACACCGCTATCACTGTCCCCGTGCAGGATGAGAAATGGGGCGTTCTTGGAGCTAATATGATTGATCGGGCTAGCCAGCTTTGCGAGATCCTGCTTTTCACCGACCGGCCCACCCAGCAATTTCGCCAGCATCGGAGCAAGCGCCGGAGCGGGAGTCAGGAAATTAACGGGGCCGGACATATCGCAAACCGCCTGGACTGAACTGGAAACATTCAGATTATCACCGGTGTTAAATTGTGGATCATCATTTGTGGTGCCGAGAAGGGAAGCCAAATGTCCTCCCGCCGAATGCCCCATGACGCCAATCCTGTCCGGATCGATATGATAATCCGCCGCATGCGCTCGCAGGTAGCGCACCGCTGCTTTCACGTCTTCGATCTGGGCCGGGAAAACTGCTGTATCGGAGAGGCGATAGTCAACGCTAGCGTATGCATAGTCTTTCTGAAGAAAGGCGTCTGCATAAAAGAGGCCATCCGTCTTGCTTCTGCCGGACCATCCTCCTCCATGGATGAAAATCACCAGAGGCATCCGCCATTTAATGGCGGGGTTGAGATAGAGGTCTAGATGAAGCGGTCTCCCACTGACATTTTTATATTCCAAGTCGGGGTAAGATTTATATTTGGAAAGATCCAATGCGGAAGCGGAAAGACTTATGACCAGCCAGAACATCGCGACAGGAAGCATAAAATTGGGACACGGAAGCTTTTTCATTAATTATAGGCGTGCTTATTCGGCAACTGGCGTGGCGGAACCATCGGGAACTTTAAGATCCCCGTAGGCGAGGGTTGTGGCAGGTAGGGAATGATCGGGATCCCACGGGCGTCTGCCAGCCAACACAGTGCTGATCTCGCGGTTTGGCCAGCGTGTGTTGAGGATTTCAAAATATCCGGCATAGAAAGTTTGGTCCAGTGAATGGGGCAGTTTGCTTTTATACAGCGTTCCGAAAGGATAACTGGCTGGATTTTCCATCAAATCGGCAATTTTGTCGTAGGCTTTATGAAGACCCCCGCCCTTGGGGGAAACATAGTCGTAAAGATCAATGCCATGAATCCGAAAGAGTTCCGTACAAATGGTCAATGGCATGAGGGCGAAATTCGTGTACCAGTACCCTGCATCGCCGGTGCTGTTATTACGGGTGATTTCCGAGGAAAGAATGCCGTCGGGTTTGATCTGCTCATCGATGTCCGTCTTATAGCGATCAAGGGCGGTATGGACCATGGTCTCGTCATGCAGATAAAGTGCGGTTGAGAGATAGAAGAGCAATCCCCAATCAACTCCATTATTATGAGCAGGATCATTCATGGTGGTCATGGCGAGGCCTTTTTCCTTGAGAAAGCTCCCGAATCGGTCCTGATCCGGCTTCGGAAAGAGGGGCGAGTCTCGCAAAAGATCGGCGGCAAAAATCATAGCTGGCATATGATAGGAGAAGGCAAGTCTTGAGTCGTCCTTGTCGCTGAAGGACTGTACAGTCGTTGCCCATCCATTGATAAGTTTGACGGCTGCCAGCCCATATTTCTCATCCCCAGTCAGGCGATATATGAGCGCCATTTTGTAGGCATTGTTAGCGTCGTCGTGAAGGCATTTCTTGGCTTTTTGGTGCGCCTCGTTGTCAACATAACGCAGAGGCACATACCACTCGTCCGGGGCGTGACAGGGATCATTGAGATGCCAGCGCGCTTCTTTTTCGCACATCACAAAAGCGCTGATTGTGGGCTCTTTTTTAAGCTCGATGTTTCTTTTGATTGCGGCGATCCGCGCGTCGGTGACAAGCATGCCCGCTCCATTGGTAAATGCAGGAACCGGAAAAAAAAGAAGAGCAAAAAGGAAGAGTTGGAGTGAGGTTCCAACGCAATGAGAACAAGAAATTTTTTTCACAGATGGATCATCGGTCACGGGAACTGAATTTAGAAGGGTCAATCAGGATTCGCGCACACCATACGCTCGTCATTTACCATTCCACAAGAAAAAGCACACTCTTATTGGAGAGTCAGCCTCATGCCACGATTCCGTGATTAATCCACTATTAGCAAAGCGCCCAATTGGACCGGGTCCATCAAGGATCCCTTTCTAAAAAACCGAAAAATATCTATCAAAGAAGCGTTGCTGATCCACCATTAACGCAACCTCGTGCACCCCTTCCGGGTCAGCCTTCCAATGAGTCAGGCCTGCAAGCCGCTCACTTTTGAGTTCCACCTCTACGGTGCCGCGTTCAAAACCGCAGACCGTTCCATCGAATATGGTCACTGCTGCCAGGGGATCGTGAAATGTGATGCGGTCTGCATGGCCAAACCAAACCTCGGCAAAATCGAGCACTGGCCTTAATAACGGTATCTGAAAGCGCTGGCGGACTTCCGGTGCAGCCATGGTTACCTGCGTTGTCGCATCCAGCCCGATCGAACGATGGATTTTAACCACGGCCCGGTAAACAATGGCGGTGGCCGTGGGATCGAGCATTGCATTCCACTCCAGCGGTCCCACTCCAGCCAGTTTGTTAGTAAACACGCCGCACATCAGCACCAGGCCTTTGAGCAATTTCGGGATTTCAGGGTCTGCGATGAACAGCGCGGCTATATTTGTCATGGGCCCGATTGCCAGCAGGGTAATTTCTCCCGGATGCGCGCGGATTGTCTGCCGCAGAAACTCCACCGCGACACCCTTTGGAAAATCGGCGTCGTGCGGCCATCGCGCCAGCGCTTTTGCCTGCGTGCAATACGGCTGCTTTTGAGCAATCAGCATCGGCTGCTCCGCGCCCGGGTAAATCGGAATCTGCCGGCCAGCCACTTTGCAAAGAGCCGAAGCCATGCGCGCCCTGCTTTCTGCCTCACCGGTAACTGTCGTGATTCCCAGCAAATCGCAATCGGGATTTGCCAGCAGGTAGGCGAGACACACCGCATCATCGATGTCGGAGCCTATATCGGTGTCCAAAAGAATTTTGATTGGCATGACTTATTCGGGTTTTGGGATTTATCGGTTTCTTAAAAACTCAGCGCCACCAGTTCATTCATTGGTGGATGGCGGTTTTCCTGTAAGTCCCGGAAACTTCCGCCAATTGATCCGAAATCGCCGCTGTGGGTGAGCATCAGTTTGTTTTTCCACTTCCGGTATCATTGCTTTCGCGACAGAAGCAGGCAGGTGTCGCCATTAATCGCTCCCCAGCGACAAATTTCACTCAGGCGCGACATAATTTTTTGGACCGCCGAGGGCCATGAATTTTGAATGAAGAACTAAAAACGCACCCAAGGCAAGGAGAGTAATAAGAAGATTCGCGTAGAACGTATATCGATAGGCTTGGTTGGTGAAATCGAGAAAGGCACCCACCGTGGGTGCGAGCAACATCATAGAAAGACTGCTGAGCGCTATTCCGGCTGAATTGATCTCGGCGAATTTCAACCGGGGTAAAAGCCTTTGCCCGAGCGATGCCCACGAAGTGTAGAGCGTTCCTGAAAGAATACCGTGAGCAATAAGCGCAATGGAAAAACTTTTTGAATCCCTCACCCAAAGTATCGCCGCCGCCATGGTAACCGCATATAAGATCAGCCCGAGGATACTGATGCGTATCGGGTGGAACCGATCAGCGAGCGCCCCGAGCGGGTAAGCCAGGATGAGCGAACCGGAAAACGTGATCGCTAGGCACTGGCCAAAGTCGTCGGTCGTCATACCAAAGCTTTTTCCATAAAATATGGAGTACATATTGAAAGGGTTCAGTGCGAGATTACCGAGGACCGCAGCCGCAAAGTACCAGAGATAATAGGAATGGCCAAACCCGTCCTTAAAATAAGTCCGGATACCTGAAAGGAACCCTCCCGCCCCAGCGGTGGCCTCTGAAGGCGGGGGTGGATATTTTCCCTCTTTCACATTCAAGCACATGATGGTAAATCCCCCCCCGTAGAGCGCTGCCAGACCGAGAAAGAGCCAGAGGAAATGAGTTTCGGATTTCCCGAAAAGCCAGTGGCTGAAAATGATTCCTGCGATCAGGCTGACAACACGGAATAATCCATAAAAACGCCCGATAACGGCTTGCGGCACGACATCGTTGACCAAGGCTCCGAAGACGGAACCTGCCGTAATGCAGGAGATTTCAAATACTGTCCAAAAGATTCCCAGAATGATCAGCACGGAAGAATCCCGCCCGGGGGAATATGATCCGAGCAACTGATGGAGAAAAACTCCGAGCTGAGGAGAGAAAGCCAGGGCAACCATTGAGGCGACGATGAAAGGCGTTGGCATGATCAGAAATGGAATGCGACGCCCCCAGCGAGTGCGGGTGCGGTCTGAATGGTACCCGACAATCGGGCCGATGATCAATGAGAGGCCTGATACCAGGGATGAGCTCAACAATCCCGTGAGCATGAGAGAGGCGCCGTATCTCTTAAAGAGAAGCTGCATGATATTCGGCACTGAACGATCCCTCATCGAAAAAGCAAAGTCTCCCCAAAGCAGCCAGCAGAAAAGGACGGCCAACCCAGCCGTCGTGTAAGTAAGCGCGCCTACTTTCCACGTTTTCCCTTGCGGCGACACAGTGGAAGCTTTGTCAGCAGCTGCCTCCTCAGGACTGATATTGCTAATTGGGTATTTGATGGACATGGGATTTGGTAGCGGGCAGCATGGTTTTCTCAAAAAGTCAGGCCATGATTTCTGCCATCTCCAAAGTGATCGCATAACGCAACGGGCGGCCAGTTTGCCAAGAGATAAATTCGTCGATCATCCAATCCGCCATTCTCCGGACTTCATTCCCGATCGAACCCGCAATATGGGGAGTCAAAATTATGTTACGGAGGGAATAGAGGGGAGAGCCTACCGCCGGTGGCTCGGGATGAGTGACGTCCAATACGGCAACAATATCCAACCGTTGCCGAAGCACTTCGATAAGTTCGTTCTCGCATATAACGGCCCCGCGGGAGGTATTGATGATCGTCGCATTGGGTTTCATGGAAGAAATTAAAGCCCCGGTGATTAATCCCTCAGTAGCTTTGAGCAATGGAGCATGCACCGTGACCACATCACTTCGGACAAAAAGTTCTTCCAGCGAGACCTGTTCAGCCTTGTATTTTCTAAGGGTGAATGTGGAAACATACGGATCATAGGCCAGTTTTGTCACAGCAAAAGGTTCGAGCAATTCGCAAACCTTGCATCCAATCTGCCCCAGGGAGACAATGCCGACCGTGCTATTTGAGTCTTCCCTGATTTCTAAATGCCGCCAACTTTCAGGGCCCGGCTTATCCTGGAAAGCACGAACATGCTGCCATCCGGCCTTCAACCCAAAAAGGATTTGCGAGAGAGTGTATTCCGCGACTGGGATTGCGTTGGCAGTCCAAGCACTTGCTACGATGATTCCCCGTTCGAGCAACGGGGTTGCGAAACTTTTCACCGAGCCTGCTGCATAGAAGACAGCCCGAAGCCGGGGCAATAGATCCAGTTGTGCGGATGTG
>Ga0302319_10024934_pt1 | contig 10606 bp, 7 predicted proteins | sample Bog_T0_2_FD_203319 | JGI IMG/M metagenome (GOLD analysis project Ga0302319, IMG submission 203319) | Peat permafrost microbial communities from Stordalen Mire near Abisko, Sweden - Bog_T0_2 | ecosystem: Environmental > Terrestrial > Soil > Wetlands > Peat | place: Sweden: Abisko, Stordalen Mire... | reverse complement strand
ATTAAATACCGGTGGTATCGCCTGCTGGCTCAACCACCGGCTACGATTGTGGCCTTCCTCCGGAAGGCTAAAAACTGGAACAGGAGACTTTTGCAGAGGTCTCCATCGGGATGGCATGATTTGAACCTCCAGTTGCATGAAGAAATTCCGCGATTACGTTATTCTTACCGTCCTCCAGCGCTCGGGGACAAAGAAGCTCGGTCCGTCTGACATGGGAAAATCAAAAGGCAACTCGGGAGATCGCTCATGACCGTCAAACTGACTTTGGATGGAGAGGCGGTTGAATCAAAGGCGGACGAGTTACTCATCGACCTGCTGATTCGCCGCGAATCGAAGATACCCCACGTCTGCTATCTCGATCAGCTTGGAGGGATTCAAACGTGCGACACCTGCATGGTCGAGGTCGACGGGAAGCTGGTGCGGGCCTGTGCGACCAAGGTCGCCGACGGGATGCAGATCGCGACCAAGTCGCTTCGTGCCGACGCGGCGCAGCGCGAAGCCTTCGACCGAATCCTGGCGAACCACATGCTCTACTGCACGGTCTGCGACAACAACAACGGCAATTGCACAATCCACAACACGACGAAGATGCTCGAGGTCGAGCACCAGGAAATTCCATTCAAGCCCAAGCCTTACGAGGTCGACTCGACCAACCCCTTTTATCGCTATGATCCCGACCAATGCGTGCTGTGCGCCCGCTGCGTCGAAGCCTGCCAGAACGTGGAGGTCAACGAGACGCTCTCCATCAACTGGGATGACCCCAACCCGCGCGTGCTCTGGGACGGCGGCAAGACGATCGGCGAGTCGAGCTGCGTCTCCTGCGGCCATTGCGTCACGGTCTGCCCCTGCAATGCGCTGATGGAAAAAACCATGCTGGGCCAGGCCGGCTACATGAGCGGTCTGCCCAAGCCGGCGCTGAAGGGGATGATCGATGTCATCAAGAGCATCGAGCCGGACACGGGCTACAGCACCATCCTGAAGGTTTCCGAGGCCGAGGCGGCCATGCGCGAAACGCGGACGCGCAAGACCAAAACGGTCTGCACCTATTGCGGTGTCGGCTGCAGCTTCGATGTCTGGACGCGCGGCCGGCAGATTCTGAAAGTTGCTCCCCTCAAAGGGCCGACCAATGGCATCTCAACCTGCGTGAAGGGAAAATTCGGCTGGGATTTCGTGAACAGTCCCGAGCGGCTGACGACACCGCTGATTCGCGAGAACGGCAAGTTTCGTCCCGCGAGCTGGGAGGAAGCGCTCGCCCTGGTCGCGCGGCGCTTCGGCGAGATCAAGGCGGCGACCGGCCCCGACTCGCTCGCGTTCATCTCGTCCTCGAAATGCACGAACGAGGAAAGCTACCTGATGCAGAAGCTGGCGCGCGCCGTCATCGGCACGAACAACATGGACAATTGTTCGCGCTACTGCCAGGCGCCCGCGACCATGGGGCTTTTCCGCACGGTCGGTTACGGCGGCGACTCGGGTTCGATCCGCGACATCGAGAACGCCGGGCTGGTCCTGATCATCGGCAGCAACACGGCGGAGAGCCATCCGGTGCTCGCCTCGCGCGTCAAGGAGGGCCACAAATTGCGCGGCCAAAAGCTGGTCGTCGCCGATTTGCGCAAGCACGAAATGGCCGAGCGGGCCGATCTCTTCCTGCGCCCGAATCCCGGCACCGACCTCATCTGGCTCTGCGCCATCACGCGCTACATTCTCGACAACGGCCTGGAGAAAAAGGAATTCCTGCAGCAGTGGGTCAACGGCCTCGAGGAATACAGGAGGAGCCTCGAACCCTTCACGCTCGAATTCGCCGAGCAGAAGACGGGCCTGCCGGTCGAGACGCTGAAGAAAGTCGCGCATATGATCGTGGAGGCGAGCGGCGTCTGCGTCCTCTGGGCGATGGGCATCACGCAGCACAGCATGGGCTCCGATTCGTCCACGGCGATTTCCAATCTGCTGCTGGTGACCGGCAACTATATGCGGACGGGCACCGGCGCTTATCCTCTTCGCGGTCACAACAACGTGCAGGGCGCAAGCGATCACGGGGCGATGCCGAACAATCTGCCCGGCTATCAAAGCGTGGAAAATCCTGAAGTGCGCGCGCGTTTTGAAGCGGCGTGGAAGGTGAAGCTGCCGACGACCAAGGGGCTCGACAATCACCTCATGATCGAGGCGATCCACGACGGCAAGCTCAAGGCGATGTATCTCTTCGGCGAGGAAATAGCGCTGGTCGATTCCAACGCAAACCACGTCGACAGCGCCCTTTCCAAACTCGAGTTTTTTGTCGTGCAGGACATTTTCTTCAGCAAGACGTGCGAGTATGCCGACGTGGTTTTGCCGGCCAGCCCGAGCCTCGAAAAGGAAGGCACCTTCACCAGCACGGAGCGGCGCATTCAGCGTCTTTACCAGGTGATGGAACCGCTCGAAGGCAGCCGGCCCGACTGGCAGATCATCATGGACGTCGCCAATCACCTCGGCGCGAAATGGGTCTACCAGCATCCGTCGGACATCTATCGCGAGATCGCGGCATTGACGCCGATGTTCGCGGGCGTGACCTACGAGCGGCTCGAAGGCTACAACTCTCTCCAGTGGCCGGTGGCGGCGGACGGAACGGATCAGCCGCTGCTCTACACGAAGGGATTCGCCTTCCCCGACGGCAAGGCCAAGCTCTTCCCAATCGGCCTCACCGACCCGAGCGACCCGGCCAACGAGGAATTCGACCTGCACCTGAACAACGGACGGATGCTGGAGCATTTCCACGAGGGCAACCTGACCTACAAGAGCAGCGGCATCCGCGAGAAGGTGCCGGACACTTTCGTCGAGGTCTCGCCCGAGCTGGCGCGCGAACGGGGCATCGAGAGCGGGACCTGGGTGCAGCTTTTCTCGCGCTACGGCAAGGTCCGCGTCCGCGCGCTGGTGACGGAGCGGGTGCAGGGCAAGCAACTCTACATGCCGATGAATTCGTCGGAGAGTCCCGTCAATTTGCTGACCAGCAGCCACACCGACAAGCTCACCCACACGCCCGCCTACAAGGAGACGTCGGTGCGCATGGTGGTGTTGGACGAAAAAGTCGGCGAGAGCCCGTTGCCGCGCGTCAATTCCCGCTTCGGTCATCCCACGCCACAGCATGGCGTCGAAGTTGAACGCAAATGGAAGCGTGCCGATTATCACCCGCTCGGCCTGCCGGTCCCGAACGGCTCGTCATCGCACTAGGAGAATCTATGGCCCAACCCATCCTGCTAAAGCTCCCACCGCGCGATCCGCGTGAGGCATTATTCCACCGGCTCGAAAATGCGCCGCAGGAACATGCCGCGGCCCTCCTTTCCGCCTACGACATCCTGCAGGAACTTCACGACAAGGGCGTGCTCGAGATCGTCAAGGGCGCGCTCGGCTCGGGAGACAAGCTGCTCGAAATTGCCGTCGAAGCGGGCAACACGCCGGAAGTGATTCGTGGCGTCCGCAACTTTATTATCCTGACCAAGCTCTTCGGGACCCTCGAACCGAAACTGCTGGAGCATCTCGCGGATGCCGTGCCTACGGCGCTGGTCGAGGCCAAAACGGAAAAGCCGCTCGGACCGCTGCAGCTTTTCGCCAAACTGCTCAACCGCGACACCCGCCGCATGTTGACCATCATGACGCGCGTGGTGGAATCGTTGGGCAAAGACCTCGGCTCCGGCAAAGCGGGCTGACCGGATTTATTTCCGCCCGTCAGAACGGCGCGATCAGCCTCGGGCCGAACGGCCGCCGCAAATCGGCTCGCGGGATCAGGGTACTTCTGCTTCGACGAGGTCTGCGTCGGAAGTTTCGACCTCGGCCTGATCGTCAACGGGCGGTTTGTCGTCGTTGCGGGTGACGAATGAGCGCAGCAGCACGTAAAATATCGGCGTGAGGAACAGGCCAAACGCGGTCACGCCAATCATACCGGAGAAAACGGCAAGACCCATGGCGCGACGCATTTCGGAACCGGCGCCGGTGGAGGTGACCAGCGGCACGGTGCCCGCGATGAAGGCGATGGAGGTCATCAAAATCGGGCGCAAGCGCAAGCGGGCGGCCTCGATGGCGGCTTGGTAGACGCTGCGTCCACGATGCTCCAGCTCACGCGCGAATTCCACGATCAGAATCGCGTTCTTACACGCCAGGCCCACGAGCACGACGAGCCCGATCTGGGTGAAGATGTTGTTGTCGCCACCCATGATGTGCACGCCAAAGATGGCCGAGAAGAGTCCCATCGGCACGATGAGCAACACGGCCAGCGGCAGGATGACGCTTTCGTACTGCGCGGCGAGCACGAGGAAGACGAGCAGTACCGAAAGCGGCAGCACGACGAAGAGGGTGTTGCCCGCGATCTCCTCCTGGTAAACCAGGTCGGTCCATTCGTATCCGAAGCCCCGCGGCAGCACTTCCTTCAGGATACGCGCGATCGCGTTCTGGGCCTGGCCGGTGCTATAGCCGGGCGCGGCGGCGCCGTTGAGATCGGCGGTGCGGAATCCGTTATAGCGCATGGCGCGATCAGGGCCGTGACTTTGGGTCATGTGAAGAAGCGAGGAAAGCGGCACCATCTGGCCCTGGTTGTTGCGCGCCTTGAGCAGGCCGATGTCCTCGGCATGCGCGCGGAATGGCGCGTCGGCCTGGACGTAAACCTGGTAGGTGCGGCCGAATTTGTTAAAGTCATTGACGTAAAGCGAGCCGAGATAAATCTGCAGCGCGTCGAAGACATCCGGAATCGAAACGCCGAGCTGCTGCGCGCGCGTGCGGTCGACATCGGCGTAGAGCTGGGGGACGTTGATGTCGAAGCCGGAAAATGTCGCGTAGGGGTAGAGCTCGGGCGCCTGCATCGCCTTGGCCACGACGGCCTTCAGGACGTCGTTGAGCGCGTCGTTGCCCTGCGCGGTGCGATCCTCGATCTGGAGCTTATAACCGCCGGCGGTGCCGATGCCGAGAACGGGCGGGGGGTTGAGAATGAGAACGAAGGCATCCTGCAGGGCGGAGTATTGCCCGTTCAGCCGATGCACAATTGCGTCGGCCTTTTGGTCCGGGCGCGTGCGCTGCTCGAACGGCTTGAGCGTAACGAAGACGATGCCGGCGCTGGGTGTGTTGGTGAAGCCGTTGATGGAAAGACCGGGGAAGGCGACGGCCGACTCGACATCGGGATCCTTGAGCGCGATGTCGCTCATCTTGCGGATCACCGCCTCGGTGCGGTCGAGCGTGGAGCCCTGCGGCAACTGCGCGAAGCTGATGAGGTATTGTTTATCCTGCGGCGGCACGAAGCCGGGGGGCACGATGTGGAAGAGATACAGCGCACTGGCGATCAGCCCGGCGTAAACCAGAAGCATGAGCGCCATGAGCGCCTTGTGGCCGACCAGGCCGGCGACACCCTTGCTGTAGCCGCTCGAGCCGCGCTTGAAGACCCAGTTGAACGGCTTGAAGACCCAGCCAAAGAGGAAGTCGATCGTCTTCTGGAACCAGTCCTTCGGCGCGTTGTGGTCCTTCAACAGCAAGGCCGCGAGCGCCGGGGAGAGCGTCAGCGAATTGAACGCCGAAATGACCGTGGAGAACGCGATGGTGAGCGCGAATTGCTTGAAGAACATGCCGCTGAGGCCGCTGACGAATGCGAGCGGCACGAACACTGCGGTGAGCGTAAGCGCGATGGCGATGATCGGCTCGGAGACCTCGGTCATCGCCTTGTAGCTCGCTTCTTTGGCGGAGAGGCCGGCCTCGATGTTGCGCTCGACGTTTTCCACCACCACGATGGCGTCATCGACCACGATGCCGATGGCGAGCACGAGGCCGAAGAGTGAGAGCGCGTTAATCGAGAAGCCGAACATGAACATGATGCCGAAGGTACCGATGACCGAGACCGGCACGGCGAGCAGCGGGATGATCGACGCGCGCCACGTTTGCAGGAAGACGATGACCACGATGACCACGAGCAAAATGGCGATGAGCAGCGTCTCGATGACGGCGTGGATCGACGCGCGCACGAACTGGGTCGGATCATAAACGATCTGGTAGGTCACGCCCTCGGGCATGTCCTTGGCCAGCTCGGCCATGGTGGCGCGGACTTCGTCGGAAATCTGCAGCGCGTTGGAGCCGGGCGCCTGGAAAATCGGGATGGCGACGGCCGACTTGTTGTTGAGCAGTGAGCGCAGGGCGTATTCGCTGGCGCCAAGCTCGATGCGCGCGACGTCCTTGAGTCGCGTCACGGCGCCGTCCGGCGCGGTGCGAATCACGATCTCGCCGAATTCTTCCGGCGTGGTCAGTCGGCCGCGCGCGTTGACCGCGACCTGGTAATCGACACCGGGCACGGAGGGCGACCCGCCGATGACGCCCGCCGCCACGTCGAGGTTTTGATTCCTGATGGCGGTGACCACGTCGCCGGCCGCGAGCCCGCGTTCGGCCACCTTGCTCGGATCAAGCCAGATACGCATGGCGTAGTCGCCGGAACCGAAGAGCCGCACGTCCCCAATACCGGGCAGCCGCGCGAGCCGGTCCTTAACGTTGATGACCGCGTAATTGCGCAGATAGACCATGTCGTAGCGGTCGTTGGGCGAGAGAAGGTGGACGACCATGGTGAGGTCGGGCGAGCTCTTCACGGTGGTGACGCCGAGCTGCTGCGTTTCCTGCGGCAAACGGGGCAGCGCCTGGTTGACGCGATTCTGCACGAGCTCCGTGGCGAGATCGGGATTCGTGCCGAGCTTGAAGGTGATGGTCAGCGTCATCAGCCCGTCCGAGGTCGATTGCGAGGACATGTAGAGCATGTTCTCGACGCCCTCGACTTGCTCCTCGATCGGATTCGCCACGGTCTCCGCGATCGTCTCGGGATTCGCGCCCGGGAACTGCGCGGTGACGATGACGGACGGGGGAACCACTTCGGGATATTCCGAAATGGGCAGACAGCCCATCGCGATCAGACCGCCGATGAGAATCAGGCACGATAAGACACCGGCGAAAATCGGGCGATCAATGAAGAACTTCGAGATGTTCACGGCGGCTTCGGGAGGTGCTCGCGCTCGAGGCGGGTTTATTTACCCGCCGTCACGAACTTGGATGCGGCCGATTGCCGGTCCATGGCGATCTCGGTCGGATTGACGAGCGAATTCGGTTGAACGCGCTGCAGGCCTTTAACCACGATCCGCTCGTCCTTCTGCAGTCCGGAGCGGATGACGCGCATACCGTCGACGATAGGCCCGAGGGTCACGGCGCGATAGGAGACGTGATTGTCCCCGCCGACGACCATGACATATTTCTTGTCCTGGTCCGTGCCGATGGCGCGGTCATCGACGAGGATGGCCGGGACGGGATTGGAGCTGCCGGTGCGTACCTTGGCGTAAAGGCCGGGCGTCAACTCGCCGTTCGGATTGTCGAAGACGGCGCGGACACGAATCGTGCCCGAGGTGACGTCGAGAGCGTTGTCGAGTGACTTGAGATGGCCCTGATGCTCGTAACCTTCCTCGTTGGCCAGGCCCATGGCGACCGGAATGCCGTCGATATTGCTGTTGCCCGCCGCACCCGTCGCCGCGTACTTGAGAAAGGCCTGCTCATCCATTTCAAATTCGACATAGACTGGATTGACCGAAACGACCGTGGTCAAAACCGGCGCCGTGATGCCCGCCCCGACGAAGTTGCCCACGGTGATTTCGGCGCGGGAGACACGACCGTCCACGGGCGCGGTGATGTTCGTATAGTCGAGATTGATCTGCGCGCTTTGCACCGCGGCCTGCCCCATTTTCACGGCGGCATCGGCCTCGAGCACGGCGTCGTTGTCGCTGTCCAGTTGGTTTTGCGCGATGGCATGGGTCTGGATCAACTCCTGGCTGCGGGCCTGGTTGGTATGAGCAAAAGCGAGCTTGGCCTGCGCGCCGGCGAGCGATGCCTGGGCCTGCGCCAGTGCGGCCTGAAACGGACGCGGGTCGATGGTGAAAAGCGGATCGCCTTTTTTCACGAGCTGACCTTCGTCGAAATGGACATCCTCGATAATGCCCGAGACCTGCGGGCGGATTTGCACGCTGTCGATGGCTTGGATGCGGCCGGAGAATTCGTCCCATTCGGTAACCGGCTTCTCAATCACCGCGGCGACGGTAACGGGCACAGCCGGCGGCGCTGAACTGGCGGAGCTGGCGCTGGGGGACGCCTTCACCTCAGACGGAAGCGAAATCAATCCGGCATGGGTGGCCCAAAAGAAGACGCCGCCGATCACGATGACCGCGGCCACAAACGAGAGGAATTTAGTCAGGGATTTCATGGAGGGATTTTTCGGGTGGTTGGTCGTTAAAAATGAGGATCAATCGAACCACTGGACGATGGGGACCGTGAAAGGGCCTGCCGTCATGGGACTCCAGAGTTCGCCGGTCTTGGGCAACTCAGCATCGGTCGCACCATCCTGCAGCCGTGCCTGGATGTGCCGCACCTGAAGCAACCCTTTGTTTAATGGAGCGAGCGGTTGGGTTTGGGTTTTGACTGGAGAGACTTGGTAGATCATGGTCGTAATTAGTTAAATTTAAGAGTTGACCGGTTAGTATAGCATTTGAGCAAAAAAATGTTTATGCAGCAGCCGCGGAAACGTCTTTGAGGCCGAGGAGCCGGTCGACGCCATGTTCCAAACGCTCGACATGCTTCACGCTGTTTTCAATTTTCGCCTGCAACAGCACCCCGACAATATAAGAGGAAACTTCCTGCGCGAGTTCCGCCGCGTCTTTTGTCTCGATGAGCCCTTCTGTCGCCAGGTCTCGGACCAGCGACTCCATGTACTTCTGATTGCGCATGCCAATCTGCTCAATCTTCTGGCGGATCTTTTCGTCCTGAGTGCTCAACTCGCTGCCGACCGAACAAAAAGGACAGCCAAGCATTTTGCCAAAACTTTCATACTTCTGCTTTTGATCGGCAACGATGAGCTGACAATATTTATGCAGCCGCTCAACCGGGGGCACCTGGGGCGAGAAAATCTGGTCCAGCATGGGGCGCTTGTGCTCCCAATGACGTTCGAAAGCGGCCACAGCCAGATCGGACTTCGATTTGAAAGCGTGATAAAAGCTACCCTTGTTCACGCCCGCCTTCGTGCAGATGTCATCCACGCTGACAGAGCCATAGCTGCTCTCCCAGATGAGGTCCATGGCGACCGTGAGGAGCTTCTGTTTGGTTTCGGTTTCCTGCTTCACGTCGTCACTCTAGTTGACTAGTCAGTATAGCGCAAGCTATTTCTTCTCCTTCTTTTACGCCTTCCTTCGCGCTGATCTATTTGCCGCCCTGCTTCCATCACGAGAATGTAACAACCAAGTGAAAATGAAGAATTATTTTCGATTCCTGTTGACGCGGCTCTCGACTTTTCCTAAATGAAGTATCGTTTTGTATAAACTGGCGTCCTAAACCATCGTTTTACCGAAACTTACACCCCCTAAAAAAATGGAAATCAAACTGGAAAGTCCCAAGATTCTCCTCTCTACCACCCTGCTGGTGACGTTCCTTTCTTTAGCCTTAACACAGGCTTCAGCCCAGGTTCTCTACGATAATGGGGCACCTGCACTGGGAAGTCCTAATGGAGTCGGTTTTTATGCCGATACCAATAGTCCTGTTGAAACGGAGGTGGGAGACGTTTTTACCGCGCCGACGAGCGGCACGGCCGCCGTGATTAATTTTAGCGGCATCTACTATGGCTACGGTGCGCCGGGCACGCTCACGCCCACAACCACGGACTCTTTTCTCATCAGCCTCTATGCACTGGCGCCAGGCGCAGCCCCCAGCACGGCGGACACTCCCATCACCAGCACAGTATCAGATTTGACGAGAACCTTTCTGGGCCTCGGAAATAGCAAATACATTTTTTCATTCAGCGGCGTGCTCGACACACCGTTGACCTTGACGGCCGGCTCGACCTACTACCTCGGCATCAGTGACACCACGAGCCCCTACGAGGACTTTGCTGTTTCCGCCACGGCGACGCCAACTTCGAGTACCGGATATGCCATCCCCGCCGGTGCCACCGACTTCGGTGCCGAGGGTTCCGCGCCGCTTAGCTTTTCCCTCGCCACACCCGAGCCGAAAACTTGGGCGTTGGGGATTATGGGTATAATTGCCTTGTGTGTTGCAGGAAGCCGACTTCGCAGGACGCTGTAAACCAATTGAGGCCTTCCCTGAGGAAAGCCCGACCGTTATCCTCCGCTTTGAGGGGCAGTGCTGCCACCGCTTCCTCCGCTCCCGCCACCAGATCCGCCACTCCCGCCGCTTCCACTCCCGCCGCCGGTTCCGGCCACAGCCATTTGGCTTGATACACCGGAGAAAACCGCCTTTACCTGCTTACCCATGGTCGACAGAGTGCCGATGGCCACGACTGAAATCAGGGCCAGAATCATCGCATATTCAACCAACGTCTGGCCTCTCCTCTTGGCAAGAGACTCTGCGCTTCGGTAGATATTACGGTTATTCATATAAATTTTTACATAGGTACAACTAACTCCAGTTACTTAACGCAAAACAATTGTCGCGGTCAAGCTTGGAAATAACGCCTCGGTCGGGCACATGCACTGCACGTCCCCTTCTCCGACTTCTCCTCCAAGCTGGACTTCTAACAATAGCCCTGCTTAAGGGGCTTCATCGGCACGAATGGAAGGAACCTGAGCGATTA
>Ga0302319_10024933_pt1 | contig 10606 bp, 7 predicted proteins | sample Bog_T0_2_FD_203319 | JGI IMG/M metagenome (GOLD analysis project Ga0302319, IMG submission 203319) | Peat permafrost microbial communities from Stordalen Mire near Abisko, Sweden - Bog_T0_2 | ecosystem: Environmental > Terrestrial > Soil > Wetlands > Peat | place: Sweden: Abisko, Stordalen Mire... | reverse complement strand
CGCGTGATCGTGATCGCCCGGCTCATCCGATGCCCCCTTTCCCGCGAATCGGCGCGGTGGTTTATCGAATCGAACCTCAAGCCGCTTGGGAAGCCCCCCGAGAGTCAGGAGTTCGGGCGGTTGGTATTACCTGTCCCGGCAAGTCCGCATTACGCGCGCGGCTTCCGCGTTCATAGCCGCATCGATGAAGGGCTGAACATGCAAGGCGGGTTTGCTTCCGTGAAGGTGCTGGGCTTCATCGTGTGGTGCGGCTTCGCAGCTTATCGGTACATCGCACTGGAGGACAGCGCCTATAGAGCGCCGTTCGTCATCATCATCGGCGTCGTCTCGGCGGCCCTGCTGAGCTTCGAATTCCTATACCTGCCCGACTAAACCGGACTCGTCCGCACTCATCCTGGTGCCCTCGGCCTGCTAGGTCAGTTCGGCAGTATGGCGCCGGCCGCGCCGAATTGGCTTGCGTGGCCGCCTCTGTTGCTGTTGAACCGCGCCCCTTTGGCGGTACGGGTAGCCCATGCTTCAGGTTGGCATCGATTTCGGTACCACCAACAGCGTCATCGCGCTGCTGGGCGCGGATGGTACCCCGCGCAGCGCTGTCTTTGGCACCAAGGACGTGTTCCGCACGGTGCTGTGCTTCTGGGCGGAGGAGGGGCGGGCCGGCCACTGTCTGCATCATGCCGCCGGCCCGGCGGCGATTGCCGCCTATCTCGACGACCCGCTCGACAGTCGGCTGATCATGTCGATGAAGAGCTATCTGGCGCAGCGCAGCTTCACGGAGACACGCATCTTCGGGCGCCGTTTTTCCCTGCCCGACCTTGTGGCGCAGTTCCTGCGCGCGCTCGCCGCCGCGGCCGGGATCGACCCTGCCGCGGTGCGCGTGATGGCCGGTCGCCCAGTCCGCTTCGCCGGCGACTTTGCCGACGATGCCTTTGGCGAGGCACGGCTGCGCGAATCTTTCGCCGCGGCCGGGTTCCGCCACGTGGCAGTCGCGCTGGAGCCGGCAGGCGCAGGGGCGCGCTTTGCCCATTCGCTGACCCGGCCCGCCACGGTGCTGGTGGGCGATTTCGGCGGCGGCACGAGTGACTTCTCGGTTCTACGCTTCGTGCCTGGCGCGCCGGTGCAGCCGCTCGGCCATGCCGGCGTGGGCATTGCCGGCGACGTATTCGACTACCGCATCATCGACCGGGTCATCAGCCCACGGCTGGGCAAGGGCGACACCTACCGCATCATGGGCAAGGACATGCCTATCCCGGCCGAATACTATTCGGCATTTGCCCGCTGGCACAGGCTGTCGCTGATGCGCAATCCCAAGACCCTGCGTGAAATCGGCGAGGTGGCACAGACTGCCCAATACCCAGAGCGTCTGCGCGGGCTGTTGGCACTGATCCAGGACGAACAGGGATTTCCTCTCTATCAGGCCGTGTCGTCGGTGAAGACTGCTCTCTCACAGGCCGAGAGCGCAGTTCTGCGCTTCGCCCATGCGGGGATTGCGATCGAGCAGATGGTGACGCGAGCGGAGTTCGATGCCTGGATTTCCGCCGACGTCGCGCGCATGGGCATGGCGGTTGATGACGCGCTGGCGGATGCGGCCGTTGAGGCGTTGACGGTGGACCATGTGTTCCTCACCGGCGGCACGTCGTTCGTACCGGCGGTACGGCACTTATTCGAGGCTCGGTTCGGCGCCGAACGGGTGACCTCTGGCGGCGAGTTCGTGTCGGTTGCCGAGGGGCTGGCGTTGATCGGGGCGGAGGCTGATGTGTCATATTGCTGTTCCTCGATCAATGACAAAACGGAGAAATGACGCCGCGCTGCAGCGAAGCGACGCCTGGACGTGATGCGGGCGCGTCACCGGCCGCGCTATGCTGAAGGTACCCGCGCCACCTATCCCGTGTGCCTGATGGTGGTGCGGAAGCCCGTGCTGGCCAACGTCCGGGGCTTTGGGTGCAGTCCGTCTCGCAATGCGCAGGTTTCGAGAATTGTGGCGTATGGTCTGGCACCGAGCCTCACGCACAGCGGAACGGCCATGGCACACCTCAGCGGGATCGCTGCTGACCGACAGATTCTGTATAGCCGAGATCAGCCTCTGGTTGCCATCCGGCACAAGTCCCCATACCTTGCGGCCACTATCGCCTCTGGCCAGCACCAGAATGCGAAGCGGCAGCAAGGACATCCCATGAGCGTCTCGGCCAGGCAGTCGGTCACAATCACCCTCGGCGGCGCGGGCAAGTCTGCAAGCTTGCCGCTGATCGATGGCAGCATCGGGACCCCGGCCGCCGACCTCGGCAAGCTTTTCGGCGAGCTCGGGATTTTCACCTATGATCCCGGCTACCGCGGGACCGCGTCGTGTTCGAGCGGCATCACCTACATCGACGGTGAAGCCGGTGTGTTTCTGTACCGTGGCTATCCGATCGAGCAACTCGCCGCGAAGTCGGATTTCCTGGAAGTCGCCCACCTGCTGATGGTCGGCAGTCTTCCGACCGCCGAAGCGCTCAAGGAATTCGTAACCGGTGTCATGCGCCACAACATGGCACACGAGCAGCTTCACCAGTTTTACAACAGCTTCCGCCGCGACGCACACCCGATGGCAGTGCTCGGCGGCGTCGTCTCGGCGTTGTCGGCATTCTTCCACGACAGCCTCGACGTCGACAATCCGGAAGACCGCCGGATCAGCGCCTTTCGCCTGATTGCCAAACTGCCGACCATTGCCGCATGGGCGCACAAATACTCCCTCGGCGAGCCCTTCATGTACCCGCAAAACAACCTCGGGTACGCGGCCAATGTCCTCTATATGTTCCATGCCGTGCCGGCCGAGCCCTACCATGTGAATCCGGTGCTCGAACGGGCGATGGATGTGCTCCTCATCCTGCACGCGGATCACGAGCAGAACGCCTCGACCAGCACTGTGCGGCTGGCAGGCTCGTCCGGTGCCAACCCGTTCGCATGCATCGCTGCCGGGATAGCCTGCCTTTGGGGTCCGGGGCATGATGGGACGAGCGAGGCGGTACTGATGATGCTGAACCGGATCGGCCACGTCCGGGACCTCGGGCCGTTCCTGTCTGACGTGAAGCATACGGGCAACCATGCCGCGCTGACGGGTTTCGGGCACCGCGTGCTCAGGAGCCATGACCCGCGGGCGAAAATCATGCAGCGCGTCTGCCACGACGTGCTTGCCGAGCTGAGCATCAAGGACGATCCGCTGCTCGACCTCGCCGTGGAGATGGAGGCGGCCGTCCTCGGCGACCCGTATTTCGTTGACCATGACCTCTATCCGAACCTGGATTTCTATTCGGCTGTCACGCTGAAGGCGATGGGGTTCCCGCCCGGTATGTTTGCGGCGCTGTTCGCAGTCTCGCGCACCGTAGGCTGGGTCAGTCAATGGCTGGAAATGATGGCCGATCCGCTGCGCCGCATCGGCCGGCCACGGCAGCTGTATGTCGGGGCGCCGTGCCGCAATTACGTACCGGCCAGCGAGCGTTAGACTTCACCCCGAGCAGCAGGCGCCGGCCGACAGGACGGGTGGAGCGATCTGCTCCATCGTGCATTGCACAGGGCGTTTGTCAGGACGCCAGCGCAGCAGCTTGGTGCCGTGACGGAAGCGCGCGCCGGTCACCTGATCGAACCGAACCTCCACAACAAGCTGAGGCCGCAGCGGCTCCCAGGCACTGCTCCGTTCGGTGCTCCAGCGGCTCGGGCCGCCGGGGGCCTTGCCGGTGAAGCCCGGTGGCTGTCGCAGCGTCTCCAGCCGCTTTGTCAGCGCCGGTCGTTCATCGTCGCTGATCGTGGCGGTGAAGCCGACATGGTCGAGCTTGCCCTTGTCATCGTACAAGCCCAGCAGCAGCGACCCGACTTGATTCGACCGGGTCAGATAGCGGAAGCCGCCGACCACGCAGTCGGCAGTTCGCAGCGACTTCACCTTGACCATGACGCGCTCGCCTGGCGCATAGGGCTGCGCCAAGGCCTTGGCGACCACGCCATCGGTCGCGCCGTGGCCGGCCTCACCGAGCCATTGCGCAGCGCACCGCAGGTCGACCGTGACCGGCGACAGCTCCAGCCGCTTCGGCACGGCGGCCCTCGCCATGAACGCCTCCAGCGCCTGCCGCCGTCGGTCCAGCTTTTCGTCCATCAGGCTGCTGCCATCGGGCGCCACCAGCATGTCGAACAGGATCAGCCGCGCCGGCGTTTCGGCCGCGAGCTTGCGAATGCGGCTCTCTGCCGGATGCAGCCGCATCTGCAAGGCGTCAAAGGCGAGATGCCCATCGATCTCGACCACCAGTTCGCCGTCGATGACAAAGCGGTCGGCGGCGACCTGCCGCAGCATCGCCACCACCTCCGGGAAGTAGCGGCCGAGCGGTTTGCCGGATTTCGCGCGCAGGTCCACCGCGTCTCCGGCTTTGAAGGCAAGGCAGCGAAAACCGTCCCATTTCGGCTCGTACTGCCAGCCGCCATCGTCGTCGGGCAGCCGCTCGGCCGTACGCGCCTCCATCGGCGCTGTGTCCAGCGGAAGATCAAAGCCGTCGGTCGCCGCCATGCCTGACACTCCCAAGCATCCGCTACGCACAAGGCAAACGAGGTGCATTCTGCAGGCGCTACAGGCGCAAATGCGCCAGCACCCGTGTGCCACATCGATTAGAACAAGGCTCGCCCGGGGACCATAGACACGGGTTCATTTGTCAACCCATCAAGCTTTCAAGCGTCTTGCGGAAGCGGCTGGCAATGCTATCCCGCCGGCAATGATGGCCTTGTGAAACGAGTTTCCGCCCCCCCCAGCCAGACGCAATCCACTAAACTGCGTCGAGCCGCAAAGATCCAGCTATCGAGCAAGGAATCGCCGCGGCGCGCCGAGACGCTCGGAGCCTGCGAATTCAGACTGATCATATCAGCCGGCTGGCCGCAGGCGATCTCCGAGGCGGCGACGCCGGAGGCTTGCGCGCCTCCACGGCGAGCAGCGTCGAACAGCATGCGGCCAGACGAACGGGTGGTGTCCGTGGCCAGGATGTTGCGACCGCGCAGCGCGAGGCGTTGAGAGTATTCAAGCTGGCGCAGTTCGCCGGCAGCATCGATTAGCACATTTGAATCCGAGCCAATTCCGAAACGCCCACCCATAGCGGAGTACTCATGCGCGCGAAAAATGCCGTCGCCAAGGTTGGCTTCGGTGATCGGACACAGGCCGGCGACGGCGCCACTGGCGGCAAGTCGCGCGGCTTCGCCGGAGGTCATGTGCGTGGCGTGAATCAGGCACCAGGTATCGTCGACCGGAATGCTGTCCAAGAGATACTCCACCGGTCGGCGGCCACTCCAGGCGAGGCAATCATCGACCTCCTGGGATTGTTCAGCGATGTGGATATGGATCGGGCCTGATTCGCGCAGCAGGAGGACGGCACTGATGTCGTCGACGGCTGCCGCGCGGAGGCTGTGCGGAGCAAGGCCGAGGACGGCGCCGGGCAGAGGGGCGATGGCGCGGCGGCAGGCATCCATCAGGCAGCCGAACTGGTCCGGAGTTGTGATGAAGCGGCGCTGGCCATGGTTGGGCGGGACAGAGCCGAAATTGGCATGGGCGTAGAACACCGGCAACAAGGTGAGCGCAATGCCGGTTTGCTCCGCGGCTGCGGCGATGTGCGCCGCGTGCTCGCCAATATTGTCGTAGACACCGCCGTTGCGTGCATGATGGAGATAATGGAACTCCGCGACACGTGTGAAGCCCGCTTCAAGCATTTCGACATACGCCTGGGCTGCGATGGCCGCGATATCCTCTGGTTCGATGCGGTCGACGAATCGATACATCATCTCGCGCCAGGTCCAGAAACTGTCGCTGCCGCTGACTCGTAGCTCGGTCAGACCGGCCATGCCGCGCTGGAAGGCATGGCTGTGCAGGTTGCACAGGCCGGGGAGTGCGATGCCGTGGCGCTCGTCATCGGGTGCCGGAGGCACGCCGACTTCGACCGATTGGAACCGCCCCTCCGCGACGCCAAGCCGTACGCCAGCCGCCCAGCCACCGGGGAGAAGCGCTGTTTCGAACCACAGACCCGTCATCAGTGCCAACCTCCGGACGTCACTGACAGAATTGTCAACGCACTGGACAAGATCGCGTCGGGATCAATATCTATGGATGATCTCGGCACTTCAAAATGTGTCGGCCGGAAACGAGTCAGATGGCGCGCTGTGACCGGCTTTGGCGGAACGCGAGGCTGATGACGATGGCGCCGGGGCGGGACGGCCTTGGCATTGTCAAGAATGGGCTGCTGGCCGCGTGCGGCGGTCGCATCGTCTATGCCGGTGCCACCGCTGACGCACCCGGGCTCGATGCGGCCGACACGGTGGACTGCGACGGCCGCTGGATCACGCCGGGGCTGATCGATTGCCACACGCATCTGGTCCATGGCGGTGATCGGTCCCAGGAATTCGAGTTGCGGCTGGGCGGCGCGACGTACGAGGAGGTTGCCAGAGCCGGGGGCGGGATCGTCTCGACCATGGCGGCAACGCGCGCGGCCAGCGAGGCGCAGCTGATCGCCGAAGCACTGCCACGGCTGGATGCGCTTCTGGCCGAGGGCATGACGACCATCGAGGTGAAATCCGGCTACGGGCTGTCGCTGGCGGCCGAGACGCGGCAATTGCGGGCGGCGCGCGCTCTGGCGAGGGAGCGGACAATCGACGTCACCACCACCTTCCTCGGCGCGCATGCGCTGCCTCCGGAGGCCGCGGGGGACAAGGATGCCTATATCGGCCAGGTCTGCAACGAAATGCTGCCCGCTATTGCGCGCGAAGGGCTGGCCGATGCAGTCGATGTCTTTTGCGAAGGCATCGCCTTTTCCGCCGATCAAACGTCGCGCGTGTTCGAGGCGGCGCGCGCGTTTGGGCTGCCGGTCAAGCTGCACGCGGACCAGCTGTCGAACCTGCAGGGCGCAGCGCTGGCGGCACGGTTCGGGGCGCTATCGGCGGACCATCTGGAGTACAGCGACGAGGCGAGCGTGGTAGCGATGTCGCGGGCGGGAACCGTGGCGGTGTTGCTGCCGGGAGCCTATTATTGCACCCGGGAAACGCATCTGCCGCCGGTTCAGCATTTCCGCCGGCACGGCGTGCGCATCGCACTGGCCACCGATTGCAATCCCGGCACCTCGCCGCTGACCTCGCTGCTGCTGACCATGAACATGGGCGCCACCTTGTTCCGACTGTCGGTCGAAGAGTGCATCGCCGGCGTGACGCGCGAAGCCGCGTGTGCGCTGGGGCGGCAGAATAGCATCGGTACACTCGAAGCCGGCAAGAGCTGCGACCTTGCCATCTGGTCGATCGAGCGCCCGGCCGAACTGGTCTATCGCATGGGGCTCAATCCGCTGCACGCGCGCGTGCAGCGGGGGATACCGGCTTGATCACGTTGCTGCCCGGCAATGTCCCGCTGCGGGACTGGCGTGCGATCTATCGCGGTGCGGATTTGCGGCTGGACTCGACCTGCGTGCCTGGCATCGCGCGAAGTGCGGCCGCAGTGGCGACGATCGTTGCCAGGGGGCTGCCGGTCTACGGCATCAATACCGGCTTCGGCAAGCTTGCCAGCGTACGCATCAATACGGCGGATCTGGAAGCGCTTCAGCGCAACATCGTCCTGTCGCATGCGGCGGGGGTCGGCGAGCCGATGCCCGTTGCTATCACGCGCCTGATGATGGCGCTGAAATTGGCGAGCCTGGCCCAAGGCGCGTCCGGCGTGCGGCCGGCAACGATTGCCATGCTGGAGGCGCTGCTGGAACGCGGGTTGACGCCGGTTGTGCCCAACCGCGGGTCGGTCGGGGCATCCGGCGATCTCGCGCCGTTGGCCCATATGACGGCGGCCATGATTGGAACAGGCGAGGTCGTCATGACCGGGCGCCGGGTATCGGCGGCCGACGGGCTTGCCCTGGCAGGGCTGGTGCCCCTGGTGCTGGGGCCGAAGGAAGGCTTGGCGCTGTTGAACGGCACGCAGTTCTCCACCGCTTACGCGCTGGCCGGGCTGTTCGAGGTGGAGTTGGTGTTCCGGTCGGCGCTGGTGACCGGGGCGCTGTCGACGGATGCGGCACGCGGGTCCGACGCGCCGTTCGATCCGCGCATCCATGCGCTGGGCCGCCACCGCGGACAGGTTGAGACCGCTGCGGCGCTGCGCAAACTGATGGCAGGATCGGCCATCCGCGCCTCTCATTTGGACGAGCACGAGCGGGTGCAGGACCCCTACTGCCTACGCTGCCAGCCGCAGGTGATGGGCGCCGTTCTCGATGTGCTGCGCCAGGCGGCCGACACGCTGAACACGGCGGCGAACAATGTTTCCGACAATCCGCTTATTTGCGCAGAAACCGGCGAGGCGCTGTCCGGTGGGAATTTTCACGCCGAGCCCGTGGCCTTCGCCGCCGACATGATCGCCATGGCAGTCTGCGAAATCGGCTCGCTGGCGGAACGGCGCATCGCGATGCTGGTGGACCCGGCCTTGTCCGGCATGCCTGCCTTCCTGACCCACAAGCCCGGCCTGAATTCGGGCTTCATGGCACCGCATGTGACCGCCGCTTCCCTGGTGTCCGAGAACAAGCAGCGCGCCTATCCCGCGAGCGTCGATTCGATTCCGACGTCGGCCAACCAGGAAGACCACGTTTCCATGGCCGCGCATGGCGCACGTCGTCTGCTGGGGATGGCGGAGAATGCCGGCGCAGTCATCGCGATCGAATGGCTGGCGGCAGCGCAGGGGTGCGAGTTCCACGCGCCGCTGCTGTCCAGTCCCCGGCTGGAAGATGTGCGGGCGATTTTGCGCCGCGAGGTGCCGCCGCTCGACGAGGACCGCTATTTCCATGCCGATATGACGACGGCGATCGCGTTGGTGCGTGCCGGCGCGCTGACAGCTTCGTGCGACGATCTGCTGCCGCTGGTTGCTGACTGAGGGAGGTCTCGATGACCCGCCACGGCAATGCCCGCGTTATCCGCGCGCCCAGGGGCGCCGTGCTCTCCGCCAAAAGCTGGCTGACGGAGGCAGCGTTGCGCATGCTGATGAACAATCTCGATCCGGACGTGGCGGAAAATCCGCAGGACCTGGTGGTGTACGGCGGCATCGGCCGGGCTGCCCGAAATTGGGAGGCATTTGACCGTATCGTCGCCAGTCTCCGCGCTTTGGAGGAAGACGAAACGCTGCTGATCCAATCCGGCAAGCCGGTCGGCGTGTTCCGCACCCACGCCGACGCGCCGCGCGTGCTAATCGCCAATTCCAACCTTGTGCCTCATTGGGCGACCTGGGACCATTTCCACGAACTCGACCGCAAGGGCTTGATGATGTACGGCCAGATGACCGCTGGCTCGTGGATCTATATCGGCTCCCAGGGCATTGTTCAGGGCACCTATGAAACCTTCGTCGAAATGGGCCGTCAGCATTACGGCGGCTCGCTGGCCGGGCGCTGGATTCTGACCGCGGGGCTTGGCGGGATGGGCGGGGCACAGACGTTGGCGGCAACCATGGCGGGCGCCTGTTGCCTTGCCATCGAGTGCCAGCCGAGCCGCATCGAAATGCGCTTGCGCACTGGATACGTGGATGTGCTGGCGGCGGACCTGGATGAGGCGCTGGCCATCATCAGCCGCGCGACCGGCGAGAAAAAACCGCTGTCTGTTGCGCTGCTTGGCAATGCGGCCGACGTGCTGCCGGAACTTGTGCGCCGCGGGATAAGACCGGATTGCGTCACCGATCAGACCTCGGCGCACGATCCCGTCAACGGCTATCTGCCGAAGGGCTGGACGCTTGCGGAATGGGAGGCGAAGCGCGCGAGCGATCCCAAAGCGGTGGCAGCGGCATCGCGGCGATCCATCGCCGAGCATGTGCGGGCGATGCTGGATTTCTGGCGGATGGGTGTGCCGACCGTCGATTACGGCAACAACATCCGTCAGGTCGCACTGGAAGCAGGCGTTGCCGACGCGTTCGATTTTCCCGGCTTCGTGCCAGCCTATATCCGCCCGCTATTCTGCCGCGGCATCGGACCGTTCCGTTGGGCGGCCCTATCCGGCGATCCGGCGGATATCGATCGGACCGATGCCAGGGTAAAGGCGTTGATGCCGGACAGCCCGGCGCTGCATCGATGGCTCGACATGGCGCGCGATCGCATCAAGTTCCAAGGACTGCCGGCACGCATCTGCTGGGTGGGGCTGGGCGATCGTCATCGCCTCGGCCTGGCCTTCAACGCGATGGTCGCGAGCGGCGAGTTGAAGGCGCCGATCGTGATCGGGCGCGACCATCTGGATTCCGGTGCAGTCGCTTCACCCAACCGTGAGACGGAAGCGATGAAGGATGGCAGCGACGCGGTCTCCGACTGGCCGCTGCTGAATGCGTTGCTGAACTGCGCAAGCGGCGCGACCTGGGTGTCGTTCCATCATGGTGGCGGCGTTGGTATCGGGTTCAGCCAGCACGCTGGCTTGGTCATCGTGGCCGATGGCACGCCGGCCGCGGCGCGACGCATCGAGCGGGTGTTGTGGAACGATCCCGCGACGGGTGTAATGCGCCACGCCGACGCCGGCTATGAGGACGCCGTTGCCTGCGCACGGCTGCATAACCTGACTCTGCCAGGCATCGGGTAAAGCTGGCCCCCTCGATGCGCCACGAGGGTTCCGCGCTCGCGGGCTG
>Ga0302319_10024931_pt1 | contig 10607 bp, 8 predicted proteins | sample Bog_T0_2_FD_203319 | JGI IMG/M metagenome (GOLD analysis project Ga0302319, IMG submission 203319) | Peat permafrost microbial communities from Stordalen Mire near Abisko, Sweden - Bog_T0_2 | ecosystem: Environmental > Terrestrial > Soil > Wetlands > Peat | place: Sweden: Abisko, Stordalen Mire... | reverse complement strand
TGATTGGTCGGATTCAGCTCCCGATAGCTAACACAACTCAACCCGAGCTTCCAACACCCAAACTTACTTTGATCACCTTGATCAGCTTTGACCCGTCCTCGATTTCTGAGCCCCTGATTTCAGACTCCGCTTTGTGTCTTAGTGTCTTTGTGTCGCCAGATCCTGAGCTTGTCAAAGGGTGAACCAAATCCGGACGGTTTTACTTTGATTACTTGGATTCGCCGGGATTGGGACTCGACGCCTCCGGGTAGCTGAAAGGACTTTTCGGTTTCCGGCGGGTCCCGCGACTGCGAGATGTTGGCGGCTGTCCAGCCCTGAGGCGATCTCCGATCTCAAACCATCCGTCCCGAATGCCGCTTTCTTAAGACCTTTTTAAGAGAGAAACCGCGGGTAACGAAAACGGGCGCCGATAAAGACCTCTGTAATTCGCGTCTATTCGCGTCCATTCGCGGTTAAAAAACTCCTCGACTAAGCGCCATCCCCATCCGTCCCTATCCGCGACCTTGATCAGCTCGGATGAGGTTGGACGGAGGCCCAAATGGTCTCCGCTTGTTCTTTGACATCTTAAATCCCGCGCCCGATCGCGGGACGCAGAGCAGGGCACCGAACCCTCCGCCCGGGCGCAGTCTCCTCGCCGAGGCTTGGAATTGGTGGGAACGCTCTGATGCACGAGGGGCGAAGAGTCAAAACCTGGCCGATTTCCGGCGAAAAACCGACCCTAAGTCGTTCAAGATCAACAAAAGTTAGTCGCCGGCCGGCGACTGCATTCACTGCACAACGTCTGCTGCTTTCGCCATCCTGGCGCCGCCTCATCGATCGAGGCGGCGCCGGTCTTTCCCTTCGAACCCGCCGCGGTTATTCGGATTTCAGGGAAGCCATATCGATCGAGAACCGATACTTCACGTCGGACCGGAGCATGCGCTCGTAGGCTTCGTTGATCCTCTGGATCGGGATGACTTCGACGTCGGCGGTGAGGTGGTGCGCGCCGCAGAAATCGAGCATCTCCTGCGTCTCGGCAATGCCACCGATGGGCGAGCCGGACAGGCTCCGGCGCGCGAAGATCAGGCCGAAAGCCGCGACGGGCAGCGGTTTCTCGGGCGCTCCGACCAGGGTGATATTGCCGTCGCGCGTCAGCAGGTTGATGTAGGCGTTGATATCGTGGTCGGCGGCGACGCAATCGAGGATGAAGTCGAAACTGCCCGCGTGCTTTTGCATCTCGTCGGCGTTGCGGGAGACGACGACCTCGTCCGCGCCAAGACGGAGCGCATCCTCCTTCTTGTTCGCCGAGGTGGTGAAGACGACGGTGTGCGCGCCGAACGCGTGGGCAAACTTCACGCCCATGTGGCCAAGCCCGCCCAAGCCGACGACGCCGACCTTTTTGCCTTTGGTAACGCCCCAGTGGCGCATCGGCGAGTAGGTGGTGATGCCAGCGCAGAGCAGCGGCGCGGCGCCGGCGAGATCGAGGCCGGCCGGGATGCGCAGCACGAAGGCTTCGTCCACGACCACGCTATCCGAGTAGCCGCCGTAGGTGACCGGCGCCGTTTGATGGCTGTCGGGGGAGCCATAGGTGAGCACCATCTTCGGACAAAATTGCTCCAGGCCAGCCTGGCAATTCGGGCAGGTCCGGTCGGAATCGACCAGACAACCGACGCCCACCAAGTCGCCCGCCTTAAACTTGCTGACCGCTGCGCCCACGCTCGCGACCCGCCCAATGATCTCGTGGCCCGGGACGCAAGGATAGACGGTGGGCATGACGTCGTGCCATTCGTCGCGGGCATAGTGAAGGTCCGAGTGGCAGACGCCACAGAAAAGGATCTCGATCTGCACGTCGCGTTCGGTCGGATCGCGGCGGGGAATCGTGGTCGTGGTCAGCGGCGCTCTCGTGCCAGTCGCGGAGTAAGCTTTGGTTTTATACATGGCTGGATGGTTCTGTTGTTTCGCCTGGCGGGGAGTTGTGGCCGTGTGCTCCCGCAAATCAAGCGTGCAGGAGTATTCGCCATCCCGCGCCTCTCTGCGCTCGCGATCGTGCGCCCTCTGTTGCGTTCTTGCGGAAAAAGCGGGCGGGCTTCTGTCCGCCGATCCCTCACGCGCATTTCGAGTTCGCTTTCAGCCACTTCGCATAGGCAGCTTCGGTCATCTCTCCGGCGGCGAGCGCCAGCGTGCGCAATACCGCGTCCGCCTCCGTCGCGTGAAATTCAAAGCCACTGCGTTCGAGAAAGCCCGCGCCGAGCATGAAGCCCGTGCGTTTATTCCCGTCGAGAAACGGGTGATTCTTCACGATGCCCGCGGTGTAAGCCGCAGCCATCTCCGGCATGCCTGGTTTGCCGTAGGCAAAAAGCTGCCGCGGACGAGCCAGGGCGGATTCCAGCAGGTTTTCGTCGCGCACTCCCACGAGGCCGCCGTAGTGCGACAGCATCATGTCGTGCAGCGCGAGGCACTCCTCACGCGTCAGCCAATAGGGCTCCGTCACTTCGCCAATTCGCGCAGCGTGTTGCGGTAGCGGCGGTTCAGGGATTCAAACACCGCCATCGTTTTGGTGAATTCGGGATTGCTGACGCTCAGACGCACACCGTCCTGCGCTTCAGTGAGCGTCACCGTGTCGCCCTCGCCGATCTTCAAATGCGCGAGCGCTTCCTTTGGCAGGACGATGCCCACCGAGTTGCCGATCTTGCGGAGTTTGAGTTCGAGAGTCATGCCCTCAGCGTAGTCACATCGGTGATAACATCAAGCGGTCGTTCAAACGGGGCGGATGCTATCCGATGAACGCTTCTTTGGGATCCAGACAAATTTTGGGTTCTAATGCCGCCCCGCCTTGAAATCCTCCCCGCGCCGCGCCACTCAAAATCGGGCCGACTGGATTCGAACCAGCGACCTCTTGAACCCCATTCAAGCGCACTACCAAGCTGTGCTACGGCCCGAGATTTTTGAGGAACCGGAACGTAATGGCCTGCGGAAAAAAGGGAAGCGGTTTTTTTTTGGCGGTCCTCGCGGCTCGGGCGCCATGCATTGTGGTGCAGCCATCCTGGCTGCCTGTGTTGGCTCGTGCAGGCTGCCGTTTCGACAAGCTCAAGGTCCCGAGCCAGCCGAGGGAGAATCCGGCGCCACAGCGCGCTGGCCCTGGGCAACAATGAATCACGCCCCGGCTGTCCCTGGAATCGACGTTCCCGGTTTTCCAATGCTCGGCAATTTTTCTTCCCAGGCTGCCTGGCCAGGCGCAACTTCCCTTTTTCGGCGGTGTTCGGGACGGACACCTCAAACCTCTCAAAAATCCAATGACGAATCCCATTTTCAAAAAAGCTCTCTCCTGGCTGCTGATCCTCGCCGCATTTTTTGCCGTGCCTTCCCTGGCGCAGGCGAAGAAAAAGCACGAAGTCGTTCGCGGAAAGGTCACCGAAGTCAAGGAGACCTCCATCACGGTTTCGCAGGGGAAAAAGGGGGAAGAGAAAACAACGACCGTGATCAATGTTCCGACCGGCACGCCGATCACGGACAAGAAGACCGGCGCCACGATTCAACTCAGCGATCTGGTCGGCAAGCATGTGAAGATAAAAGAGAGCAGCCCCGGAGTCGCGAAGTCCATCGTGGTGAGGAAGCACAAGAAGAAAAAGGACGCTGCCTAGCAGCGGGCCGGTTGTTTTTAGGCGCCGGCGGCCAGCCGTCCCTCCCTCGCTCTATTTCACGATGGCGATGGGGAAATCGGGGACCGTTTGCGGCTTCGCCACGGTGGGGCTTTGCTCGCCGTCCGTGAGTTTTTTGACGCGTTCGGCGATGTAGGTCTCCAGGCCACTAACGGTGATCTTCCGGTTGTGGAAGAAATCCGCCTGGCCGTCGAGACCCTCGACGATGGCCTTCGTGAACGCGCCGTTCTTCCATTCATCGCTCTCCACGCTCTGCTGCCGACCGGTCGAGGATGCGAAGACAATCGCCCCGTTCTCGGCGCTCGAAAGTTCGTTGACCACGCGGTTGAGATCCACTCCCGTCCCACCGGCGCCCTTGGCTGCGTAGAGCTTTCCGAGGGCGTTGCCCGCGTGGCAGCTATCGATGAAAAACAGGACTTTCCCCGGGATGCTCGCGAGCGTCTTTTGAATGTCCTCAAAGCTCACCCCCGTTCGCAGCCGGCGCGTATGATCGTAGTCTTGCGCGCAGAAGTAGAAGCGCCCTTCCGAATCGTTCTCGCCGTGCCCGGAGAGGAAGACGATGGCGACATCCTTGCTCGTGGTGGACTTTTTGACCCAATCCAGCCCGTCGAGAATATCGCCGGCCGTGGCCTTCGCATCCGTGATGACCCGGATCTCGACCTTCTGGTAGAGGCCGCCTTCCTGGCGCGCGAAGGCCGCGGCGAAATCGCCCGCGTCCTTGGCGGCATAACCGAGATCGGGAAGGTAGTCGTTTTTCGCGTAATGGGAGATCCCGGCGGCGAACAGATACAGCTTGGGCTTGAGCGCCGCGGGCTCGGACGCAGGTTGGGCGGCGGGCTCAGGCGCGACCTTCGCGGCGGCATGGACGAGCCGGAGCGTAGCCGGTTCGCTCACGGCGAATCGATTTTCGGCCAGCACCGTCAAAATCGCGTCTTTCGCCGGCAGCGGGATGCTGGCGGAGGCTTCCGCGCCGTCACCGGCTGGAACCGGCGCCTCGCCGCCCACGGGGCGGCCATCCAACAGGAGCCTGACATGGGTGACAGGCTCGGCGCCGCCCCGGCGCACGCGATAATGCACCGCAAAGGTCGTCTCGCCCGCGGGCACACTGGCTTCGCCCAGCACTCCCCCGGTCGTCAATTCCACGATGGGCGGTTGCGTCCTGGCCACCACCTCCTCCACGCGGGCCACCGGCTGTTCCTTGCGGCCGGTCTCGGCATTCGCCGCGTTCAATGCTTCGCCCACATCCAGCGTCTCCAGCACGCGCGCGATGACATCCGGGCGGTAAAATTGGTCGCGAAACTTTGACGCCGGGAAGAAATCGGCCTCGTGGTCCTTTCCGCGGTTCACGTGCCATCCAATGAGATCCTCCCCTTTGGGAGAGGCGTCGTAATAGCCCTGCGGCGTCCAGGCCACCCAGCGCTCGCGGTCGGCATGCGGGAAGAGCGCCAGCAATTCCGCGCCATTGTCGGAGCGATACCAGCGAATCGTGCCGTCGCTGAACGCGGCCACGGCCAGCCGCCCGTCCGCGCTCAGATTCACGCACCAGGCGGCTCCCGGCTGCACTGCCTCCCAGAGCGGAGCGCCAGCCGCCGTGAGACAGCGGAGGTAATAATCTCCGCCAAGAAGAAAAGAGGAGGCGTCGGGCGCGATGGCCAGGCAGGTGGACCTTTCCATTCCGCCGTTGAACTTCAGCTTCAGTGGCTCTCCATTCAGCTTGGGCGCCCGTGTGAATTCCCAATCCGTCACGTTCAGTCCATCCGTCCGCGCGACGCGGAGCTGAGCCGGAGTCGTTCCTTCGGTCCTGCCGCTGCGAAGCTGGCGCTGGCGAAGGTCGAAGACCGCCGGTTCCTTGCCGAATTGCAGAAAGGCAAACGCAACCGTGCGCGCGTCGCTGGAGATTCGAAAAGCCGGCAGGTTGTCCCGGAAATCGCCGATCGGTGGAATAGCCATCGTGGTCGCCTGACCGGAGGGACTTAGGATTCCCCACGACGGATCGCCCGCGGCAAAAAGCAGTCGTCCGTCGGGCAACGGGCGCAGGTCCATAATCGTATTGCGCGCCACGGAAACGTCCCGAAATGCGCCCCTGCCGGCATCCTGCCAAATCCGGATGGGACTGCCGCGCCCATGCACCCACATGCCTCCCCCGGCCAGGATCGTGCCATCGGCATTCCATGCCACGGTCCCCATATTGTCACTCTGGAAGCCGCCGGTATTGGGAGTGAAGAGCGGCGAGAGGTCGGCGCCTGAGAGAACCGCCACGGCAGTCGATTCATTGAAGCCGACGGAAATTTGCCGTCCATCCGGTGAGAACCTCGCGGAAGCGATTTCCTTGCCCTGTGCCGTATGGGCGGAGTGCAGCGGTTTCAAGACGGCTGGAGGACGATTGTTCCATCCATACAGGCGCAGCACCCCACCCGCATCGGAGGTCAAAAGCTGCGAATCGCCATGCCAATCCAGTTCGCCGCAGCCGCTCGCATAAGCCGAATCGTGCGCGACTTCCCGACCTTGGGAAACATCCCAGATGTGGAGACCCATTTTGTCCGCCAGGCCAACCGCCATCCATTGACCGCCCGGGGAAACGCTCAGCCCGGTGACGAGTTGCGGAAGTCCGTCCAGGCGGCGCACCATCCGGCCCGTGGTTGTGTCGAAGACATAAATCGATACAGAGCGATCCCATTCTACGCCGGTATAGCCTGCCACCGCCGCCAGCGAACCATCCGGCGAGAGCGTTCCCGTGAAGAGCAGGCCCTCGGGACCGGCCCCAATCGGCGGACGGAACACGCGCAGCAGCCGTCCCGACGCGATTTCCCAGAGCCGAGCCGTCTTGTCGGCGCCCACCGTCAGGGCCAGCCGCCCGGCGGCATCCGTGCGGATGCGCTGGATCGGCGCCGCATGCATGCCCGCTTCGATGCGGGGGATCGGCTCCGTGGAGGGCTCCTGGGCTGCCGGAGACCGGGTCGGAGCGCAAAGACAGAGAAGCAGGAGCAGCGGGAGCAAAGCTTTCGCCCCGCTTTGCAAGGCGGCGGACCCGCAATCCGATTTGGTGAAGTAAATACAGCGCATCGCGGCGGGTATCTATCAGCGGCGGCGGCGATTGTCAGATAGAAATGACGGGCGGCAATCAACTGCCGGGAGCGCCGTCGGGAATCGTCTTCGCATCGCTCTTCACTTCGTTCACTTGCACCTTCATCGAAGTCATGTTCAGCGCGCCAAACTGTGTGGCCAACGCCACGTCCGCGGCGTCGCGCCCGAAGGCGATGGCGATCCGATTGCCCCTCGGCTCCTTCTGGGTGCCATCGAAGACATACCAGCGTCCGCCGACAAACGCCTCGAACCAGGCGTGCAAATCCATCGGTTCAAGCTGGTGCAGATAGCCGACCACCATGCGCGCCGGGATGTTCAGGCTTCTGCACAGCGCCATTCCAAGATGCGCGTAGTCCCGGCACACGCCGGTTTTCGTCTGCGCGGTATCGAGCGCCGAGGTGGAGGCATTGCTCGTGCCATACTGGTATTTGAGGTTCTCGTGCAGCCACCTCCTGATCGCTTCCACCTGCGGGTAGCCCCCGGGCAGACCTCCCGTAATGGAACTCGCGAGGTCGCGCAGCATGTCGGACTGACAATACCTGCTTGGGAGGAGGAACTGCAGCGCCGGCTGGGGGAGATTCTGCGCCAGCACAAATTCCGCGGAAGGATCGACATCGATGACGTCGGCGGTATGCGCGCGGCAACTGCAACGAATGGTGAATTTCCCCGGGCCCATGACCACGCGCTGGCAAAGGTTGCCAAAGTCATCCGTGTACTCGATGACCGTCGAATGCGGTTCGAGCGCATATTCTTCGCGCATCACCCATTGCGCGAGTCCGCTGCGCGGGCGCAGCATGAGGATCAGCGGAATGGCGGCGTTGGCTTCAAACGAAATTTCACAACTGGCGTCGAGGATCATGGGAAAGAAGGTGTCCGAAGAGTTCGCGCACGATGGCGTTCATGCGCGTGGGCTCGGATGAATTGCCGGACACCGCCGCTCCATCCATGCCATCGACGGATACAATCGCGGAGGCAATTCAACTCGATGGTAGAGGAACTGACACCGGATCCATGAGCAAACTGCGCATCCATCACGAGACGATCTACTGCTATCGGAAGCCTGTGAGCTTTGGACCGCATCGCCTCATCCTGCGCCCGCGCGAGGGCCACGATATTCGCGTGGAGGAAATGACCCTGGAGATCGAACCGGACTTCGCCCTGGATTGGAGCCGCGACGTTTTTGGGAATTCCGTGGCGACAATCCATTTGCTGCAACCGGCGAAGGAATTGCGCATCCGAAGCCACGTCGTCCTGCGACAGACCGCCCCATTTCCGCCCAGCATCGACAGACGAGTGAAGCCGTCGGCATTCCCGCCGGAGTATTCACCCTTCGAGAGCGCGGTCGCCACAGCGTATCAGGCAACCACTTTTCCCGACGATATCTCCCTGGTGAAAGAATGGGTCGCCGCTCAGATCGACCTTTCGCGCGAAGCGACCGCCGAAAGCATTGTGGCGGCGCTGAATCGCCGCGTCCGGGAATGGGTCGCGTATGCTCGCCGGGAAACAAAAGGTGTGCAGACTCCCGGCGAGACTCTTCACAAAAAATCCGGATCGTGCCGCGACATGGCGACGCTCCTGCTCGAAGCGTTGCGCGCACTGGGGCTTCCCGCGCGCTTCGCCAGCGGTTACCTGCACTGCCTTGCTTCGGAGGCCGGGCACGCCTCCACTCACGCCTGGGCGGAAGTCTATCTGCCCGAGATCGGCTGGGTCGGCTACGATGCGACGACGGGCGGTCCCACATCAGCCAACCATGTCGTCACCGGCGTCAGCAATCATCCCCGTGGGGTCATGCCGATCACCGGTTCATTCTTCGGCGCCGCCAGGAATTACAAGGAGATGATGGTCAGCGTGCGAACCGAACGCCTGAGCGACGAAGCCGCAACCCGCGAGCCGCAAACGGCATAACGCCGGCGAATTCATCTCGGGCGCTCAGCCGAAAGCTGCGCTTCCAGCCAGGGCGCCACCTTCTCCACCCAAAGCGCGCCGTGCTTTTGCAAGCCCGCCGCCTTGAAATGCACGCCGGCGCGAAGTTCGCCCCCCAGCGCGTCGGTATCCGGACCGGGCATTGCCAGGCCCTTGTCCCACGCGGCTTTTTGCGCGGCCCGGAATTCGTCGTCCGAGGAATCCGTCTCGCTGTGATAGGTCGTCTGGGCCGTAAACCACGGTACGCTCCACTGGGCGCGCTCGCGGGATGCGCGGATGAGCGTCTCCATGAAGGCGGCGTATTGGGCGCCGGAAATCTGCTGATCCGCGGAGGCGCCGCCGCGCGCCTGCCCCGCGTCGCTTTCCCCCTGGTGCCACAGCACGGCGCGGCAACCACGCGGGCCAAGCGTGGCGAGGCGGTCGGCCAGCTTGTTGAAAAGCGCGCCGGTGCTTTCCCACTGGCCGCTCGCCGTCGGGCGAACGCCGATTCCCCTGGTGGTCTGCTGCGCGAATTCCACCCCGGCCGGGAGCCACGCGCGCACACTCGTGCCGCCGGCCGCCACGGGCACGAGGCCGATGGGCACGTGGAATCTCTCCGCCATCGCATCCCCAAACGCCGGCATGAAACTGCCGCCTTCGCCACCGGCCCCGCGTTGCGGATCGTTCGCAATCACCCACTTATTTCCGTCGAAACTCGACACCTGCCCGCTTTGGGACTGCTGCTTTTCCGCTCCATAATTCCCCGCATTCGATTGCCCAGCAACGACAAACACTTCGCCCACGCCCACATGTTCCACCACGGCATCCGCGAGCGATTGGCCGTCCTTCGTCGCCCGGACTTCCAGGCGATACCACCCGCCCGCCGGCGCCATAATGGCGAAATCGAAGTCACCCTTTTGCGGCGGCTCCGGAAAATCACGCCAGGCTTCGTCCAGCGCGACGCCATCCCGGCCTTTTCCGGCGAGCCGGTATTGCCATTGCTGCGCTTCCGTGCCCGTATGCCCTCGCACCATCAGGTTGCCGGTGTCGCCTTTCTCGCGCTGGATCACCTGAAAATCGAGCGGAGATTGCAGATGGATTTCCGCCGCATTTCCGGGATGGACAGAAATCAAAAGCGCGAGGGCGCTGGCAATGGATGGCTGGGGTTTCACGGGGCCGGATTCTTCCCCGCCCCGTCGAAGCCGTCCATCGTCTTTCTTCCAGCCTGCCCGGTTCCAACTTTAGGTGGCCGCGACGACCGCCGCCTTGCGGCCTTTCCCCATGTTGTGACCCCAGATGACCCCGGCAATCGCCACGACGAGCAGCGTAATGCCCAGAACCGGGCGCACGACGATCCAAACCACCGCGATTGTGATCAGCGTAATCGCCAGGCCCAGTAGCATCGCCGCAAGTCCAAGCCCCGCGCCGAGAATCGTGCCGACGAGCGGGACGACATCCGCGACCACCCTCAGTGGGTGGAGGATCAGGCCGATTCCGATGGAAGTGACGATGAATCCGACCACGCGCAGCACCCAGGTGATCATGGTGTTTTCGGACTGGGCATGCTGAAACATCGCGTCGGCGGTGACCGTGCCGGATTCCACCCGCTCGATTTCACCGCCCGCTTTCGCGGGATACGGCGCGAAGGTATCGCCGACCTGCTGCGCGATGACGCTGAAAGTCGCCGGTTTCAAAACCTTGAAAGTCACGCGCTGATCACCGATGGCCGGCGTCGAGGAATCGGCGCCGAAATAGAAGGCATCGTCGCTCAATTTGGCCTTCTCCTTCAGCGGGGATTTCAGCTTCTCAAGATCGGCATCCGTCGGCGCGAGCGATTCGTCGCCCCGCATTTCTCCGATCAGGCTCGCCGTCAATCGGAACGCGCCCAGCACCGCTTTCTGGGCGGTAAGCGTGGAGTTTTCCGCGATCATGGTTTTCGAATTCGTATGATCCTGGGGATGCTTGAACTTCGTGGAATCGATC
>Ga0302319_10024930_pt1 | contig 10607 bp, 5 predicted proteins | sample Bog_T0_2_FD_203319 | JGI IMG/M metagenome (GOLD analysis project Ga0302319, IMG submission 203319) | Peat permafrost microbial communities from Stordalen Mire near Abisko, Sweden - Bog_T0_2 | ecosystem: Environmental > Terrestrial > Soil > Wetlands > Peat | place: Sweden: Abisko, Stordalen Mire... | reverse complement strand
GACTCCAAGGTGACCCCGTAGGTCGTTTCGTAGAAGCTATTGTTAAAAATCCAGTAGTCGGGCGGAGGATTGATCGAAGTATCGGTGCCCTCGAAGCAAAACACCGCGCCGTTGCCGTCGAACAGCACATTGATGAAGAGATTGTTGTAGATGAGCGTCCGTCCACCCCAGGTCGTGAGAAACACCGCCGAATTCTGAACCCCGGTGGCTGTGGCGTTGTTGTAAAACAAGTTGTTTCGGATGATGATCGGACTTGCGACCGTTCCCAGCGTCTGGCCGCCCTCCGGCGGCACGCATCCGATATAGGCGATGATGCAGTCGATATGCGGGGCGTCCCCGGCGAGGCCCAGCCACTCGCCGGTGCCGTACTGGTACATGTCGTGGAATTGATTCCCGTCGATGGTCACGCCGTCGAGCGTGCAGTTCGTGTTACCCGTCGCCAGCCACACGCCCCACCGGATGAAATCGTGGAAATTATTCCCCGTGATCGCGATATTGGTGCAGATCTGCGTCCCCTGCTTGGGCTGAATCATGACCGCCCCGCGGCCGATCTCCGTAAACTCGTTGGCGGTGATCGTGATCGCGTTCCCGCTGTCGATGACCCCGATCCCGACGCCCTCCATGTATCCTTCGTTCGCGTTGGGCAGACTCTGCCAGTCCCCGATGTCATGAAAGTAGCAATTCCGGACCGCCACCTGGGAACATCCGTCCAAATAGATCGCGTAGCCGTAGAACCCACGGGTCTCCAGGCCGGTCCACGGGATCAGCCCATGGCCGCCATACAATTCCATCTCCAGGTTGTCAAAAACCAGCCCGGATCTGTCCGTGGCCGTGAAGCCCATCAGCTGGGTGGTGCTGTTCTGGCCGTCGAATATTGCCCGTCCTGCTCCGAAAGTCCCCGCCGAATTCCCGTCGTACGTCACCCCGTTGCTCGTGCAGGTGATGAAACCGAGATAGGTGACGCCGCCCTTGAATATCACCGTATCCCCCGGGGCCAGGACCGTGGCCGCGGCCACGCCTGTGGCGGCCTGATCCCCGGGGCAACGCTGAAATGGCGCTCCCGCAGCCGTGCCGCTGTTGCCATCAGCCCCGCCGCCAAAGTCCACATAGTACGTTGCCCCAGAGGCAGTGAGGAGCGGGAAGCACAAAACGATAGCCGAGGCCGCGAACTTTCGAATCAATGTACACCTTTAATAGGGTTTCGGCACTTTTCTTGTGACTGGGCAGACTTTTCAGATCCCTGTGCTGGCCGCTAATGATTCATATTATATCGCCATGGCGGACCGGGTCAAATTGCCCGGGTCACCGGATACGTCTCCCAAAGATATACATAAGGAGTATTCCCTAGCTAGTCCTCGCCGATGAGCGCTCGATCCGGTCCAAAGGCCGCGATTTGTGCGGTGCTTTCGCGAATCCGCTCCCTATCCGCATATTGAGGCGAATGTTTCCGCACAAACTGCCAGCGAGATGCCCAGATTGGTCGATCCATATTTAATTCGCTGAGGAGAACCACCTACCTCTTGGGTTCGCTCACGGCGTCATTGCTATTTGGGCGCCGTGGGTGTTTCAGTGGGACCGTGCCCAAATCAAAGGACCACACGTCAGGTTGCCCCATTGTCGGAGTTGGCGCTTCGGCGGGCGGATTGGAGGCGTTTACGCAGTTGCTGAAACAGTTGCCGCTCGATACCGGATTTGGATTTGTGCTGGTCCAGCATCTCGATCCCCAGCACGAGAGCGCGCTCGCGCAGCTCCTGCAGCGGGTCACCGCCATGCCGGTGCGGGAGGCGGCGAACCGTCTCCGGGTGGAACCCAACCAAGTCTACATCATCCCGCCCAACACCAACCTGGGCATGACGCGAGGGGTATTGAAACTTCAGCCGCGCTCGCCGGGCCGCACCGCCCTGCGCTCCATTGACTTCTTCTTTGAGGCCCTCGCCAAGGACCAGGGCGAGCGGGCCATCGGGGTGATTCTCTCCGGCACGGCCACCGACGGCACGCTGGGCTTGGAGGCGATCAAGGCGGAGGGCGGGCTCACCTTTGCGCAGGACGATTCGGCCCGCTATGATTCGATGCCACGCAGCGCAGTGTCCGCCGGCTGCGTGGATTTGGTCCTCTCGCCGGCCGGCATGGCGAAGGAGCTGGCGCGGATCGCCCGGCACCCCTACGTCGCCGGTGGCGCGCTTGGAGCTCCCATCCCGGCGCCGCGGTTCCCGCGCGGCCGGTCCGCCGCCGCCGTCGAGAGCGGCCGGCCGGACGACCAGAATGGCTACCAGAAGATCGTTGCCCTGCTCCGCAGTCATTGCGGAGTCGATTTTTCCCTCTACAAGCCCACCACCATCCACCGGCGCATCGCGCGGCGCATGGTCTTGAACCGGCAGGACACGCTGGCGCAATACGCGGGCTTCCTGCGCGGCAATCCCAAGGAACTCAGCGCCCTTTACGCCGACGCCCTCATCGGCGTGACCAGCTTTTTCCGCAATGCCGATGCGTTCGAGGTCCTCCAGCAAAAGGTTTTATACCGGCTGCTCCGGCAACGCAGCGCCGAGCCGCTGCGCGTGTGGGTGCTGGGCTGCTCCACCGGGCAGGAGGCGTATTCGATCGCCATGTCCTACTGCGAGTCCGCGGCCAACGTGTCCCGCGCCCGCAAACTTCAAGTCTTCGCCACCGACCTCAGCGAGGCGAGCCTGGACAAGGCCCGGCAGGGATTTTACGCCAAGAGCCTCGTGCAGGATGTCTCGCCGGAACGCTTGCGGCGTTTCTTCACCGAGGAGGAGGGTGGCTACCGGATCCTCAAGTCGCTGCGCGAGATGGTCGTCTTCGCCCGGCAAGATGCGATCAGCGACCCGCCGTTCTCCCGCATGGATCTCATCTGCTGCCGGAACCTGATGATCTACCTGGAGCCGGGGTTGCAGAAGAAAATGTTCTCCGCCTTCCACTATGCCCTCAAGCCGGAGGGAGTTCTGTTCCTGGGCGCCTCGGAATCCATCGGCGGATTTGGCGATTTGTTTTTGCCGGTGGACAAGCGGCGGAAGATCTTCTCCCGCCGGACCGCGCCAACCCTGGCGTTGCATCTCCCGATGAGCAGGGTGCGGGGCGGGCGCGGCACGTCGGGAACGGCTTCGCGTCCTTCGCCCCCCGCGGAGCGATCGCCGGGTCTGGCCGCAGTTCCCGGCTTGGTCGAGCTTAGCGCCGAGCGCGAGGCCGACCGCGTGACCGTCCATCAGTTCGCCCCGCCCGGCGTGCTCGTCGATGCCAATCTGCAGGTCCTGCAATTCCGGGGACCGACCGGCGCCTATCTCGAGCCGCCCACCGGCAAGGCGAGCTTCGACCTGCTGCGGATGGCCCGGAACGGCCTGATGCTGCCGCTGCGCAATGCGATCAACCGCGCCCGGAAGACCAACCAAACGGCCCGCGTTGAGCGCGTGCCGCTCACCCGGGAGAACGGGACCCGGACGGTGAACATCGAGGTCGTGCCGTTGAGAAATCTGAAGGAGCCCTGCTTTCTGGTGCTGTTTGAGGACCCGGATCGGCCGGCGCGGGTCGAAGCGGGTGCCCCGTCTCCGGAGCCGCCGCCAGGCGCGGCCAAGGCGCCCGGGCCAGTGCGCCCCGGGCAAGACGCCGCCAGGATCGCCGGATTAAAACGGGATCTCGCCGAGGCGCGCGATTATCTTCAATCCATCCAGGAGAGCCAGGAAGCCACCAACGAGGAGCTTCAGGCGGCCAACGAGGAGGGCCAGTCCGCCAACGAGGAATTGCAAAGCCTCAATGAGGAACTGGAGACGTCCAAGGAGGAGCTGGAGTCCACCAATGAGGAACTGACGACCGTCAACGAGGAGATGGTCAATCGCAACGGCGAGCTCAACCGGCTGAACAGCGATCTCACCAATCTCCAGGCTTCGACCAAGCTCGTCATCGTGCTGCTCGGACGCGACCACACCATCCGCCGCTTCAGTCCCCAGGCCGAGAAGCAGTTCGGCCTCCTCGCGACCGATTTGGGCCGCCCCATCAGCGCCATCCGGCACCACCTCGATGTGCCTGACCTGGACGCCGTGATCGCCGGGGTCATCACGACCACGCGGGAATGCGAGCGCGAGGTGCAGGACAAAAACGGCCGCTGGTATTCGCTGCACGTCCGCCCCTACCTGACCCACGAGCACAAGGTGGATGGCGCGGTGCTGGTGCTGGTGGATATCGACGAGCTGAAAAAGACGGGCCGGATGGTGGCGGAGGAGCACGAACACGCCGAGGCCGTGATTCGCACGGTGCCCACCCCGCTTGTGATCCTGTCCGCGGAACTGCGCCTCCAGTCCGCCAATGACGCCTTCTATCGCGCCTTCAAGCTTTCCGCGGCGGAAACCAAGGATCGCTCCTTTTTCGATCTCGGCCGCGGCTCGTGGAACATCCCGCGCCTGCGCCACTTCCTCGAGGATATCATTCCCCGGAAGAAGTCCATCGACGACCTGGAGATCACCCACAAATTTGCCGGGGCGGGCCGCCGCAGCCTGCTGATCAACGCGCGGATCCTGAACGAACCCGGCCGCAAGCCGCGGGAGATTCTCCTGGGCATCCGGGACATCACGGATGTGGTCGCCTTTCAAACCGGCCTGAGGCGCACGGAGATGCGCTACCGCCGTCTCTTCGAGGCCTCGCAGGACGGCATTCTCATCCTCGACCCGGAGACCCGAAAAATCACCGACGCCAATCCCTTCATTGTGAAGCTGCTCGGCTATTCGCAAAAGCAGCTCATCAAAAAGGAGCTCTGGCAGATCGGCCTGCTCAAGGATGAGGCCGCCAATCAGGAGGCTTTTCGCGAGTTGAAGGAGAAAGGCTTCATTCGCTATGAGGATCTGCCGCTCGAATCCCGGGACGGCCGGCGGCTGGAAGTCGAATTCGTCAGCAATCTCTATGATGAGGGCGGGGACGAGGTCATCCAATGCAACATCCGCGACATCACCGAACGCAAGCGGACCGAAAATGCCTTGATTGCGAGTGAGCAACGTTACCGCACCTTGTTCGATCTGGGGCCGGTCGGGGTCTATTCCTGCGACGCCGCCGGTATGCTCCGGGAGTTCAACCGCTGCGCGGAGCAATTGTGGGGCCGGAAGCCGAAACTGGGGGATCCCAGCGAACGGTTTTGCGGCTCGCTCGGCCTGCTCCTTCCCGACGGCACCCATCTGCCCCACTCCCGGTGCCCGATGGCCCGGGTGCTGGGGGGCAAGATTCCGTCGGCGCGCGACATGGAAGTCCTCATCGAGCGGCCGGACGGCTCCCGGATCACCGTCGTCGTCAACATTGTCCCGTTCAGGGACGATAAGGGCAGGATCACGGGCGCCATCAACTGCTTTTACGACATCACCGACCGCAAGCAGGCGGAGGAGGCGTTGCGCGCGACGCGATCGCAGGTGGCCGCGTACGCCGGGAAACTCGAAGGGCTGGTGGAAGAGCGCACCGCGGAACTGAGCGCGGCCAACCGGCGGTTGACCGCATCCCTCGAGACCGTCCGGAAGGCACAGGAGGAGTATCGGCTACTCCTGCTCGAGTCGCAGCGCATGCGGGGGAAACTCCAGCAACTGGCCCATCAAATCATTACGACACAGGAAGACGAGCGTAAGGAGATCAGCCGCGAACTGCATGACGAGGTGGTGCAAACGCTGGTCGGCATCAACGTCGAACTATCCGCCCTGGTCAGGAGGGCGGGGGGACGGGCTTTGAGAGGGGAAATCGCCCGGATCCAGCGACTGGTGGAGGCTTCGGTGAACGCCGTCCATCGATTCGCCCGCGGCCTGCGGCCCGCGGTGCTGGACGACCTCGGTCTGATCCCGGCGCTCCATGCGTATTGCAAGGGTGTGGCGGCACAAAAGAAGTTGAGGATTGAATTGACGGCTTTTTCGGGCGTCGAGGCGCTGAACGAATCCGGGAAGACCGTGTTGTTCCGGGTCGCGCAGGAAGCGCTCTCCAATGTGGCCCGCCATGCCCGCGCCACCCAGGTGAAAATCGACATTAGCGAGGGCCCGAGCGGCATCCGGATGCAAATCAGCGACAATGGGCAGTCATTCGAGGTCGCGAAACTCCTCCTGACCAAAAACCCCAAGCGCCTCGGCTTGGTGGGCATGAGGGAACGGCTCGAGATGATCGGCGGCAACCTGGCCATCGCTTCCACCCCCGGCACCGGCACCACCGTCAACGCGATCATTCCGTTTACCCCCCCCCCCGGAAGTGAGGGGAAGCCTGGAGGGCGACTAGGGAATGGCTGAGTTGAGGGATGGCAACTTTTGATTTCAGCGCGCCGGCCGGCACGATCATTGACGGCTGGGCGAGCGGCGGGTGACGATCACCCGTGACCAAGCAAAGGCATTTCTTCCTCATTTTCATCCTGGGATCGCTCACGGCCTTGAGCCCGTTTTCGATCGACATGTACCTGCCGGGATTTCCGCAAATCGCGCATTCGCTGCACGCCACGACCCGCGAGGTTACGCGCTCGCTCTCCAGCTTCTTCATCGGCCTGGCGCTCGGGCAGCTGTTTTACGGGCTCCTGATGGACCGCTTCGGCCGCAAGAAGCCGCTCTATGCGGGATTGGCGATCTACATCGCCGCCTCCATCGGCTGCACCTTGGTCCGATCCGTCGAATGGCTGATCGCGCTGCGTTTCGTCCAGGCCCTGGGCAGTTCCGCCGCGAGCGTGGCGCCGATCGCGATGGTGCGCGACCTGTTCCCCGTCAAAAACAGCGCTAAAGTCTACGCCTCCCTCTTCATCGTCCTCGCCGCGTCGCCGATGCTCGCCCCCACGATCGGCAGCTATCTGACGGCGGCCTTCGGCTGGCAATCGGTCTTCCTTACCCTGCTGGCCATCGCCGCGCTGCTCGCGCTGGCCGTGGGGTTGACCCTGCCCGAAAGCCATCGGCCGCACCCCGATTTCTCGCTCCGCCTCGGGTCGGTCGCGGCCAACTTCCTCTCGGTCGCGAAGGACCGGCAGTTTTTCACTTACGCCCTGGGCGGTTCGATCGCGTTCTCCGGGCTGTTCGCCTACCTCGCCGGATCGCCGCTGGTGTTCATGGAACTGTTTGGGCTGAGCGGAAGGGTCTACGGGGAGATCTTCGCCTTCCTTTCCCTCGGATTTATCGGCTTCAGCCAGTTGAACGGAATCCTCTTGAGGAGTTATCGCAGCGAACAAATCGTCAACGCGGCGCTGTGGGCGCAGCTCGGCGTGACCGCGGTCTTCCTCGTCGGCGCCCTCAACGGCTGGCTGGGGCTGGCCGGAACCATCGTCCTGATCTTCCTGTTCCTCGCCAGCGCCGGCCTGACCAACCCCAATACCTCCGCCCTGTCGCTCGCGCCGTTTTCCCGAAACGCCGGGACCGCCTCCGCCGTGATGGGTGCCCTCCAATGGGGGCTGGGCTCGCTCAGCTCCTATGGGATCGGCGTGTTCCATAGCCGCTCGCTCGTGCCGATGGCCACCATCATCGCCCTCTCCTCCTCGCTCGGTATGGCGGTTCTCCTCTTCGGACGGAGGAAGCTCGTACACGCGGTCGAGCCTGAGCCGGTCGCGATCGGGCATTGATCTGGGTTTGTCAGGCAACTCATCTGCCTGCTGAGGCAAACCATTGCGGGTGGTTCGAGGTGGACAACGACTGCGCCGGGCACATTTTGTGATGGTGAAAATTCGGGTGGAAACTTTGCTGGCCGCCGCTGCGCTTTCCTGTTCTGGCTGTGCCATGGTCGGCCAATCGAACGGAACAGCCGCCCTCGACGATCAGATTCGTCCTCAGTATTCCGGTCCTCAGAGTGCCGACCAAGGGGCGGGCGGTCTGGTCCCCGTCGGGGCCTACGTCCTGGGGAAATCGCTCTTGGGCAAGAGCAGCCCCGCGCCAATCGAACCAATCGATTCGCGATCCGAATAATTCTCAGTCTTGCCAAAGTGCTCGCAGGCTCCGGACACCAAATTCCGCGACCCCTTTGGATGCGCCAAGTTGGGTTTTACAACCGGCGGCCCGCCCCCTAGGCTTGGCTCGTGAGTGACGAGCTGATCCCGATCGATCCGCAGCACCCCGAGCGCCCGCAATATTTCCGCCCGGTCGATGCGCTTCCGCATTTTAACGGCGCCACTTGCCTGGTCGTGATCGATGTTCTCGGGGTGGGCACCGCCGTCGGCTTCGACTGGGTCACCAAGCACCGGCTGAACCCGGGCCTGCCGCCGCCCACCGACCACGACATCGCCGACGCCACTGTCGCCAAGATCATCTCCGAGGCGGCCAAATGCCCCGCGGGCAGCGCGGTCAAGTTGCAACTGATGTACCACTCCGATCCCAAGCATGTTTGGGGGCTGGACCCCGGCGGCAAAGTCATCGACCGTCCCTGGCAAATTCAGGTTTCGATTCTCGAGGCCCTCAAGCAGATCGCAAAGAGCGGAAAGCCTCCCATCGCCAAGTTGTACCTCACGGGTTGTACGAGCGACAATGACCGGGATTTGGTGAACGAGGCGTTTAAGATCCCGGGCCTGACCCATGTCGTCACCGCCGATACGACGATCGAGCTGATCCCCGGGGCGATCACGGGCGCGACCTGGCCGGCGATGCTGCCGCAGCCCGTTCGGGTTTCGGTCTGGATCAAAGAGGGCGATAAGCAGGTCCGCCTGACTCCGAAGACCCCGATCAGCGCACACGACAAGTTCGACATCCCGACCAATTCCGTCAAGGATCGGAAGTGCCCGACCGTTGAAACTCTCAGCGGCGACACCCATTTCACCGTGGGGTATTGGAATTCGGAAGCGGAGGCGATTGCCGGGGGCAACGCCCTTCTGCCGAACGCCTCGAAAACGGAGGCCGAAAAGGCCTTTCGGTCGTATCAATGCCCCTGCCCGAGTTGCAGCAGGAAGGTGCTTGGCGTCGTGAGCTTCGCCGGGTCGACGGTCACGCCGGACCTATCGTGGCTCGCCTCGGCCATCTACTGGAGGAAAAGTTACAAAGCCACGGTCTACTGCCATTGGTCGGTGCCGGTCGCGTGCGAGTGAATTCGGCCCGTCTCCTTCCCGCTGAACGCGGGAATACGCCGGGCAGTCTACTAGCTGCTGACGCGGCGGCGTAGATAGGCCTGGCTCGCCAGGCGGAGCGGTGCGTTTTGCTCAGCCCGTCTCCAGCCCGCTGCACGCGGGCATGCGCCGGGCAGTCTGCGCGCGCTGCCGCGACCGCGCAGACTGGACCCTACTGGGGTTTATCCCTTCATAGGGAGATTGATCTTGGATCGCGTTTGGATCGCAAGAACCTAAAACACGCTGAGACTTTCGGTGGACTTAATGCATGCGCTAAACCGCTCACTTCGCGCCGGAGGCTGGCTTCCCGATCACCAGTTCCTTCACCCGCGAAACTTCTCCAGTGCCAGCTTTTGAGCCCCGGCGAGCACAGCCACAGCCGCCTTACGGCTGACGGACGGGAAATTATCCAAGAATTCATCCAGTAGGCAATTGCCGGCCAGATGCTCGAACAGGGACGCCACTGGAACCCGAGTGCCGCGAAAAATCGGATCGCCGCCAAGAATTCCTGGGTCGCTGAAGATGTACTCGCCCAACACGACATCTTCTGGGGTTTTCCCGGACGCATTCATTTCGATGCATCCATCCTGAGCGTCAACGCGGGATCTTCAAGCCCGCTTCGTCCTTCGCCAAACTGTGCTTGCTCATTGGTACACTAGGTTCCGTATTTCAGTCCCATGGCGCAGTTCCGACGTCTTCGCTCTGCCGCTGACCTTCTAAAGGCAGGCCGTGTTTCGGTTACTCAAGCTGCGGCCATTTTGGCTGGAGAACCAACCAGTCCGATAACGCGGACTTTCGCGACAAAGTTGCTCTTTCTGATTATCGTGACGATTGCCTCGGCTTCCGTGTCGTGCTAGTGGTCGGGCCCACTAAGTGACACCTCCTTTTAGCTCTCGGCGACGCCGCTATGTTGCTCGCGGAGCGATCGCTGCAGCCGTCTGTGGGGTGATCGTCCAGTATAATCTGCCCTGCTCTTGCGTTGCGTTGCCGTTGTACCGAGCCCACAGCATCCCCTGATTACGATGGCAGAGGATAGTGGCCGTCAGGCCGGGATTCTTGAACGCAGCGACGTGAAAGGTGCAGAAGGAGTGCCTCGGGCACTCCGGGAGCCCGGAAGAGGTGGACCAGGACTCATGGCTAAAACCATCGCTTTGAGAAGACCCGTCCCGAATGCGTCTTCAAGTACTTTTCGAACACGGCGGCCTGATGGCGCTCGCGAAAAGCGATGGCAGCCCGGATCCGCCAGGGCATGTATTTGGATGTATGGCGCGATGAACCTCTGTTGTGCTCGCCGAGGCGCTGTTTCAAGTCGTCGGTCGCGCCGAAATAACGCTGCTGGGGGACGACTTCGGACTCCAAAATGTAGACGTAGGTAAAGGTTGGCATGGCTAGATAATAGCCAGTTTGCCGTCTATGTTTGAGACTGGCTTGCCAGGCGGAGGCGCTGGTTCTGCTCAGCCCGTCTCCATCCCGCTGAACGCGGGATTACGCCGGGCAGTCCGCGGGCCCCTGTCGTGGCGCCGCAGACTGGACCCTACTGGACTCGAACCAGCGACCTTTTCCATGTCAAGGAAACGCTCTA
>Ga0302319_10024927_pt1 | contig 10607 bp, 6 predicted proteins | sample Bog_T0_2_FD_203319 | JGI IMG/M metagenome (GOLD analysis project Ga0302319, IMG submission 203319) | Peat permafrost microbial communities from Stordalen Mire near Abisko, Sweden - Bog_T0_2 | ecosystem: Environmental > Terrestrial > Soil > Wetlands > Peat | place: Sweden: Abisko, Stordalen Mire... | reverse complement strand
CCTCCGCCACCGGATGCGCGTCCGTGCCCACCTGGAGACGGCTTCGCAGAGCTGGCGCCAGTCGGCGCATTCGAAGACACAATCCCAGACGCATTCGTCGCTGTCGTCGAAGTCGCTGTCGATGAGGGCATAGCCTTCGACGGAGTCCCTACAAGCGGGTTCAGCACCCTTGGATATGAGGTATTGGATGAAATGGTTCCGATCAACATCGCTCGGTCCTTTCCGCGCAAAACACTTTTCAGCAACTACTATATCGACATGTTTCTTCTGGAGCAACAGACATGTCAAGATTAGATTCCTCTCACACTTACGTCGCCTGGTACCTCCTAGAATCGCTCTTTAATAAAAGGATGGGAGAGCACAGCTTTCCTACCAAACTGTAATCAATAAGTCAGTAAAAACTTGAATCGAGCAGCGCCAACAATTCCCTACTGCGCCGGTGACTTCCTCTGCGCAAACAGCCAGTCGCGCACCGCTTCAATTCTGTAAGCAACAGGCCATGTGGCCATATGCTCCATGCCGCCCTCCTGGCCCGGAGGAAAGACCGTGCCCTTGATAAAAGTTGCGTACTTGATCTTGTCGCCGGCTTCGGCTTCTTGCTTCTTTGCGTCGGCGGAGAGTTTGGCTTCACTGTCGCGAGCGTTCCATTCCGCCTTGCTCACCTTCGCGCCTTCCTTCTCCCACACGGCAATCGAATCGTTCATACCGGGGAATGCGCGCGTGTCGCCTTCAGCCACGATGATCCACATCTTGTTGTGCTGAAGCACCGATGTAGCCTGCGCATCACGCTGCCCCGCCACCAGCATCGATGCCGCAAACAGATCGGGATACCGAATCATGATGGCGAGCGACAACATGCATCCAAATGATTGCCCGGTCGTATAGATTCTGTTCTTATCCACGCTGTATTGGCTGGCAACAGAGTTCACCAGATGCACAACGGTATCTGCAGTAGCGTCGCCGGTTGCGCCTTCGGTCGAAAACCCGTTGCCGAACTGCGGTGCCAGCACAATGGCCGGGTGCTTCGCCTGCTCAGCCGGTGTGGCCCAGATAACTGCGCCGAGTCCCTGAGTCAGAGTTCTAGTTGTCTGCTGCCCAGTTACGCTCGCGTCATGCATGAACAGAACCAGAGGATACGATTTTTTCGGATCGTAATTCTTGGGCAGGTAGAGGTTGTAGGGCAGGCTCATCCCCGTCGCCTGATCTTTGAATTCATATTGCTTGAAATCGTCGACGATCAGGTTGATCGTCTTGGTGTTCATAAACGGGGTTGGGATTGCGGGGTATTTCTCGCCTGTCGTAGTCGCAACTTCGCCGGCCTGAGAGATCAAAACCTTCGACGGCTCCCTCGGCCCGCGCGCAACCTATATGACGACTTCCTGAAGCTCAAGTCGCAGGCCGTACCGGATAGCTCACTTCGCGCCAGCTGGCGCATAGTCCACGCGCAGTGTCAGAATTTCATACGGGTGCATCGGTACCCTGACCATGTCGCCCGCTATCGTGAGCGCACCACCCTCCGGTTTCTCCATCAAATTGGTGACTGTCGCGGATATGGCGCCCGGCGGGATGTGAAACTCCGCGGTTGTTTCCTTGCCTCCCCACTCGTAGGCGCGAAAGATCAGAGCGTTTGCGTCCTCTGCTTTTTTTATGGCAGTGAGAATTACGCTGTCCGGCCCGACCGAGGCAAACGAGTGTTGCGCAGGCATCGATCCAGCGTGCGCGGTTGTTGCCACCGCCTCAAGCGGGTAATCGTACTCCCAGCCCTTGTGCATGGTGAGCGCATCCTTCCACGTTCCGCTGTGCGGATAGAGCGCGTAGTGGAAGTGCTGATGTCCACGGTCGGCATCGGGATCGGGCCAGGTAGGTGAGCGAAGCAGAGTCAAGCGAAGCACGTTGCCGGCAGCGTCGTAGCCGTACTTGTCTTGATTGAGCAGGCTCAGGCCATTCACTTTGCCACCCGCGCCTTCGCCGGCACCGACGCCGGCCCCCACACCAGAAAGATCGGCCCAGCGAAGAGCCGGGACTTCGAACTTTGCCTTCTCCCAACTGTTGTCGCGCGTTGTGGGCCGTTCGATAGAGCCGTAGGGAATTTCATATGTGGCAAAGTTGCTGGTGACCGCGAGAGGAAATGCAGCCTTCAGCAGCACGTGCGTCTCGTGCCAGTCGATGTCTGTGTCAATGTCGACCAGGTCGCGTTGCAGGCGGATGTTCTGCACAAGTTTGGAACTCTGCCAGTGACGCACAACTCGGACGGCAGCGTTTCTAGGATTTTCGTTAACCAATTCCACCGAATCCGCATCTTCAATCACGCTGGGCGCAGCGTCGAGCGTCCCAGGATCGATATTCCATGCATCGTAGTCCTTCGGTGTGTCTTTGAAAAACTGAAGCTGGTTCCCGCAGCCGCCAGCCGCAAGCGCCTCAAACTGCGAGAAGTTCTCGGATTGCTCTGGATGCCGAACGATGCTGGTGATGCAGCCGGTCTTTCTGTCTACTGTCACGCGCAACGCCGAGTTGTTCAACGAGTAGGATGTGGGCGTCTGTTCCGGTCGTACCCACGCTGCGGGAGGCGCCTCAACCGCGCTGGGAGCAGGATGCAAGTAGACCACCGTGTAGCCGAATGCCGGGACGCGCACATTGGAAAGCTCTAGCGTCGCTACGCTGGACGCTGCGTCATTGGCGACGATTCGCGCCAGTTCCGATCCGTGATCGCGAGGATCGTAGTTCCAACCGTAAGCGCGCATGTTGGCTGTCGGAGCCTGTAATTTTACCGTGATATCGCCGCGACGCTCCCACCCGAGCGGGTTCCAAACCACCACCGGAATCTCGACTCCGGGAGCTTGCGTATTGATATGTTCAGCTACCGCCTGAAGCGATGCCGACGAAATTCCATCCGTCGACATGCGCACCCAGTCGTAGTCCTTCTGCGCATCCTCATAGATTGCCGCAATGCCGGAGCCGGCCGCCAGATCATGGAACTGGTTGAAGAGCACCTTCTTCCAATCTTCTGTCAAATCGTTTGCCGGGTAAGCCTGCCCGCCCATCACCCATGCCAGCGAAGACCACTTCTCCGCGTTCAGCATCTCTTCCTCGGCAACGCGCATACTGTGCTTGTGCTGGGCCTGGGTTGTATAAACCCCGCGATGATATTCGAGATAAAGTTCACTGTTCCATGTTGGTATGGCGATCTTTCCAGCCACAGCCGCCGGCGGTTCATATCCTTTACTAATCAGTGGATAGTTCCAAATACGGCTCTCGGGCGCAATCTGTTTTTCGACCTCGGAGAAGAACGACTGCGCTGCACCGAACTCGTACTTCGGCGTAACCGGCGCGCCGCCGTTGGCCGCAGTGCCTTCCGCGCCATAATCCATCCAGTGCTTGGCCTCGTCGAGAACCACGCGCGTCGGCCCGCCGCCGTGGTCGCCTATGCCGTAGAGGTCAAGCAGCTCAGGCAGTCCCGGCGCATCGCTCCGCGCTGTCGTCATATCTTCGCCAAGCCGTACCGGGTTCATCGCGGTGTTACCGTACTCGTGCGGAAAATACGTCAGCACCTTGGACCCGTCAGGCGACTCCCACCAGAACAGCTTGAACGGCAGTGGATTCGTGTCGTTCCAGCTCATCTTTTGCGTCACAAAATAATCCACGCCGCTTTTCTTGTAGATCTGCGGCAACTGCCACGAGTAGCCGAACGAATCCGGGTTCCAGCCGATGCGCACATCAACGCCGTAGGCATTCTTAAACCAGCGTTTTCCAATCAACAACTGCCGCACCAGCGATTCCCCATCGGGCAGGTTCAGGTCCGGCTCCACCCACATTCCGCCGACAATCTCCCAACGCCCCTCCTGGATGCGTTCCTTGATGCGCTCGCTGATGTCGGGATAGTCCTGCATCATCCAGGCGTTGTAAGCCGCGGCGGACTGTGTGAACTTGTAGCCCGGATACTCGTACATCAGTTGCAGTGCGGTGGAGAAGGTGTTCTTCACCACGCCGACCGTCTCGGGCCACGGCCACAGCCACGCGGCATCGATATGCGCATCGCCGTCGAGATGAAACGTGGCCTGCCGCAAGAGGGGCCGCAGCGCTTCCATCTGCCCCTGCGCCGCCTTCAGGCTGGCATCGAAGCGCCCGGATTCTTTCCCGTCAAGCGCGCCCAGATCCACCGCGTGAATTGCGCCGTCGAGAGTGCTCATCGGCGCAGCGTCTCCCGGCGCGAGCGAAGGAATCAGTTCAGCAGCGGAAAGAAACTCTTCCGCCAGGTCCACGGGATTCGGGCGCGAAGGGGCATAATCGATGTGCATCGTGGCGCCACGAAAGTGCTTGCTGTCCACGGTGTGCAGCAGCTCAACGGCAACGACAGCCTTTGCGCCGGGCTGTGCATTTTCAAATAGAACAATCGGCTCAAGCGCCTCGCCAAGCGCCACGCGGCGGCCATTCAGATAGATGATCTCCGGAAGCGGCCCGTTTGCGTCGGCATGGAACTCAAACCATATCCGTGCCCCCGTCAGGTTGTAGCCATGCAGCGACTGCGGCACTTCAACAGTCTGCCGAAACCAGACCGACTCTTTCGAAGACGTAGTCCCCACCGGCATCACCGGCCAGCCACTGTCGTCAAGGTTCACATCTTCGCCATGCGCAAGATCTCCGGTGTGATACTTCCAGGCGCCATCGGGCATCTCGCGCAGGCTCATCAGGCTCTTGATCACAGTGCGGGACTCGGTGGGCAGCGACGCTGCCGCGCGGGTTAGCTGGGTAGCGTCCTGCGCAGCTGTCGCAGCGCCGGCGCATAGAAACGCAATACCAACCAGCTGAAAAGTAAACTTTGTGCGCTGCCTCGGTTTCACAGCAGAAATCATCGCCGGAGTTCTCCTCACAGTTTCCTATGCCTGCGTAGCACCGGATGAACTTCCGGCAACTTATTCTACCGCTTGCATTGGCGGGGTTCTCTCTTCTGAACTGGGAGGCCACCTCAGTCTCTGTTCCATTTGCAGACTTTTCCCGGAGAAAAGCGCAAACTTTATATAGACCCAACAGCACCCACCGGGAGGACGAACATGAAACGAATCCGCAACATCGCACGGAATCAAACTCCAGGTCAGGAAATTGCCCCTCTCAAAAATCGCACTTTATTTCAGCATTCCAGTATCCCAGTACGCCAAAGTCGGCTTCACACAACGCACCAAAACATGTATGGTCTATAAGGCCCGCACGTTCTACCGAAGTTCATTGCTTGGCAGGGGCGGGCGGCTGCATGAAGTCGAGTGCGCGAATCAGGTAGGACTTCAGATCCTTTCGCTCGACTACCGCATCGAGGAAACCCTTCTCAACCAGAAATTCCGAGCGCTGAAATCCTTCCGGCAGCTTCTGGCGAATCGTCTGCTCGATCACTCTCGGTCCAGCGAAGCCAATCAACGCTCCCGGCTCGGCGATGTTGAGGTCGCCGAGCATGGCGAAGCTGGCTGTGACGCCGCCTGTAGTTGGATCGGTCAGCACGCAGATGTAGGGAACCTTCGCGTCGTCAAGCTGGGCTAGGGCGCTGGAGATTTTGGCCATCTGCATCAGGCTTACAACGCCTTCCATCATGCGCGCGCCGCCGGAGCAGGCGACGACGATGAGTGGGTGCCGGGAGGCGCGGGCGCGGTCAACGGCGCGGGCGATGGTTTCGCCGACAACCGCACCCATCGAGCCGCCGATGAATGCGTACTCCATGGCGCTTACCACGACGTTATGATGGCCGAGCTTGCCGATTGCGTTGAGGATGGCGTCGTCCATTCCGGTTTGCTCTTGTGCTTTTTTCAGGCGGGCTTTGTAGGGCTTTACGTCGGTGAAGTTGAGCGGATCGGTGGAGCGGAGACCGCCATCGACGATTTCAAAGCCGGGTTCGAGCAGCAGCTCGATGCGCTGGCGGGCGCTGATCTTGAAGTGGTGGCCGCACTTGGGGCAGACATTGAGGCTGGTTTCAAGATCGGCCTTCCATATGGTCTGGCGGCAGCCGACACACTTGATCCACAGGCCCTCGGTGCGTACATTACGCTCGCCGGAGTCGAGGGCAATGTCTGCGTCGAAACCGACGTTGGGGCCGGACTCGAATTCGCCATCTTCGCGCTTGAACCAGGTCATCAGAAACCAATTGTATAAGAACAGTGGTCAGTGGACAGTGGACAACGGACAGCGGTCAGGTCGCGGGCTGGGGCTACTTGGATGTGGAGGCCGCGGTGCGGAGGTAGTTATCTTTGCCGTCGAGCCAGTCCTGGCGAATGGGGGAGAAGATTTCAAGCGCAACGGTGTCTTCGAGAGCAACGACGCCGTGCGGAACGTGCGGCGGAATTACGTGAATCTCGCCGGCGCGGACGATGGACTGCTCACCGTTGGTGGTGAATTGAAACGCGCCTTCAATGACGTGGGTGATCTGGGAGTTGTGGTGAGAGTGAACGGGGACGCCTCCGCCCTTCTTGATCGAGAAACGCGAAAAGGTCATGTTGCCGCCGTTGATGTATTGACGCGTGACGAGCGGGTTAATCTGCTCGGACGGGATGTTGTCCCAACTGGGATGTGCTGTCTCTGACACGGGGATCCCCTCCTAATACTCTATCCCGAGCTGCGCGAGGATTCCTTTTTGATACGCATGTTTAACTTCGCGCATCTCGGTGACGGTGTCTGCCAGCTCGACCAGAATCGGATGAGCGTTGCGGCCGGTGAGGATGACGTGCACGTGCTCGGGGCGGTTGCGTAAAACCTCGGCTACCAGTGCGGGGTCGAGCATCTTGTAGCCGATGGCGTAGTTGATCTCGTCGAGAATGACCATATCCCAGTCGCCGGATTCGATGGCGGCGCGGGCTTCGGACCAGGCTTGTTCGACAAGGCGAATGTCTTCAGGGTCGGTCTCCGCGCCGCCCACTTTTACGAAACCGCGGCCCATCTGTTTGATGACGAACTTTTCCCCGAAGGATTGGACGGAGTCCAGTTCGCCGTAGTGCCAGGAGCCTTTGAGGAACTGGAGCACGAGAACGCTCATGCCGTTGCCGACGGCGCGCAGGGCTGTGCCGAGAGCGGCGGTCGTTTTGCCCTTGCCGGGGCCGGTGTTGATGAGGATGAGACCTTTGCGCGATTCCGTCATTTTTTAGTGTCCTGTGTGATAAGGATGGCCCGTGAGAATTGTAACCGCTCTATAAAGCTGCTCGGCCATTACCAGGCGGGCGAGTGAGTGGGCGAGGGTCATGGGGCCAAATGAGAGTAGCAGCTCGGCGCGGGCGCGAGCCTCAGTGGACCATCCGCTTGCCGGGCCGATGGCGAAGACCAGATGCTGCGCGCCCTGGTTGCGGCGCGCGCCGAGCCAGTTTGCGAACAATTCTGAGCTCATCTGGCGACCCCGGCTGTCCAGCAGTATGGCGGTTGCAGGAGTTCGGCCGGGTTGGCGCGCGAGCCAGTCGATAAATGCGGCTTCAGTTTTGAATGCCTCCGAGCAAGATTGCGCGTAAGTTGAGCAGCGCTTGAGGTAGGCCTCGACTGTGGCATCAAGTGGGTCTTTTGAGCTCGCTCGAGGGCCGATGTGTGCCAGGGTGAGACGCATGAGTTGGAGAATATCCTAGTTGCAGCAGGAGAATCAGGCTCTGCGCGAGATAAGCGCGTCGCCAAGGCGAGGATAAAAATCCATTATTTTGAATATCTTAGCGGCATAATACAATATCTCATATATTTTACCCTAATGAATCAGTTTTGCGCCATGCGAACAAGGCTATTTGTATCAGTGTGATACGGGACACATACCAACTTGCGCGTGATTGGAACACTGAGTGCAATAGCACTGACTGGCACTCGGGTCAGGCAACTTGCTTGCCGCTTGTTGCTAATGGTGTGAAAAACAGGGTCACGACAGACTTTTTCGTAGTAATATTCATCATTCAAGGTTTATTCACCTTGACTTACGGTTCGACCTCCCTATTGGGCGGCCGAAGATCACCGAGAGGATCGTAAGAGTTCAGAAGAGACGCTTACGATTCAGCTTTAACTTTAGGAGGAGTCCATGCGAATTTCCCGACTTCAATCTGCGATATTGGCATTCAGCCTGCTTGCACTTATCGTTCTGATATCTGGACCGATTTCTTACGGACAGAACGTATCCGGTATGACCGGAGTTGTGACCGATGCTTCGGGCGCTTCGATAGGGGGAGCTACGGTAACGCTCGCGAACGCGAACACGGGCGCAAAGTTCACAACGACTGCGAATTCAGAGGGCTTCTACCGTTTCTCGAATGTTCCTACCGGCCAGGGGTATACAGCTACCTTCACGGCGCCAGGCTTTGCCACGTATGAGGTCAAGGACATCTACCTCACAGTGTCCGAGGTCCGCACCCAGAATGCGAACCTGAAGGTGGGCCAGCGCGCTGAGTCGGTGGAGGTGTCAGCCTCCAACTCGGAAGTCACCATTGACACAACGTCGGCAGTTATCGGCAACACCTTCGACGTAAAGCAGCTGAACAATCTTCCGGTGCAGTCGAGAAACGACCCGACGGCACTGTTCAGCATGCAGCCTGGTGTGACACAGCAAGGCTCGGTAACGGGCGCTCGCGTGGACCAGAATTACATTACGCTGGACGGGCTGGATGTGAACGACATCTCGACCGGCGGCGCAACGCAAAGTAACACGGGCGGGGGCGGTACCGGAGTCAGTGAGGGGTTTAACGGGGCGATCGTCGCTCACGCGCCCGTTGACTCGGTGGAAGAGTTCAATGGCGCAGTAGGCGGCCTGGACGCATCCACTGTAACCGCTGGCGGCGGCCAATTCCAGCTAGTTACCAAGAGCGGAACCAATCAGTTTCACGGCGACCTGAATGAGTACCATCGCGATCCGTCTCTGGTAGCCAACAGTTGGTTTGGCAACAATGCGGGCATTGCGCGCAATCACCTCATCCAAAACCAGTTTGGCGGCGCTATAGGTGGGCCGGTCAAGAGGGACAAGCTGTTTTTCTTCTTTGACTACAACAACGATCGCATCATCAGCGGTGCGGTTCAGCAAAGGGTAGTCCCGCTCGACAGCCTGCGCGCCGGGCAGATTGGCTACAAAACGACCGGGGGGGGAACTTGTTACCTGAATGCAAAGACGACGACCACGTGCGCCGGCACGTTGCATCCTTCGGTGAATTCATTCGACCCGAAGGGGGTTGGCGAAGCTGATGGGTCCCCTGGAACTACCAATTGGCTCGGCGCACTAAATTCGCGCTATCCGCATTCCAACAACAGTGCCTCCGGCGATGGCATCAACTTTGGCGGTTATGCATTTAACGCCCCGTCCAACGACTCCGAAGCGAACTACGTAACCAGGATCGATTACAACCTGACCCCGAACCAGAAGATCTTCGGGCGGTTCACGATCACGCGCAGAACCGCCGTTGAATATCCGAACCAGTTTGGCGGCGATCCGCTCACTGACCCGCAACTGGATAAATCGTATGCCTACGTCATCGGCCACACCTGGATCATTGGCACCAACAAGACCAATCGGGCCTTCTATGGCGATACGATTCAGAAACTATCGTTCCCGAATCAATACAATCCTGATAAATCAACCTTCTTTACCTTTGGAGACGGCGCAGACTCCGACGGCGGAGGCGTTGGTTCTTCTCTCTATTTGAATCCCAGCTCGCAGGCTCGCCGGGTTCCCATTCCGATGGTGGGGGATGACTTCAGTTGGACCAAGGGGCGCCACACAATTCAGGCCGGCGGGACCTTCAAGGACATCCTGGCCCATGATACGACCGTGGGCGACTACAACACGACAGAGATCGGTCTGGGCGGACAAATCTTCGCGCTTTGCGGGCCCACGGCTGGAGCTTGCGGTGGCGCCAACCCAAGCATGCGTCCCTCCGATATCGCTACGGGTAGTGCAAACCATGCCGCCTGGGACCAAACATTTGCTTTCCTGCTGGCCCGTGTTGGCAATGTCCAGAGTGACTTCAATTTCAATGCCGCGGGCGCGGCCTTGAATCAGCTTACAGGCGATCAGCGAAACTACCGCTACTACCAGACCCAGCTTTACCTGTCAGACGCCTGGAAGGTTACACCCAGCCTGACGGTTGTAGCTGGCGTTACTTGGCAATACTTCAGCGTGCCGTATGAAATTCGCGGCCTTGAGAGCGTTGAGACAATAACTTTCGACCAGTACATGGCGGCACGCGTGAAGCAGAGTAACGCATCCCAGACAGGCCCCCTTGCTGTTCCTTTGATCAGTTACCTTCTGGGGGGAAAGGGCAACGGCGCAAGCGCTCCGGGGTTGTATGGTTCGGAGTGGGCGAAATTCGCCCCACATGTGGGCTTCTCCTGGAATCCGGGATTTGACAAGAAGATGGTCATCAACGGCGGTGCAGCCATCGTCTACGATCGGACCATCATCAATTCGATTCAGCACCTTCAGGATGCGTATTCCTATCTGTTTCAGCAGACCAAGTCGGTCAGTGAGGGAACTCCTGGAGATGCCTACGATTCGTTTATAAACGACCCGCGGCTGGGCGCGACTGATGGCACATTGCCTTTCACGCCGACGGCGCCTGCAACGCCAAAGCCTCCGTATCAGCCTTTTACGACGGCTGGCGTGCCCTTTGGCCTTTCGAATGGTT
>Ga0302319_10024926_pt1 | contig 10608 bp, 7 predicted proteins | sample Bog_T0_2_FD_203319 | JGI IMG/M metagenome (GOLD analysis project Ga0302319, IMG submission 203319) | Peat permafrost microbial communities from Stordalen Mire near Abisko, Sweden - Bog_T0_2 | ecosystem: Environmental > Terrestrial > Soil > Wetlands > Peat | place: Sweden: Abisko, Stordalen Mire... | reverse complement strand
TCTCAATGACGAGCTGGCCGTTCTGAATCTCGATTGACCTGGTCTGGTCGAGCAGGGCGGCGGTGTCCGAATTCTTTCTGATGCCGGCATTGAACTGCTGGTTGAGAATCGGAGTGTATGCGTTCACGACGGCCTGGGCGGCCTTGGGGTCGGGGGCATCGGGACCGAGATAGGTGGTGTCGCCGAACTTCAGGGCGTGGGCGATGAGGTTGACGCTGTGAGTCGTCGCATCGAAATGGACTTCAAAGGTCAGGTCGAGGTTGACGTAGCGGCCCTTGACCAGACCCTGGCTTAGGGCATCGAGGGGCATGCTCGCCTGCAACCGGCCTTCCTGCCCGGTCAACGAGACAAACCCGTGCAGGTTGTTTTTGATCGCGTCGGGGTCGCGTGCGAGGAGGGTGTTGATTTCGTCCGCACTCAACTGGAGCGTGGCCGCCTGGTGGTTCTTCACGTCGTGGTTGAAATCGGCCAGCTTTTGTTTGACCGCCGTATAATCGTTGTCGGTGACGGTGACGGACGGCAGGTCGGCGGGTGCGGGCGAGGTGACGGCCAGGACCTTTTTATAAGTGAGGTAACCTGCGCCCCCCATCAGGGCGACGATGATAATAATGATCAGGACGAGAATCAGGCAGCCGCAACCGAGGCAACCGAGGCCGCGCTTTTTTTGGGGTGCTGGAGGAGGGGGAGTGGAGATAGACATCGCGAATTGGGTTTAACGGAGGAGACCTGTTCCGGCAAGTCTTCAGCTTAGGCTGCCCTTCCATGCGGGGTGCGCAGCGATGTGCGCCATGGCGCGGGGGAGCAGGACGCGGCCCGGTTCCTGATGTGGCCAGGGCGAGGCACCGGAGGGATGCGGGAGGGGGACGAGGTCGAAGCGGTGGCCGGCATATTCGGTGGGGAAGACCGAGCCGATGACCTCGTCGAGTTTGCCGCAGGGCATGAACTGGAGAATGGCGAGTTTGCCGACGGCGATGACAAGGCCGGGGCGAAGCAGAGTCATTTCCGCTTTCAGCCAGCCGGAGCAGTTGGCGATTTCCGCGGGGTCGGGCACGCGGTCGCCGCCGGCTGCTTTTTTCCCCGGAAAGCAGCGGCAGACGGCCGCCATATAGACGCGCGAGCGGAAAGTCTTTTCATCGACGCCGGTGTGTTCGTGGAACCAGCGAAAAAGTTTTTTTCCGGCGGTCCAGGCGAAGGGGCGACCGAGGATCGGTTCCTTGTCGCCGGGCGCCTGTCCGACGAGGATCACGCGGCTGAGCACCGGGCCGCCGCTGACCACCGGCTTTTGCATTTGAGGACACCGATGGCAGCGCAGGAGAGCGGAGACGTGACGGTCGAGTTGGGTTTGGAGCGGGGTGGAACTCATGATGGGGCGAAGGGGACTGATAGGGCGGATGCGACGGAATGTCCAGAGGCTGTCCGAATCTAGCTGCGCTCACGGGCAGGCGATGCGGCCTGGGCGGCGGTGAGCAGGGTGAGGAGTGATTTCAGGTGCTCGGGCATGGCCGGGTCGACCGGCGCGGGACCGTAACGAGCCTCGGCGACAATGGCGCCGAAGCGCTGGATGGCGGGCTTGTCGTCGGGGAAAGCCTCCGCGACGCGGTCGGTGTAGGCGAGCGGGCCCTCCCAGTTCGCGCGCGGAATTCCGCGCTGGGCCATTTTCTGGCAGAAGGTGGCGTAGAGATTCTCGAGGGGGGAAAGCGGGATTTTGCGCGTGACCCATTTTTTGAACACGAGGAGGCAGACCCCGCCGGCGGCGAGGCAGATGAGCAGCAACTCGGTCTTGGCGCGGTCGCCGAAACCGAGGGCTTGGGCGAGCCGGCTCTGAACTTCGGGATCGTAGGAGAAGACGAGGTTATCCCAGTTCGTTTCGATCTGCTCGCGACGAAGCTGAAATTCCCTGAGGCTGTTCTTCAGCCACTCCGGCAAGTGACTCCCGGCAAAACCGGCCTGGCTGCGGGCGACCTGCTTCGAGAGGGTGTCCCCGGCATCCTGGGGATTATTGGCGAGCGCTCCATTTTCCGCGGTATTGAGCAGCGCCGTGGGATCGACCCTCATCCATTTGCCCGTGGGATTGAGGGCGGGCTGATCTCCCGGCGAGTTGACCCAGACTTCGTCCCACGCATGTGCGTTCGATTGGCTGACGAAGTACTCGTCGCCATAGGGATTGTAGTCGCCGCCGAGGTAACCGACGACGAGCCGGGCTGGAATTTTCTCGATCCGCATGAGGATGGCGAAGGCGGAGGCGAAGTGTTCGCAAAAACCGGTTTTCGTCTCGAAGAGGAAGACGGGCAGCCAGTCGCCGCGAGTTCCCTGGACACCCGGCGAGGCGCTGTAGGTGAATCCCTGATGCCGGAAATAATGGAGGACATTGTTGACGTAAGCCTGTTCCTCATGGCCGGAAAGGTCCCACAAGACATTCGCCAACTGCTGGACGCGGGGATCGATCTCGCCCGGAGGAGGGAGTTGCTGTGCGGCGATTGCCATCCCAGGTCTCAGGATCTCCTCCGCCGGCGGCGCGGAGGTGACGGTGTAGCGGGCGCGGTGGTCGAGCTTGCCGGACTGCAGTTGCACGACGTCGCCACTGCGAACGACGGCCCAGGAAGACGACTCGGCCGTATTGACGGGCGCGGCGTTGGGAACGTCGAGCGCGAAGAGCCATCTCTGGTTGTGGGGCCAGATGCTGATTTCCTGCAAGGTTTCTTCGGATACGGGTGGAGTCTGGAGCCCGATGTTGGAGCCGGAGTAAGAGATATCTCCCGGCGTCCAAGTCCCGCCGCTGTAGTTCCAAAGCACCAGGGCGCGCCAGTACATCGTGGCGGTGAGGGGAACCGGCCCGCCTAAAAAGCGGACGTACATCGCGGGATCGTCGTTGGTCGACAGCTTCGCGATGGAGCCGGGCGAGACGGTGTCGCTCAGCCCAATCGAGGGCTCTTCGAGCACGAGGCTCAGGATTCCATTGTAACGGGGAAAGAAAAAGAAGAGGAAGAGGGCGAGAGGGAGCGCCTGAAGAAAAATAATGCCCGATTGCCGCAGCATCCGCAGCAGGTTGTCCTGGATAAGGTCGCCCGTATGCACGCGGACCAGTAGCGCGGTGAGGATCCACATCATGATGAGGCAGTAGATGAAAAGCTCGAGATATTGCTCGTAGAGCAGGGCGCTCATGACGACGAAGAAGCACGAGAAGATGATGAGGGCGACGTCGCGCGGACGGCGCAGTTCGTAGAATTTGATCGCGAGCAGTCCGGCGGTGAGGGCTGTGCCGGGGTCGCGTCCCCAAAGGCGTCCACTGAATTGGACCGTGACGAGGACGAGGAGGATGAGAGCGAGGATGCCGCAGAACGTCGTGCTGGGCAGCGGAAGACGGTAAACTTCCATGACCGAGCGGAGGACGATTGCGGCCACGATGCTGATGGTCAGCCAGGACGGCAATTGGACGATGTGCGGAACGAGGGTGAGGAGAAAGGCCCCGGCCAACAAAAAGTAGAGAGTCAGCGAAGGGCGGCTGAGCGCCGATGTCTGGGCCGGCCGGGCGAGCAAGGCTGACCAGAGAGCCATGCCGGGACTCTAAAGAATCCGGAGGGGAAAGTCGATGGCCAGTGCGATGGGCATATAGGACTTATAGGAACTATAAGTCCTATAAAGTCCTATCTCCGAAAAACCTTCGCCAGCGCGGCGGGATAGAGCTCGTGCTCGGCCACCTGGATGCGGGCGTGGAGCGTCTCGGGCGTGTCGCCGGGCATGACGGGCACGCGCTGCTGCGCGATGATCTCGCCGGCATCGATATCCTTATTAACAAAATGGACGGTGCAGCCGGTTTCCGGCACGCCGGCGGTCAACGCCTGTTCCCACGCGCGCAGTCCCTTGAACGCGGGCAGGAGCGACGGATGGATATTGATGATCCGGTTGGGAAACGCACCGAGAAGCGGCTCCTTCACGACGCGCATGTAGCCGGCGAGAACGACCCACTCGACGTCGTTTGCGCGGAGCAGTTCCACCAGCGCAGTTTCGCCTTCGGGGCTGAGCTTGGTGCGGAAAGGCGAGGGCGGAAGCGTGGCGGTGGATAGGTCAAAAGAGGCGGCGCGGGCGAGGATGGCGGCGTCGGGCAGGTCGCTGATGACGAGGGCGACGCGGGCGTCGAGTTTTCCGGCGAGGATCGCTTCCTGGAGCGCGACGAAGTTGCTGCCTTTACCCGATCCGAGCACGGCGAGTCGCGGGAAATTGCTCATGGGTCGAGTGTGGCAGGGCCTGGGGAGGGACGCGAGTCCCTTCGCGTTCCATTCTTTCGACGGACGGCAGTGACTGCCGTCCCTACCGTTGCTGGCGTTCCCGGCGAAAATCGCCGCTGCTCAGATTGAAGACGAGCCGCAGAATCCATCGCGGCGTGCTTTCGGCCAGCAGCATTGGCAGGCGGACGAGCAGGCCGGGGATGAGACGGCCGCGACCGCGCGCGAGCGCCGTCAGCGTCTGCTTCACGACGGCGGTTTTGCTGACGCAAAGGAAGTCGGGCGGCGCGAATTTGCGTTTGCTGTTTTCGCGCGAGGCGACCTGGCCGAACTCGGTCACGACCGGTCCGGGGCAGAGCGCGAGCACCTGGATGCCGGAACCGTGCAGCTCGATGCGGAGCGCCTCGGAGAAGCTGTTGACGTAGGCCTTGGTGGCGGCGTAAACGGCGAAGGTGGGCAGGGGAAGCATTCCCGCAGTCGAGCCGACGTTACATATCCAGCCCGCCTTTTTCGCCAACATGCCGGGCAGCGCCCAACGGGTGATCTGTGTCAGCGCGACGATGTTGACGGCGAGCATCGATTCGATCCGGGCCGGCTCGCTGGTCTCGAACGTGCCGAGATCGCCGAGGCCGGCGTTGTTGATCAGGATGTCGGGCGAGAAGCCGCGTTTGTCCAACTCCGCGAGCAGGCGCGTCACGGCGGCGGGGTCGGCCAGGTCGGCGGCGATGGTGTCGACGCGCAGGGCGGGATTTGACGCGACGAGGCAGGTCTTGAGTTCCGCAAGGCGGTCGGCGCGACGGGCGGTGAGGACAAGGTGGGCCGCGCCGAGATCGGTCAACTGCACCGCGAATTCCTCGCCTAACCCAGCCGAGGCGCCGGTGACGAGGGCCGATTTGCCTGAGAAGACGCTCACAGCGTCTATTTAAGCGTATGGATGTGGATGGCGTGCAAGGTTTCTTTTCCGACGAAGAGATCGGAGACGACGACGATCGACTCGCCCGGCTTGACGTAACCGCGGGCGAGAAGCTGATGCTGCATGCGCAGAAGATTTTCGTTCGGGTCGTCGTGGAACTCGATGACATGCGCCCGGACGCCAAAGTTGAGCGAGAGGCTGCGGCAGACGTCGAGGTGCGGTGTGAAGGCGAACAACGGCGCGCCCTGCGGACGCAGGCCCGCGATGAAGCGGGCCGTTTTGCCCGAGTGGGTGAAGACGCAGATGCCGGCGCTGTCGTTCTCGTTGGCGAGGTAGACCGTGGCGGCGTTCATTTTTTCGTGCACCGTCCTGGGCACGAGAGGATTGACATAGGTCGCGACCGTCTTGCCTTGCTCGATACGCCCGGCGATGCGGTCCATGATCTCTACGCACTCCATGGGATACTTGCCCGTGGTGGTTTCGCCGGAGAGCATGATGGCGTCGGCGTGTTCGAAGACGGCATTGGCGATGTCGGTGATCTCGGCGCGCGTCGGGGCGGGATTGGTGATCATGCTTTCGAGCAGGTGCGTCGCGACGATGACCGGCTTGACCGCGATGAGGCAAAGGTTGACGGCGCGACGCTGGATGATGGGCAGTTCCTCGTAGGGCACCTCGATGCCGAGGTCGCCACGCGCGATCATCAGTCCGTCGCAGGCCTCGATGATTTCCTCCAGGTTTCGCACCGCCATCTGGTCCTCGATTTTGGCGACGATGTGGATTTTGCTGTGTCTTTCCTGGATCAACTTGCGCAGGAGCTGGATGTCGGCGGCGCGCCGGACGAACGACATGGCGATGAAGTCCATTTCGCACTCGAAGGCGAGCTCGAGGTCGGAGTAATCCTTCTCGGTCAGGGCGGGCAGTTTCACGTCGACGCCGGGCAGGTTGATGTGGCGACGGCTGCCCATCGGGCCGGGTGTGAGCACTTCGCAGACGAGTTCGTTTTCGCGTTTTTCGATGGCCTTCATGCGGAGCAGGCCGTTGTCGACGATGACGATCCGGCCCACGTCGATGTCCTCGACGAGGTAGGGATAGTTGCAGTCGGTGGTGATCTGGACGGTGCCTTTTTGGCCCCGGACGGTGAAGCTGACCCAGTCGCCGATCTGGAGATTGTAGGTCTTGTCGACCACGCCGGTGCGGATGGCCGGGCCTTGCGTGTCGAGCAGGAGCGCGACTTCGCGGCCCAGTTCCGCGGAGATTTCGCGGATCGATTTGGCCACGGCCCGGACCCAGTCGTGCGGGGCGTGGGACATGTTAAAGCGAAAGACGTTCACGCCCAGTTTCATGAGCTGCTCCAGGGCGGGCGGGGTGCAGGTGGCGGGACCGAGGGTGGCGATGATTTTAGTGCGGCGCATGGTGCGGAAAGTTCCGGGTTAGTAAAGAGAGCTTTCCAGACAAAGCAAGGCTCATGCCGGGCAAGGAATCGACGTAATACTCGCGAACTCGCGATTCCCGTTGCCATTTAGGTAGCCGTCGCACTCCGTGCGACGGAATTTACTCGATAAATATTCTTTTCAGCTCCGTCGCACGGAGTGCGACGGCTACCTTCAGAATCAAACCTTCGGCACGGGCTTGCGGATGGTGAGGTGGACGTCGCGCAATTGTTTCTCGCTGACGGGAGACGGGGCGTTCATGAGCAGGTCGCGGCCGTTTTGCGCCATGGGGAAGGCGATGACTTCGCGGATGCTGGTTTCGCCGGTGAGCAGCATGACAATGCGGTCGATGCCGGGCGCGATGCCGCCGTGGGGCGGCGCGCCGTATTTGAACGCGTTGATCATGCCGGCGAATTCCTTGTCGACGGTTTCCTTGGGATGCCCGGCCAGCGCGAACGCCTTGTACATGGTTTCGGCGCTGTGGTTGCGGATCGCGCCGGAGGCGATTTCGTAGCCGTTGCAGACGAGGTCGTACTGGTAGGCGAAGATGGTGAGCGGGTCCTGCTTTTCGAGCGCGTCGAGTCCGCCCTGGGGCATGGAGAACGGGTTGTGCGAGAACTCGATGGCCTTGGTGTCCTCGTTCATCTCGTACATTGGATAATCGACGATCCAGGCGAACTTGAAGATGTTCGGCTCGATGAGGTTGAGCTGCTCGGCGATCTTGCTGCGCATCGCGCCGAGGATTTTCGCGGCTTTCGTTTCGTTGGCGTCGGCGGAGAAGAAGAGCACGAGGGGCCGGGTCGGAGACATGGCGGCCAGTTCAGCTTTGGAGTTGGTCAGGAATTTGGCGACGGGGCCGGACATTTCGCCGGCGGCATCAATCTTCACATACGCCAGCCCCGGCGCGCCAAGCTTCTTCGCTTCTTCCTGCAAATTATCGAACCACGAGCGCGGTTGGTCGAAGGCTTGCGGCACGGCCATGGCGCGAACCGTCTTTCCCGCAAACGCCCTGAACTCGCTCTTGGCGAAAAGCGGCGTGAGGTCCTTGATCTCAAAAGGAATCCGCATGTCGGGCTTGTCGGTGCCGAAGCGCAGCATCGATTCTTTATAGGGAATGCGCTGGAACGTGCCTTGAGGCGTTGCGTTGGTCGGCCACTCGGGCTTGAACTCGGTGAAGAGCGGCACCATCAGCTTTTCGATGGCGGCAAAGACGTCGTCCTGCGTGACGAAGCTCATCTCGACGTCGAGCTGGTAGAATTCGCCGGGGGTGCGGTCGGCGCGGCCGTCCTCGTCGCGGAAACAGGGCGCGATCTGGAAATAGCGGTCGAAGCCGCTGACCATGAGGAGCTGCTTGAACTGCTGCGGCGCCTGTGGCAGCGCGTAGAATTCGCCGGGGTAGAGCCGCGAGGGGACGAGGAAATCGCGCGCGCCCTCGGGCGAGGAGGAGGTGAGGATCGGCGTCTGGAATTCCTGGAAGCCAAGCTCGATCATGCGGCGGCGGATGGCCGAGATGACCTTGGCGCGGAGCATGACGGTCTTGTGGAGCTTGCTGCGGCGCAGGTCGAGGAAGCGGTACTTGAGGCGCGTCTCCTCGGGCGTGTGGTCCTCGGGGAAGACGTTCATTGGCAGCGGTTCGCAGCCGCCGAGCTTGTCGTAGCCGGCGACGTCGATTTCGATTTCGCCGGTGTCGAGGTTCTTGTTGATCGTGTCGCCGGGCCGCAGGCGGACGTTGCCGTGGACGCTGATGACGGTTTCCTTGGGCAGATGGGAGAGCGCGTCCTGGAAATCGGCCGTGGGCGGGATGACGATTTGGGTGATGCCGTAGTGGTCGCGCAGGTCGATGAAGAGGACGCCGCCGAGGTCGCGCTTGTTATGGATCCAGCCCGCGAGGCGGACGGTCTGGCCGGCGTGGGAGGAGCGCAGGTCGTTGCAGGTGTTGGTGCGGTACGGATTCGCTGACATAAGAGGGGAATTTTTAGACGGAATTAACGGAATTAACAGGCTGAAGTTTCACGCAACGACGCGACGTGCGCTACGGAAAGGCAGGAGGAAGGGGCGAAGGTAACGGAGTTGCGGTGGACAAGTGCGTTCCCAAGCTCCTGCGGAGGGCAGTAAACTTGGGAACGAGAAAAAAAGAAGCGAATCAGGCGAATGGGATACGGTTCGTGGGCTTCCGGTTTTTTGGGGAAGGAAATCGGGCTGGTTATCGTTATCATGAGCCGATTATCGCATAGGATGGGCGAGGGCGGTAGCCTTGCATCGGCTGCGTAGGCTGCGTGGCTTAAAAAGATAGGGTATGAAGGGTATTTAAGATAATGGCTGAGATTTCACGGGCGGCGGGACGGTCGCCCGACCGAAGTTTCACGCAACGACGCGACGGGGAAATCAGAGGGAATGGCTAATCGAGCAATGGAATTGCGCAGACAATTGCGTTCCCAAATGGAGTTTGGGAACGAGGGGGGAATCAGTCTTCCGTCTTCCTTGTTGAGGGATTAGCTTCCATTGACGGAAAAAGGTTTCTCATCGTCAATTCTTCCAGTGATTTGAAATCTCGTGTTTCCAGGTTGGCAAGATTTTTGACGCGAAAAGCTCCGCGCAAGAGCGTGTCCTGATCAATGATGATCGCGTGATTATATCCAGATTCTATTGAACGATGAAGTTGCTTTCCAAACTTCATCGGTGTCATTGAGTAGTTAACGGCGCAACTGAGTGTATCACGCAAGTGTTGAACAATCTTCAAGGCCTTTGCGCGATCAGTACCTTCCTCGATTATTACAAAAATTCCTCCACCTCTGGGCAAAACGAAGTCGCCTTTCCCCTTCAAAATCTCGCCGAGGACGACATCACCGATGCCGAAGCCGAGGGCGGGGAGGTCGACGCCGCCGAGGGTTTTGAGGAGGGTGTCGTAGCGGCCGCCGCCGGCAATGGCGCGGAATTCGCCGCTGCGGTCGAAGACTTCGAAGACGACGCCGGTATAATAGGCGAGGCCGCGCACGACGGTGTAGTCACGCTTCACGAAATCCTGCAGGCCGCGATGGCGCAGGCCGGCTTCGACGGTGTCGAGGCGGGCGCTGGGCGTGCTGGCTGGGTCATCGAGGATTTTGAACACGGCATCGGAAAGTTTTGGTCCTATGGGAGGGTGAATTTCGCCACTGACATCTTTAAAGTAATGTCCCTGATAGATGTCACCCAACCTCTCTTCGGTTTTTTCTCGCGGCTCGCGTTCGAGCAGTCTGTTCAACTTCTCCGAGGTCTTGTCCCTAGGCTCGCGTTCGCTCTTGTCGATGGCTTGGATAAATTCGTAGCGACTGGCCTCGTGAATGTTGTGCGCGACCATGAAGTCATTCCAGAACTGGCGGTCGCTCAGGCGCACGACGAAATCCTTTTCGGTCAGGCCGAAGGCGCGCAGGACGTCGATGACGAGGGCGATCAGCTCGATGTCGGCTTCGAGTCCGGCCTCGCCGATGATGTCGCAGTTGAGCTGGTAATGCTCCCTTAAGCGGCCCTTCTGCTGGCGTTCGTAGCGGAAGACCTGCGGAATGGAGAACCACTTGAGCGGCTTTTTGAAGTCCTTGTGCCGCGCCGTGACGAGTCGAGCGAGCGTCGGCGTCATCTCGGGTCGCAGCGCGACGTCGCGGTCGCCTTTGTCCTTGAAGTGGTAGAGCTGCGTGACGATTTCGTCGCCCGACTTTTTCGTGAAGAGATCGAGCGGTTCGAGTGGGGGGCCATCATACTCGACGAAGCCGTAGCGGTGCGCGACGTCGCGCCATTTGGCGAAGATGGCGTTACGAAAGGCGCAGTCGTCAGGATAGAAGTCGCGGAAACCGGGGAGAGCCATGGGGGAACGAGGTTAGAAAAAAGAGGGCTGAAGTGGAAGGATAGAAACATTGCCCGGGTGAGCGTGGCCGGGTGTTGGTTTAAAAAATAAGCGAATCAGGCGTATGGGATTCGGTTAGCGGTTTTTTTGCGGTGGAGAAGAGGAACGGGAGTCGGGCTGGGTTATCATGTCCTTATCATCTCATGAAAAAGGGAGAGGCGGTAG